>ENA-ORUF01000402-ORUF01000402.1-human-gut-metagenome-genome-assembly--contig:-NODE-402-length-62998-cov-8.371400_pt1 | contig 62998 bp, 45 predicted proteins | sample MGYA00242077_ERZ509203 | MGnify/ENA primary metagenome ERZ509203 (study PRJEB26280, sample SAMEA2338834) | human gut metagenome | biome: human gut; feature: human-associated habitat; material: faeces... | reverse complement strand
ATAGGTGCTCATGAAGATCGTATTGATGCGGTTCGAGGCCGCAGGGCATAGCCCGAACAGCGGAGCCTGGTTGCTCAACTGGATGCATTGCATTCCGATGTCGATCGCTACGATCCCGAAAACGAACGAGGCGTAGCTCTCCGCGCCGAACAGGAACAGCGCCCAGGCGATGAACTGCAGGAGTGCGCCGATGCAGTTGAAGCGGTGTATGCCTACGCGGGTGATGTATTTCCCGGCGACGGTGGCGGTCAGTGCCCCCGCGATGCCGCATAATCCGAGTATTCCGACGATGTCGCTGCCGGCATGGAACGGCGCCTGCGCCATCTTGAAAGCCAGCGAAGCCCAGAAACAGAGCAGTGCGCCGAATGCGAAGGCGGCGCGCACGGAGTACAGCCGGAGGAGCGGGTATTGCCTGAGAAGCGTGAAGAGCGAACGCATCAGCGCGCCGTAGCTGCCCGAGAAATTGGGACGGGTGTCGGGCAGGATGCGGAATGCGGCGATGGCCGAGAGCGTCATCAGCCCCGTGGCCATGACGTACATTTCACGCCACCCGAGCCATTCGCCCACGGCGCCGCTCACCACGCGCGAGGCGAGGATCCCCGTGAGAAGTCCCGAGAGGACGATGCCCACGTTGCGGTTTTTCTCCTCGGGGCGGGAGTATTGGGCCGCGAGCGGGATGAAGAACTGCGGGACGACCGAGCAGATGCCGATGACGAGCGAGAAACCGTGGATCGCCCGGATGTCCGAGGCTGCGGCGGTCGCCGCCAGCGACAGGATCAGCAGGGCGAAGACCGCAAGAAGGATGCGGCGGCGGCTCACGAGATCGGCGAGCGGGATGAGGAATAACAGTCCGAGGGCGTAACCCGCCTGGGAATAGAGGGCGATGTGGTTGGCTGCGAGCGTCGAGATGCCGAGGTCCTGCCGGATCATGTCGAGCAGCGGCTGGTTGTAGTAGAGGTTGGCGACGGAGACGCCGGAGATGACGGCCAGCGTGTAAAGCAGCCGGCGCGGAAGCCCGGCGTCCTCTTTCAGCATTGTTTTCATCGTTTGCGGGTTTTTCGAAAGCAAAGCTACGAAGAAAATCGGCAACTCCCGAACCGGTCCGGAGAAAACTCCGGCCGGACCGGTTGCTGCGGCCCGGAGTGTCGGTTGAAGCGGCACGAACCGCTGTGTAACTCTGCCGGATTGTAACGTGTTGCTGTCGAATCTGTTGTCGATCGAATCTTCCCCGCTTCGGCGACCGGCCGCCGCCGGAGTGACGGATGGAAGTCCGGCCCGGTTTTTGCATCGTGACCGAAAATCGAAAGGAGAAAAAGATGGACAAAGTACTGCACCGTGCGGCGACGCGCGGCCATGCCGACCACGGTTGGCTCGATACCTATCATACGTTCAGTTTTGCGGACTATTACGAACCGAAACGGATCCATTTCGGGGCGCTTCGGGTGCTGAACGACGATACCGTGGCTCCCGGCGAGGGGTTCGGAACCCACCCGCACGCCAATATGGAGATCGTTTCGATTCCGCTTTCCGGGGCGCTGCGACACCGGGACAGTATGGGGTATGTGCAGGAGTTGCGGCCGGGCGGGATACAGGTGATGTCGGCCGGTACGGGAATCACGCACAGCGAATTCAACGCCAGCGACACCGAGCCGGTGAAGTTCCTGCAAATATGGGTGCTGCCCGATGCCCGCGGGCACAGGCCCCGGTACGATCAACTGACGCTGGCCCCCGCCGTGCGCAATGAGCTGCGGCCGATCGTGGCGCCCGAGGGTTTCGGGAACGAGCATGTGGGATGGATTCACCAGCGGGCCTGGTTTCATACGCTCGACCTCGATGCGGGACGCGGGGCGGATTATCGCCTGCGGCTCTTCGGCGACGGCGTTTACCTGTTCGTGCTGGAGGGGTGCGTCGAAACGGCCGGAGAGACCCTGTCGCGGCGCGACGGGCTCGGGATCTGCGGCGCGGGGGAACTGCGTATTGATGCTGCGGCCGATGCCTCCGTGCTGCTGATCGAAGTGCCGATGTGATTCGTCCCGGCCGGTTCCGGCCGATTCGTCCGGGTTCTACCGCATGCCGTTTCCCGGTGGGGAGGGTGTATTCGATCGGGAAGGCGGTTTTTCCGTAGTGCCGGAGTGGCGGACGCATCGCACCGCTTTTGTTCCGGGACCGGCCTTCATGTCAGACGAATGGGCTTTTCGTCGGTTCAGAACTCCGAGGTGAAGTGGAAGCGGATCTCCTTGAAATTCTCCTGCGCCAGGGCGAGCGCATAGCTCGTGTCGGCGAGGAAGACGTCGCGGCCGTGCTTGTCCACGGCCATGTTGGTGTGCTTGCGGCGTTTGAAGTCGGCCAGTTGCGCGGCGTTGTCGCTCTCGATCCAGCAGGCTTTGTAGATCGAGATCGGCTCCCAGCGGCAGGAGGCGTTGTATTCGTGCTCGAGGCGGTACTGGATCACCTCGAACTGTAGCGCGCCCACCGTGCCGATGATCTTGCGGCCGTTGAGCGACGAGGTGAAGAGCTGCGCCACGCCCTCGTCCATGAGTTGGTCGATGCCCTTGGCCAGTTGCTTGAACTTCAGCGGGTCTGCGTTCTCGATGTAGCGGAACTGTTCGGGGGCGAACGACGGGATGCCCGTGAAGCGGAGCTTTTCGCCTTCGGTGAACGTGTCGCCGATCTTGAAGTTGCCCGTGTCGTGCAGGCCCACGATGTCGCCCGGGTAGGCGAAGTCGATCACCGACTTCTTTTCGGCCATGAAGGCCGTCGGCGAGGAGAATTTCATCTGCTTGCCGCTGCGGACGTGCAGGTAGTTCCGGTTGCGTTCGAACGTGCCCGAGCAGATTTTCAGGAAGGCGATGCGGTCGCGGTGGTTGGGGTCCATGTTGGCGTGTATCTTGAATACGAAGCCGGTCATTTTCGGCTCCCCGGGCTCCACCGTGCGCGTCTCGGTCGGGGCCGGACGCGGCGAGGGGGCGATGCGCACGAAGCATTCGAGCAGTTCGCGGACGCCGAAGTTGTTCACGGCCGATCCGAAGAATACGGGCGCCAGCTCGCCCCGGAGGTAGGCGTCGCGGTCGAATGCGTCGTAAACCCCTTCGACCAGCTCGACGTCCTGCCGCAACTGGTCGGCGAATTTCGCGCCGATGCGCTCGTCGAGTTCCGCCGATGCGAGGTCTTCGATCTCGACCGTCGAGGCGTCGGCCGTCAGTTTCTCGTCCGAGGTGAAGAGCGACAGCCGCCGTTCGTAGAGGTTATAGACCCCCTTGAACGTCGGGCCGTTCGAAATGGGGAAGGCCAGCGGACGCACGCGGATGTGCAGCTCCTTCTCCACCTCGTCCAGCAGGTCGAACGGCTCCTTCGAGGGGCGGTCCAGCTTGTTGATGAAGACGATCACGGGCGTCTGCCGCATCCGGCAGACCTCCATCAGCTTGCGCGTCTGCGCCTCGACGCCCTTCGCTCCGTCGATGACGATGATGACCGAATCGACGGCCGTGAGCGTGCGGTAGGTGTCCTCTGCGAAGTCCTCGTGGCCGGGGGTGTCGAGAATATTGATCTTGCATCCCGCGTATTCGAAGCCCATCACGGCCGTGGCCACCGAAATGCCTCGCTGGCGCTCGATCTCCATGAAGTCGGACGTGGCGCCCTTCTTGATCTTGTTGCTCTTGACGGCTCCGGCCACGTGGATCGCGCCGCCGAAGAGCAGCAGTTTCTCCGTGAGGGTGGTCTTGCCCGCGTCGGGGTGGGCGATGACGGCGAAGGTTCGCCGGCGTGTGATCTCTTCCTGTTGTGTCATAGTCGTATGGCGAATTGGCTCCGGGACCGATCCCGGATTGCGGGACGCTGTTTCGCGGCGGGCCGCCGCACCTGCGGGGCCCTTTCGTCCGGCCCTTTCGGCAAGGACCCGCCGCATTGCGTCCGGGATGCGGGCGGGGGCGTTCCGGGCGGGGCTACTCCTTGGGGTAGTCCATGTTGTAGTGGCAGCCCACCGACTCCTTGATCTCGCGCCCCTGCTTGATTACGAGGTACGCCACGGCGATCATGTTCCGCAGCTCGCACAGCTCGCGGTTGGGCTTGGTCTTGCCGTAAAGCTCTTCGGTCTCTTCGAAGAGGATCGACAGCCGCCGCATGGCGCGTTTGAGCGAGAGGTTCGAACGCACGATGCCCACGTAGTTGGACATGATCTGCTGCACCTCGCGTTTGGACTGGATGAGCATGAGCATCTCCTCGGTGTGCTGCGTGCCTTCGAAATCCCAGTCGGGAATGCCCTCCTGGAAATCGACCGTGCCGACGAGCGACGCCGTGCGGCGTGCGGCCTGGTCGGCATAGACGACCGCCTCGATGAGCGAGTTCGAAGCCAGCCGGTTCGCGCCGTGCAGCCCCGTGCAGGAGGTTTCGCCCAGCGCGTAGAGGCGGCGGATGGAGGTTTCGCCGTTGGTGTCCACCTTCACGCCGCCGCAGCAGTAGTGCGCCGCGGGGGTCACGGGAATCCAGTCCTTCGTGATGTCGATGCCGATCGAGCGGCACTTCTCGTAGATGTTGGGGAAGTGGCTGCGCACGGCCGCGGGATCCTTGTGCGTCACGTCGAGGTAAACGAAGTCCTCGCCCCGGCGGGTCATTTCGCGGTAGATGGCGCGGGCCACGACGTCGCGCGGCGCCAGCGAGCGCATCGGATGGTACTTGTCCATGAACTCCTCGCCCGACTGCAGGCGCAGGATGGCCCCGAAGCCGCGCATGGCCTCGGTGATGAGGAAGTTGGGCTTCTCGCCCGGGTTGTAGAGCGTCGTGGGGTGGAACTGGATGAACTCCATGTTCTCGGTGATGGCCTTGGCGCGGTGGCACATGGCGATTCCGTCGCCCGTGGCCACGACCGGATTGGAGGTCGAGGAGTAAATGTTGCCGCAGCCGCCCGTGGCGACGACGGTGAATTTCGAAAGCATGGTCTCGATCTCGTTGGTCCGCTCGTTGAGCACGTAGGCGCCGAAGCACGTCAGCCCCCGCGTGTGGCGCGTGACGAACTCGCCCAGGTGGTGCTGCGTCAGCAGGTCGATGGCGAAGTGCCTCTCGAGCACCGTGATGTTCGGGTGGCGGCGCACCGACTCGACGAGGGCTCGTTCGATCTCGGCGCCCGTGAGGTCCTCGTGGTGGAGAATGCGGTGCTCCGAGTGGCCGCCCTCGCGGTTGAGCTCGAAGCGTCCGTCGGGGGTCGTGTCGAAGCGCGTGCCCCAGGCGATCAGGTCGCCGATCAGCTCGGGAGCGCGCCGCACGACCAGCTCCACGGCCTTCCCGTCGCATTTGCCCGCGCCGCATACGAGCGTGTCGGCGATGTGCTTCTCGAAGGTGTCGGGGGCGTAGGTGACCGAGCAGATGCCGCCTTGTGCGTAATTGGTGTTGCACTCCGCGATCTCGCCCTTGGTCACGACCGTGACATGGCCGTGGGCGGCGGCCTTCAGCGCGAACGAGAGACCCGCCGCGCCGGAACCGATAACCAGAAAGTCGGTTTTCATTGTTTTCTGACCATTAAGCGCCGCAAAGTTACAAAAAATAGTAACTTTGCCGCACAAATTCCGGCAAATATGGAGCGACATATAGATATAAACAGTTTCGACTACGCGCTTCCGGACGAGCGGATCGCCCGGTTCCCGCTCGCCGAGCGCAGCGCCTCGAAACTGCTCGTCTGGCGCCGCGGACGGATCGCCGAGACGCGTTTTTCCGACATCGGCGACGTGCTGCCCGCGGGCGAGCTGCTCGTGTTCAACAACACGAAGGTCATCCGTGCGCGGATCATCATGCACAAGCCTTCGGGGGCGCGCATCGAGGTGTTCTGCCTCGAACCGCACGCACCGGCCGACTACGAGCGGGCGTTCGCCGTGCGGGGCGCGTGCGAGTGGTCGTGCATCGTGGGCAACCGCAAGAAGTGGAAGGAGGGGTATGTCGCCGTCGGCTTCGACTGCGCGGGGCGGGCCGAGCACCTTCGGGCGCGGATGGTCGAGGACCGCGGGCGCGAATGCGTCGTGCGCTTCGAATGGACGGCTCCGATGACTTTCGGGCAGTTGCTCGAGCACCTGGGGCGGATTCCGATTCCGCCCTACCTGAACCGCGAGAGCGAGGAGATCGACAACACGCGCTACCAGACCGTCTATTCGAAAGTGGAGGGGTCGGTGGCGGCCCCTACGGCGGGGCTGCATTTCACGCCGGAGCTGATCGGGGCGATGGAAGCCCGCGGATTCGGTTTCGAGGAGGTGACGCTCCACGTCGGGGCGGGCACGTTCCTGCCCGTGAAGGACGAGGACGCCGCGAAGCATCCGATGCACACCGAGCATTTCGAGGTGCGGCGCGCGACGGTGGCCCGCCTGCTGGAGCGGTGGGGGCATATCACCGCCGTCGGGACCACCTCGGTGCGCACGCTCGAATCGCTCGCGGCCCTGGCGTGGCGCATCCGCACGGGCGGAACGCCCGACGCGGAGCGGGTGATCGGGCAGTGGGAGCCGTACGACATTCCTTCCGGTTATACGGGGCGCGAGGCGCTGGAGGAGCTGTTCGCGTGGATGGATGCGCACGGCTGCGACCGGCTGAAGGCCGCTACGCGGATCATGATTACGCCGCTCGGTTACGAGTTCCGCATCGTAAGGAATATCGTCACGAATTTCCACCAGCCCAAATCGACCCTGCTGCTGCTCGTCTCGGCCTTCGTGGGCGAGGAGTGGCGGAACATCTACGACTATGCGCTGGACCACGGGTTCCGCTTCCTGAGCTACGGCGATTCGTCGGTGCTGCTGCGGGAGTAGCGGCCGGATGGCCTGCCGGACCGGCAAAACGAAAGGACGCCCCGCGGGGCGTCCTTTCGTTTTGCCGCGGCGGTTCAGAAGCGGTAGCCGATGCCGATGGAAAGGTTGCGGCTGCGGAATCCGTCGAATCGGAACTTCGTCAGGTCCCCGTCGGGGTCGGAGGGAAGGGTGTACTCTTCGGAAAGGGTGTTCAGACATCCCACGTCGCAGCCTGCGCGGAGCTGGATCCGCCGCCACTCCACGCCGAGAGCCAGCCGGATGCCGAAATCCGACCGGCGGAGCGCGCCGTGCGGCCCGAACAGGTCGTACCATGCCCCGCTGCTGCGGATCTTGCCGCCCAGCCCCACGGCATACCACGCTCCGGCCGCCGGGATGAGATCGAGCCGCCGCCCGAGGCGGATGCGGACGTTCAGCAGCAGGGGAACTTGCAGATACATGGGACGTATGGCGAGCCCCCGGTATGCGCCGCCGGCGCTCGTGAAGCCGATGCCCGTTTCGACGTAGAGGGGCAGACTGCGGTGGAGCAGCACCTCGTCCGCCACTTCGATATGGTAACCCGTGCGTGTTTCCGTGGCGGCCCGAAGCGAGCCGAGCGTGACCTGCAGGTGGGCGAAGGTCGCGCCGCCGCGCACGGACAGCATGTTCTTCGCGCGTTCCTGCGCCGCGGCGGGCGCGATCAGCAGCACGGCGGCGACGAGCGGCAGCAGACGTCTCATTCGGTTTTTCCGTTGGCCGTCTCCGGCGTGTAACTTTTGAGCGCCAGTTGCTTGACCCATACGACGAAGCCGCCCGTGAGCACCAGATTCAGCACCAGTGTCAGCACCGAGACGACGAGCGCCGGGCCGCCCAGGTTGTACCCCAGGGCGATGAAGATGACCCCGGCCCCTACTTCGCCGCGGGTGAACATGCCCACCGAGAGGGCCAGCCGTTCGCTCGGTTTCCGGTCGCGGTAGAAGAACAGGGGGACGAGTTTGCCGAGGTTCGAAAGCAGCGATACGGCCACCACGTGCAGGGCCACGACGCCCCACGGCATCATCGGCTGCGACGCCGTGACGGAGGAGGCCGCGGCTGCGGCGTCGGCGGCTCCGGAGCCGGTCATCAGCGGCATGCTCATTCCCACGAGCAACATGAAGAGGAACGAGATGCCCGTGGCGATGCGGCGTTCGGCGGGCGTGTCGATATGCCGGTGGCGCATCAGCATCCCGACGACGAAGGCCGGGAGCAGCACCTCGATATGGATGCTGTTCTCGGGACCGTACCAGTGTTTCGTGGCGAGGTAGATCGCCTGCGTCAGCGCGCAGACCGCGACCGAGAGCCCGAGGATGCGTTTCCAGTCCTGCCGCACGTCCCACGTGCCCTGCCGGCGCCAGCCGACGGCGAGCAGCACGACGACGATGGCCACGATGGCGAACATCTGCCACCGCAGGCCGATCATCAGGATCTGCAGGGGGATCATCAGCAGGATGGTGTCCAGGTCGTCGAAGATGGCGAGCACCTGGATTTTGCGGTAGATCCAGCTCTCCTTGAGCTTCAGTGCCGCCAGCATCGTGAAGAGGATGCCCGCCGAGGTCGGGGCGGCGAAGCGGCTCAGCAGCAGGTTCTCCTTCCAGGCCGTCGGGTCGCTCCAGAGATCGGAGGGAAGCAGCACGAAGACGTAGTAGAGTACGATGAGCAGCCAGGGCAGCGCCGCCGTGGCCATGGCGATGAAGTAGTCGGCCGTGTAGGAGCGCCAGCGCGTCTTGTCGATTTCGAACTCGCGGCCCACGTTGATCATGATGAATCCCAGGCAGACGTACAGCAGCGTGTCGGTCGCGGCCTTGAACGGGCCGTAACCCGCGCCGAGCGCGCCGGGAAGCAGTTGGGAGGCCACGAGTCCCGCCATGAGGAAGAGGGAGAAGGAGAGTACTTTGCGCATGGAAGCGAATCTTTGTTTGGACGGTCCTATTCCTTCGGGCGCATCCGGCCGCGGGGGCGCCGGTGCATTCGAAAGTATATGAACGCGTTCGGTTGTCGTGTGCGGACGCCGTTCCGCGGAACGGCGTCCGGGTTCACGGGACAAAGATACGATTTTGCGGCGGATTCCCAAACCGGGGGGGGCGGTCGCGGCCTTCGGCGGGGGATTCCGCGGCGTGAAAAAAATAACAGCCGGCGAATCCGCAATTCACAATTATTTTGTAACTTTGCGATGCAAAACGGACAGAAAGTTTTAAGACCGTATAATTCAAATTATTACAACTATGCAGATTGTAGAGATTCACGCAAGGGAGATCCTCGATTCGCGAGGCAATCCGACCGTCGAGGTCGAAGTTCGTACCGTATCCGGCGCATTCGGCCGTGCCGCCGTTCCGAGCGGCGCATCGACGGGTGAGCACGAGGCCCTCGAGCTTCGTGACGGCGACAAGAGCCGTTATCTGGGCAAGGGTGTGCTGAACGCCGTGAAGAACGTCAACGAGGTGATCGCTCCGGCCATTATCGGCATGAACGTGGCCGATCAGGTGGGCATCGACAAGGCGATGATCGCCCTCGACGGCACGCCTACGAAGTCGAAGCTGGGCGCCAACGCCATTCTCGGCGTGTCGCTGGCCGTGGCCCGCGCCGCCGCCGACTACTTCGGCATGCCGCTCTATCGCTATATCGGCGGTTCGAACGCCAAGACGCTGCCCGTGCCGATGATGAACATCATCAACGGCGGTTCGCACTCGGACGCTCCGATCGCGTTCCAGGAGTTCATGATCCGTCCCGTGGGCGCTCCGTCGCTCAAGGAGGGCCTGCGCATGGGCGCCGAGGTGTTCCACAACCTGAAGAAGGTGCTCCACGAGCGCGGCCTCTCGACCGCCGTGGGCGACGAGGGCGGTTTCGCTCCCGCGCTGAACGGTACGGAGGATGCGCTGGATTCGATCATCAAGGCCATCGAGAAGGCCGGCTACGTTCCCGGAAAGGACGTGATGATCGGCATGGACTGCGCTTCGTCGGAATTCTATAAGGACGGCGTGTACGACTATACGATCTTCGAGGGCGAGAAGGGCGCCAAGCGCACTTCGAAGGAGCAGGTGGAGTACCTGAAGGGCCTCGTGGAGAAGTACCCGATCGACTCGATCGAGGACGGTATGTCGGAGAACGACTGGGAAGGCTGGCAGATGCTGACCGCCGAGATCGGCGGCAAGTGCCAGCTCGTCGGCGACGACTTGTTCGTCACCAACGTCGAGTTCCTGAAGAAGGGCATCGAGATGGGCTGCGCCAACTCGATCCTCATCAAGGTGAACCAGATCGGCTCGCTGACGGAGACGCTCGACGCGATCGAGATGGCGCACCGCGCCGGCTATACGTCGGTTACGTCGCACCGCTCGGGCGAGACCGAGGATTCGACGATCGCCGATATCGCCGTGGCTACGAACTCGGGTCAGATCAAGACCGGTTCGATGTCGCGTTCGGACCGTATGGCCAAATACAACCAGTTGCTCCGCATCGAGGAAGAGCTGGGCGACGAGGCCATCTACGGCTATAAGAAGGTTTACCGCAAGTAAAATTTCCGGCGGCTTCGGCCGCGGATATTCCGAGGGTCCGGCCTGTGAAGGCCGGGCCTTTTTTCGTATCCGGATTTTTGCATCCGGGTTCCGTGCGGGCGGGGGCGTGGTCAGGGATAGGCCGGAGAGTATGCGTCGGCCGGACGTATCCGGCTGAACCGGGGTCCGGGGATTCTGCCTCCCCGGGGTTTCCGGCTCCTCCGGTTTCCGCCTGTTTTTGTTCGGGCTTTTTCCGGCCCGTCCGTCCGGTTGGTTCCGCGGACGCTGCGGGCGCCTGACAGGCAGAAATATATTTCGAAAGTTTCGAATGCGGCCGGTTACGGATGCACTTCGGCCGCGTAGACTTTGATCTGCATGGATCGTAGCTGGTTCCGGATATTGGCCGGCAGGTTGCTGTCCGACACCACGACGTCTATTTTGTCCACCGGGGCGATGAAGGCGAAACTGCGCTTGTTGCACTTGCTCGAGTCGAACACCGCGATCACCCGTTTCGACATCGAGAGCATCATCTGGTTGATATTCGCCTCTTCGATATTCGGGGTGGACAGTCCGCATTCGATATTGAAGCTGTCCACGCCCAGAAACAGTTTGTCGCAATAGAAAACCTTGAGGTTCATTTCGGCGATGGGTCCCACCGTGGACTGCGACGCTCCGCGCAGATTGCCTCCCAGCAGAATGATATTGAACCGTTTGTAGCCCAGCAGCTCGGCCGCGATGTTGATTGAGTTGGTGATGATCGTGAGCCGCTGGAACTTGTGGAGGTTGCGCGCTATTTCGAGTGTCGTGGTGCCCGAGTCCAGCAGGATCGTGTCGTTTTCCTCGATCAGCGTGGCCGCGACGCGGCCGATCGCCTGTTTTTCGCGCGTGTTGAAAAACCGCTTGTTGTGGATCGGCGTGTCCTCCTTGCTCTCGGCCTCGGTGTTGGGGAGGCCGATCGCTCCGCCGCGGGTCCGAATCAGCAGGTTCCGTTCGTCGAGTGCGTTGAGGTCTTTGCGGATCGTAACTTCCGATACGCCGAATTCCCGGTGGAGTTCTTCGACCGAGATCGCCGACTGGCTTTTCAGTCGTTGCAGAATCATTGATCTTCTGCCTTTTGTCGTTTTTAGCGTGTTGTCCATCGTACTGCCCGGTGTAAGATTGGGTTAGAGGTCGTGTTACGGATGCAAAGATATGAAAAATTTCCGTCATAAACTGAAATGTGAGTTTCGAAACTTTGTGAAATTAAATTTCGGGCCGGATTGTCAGGGGGTATTTCATTGTTTTATAGTTTATTATGCGCTATTTTTCTCTCTGCGTCGGTCGTGGTGTCTGAAAAAATATCGTATTCGAAACATTGCGAAATTTTCGGTTTGCGTATTTTTGCCTTCGTCGAATTAAAAGTCCTGATTATGCAAAGTAAAGGCCAATATACCTATGCCGAGATCATGCAGCAACCCCGTGTCTGGAAACAGCAGTACGACCGGATCGCGGCGCGGCGGCAGGAGATCGAAACGTTCGTGCGCTCGCACATCGAGCGGGGCTACCGGGTGCTTTTCACCGGAGCGGGCACTTCGGCCTATATCGGCGATGCGCTGGTTCCGGCCGTCGCGGGTTCGCTCTTCGAGGGGGCGGCGGCGGTTCCCACGACCGACATCATCACCCATCCGGCCTCCTGGTTCACTCCGGGGCGCAACGTGCTGCTCGTGTCGTTCGCCCGTTCGGGCAACAGTCCCGAGAGCCTCGGCGCTATCAAGCTGGCCGACAGGCTGGGAGGAGAGCGGGTCGCGCATATCTTCATTACCTGCAACGCCGAAGGGCGGTTGGCCCGGATCGCTGCGGCGCACCGCGATTCGCTGCTGCTGCTCCTGCCCGCCGAGACGGACGACAGAAGTCTGGCCATGACCAGCAGTTTCTCGACCATGCTGCTTACGGCGTTGCTGGTTTCGCGCATCGACCGGATCGGCGGGGACGCCGCGGCGGTCGAATGCCTGGCGAACCAGACCGCCCGTGCGCTGGAGACTTACGACAGCCGGATCGCGGCGGTCGCACGGCAGAACTTCTCGCGGGCGGTCTTTCTCGGATCGGGCGCGCTGAAGGGTATCGCCGAGGAGTCGCATCTCAAGTTGCAGGAGCTGACCGACGGGGGCGTCATGTGCGGCTTCGATTCGTTTCTCGGATTCCGCCACGGTCCGAAGGCCGTCGTGAAGGAGGATTCGCTGCTGGTTTACCTCGTTTCGCGCGATCCCGCCGTGCGTCGTTACGAGGAGGACCTGATCCGGCAGATTGATGCGAACAACCGGACGGCTGCCGTGGTGGCCGTTTCGGCGGAGCCTTACGCCGTCGGGGGCGTCTCCTTCGATCTGAACGTGGTGCTCGGCGGCGGCGATACGGGTGTCTATGGCTGCATCCCCTATGTCTTTACGGCCCAACTGCTGGGTTATTACAAATCCCTCGACCGGGGGCTGAATCCCGATTCGCCCTCCGTGTCGGGCAATATCCACCGTGTCGTGGAGGGAGTCACGATCTATCCTTACGAACGATAATACAACCGACTTTCCGGAATCGCTATGAAAAAAACCGAACAACTGCTCGAATCCATCGGCCGGATCACCCGCGAGACGGGGATTCCCCGCACCATCTTCGCTGTGTGCCCCAATTCGGTGGCCGTGACGAAGGCCGCATTCCGCGCCGCACGCCGCAACAACGCCCCGATCTATTTCGCCGCGACCCTGAACCAGATCGACGTGGACGGAGGCTATACGGGGATGACGCCGGCCGACTTCGTACGCATGGCGCGTCTCGAGGCCGAGGCCATCCATTATACGGGTACGACCGTCATCGCCATCGACCACGGCGGTCCGTGGCTCAAGGACCGGCAGGCCGTCGAGCGCTGGTCGCCCGAGGAGGCCATGAACGGCGTGAAGAGGTCGTTCGAAGCCGCCGTGCTGGCCGGCTACGACCTGATCCACGTCGATCCCACGGTGGATATTTTCGTGCCGAAGGGGAAGATCATCAGCATCCATCTGGTGGTCGCCCGCACCGTCGAGCTGATCGCCCATGTCGAGCGGTTCCGCCGCGAACGCGGACTGCCGCCCGTCTCCTACGAGGTGGGAACCGAGGAGGTGCACGGCGGACTGGCCGACGAGAAGACCTTCGACACGTTCCTCGCGGAGCTGAAAACCGCTCTGAAGGAGGCCGGGCTGGAGGACGTATGGCCCTGCTTCGTCGTGGGCAAGGTGGGGACCGACCTGCATACCGCGACGTTCGATCCCGGAGTGGCGCGTGTGCTGACGGACAAGGTACGCCCCTACGGCAGTTTCATCAAGGGCCACTATACCGACGGGGTGAGCAATCCCGAACAGTATCCCCTCTGCGGCATGGGCGCCGCCAATGTGGGCCCGGAGTTCACGATGAGCGAATACGACGCGCTGGCCGAGCTGGAGCTGCTCGAAAGCCGCGAGCTGGAGAAAGGCACGGTGGCGATGGCCTCGCGCATGACCGGGGTGCTGGAGCGGCTGGTCCGCGAGTCGGGGCGCTGGCGCAAATGGCTGCATGAGGAGGAGGCCGGACTGGAGTTCGATCAGCTCGGCGCGGAACGCCGGATGTGGCTCGTCAAGACGGGCTGCCGCTATATCTGGCAGCGGCCCGAGGCGCTGGCCGCCCGCTACATGCTCTGCGACAACCTGCGTCGTGCGGGATACGATCCCGAGGAGATGGTGCTGGGGCGTATCGAGCGCGACATGGACAAGTATTTCACGGCTTTCAACCTGGTCGATCTGAACGACCTGCTCTAACCGAGACGCGCTATGAAAACTTTCGATGTCATCGCGCTGGGCGAACTGAACGTGGACCTGATCCTGAACCGGATCGCCGGGTTTCCCGAGGTGGGCAAGGAGATTTTCGCCCGGGACATGATCTGCACGCTGGGCAGCTCGACGGCCATTTTCGCCGCCAACGTCTCGGCGCTGGGCGCCCGCACGGCGTTCGCGGGCATGATCGGCCGCGACGCCTTCGGGGAGCTGGTGCGCGGAAGTCTCGAGGCGCGCGGCGTGGATACGCGCTATGTGATCGAGGCGGCGGACCGCGCCACCGGCGTCACGGTCGTCATGAGTTACGGCGAGGACCGGGCCAACGTCACTTATCCGGGAGCCATGGAGGCCCTGCGCTTCGCCGACCTCGATCCGGAGATTTTCCTGTCGGCCCGGCATATTCACCTCTCGTCGCTTTTCATGCAGCCCGGGCTGCTGGCCGATATCGTGCCGATCCTGCGGGCGGCGCACGACGGCGGCGCGACCGTCTCGCTCGATACGCAGTGGGACCCCGCCGAGGAGTGGCGGATCGACTGCCGCGAGGTGCTGCCGCTCATCGACGTCTTCATGCCCAACGAGGCGGAACTGACGGCGCTCGCGCATGCGGCGTCGCTCGACGAGGCGATCGGGAGCGTGCGGCCGTGGCTGCGGCGCGCCATGATCGTCAAGCGCGGCAGCCGGGGCTCGGTGCTCGTCACGGCCGGCGGGGAATGCCGCGAGGTCGGGGCGCTGCTCAACCGCGAGGCGGTCGATACCATCGGTGCGGGCGACAGCTTCAATGCCGGGTTCATCCGGTGCTTCGTCCGCGGCGGTTCGCTCGGGGAGTGCCAGGATGCGGGCAACCTCACCGGAGCGATCTCTACGACGGCGGCCGGAGGCACGGGGGCGTTCGCCGACCGGGAGGCGGCCGTCCGTACGGCGCGCGAGCGGTTCGGAAAACAACTGAATCTGGATTGATTATGCACATACGGGAACGACTCAAGGCGTGTCAGGCCGCCGGAACGGCGGTCCTCGCCACCAATTTCTACAATTTCGAGACGCTGACGGCCGTCCTGAAGGCCGCCCGGGCGGTCGATGCTCCGGTCTTGCTGCAACTCACGCGCAGCTCGATCGACTACATGGGGCTCGAACAGGCCGTCCGCATGGGGCGTCAGGGACTGGCCGACTACGGTCTCGAGGGGTGGATACATCTCGACCACGGACCGAGCGTCGAGCTGGCGCAGCGTTGCCTGGAGGCCGGATTCGACTCGGTGATGATCGACGCCAGCGAGCGGCCTTTCGGAGAGAACGTGACCGTGACGCGCCGTGTCGTCGAGCTGGCGCGTCCCTACGGGGCCAATGTGGAGGCCGAGCTGGGTTACGTGGCCAAGCTGGGGCAGCGGCAGGGCGGCGGGTTCACGACTCCGGAGGAAGCCGCGCGCTTCGTGCGGGAGACGGGCGTCGATGCGCTGGCCGTGGCCATCGGTTCGGCGCACGGCTTCTACCGGGAAACGCCGCATTTGGATATGGAGCGGCTGAAGGCGATCCGTGCGGCCACCGACGTGGTGCTGGTGCTGCACGGCAGTTCGGGCATTCCGCATCCGATGGTCCGCGAGGCGATCGCGGCCGGCATTTCGAAGGTGAACCTGGCCACCGAGATCAAGGATACCTTCATGCGCTCGCTCAAGGGCGTCCTGACCGCCTCGGACGAGATCGACCTGCGCAAGGTCTTTCCGAAGGCCGTGGAGCCCGTGACGGCGCTGCTCGAAGAAAAATACCGGATGATGGGCACGGCCCGTCGCTGACCGGAACCGAAGATACTGACCTGAAAACCATGATCCGATGAAACCTGTTTGTCTGATGACCATCGCCCTGCTCGGGATTCCGGCCGCCGGCTCCGTGTCGGCGCAGAGCCTCGAAGAACGGAAAGCCGCCGTGCTGGAACTCCGGCTGAAGGATTACGAACCGCGGTCCGTATTCCGCATTCCCCGGACCGATGTCCGGCGGGCCAAATTCCCCGTCGTGGACATGCATTCGCACGACTACGCCGCCGACGATGCCGGAGTGGCCGCATGGGTGCGTACGCTTGACTCGTGCAACATACGCTATTCGAGCGTCATGCACTGCGAGTGGATCGGTGCGCCCTTCGAGGAGTATATACGCAAATACCGGTCCTACGGCGACCGTTTCCTGTTCTGGTGCTGTTTCGACTACACGGGATTCGGCGAACCCGGATGGGCCGAACGGGCCGTCCGCGAGCTGGAGCGCTGTCATGCGCTGGGAGCCCGCGGCGTCGGCGAGATGGTGGACAAGGGGCTGGGCGACACCTATGCCCGTCCCGTGCCCGGACGGGGCATCCACCTCGACGATCCGCGCCTGCGTCCGCTTATCGAACGGTGCGGCGAGCTGGGAATGCCCGTTAGCATCCATATCGCCGAGCCGATCTGGATGTACGAGCCGCTGGACCGGCATAATGACGGACTGATGAACGGTGCAGACTGGGCCGTGGACACCTCCGCGGAGGGCTGCCGCGGTTACGAGGAGCTGATGGCGACCTTCGAACGCGCGCTGGCCGCCTATCCCGGGACGACCTTCATCGCCTGCCACTACCTGAACATGAATCAGGACCTGGAGCGGCTCGGGAGGCTGCTCGACAGGTATCCGAACCTCTATGTGGACATTGCCGGCCGGGCGGGCGAGTCGGCCGCCACGCCGCGCGCCACGCGCCGTTTCCTCGTCCGGTATGCGGACCGCGTCCTCTTCGGCACGGACAACGGTACGGACCCCGGCATGTACCGCATGGTCTTCCGGATTCTGGAGACCGACGACGAACACTTCTACAACCCCGACTACGGGTATCACTGGGCTTACAGCGGCTTCCGTCTTCCCGACGACGTGCTGCGGAAAATCTACTACGGCAATGCCGCCCGGCTCCTTCACCTCGACTAACACCCGAACGAACATGAAAAAACTGCTGATCATCGCCTTTTTGCTCTCGGCGGCCGCGTGCTCGTCGCCGCAGCGCATCTCGAACGGCGGAATTGAAATGGAAGTGGACGGCCGCATGCATGTGCGCATCCGTTCGCTGCACGGGGGGACGGCCCCCTTCTGCGACGACTTCAGACCCTTCGACCGGCTGGTGTGCGACGAGGCCGAAATCGTCGATTTCAGGCTCGGACGCGTCGAACGCTGCGAGGGCGGCTATTGCCTGACCGGGCTTGCGGAGAGCGACGGCATCGCGGTCGAAAAACGGATGACGGTCACGGTCCCCGAAGGGGATTGCGACGGAATGCTGCTCGTAAGCACGCGCTATATCAATCGGGGCGGCGACCTGCACGTGCGCCGTCTGGTGGCGAACGAACTGCGCATCGGGGCCGACTCGCTGTTGTGGTCGTTTCAGCCCACCTCCACCTCGGCCCGGGCGGACTGGGTGCTTCCGGTGCGTCCGGGATTCCGGCAGGAGAACTACCTCGGCATGAACAACACGGATTACGGCGGCGGCATTCCGATGGTTTCGCTCTGGCGGCGCGACGGCGGCGTGAGCGTCGGACTGACCGAACCCTGTCTGCGTACGGTCTCCATGCCCGTCGTCTGGAGCCGCAGCAGCGACGCGGCGACGATGTCCCTCGTGCGCGGATTCGACGAGGAGCTGCTCTTCGCCCGGGGCGACACGCTGGCGGCTTACGACAGCTTCGTGGCCGTGCAGCAGGGCGATTTCTTCGATCCGCTGCGCAGCTTTTCGACCTACATGCAGCGCCACCGCGGCATCCGCATGGCCGCTTCCGAACCCGGGGCCTTCGAGCCGGTCTGGTGCGCTTGGGGATACGAACGGCAGTTCACCGTCGGCGAGGTGATCGGAACGCTGCCCAAAGTGGCCGAACTGGGCTTCAGGTGGGTGGACGTGGACGACGGCTACCAGATCGCCGAGGGCGATTGGGAGACGAACTCCCGTTTTCCGGGAGGCGGCCGCGACATGCGCCGTATGACCGATGCCATTCACGCGCTGGGCATGAAGGCCAAGCTGTGGTGGGCGCCGATGGCGGCCGATCCCGGCACGCGCATCCTGCGCGAACACCCCGAGATGCTGTTGCAGACGGCCGAAGGGACGCCCGAATACATCACCTGGTGGGACAGTTACTACCTCTCGCCGGTCAATCCCGCCACGGAGCGCTACACGCTGGGATTGGTGGACCGTTTCATGCGCGAGTGGAATTTCGACGGTCTGAAACTCGACGGACAGCATCTGAACCTCTGCCTGCCGGATCACAACCCGGCGAGCGGGCTGGACGATCCGGAGCAGGCCGTGGAGCGCTTCCCCTCCTTCTTCCGCGCGATCTTCGACCGGGCGCGCGCCATCAAGCCCGATGCCGTGGTGCAGCTCTGCCCGTGCGGATGCGCGGTAAACTTCTTCAACATCCCCTATATGAATCAGGCCGTGGCCTCCGATCCCACGTCGAGCTGGCAGGTGCGGCTGAAGGGCAAGAGTTACAAGGCGATCAATCCCGGGCTGGCCTATTACGGCGATCACGTGGAGCTGACGGACGGAGGCGACGATTTTGCCTCGCAGATCGGGATCGGCGCCGTGATCGGTTCGAAATTCACCTGGCCCGAGAACAACCCGGCCGTCGAGGCGGATTACCGGCTCACGCCGGAGAAGGAGCGGCTGTATAAGAAATGGGTGAAGATCTACACCGACAGAATGCTCTCGCTCGGCGACTACCTGAATCTTTACGACATCGGTTTCGACCGGCCCGAAGGACACGTCATCCGCAAGGACGGGGCGCTCTACTACGCCTTCTATGCCGACCGCTGGGACGGCGGTCGCATCGAGCTGCGCGGTCTGGAGCGCGGCCGGACCTATGTGGTCACGGAGTATGCGGCCGACTATCCGCGCAGCTACGAGGTCAGCGGCGACGACCCCTTCATCGCTCCGTCGTTCGATCGCAGCTATCTGATCGAAGTCCGTGAAAAATAGCAAGCATAAACCAAACCATCAAAACCTAATTCGTATGAATCTTAAATCATTCCTCAGAACTCAACTGCCGGCTTTCCTCCTCTTGGCGGGGAGCGCCCATGCGCAGACCGCCGTTCAGGGTACGGTGCTCTCGGCAGAGGACAAATCGCCCCTCCCGGGTGCGACGGTCGTCGTCGAGGGCACGACGCGGGGGACATCGGCCGGTGCGGACGGTCGCTATGCGCTGGAAGCCGTCCCGGGCGAAGTGCTCGTCTTCTCGTTCGTGGGATTCGAGGACCGGAAGGTGACCTACAGCAACCAGACGACGATCGACGTGGAGCTCGAGCCGCAGTCGAACAGCCTCGACGAGGTGGTCGTGATGGGTTATTCGTCGCAGCGCAAGACGGAGCTTTCGAGCGCCGTGGTTTCGCTCGACGCGGAGCAGCTCACCGACGTCACCTCGCCCGACATCGGGAACATGCTCCAGGGCAAGGCCGCCGGCGTGCTGGTCTATAATACTTCGGGGCAGCCCGGTTCGCAGGCTACGATCCGTATCCGCGGCACGGGCTCCATCACCGCAGCCAGCGACCCGCTCTACGTGGTGGACGGCATCATCGGCGGTACGTTCAACCCCAACGACGTGGAGACGCTCACCGTGCTCAAGGATGCCGGAGCGACGGCCATCTACGGTTCGGAGGGTGCGGGCGGCGTCATCGTCGTCACGACCAAGTCGGCGAAGCAGGGGCAGAAGACGACGGTCAATTTCAAGTTCTCGGCCGGCGTGAAGTCGGTGTTGCAGGGCCGCCTGAAGATGATGGATTCGGAGGAGCTCTACTATACGCAGAAGAGCTACATGCCCGAGGTGCTTTTTCAGGCGCAGCGTCCCGAATCGCTGCTCGGACAGGATTTCGACTGGGTGGACGCCATCTTCCGCACGGGCGTCGTGCAGAATTACTACGCTTCGGTATCCGGCAGCTCGGGCAAGACCAATTACTATGTCAGCCTCGATCATTACAGCGAGGACGGAACGCTCATCAATACCGACTTCCACCGCACGACGGCCCGCATCAACCTTTCGACCGAACTGGCGCGTTCGCTGCGCATGACCACGCGCGTCGCCTACACCAATTCGCGCGATTACAGCTCCTCGTCGTATCAGACGCTCGAGTGGGCCTACTGCATGGTGCCGTGGGACAGCCCCTATTATGCCGACGGCTCGCTCATCGACCTGAACAAGGACACCGAACACGCCTGGCTGTCGCAGTACCGCTACAATCCGCTCTTCGCCGAGAAGTACAACTACGCCAAGTCGCATTCGGACGATCTGGTGGGCGACCTGCAACTGGTGTGGAATCCTACCGACTGGCTGACGGTCTCCTCGTCGAACCGGTTCAACCGCAGCGGTTCGAAGTACATCACCTGCATCGACCCCCGCACGGTGGGCGAGTCGGAGCACGGCAGCCTTGCGAACAGCCTGTCGGAGGGATGGGGCATCTCCTCGTCGAACCTCGTCAAGGCGGCGCACTCGTTCGGCGACCACAACCTCGGCGGACTGGTGGGCTACGAGTACGGAATCAATAAGGAGGAGTACCTCGACGTGACGGGACAGGACATGCCCGAGGGGATGGGTTCGATGAATTCGACGATTCCCTTCGAGAACGGCGGGTACGACCTCTGGGGCGAGGGCTGGTCGGTCTTCGCGCAGGTGCAGTACAGCTACCGGAACAAGTACACGCTCACGGCGTCGTTCCGCGCCGACGCCAGCTCGAAGTTCGCACCCAGGAACCGGGTGGGTTACTTCCCGTCGGTGGCCGCTTCGTGGGTCGTCAGCCACGAGAACTGGCTCAGGGACGCCGCATGGCTCGATCTGCTCAAGCTGCGCGCCAGCTACGGCGAAACGGGTAACTCGTCGATCGGGTCGTACCTCTACCTCGACTCCTATTCGTTCGCCTCGAAATACCACAACAAGGTGACGGCCATTCCCGTCCGCAAGGCCAATCCCTATCTGGGCTGGGAGACGGCCAACATGACCGGCGTGGGTCTCGACGCTTCGTTCCTCGGCCGGATCGACCTCACTCTCGACTTCTACAACATCATCAACTCCGAGCTGCTGCTCAACGTGCCGCTGTCGCCTTCGACGGGCTTCTTCGACCAGACGGCCAATGCGGGCAAGGTCCGCAACCGCGGTTTCGAGATCGCGCTCAATACGACCAACGTGAAGACCCGCGACGTGACGTGGACCACGGGATTCAACATCGGATTCAACCGCAACCGCGTGCTGACTACGCCGACTCCCGAGGGATTCCTCCAGTCGAGCGGCGGCAACGGAACCGTCTCGCAGCAGGTGAAGGTGGGGCAGGACATTTACAGTTGGTACATGCCCAAATGGCTGGGCGTCGATCCGGGCAACGGCGATCCCGTATGGGAGAAGGTCGTCTATGACGAACACGGCCGGGTGACCGGACGTATTCCGACCAACGATTACAGCGAGGCGACCAATCAGGTCGTGGGTGTCGCCACGCCCAAGTTCAGCGGCGGCGTCTCGACTTCTCTGCGCGTCTTCAACTTCACGCTGAGCGGCGTGGCCAATTTCGTGTACGGCAACAAGATCTTCAACAACGACCGCCTGACGATGGACGCCGACGGCGCGTTCCTGACGCACAACAGCGTCTCGCTGGACAACGGACTGAAGTGGAAGCGCTGGGAGAAGCCCGGCGACGTGGCCACGCACCCCAAGGCCGTCGCGTTCGGCAACAAGAACTCGAACGCCGTGTCGTCGCGGTTCCTCGAGGACGGCAGCTTCTTCCGCATCAAGAACGTCACGCTGGCTTACGACCTGCCCGAAAAGTGGGTCAGGAAGATGCGGATGCAGGCCATGCGCATCTACGTTTCGGGCGACAACCTGGCCACCTTCACCCGCTTCTCGGGCATGGACCCCGAGGTCGATCTGCAAGGTACGGAGTACACGCTGGCCGGTATGTACAGCACGCCCTATCCCGTGGGCCGGACCTTCATGTTCGGCGTCGATCTGACCTTCTAATTCCAACCGTAAAACCGACAAGACATGAAAAAGATACTTTTGGGCGCAGTCGCCTCGCTGACCCTCTCGGCCTGCGACCTGGACTATTTCCCCAACGATTCGATGACCTCGGACCAGATGGCCGGGAACCCCTCTTCGACGGAGTATTCGACCGACGGCAACTACTCGATGTTCAAGGACGTGCTGGAGTACAAGGGTTCGGAGTATTCGGGCAGCACCTATGTCCGCTACTTCTTCCAGATGTCGGAGTTCCGCGGCGATAACGTCTGCCTGGCCAACAAGACCGAGGACCCGCTCTACAACGAGATCTGCTACAACGACCTGGAGACCGATCTGCCCACTTCCTACTTCTGGTGGTGCGCCTACCATATCATCTACGGCGCCAACGCCGTGATCGAGTCGCAGCCCGAAGGGACGAGCGACGAGGGCGACCGGATGCTGGGCGAGAACTATTTCCTGCGCGCCATCTGTCACCTGCACCTCTCGATGCTCTACTCGCGGCCCTATACCTTCGGCCGCGACAACATGGGCGTCGTGCTGCGCACCTCGACCGACACGCCGGCCACCGAGCGCTCGACCGTGGGCGCCGTGTACGATCAGATCCGCGACGACCTCGTAAAGGCCGCCGGACTGCTCAAGGACAAGGCGCGCCGCGGCGATGCCGGATATGTCTCCTACGATGCGGCCATGGGTCTGCTCTCGCGGGTTTACCTCTACCGCGGCGAGGACGACAAGGTGATCGAGACCGTGAACGGCCTGCTCGGAGGCGCTTCGGCCGAAAGCAAGCTCGATCCCGACTATGCCCGCTATTTCGAAAATGCGCTCTCTTCGCCCGAAACCCTCTGGGCCGTCGCGCACGAGGATTACGAGGACCGCGGACGCGAGTCGGTCGGTTCGATGTACTGGACGCCCGACCAGCGCGGTGTGGGCGGCTGGGCCGAAATGTACTACTCCGATCCGCTGATCGCCCTCTATGAACGCCATCCCGAAGACATCCGCTTCACGGCCTACTGCGAGCGGCTGAATCCCGACGAGACGGGACAGTTGCAGGTCCGCTGGGCGGTCGCCTCGGAGGGAACGGATTTCCGCGTCAATCAGCTCTACGACTGCTTCCGCGACGACAACGGCTATTATTACGAGGAAAACGGCTCCCGGCATTATTTGCAGGCCGAACAGGAGTACGGCCGCACGCAGTTCTACGTGACGGTCGGCGGCGAGAAGACGCGCGCCTACGTGGACGTGAAGACCGAGAGCTTCAACACCTGTCCTGCCTTCATGTGCAAGAAATTCGCCAGCCCGACCAACGCCGCCCATCCGCTGCTCTCGTCTCCCGTGATGCTGCGCTGGGGCGAGGTGATTCTCAACCGTGCCGAAGCCTATGCCAAGACAGGCAACGAGCAGGGGGCGCTGGATGACGTCAATGCGCTGCGCCGCCGCGCCGGACTGCCCGAGGAGGCCCTCTATACGCTGGACAATTACCGTGAGGCAGGGTATTCGTCGGTGCTCGACGTGGTGCTCGACGAGCGTCGTCTGGAGCTCTGCTTCGAGGGACAGCGCGCATTCGACGTTTTCCGCAACGGGCGGTCGCTGGACCGCCGTTTCGCAGGCGTCCAGCCCTGGGAGGTGGTCGATTGCGACGATCCGCGCATCCTCTACCGCATTCCCTACGACGAAATCTCGGTCAGCGGCATTCCGCAGAACGACTAACCCGATTCCCTGACGACTAAAACGTGAACCGATTATGAAAAGACAACTCTTTGCGCGAATGGCGCTGATGCTGGCGCTGCCGCTCTTCGCCGCCGGCTGCATCATCGACGATCCCGAACCGGGTCCCAACCTCTCGGGCGACTGGACGGAGCCCGAAGAGCCGGCGGGGCCCGAGACCTTCATCACCGTGGACGGCGACTTCTCGGACTGGGACGCGATTCCCGCCGACGAGCTGGTGACGGCCACGGTTCCCGACGACGCCTTCTATTCGGCCGGCCGCCGGCTGAAGGTCTATGCCGGAGCCACCTATATCAATATCTACCTCGAATATTCGGAAGCGGAGCAGCCCGTGCAGATCATGCACCTCTATCTGGATTCCGACATGGCCTTCGACGGCGAGGGCCGTCCGACGACGGGCATGGGCAATGCGGCGTGGACGAACGACGGCGCGGACATCCTGTTCGAGGGAATGCTCAGGGACGATACGGGCGCTCCGACGGCCTACGATCCGACGATCTTCACCTGGTCGGGCGAACCGCTCTCCGGCGGCTGGGACTGGACGGAGGCGGTGGCCGCGGGGGCGGGCATCTGCTCGAACTGCGAGCCGGTCGAACTGCCCAACGGCAACATGGCGATCGAGATGACCATTGCCCGGAGCGCCGTTCCCGGCCTGGGACAGAGCTTCCGGCTGGGCGTCGGACTGCAATACGACTGGAACGACATCGCCTACCTGCCCGCCGGGAGTGCGGTCGAGGAGAACGGCGAACCGAAACACGGCGCCGTGGAGAATCTGCTGATCGGAGCGAAGTCCGGACCGGCCCCCGAGGTGCTGATTACCGCCGACGGCGATTTCTCGGACTGGGAAAAGGTTCCGGCGAGCGAAATGACCGTCGCCACGGTTCCCGACGACGCCTACTACAAGGCGGGGAAGGTGGCCAAGGTCTATGCGGGCGAAACCTACGTGAATTTCTATGTGGAGTACGAGGATTCGGCAGAGCAGCCCGTGCAGATCATGCACCTCTATCTGGATTCCGACATGGCCTTCGACGGCGAGGGCCGTCCGACGACGGGCATGGGCAATGCGGCGTGGACGAACGACGGCGCGGACATCCTGTTCGAGGGGATGGTCGTGGACGACGCGGGCGCTCCGGCGGCCTACGATCCCACGATCTTCAACTGGACGGGCGAGAACCTTTCGGGCGGCTGGGACTAGACCGAGCTGCTGGCCGCGGGATCGGGCGTCTGCTCCGCATCGAAACCCGTGGAGCTGGAGAACGGACGCAAGGCCGTCGAGGTGGTCGTGGTGCGCTCCTCGATCCCGAATCTGGGCAGTCGTTTCCGGGTCGGAATCGGGTTGCAGTACGATTGGAACGATATCGCTTACATCCCCGCCGGCAGTGCGGTCGAAGAGAACGGCGTCGTCGGACACGGGGCGGTCGAGAACATGCTCGTCGGCCGCTGACGAACGGCAAGGCGAACGCCCGCCTTTCGGTTCAAACCGATCGAATCAACTGTTTCGGCCGGCGTCGCGGCGTTGCGGCGCCGGCTTTTTTACGGATTACCGACTACGATGACGATACCTGTTTTTTTCGGGGCGGCCGCGCTGCTCTCTTTCTGCGCGGCGGCCTGTTCGGACGGCGGCGCGGCCTCCGGCGGCGACGGATTGCGCCGGGTGGCGTACGTGTCTTCGGACGAGGCGTTTCCCAATCCCGAACGGGGATTCTACTACCCCTATGATTTCCGGTTCGCCGGGGACGGAACGCCGGAACCGCTCTCTCCGGAGACCCTGCGGGGACAGCGGCGCCTGAACCGCTCGCTGGTCCTGCTGGAGTATTTTCTCCGCGACTTCATCGACCGCCCGCTGTCGGAGGAGTGTCTGGAGCTGGTGGAACGGAATTTCGAAGCCCTGCGCGAGGGCGGCTGCAAGGCGATCGTGCGTTTCGCGTACAGCGATTCCGAGCGGGAGAAGCCCTGGGATGCGGCCGAGCCGGTCGTGCTGGGGCATATCGCCCAGCTCAGGCCGCTGCTGCAACGGTACGGGGCGGTGATTTGTGTCCTGCAGGCGGGGTTCGTCGGCGTGTGGGGCGAGTGGTATTACACGGACCATTTCGGGTTCGAACCCGTGACGGAGACCGATTACGCGCCCCGCCGCCGGGTCCTCGACGCCTTGCTCGACGCCCTGCCGGCCGACCGCATGGTGGCCGTGCGCACGCCCGTGGCCAAGATGCGGTGCTGCGGGCTCTCTCCGGCGGATACGGTCTCCGTCCGGACGGCCTGGGACGGGTCGGCGCGCTCGCGCGTGGCGGCGCACAACGACTGTTTCCTGGCGAGCCGCGACGATGTGGGGACCTTCGTCGGGGAGGCCGACCGGGAGTTCTGGCGGACGGAGAGCCGCTATGTGAGCATGGGCGGCGAGACATGCAGCGTGTCGGAGTACTGCGACTGCACCGACGGGGTAGCGGACATGGAGGAGTACCATTGGAGCTATCTGAACAGCGCCTACCATCCCGGAGTGATCGCCCGGTGGCGGCAGGAGGGATGCCTCGGGGAGATCGAACGGCGGCTGGGATACCGGTTCGTTCTCGAGACGGGACGTTTCACGCGGCGGCCCGTTGCCGGCGGGGAGTTCGTCGTCGGGCTGGAGCTGCGCAACGAGGGGTTCGCCTCGCCGTTCAACCCCCGTCCGGCGAAGCTGGTGCTGACCGACGCTTCGGGTCGGAAACGGCAGGTTTTCGACATGCCGTGGGATCCGCGCCGCTGGTTCGCGGGGAAGACGCATACGTTGACGGCCGGGTTCGCCGTGCCGCCGCAGTTCGTCGCGGGCGACGTCTGCACGTTGTGGTTGTGGCTGCCCGATGCGGACGAACGCCTGGCCGAAAGTCCGTGTTTCAGCATCCGGCTGGCCAACGAAGGAATATGGGATGCGGCGAGCGGATACAACCGCCTGCTGGATTTCGAACTCGAATAGAGAGCATGTTATGAAGGATTGGATCGGAAAACACCGCTGGCTCTTTTTCGGGCTGGTGACCATGCTGACCTGGGGCGTCTGGGGCGAACTGAGCGAACTGATCGAGCGGGCGGGATTCCCGTCGGGACATGTTTACGTCGTGTGGGCCTTTTCGATGGTCCCGTGTGCGGTGGCGGCCCTGCGGATCGCCCGGTGGCGGCTGGACCGTTCGCCGCGGGCGTTGCTGCTGGGGCTGAGCGCCGGACTGCTCGGGGCCGGCGGTCAGCTCGTGCTGTTCGAGGCGCTGCGCTTCGGGCCCGCCTATATCGTATTTCCGTTCGTGTCGATGTCGCCGGTCGTCACCATCGCGCTGTCGCTCGCGCTGCTGCACGAACGGGCCAGCCGCATCCAGATCTTCGGGATCGTTGTGGCGCTGGCGGCGATTTTCTTTCTCTCGTGGCAGGAGGGGACGCACGACGGAACTGCGGAGGGCGGTCTGTGGCCGGTGCTGGCGGTCGTCGTCTTCGTGGCGTGGGGCGTGCAGGGCTATGTCATGAAGTTCGCCAACGCCTCGATGAGCGCCGAGAGCATCTTCTTCTACATGGCGCTGACGGGATTGATGCTGGTTCCCGTGGCGCTGCGTATGGCCGGACCGCAATCCGGGCGGATCGGTGCGGGACTCTGGATCGGAGGATTTCTGACCCAGTTGCTCAACGCGGTGGGCGCTCTGACGCTGGTGTATGCCTATCGCTACGGCAAGGCGATCATCATTTCCCCGATGCAGGGGCTGGCTCCGCTCATCACGATGGTGCTGTCGCTGGTGATCTTCGCCGTGGTTCCCGGACCGATGCTGACCGTCGGACTGGTGCTGGCGGTCGTGGCGCTGGTGGCGCTGTCGGTCGAGCGGGACGGATGACATCCGCCGGGAGCGGTTTCCGGGGAAGCTCTGCGGCCGCCCGTTTCCGGGCTGTCGCAGGGCTTTTCGCGTCGGGTCCCCGGAGAGACCTTCGTGACGCGGCCCGCCGGACTTCTGGCAAAGATGGCGGAACGGCAGTCCGTGCGGCCGGTCAATGTCCCGGTCCGGCCTGTCGGCCCGCATTGCGGGTTATGACTTCCGCAAGGCCGACTCCCGTGAGCCGCGATTCGATCCAGGCGGCGAAATCGAAATATTTGAGCAGCGGGCGTTCGTACTCGGCCCGGACGATCGTTTCGACCCGTGGCCGAAACCGGCTCCACAACCGGTTGCGTTCGTGCCGAGTGTGCGGCAGCGGGTAGAGACGTACGAACTGGAAAACCAACCGTTCGAGCGAATCGTTTCCGATGGATGCCGCCCGGCGGATGGATTTGATTTCGGATTCGACGAAATCGTAGTGTCCGCACTCCGCCTGCAGGAGCAGATTCACCAGACGGACGGTCCGGAATCCGGGGAAGTGGCTGAAGACCTGCCCGCCCTCCCAGATGCGGGTCATGGCCCCTCTTGCCTGGGCGAGACGTCCTTCCGCCATGTGCAGAACCGTCTGATTGAGCAACAGCAAAAGTTGCAGGTCGATCCGCTGCTGGGAAAATTTCTGGAAAACGATTCCCCGGTTCGTTTCGTAGTGTATGCGCGCTTCGTCGATCGCCCCGCTGTTGATCAGCCGGAAGGAGTTGTAGAGGTAGATATGTATCTGTATTCTTCGGATGAAGTTCTGTGGGTAGGATCCGGCGGCGAGTCGGTGCAGCCGGGCGATGAAAAAAGGCATTTCGTCGTACAGCCGGGCCGAAAGCAGACTGTCGAGGATACCCAGTACGGCGTCGAGATAGTAGAGCGGCGGATCGAGAATTCGTTCCGGATGTTCGTCGAACAGATCGAGCAGCTGCCGGTAAATCCGGATCGCAGCCAGGTAATCGCTCGATTGCAGGAAATAGGCCGATTGGAAAAGCCAGTGCAGCTTATCGACCTCGAACCCTTGGTAGGAACTGTTGGCTATCAGATGCAGCTCGCTCAGCACAAGGTCGTTCAAACTCTGTCTGTCGCAGCCGGAACGGATCTTGCCGCGGTGAGCCGCGCGGTATTTGAGAATATCGTAGAGTTGCATGTGCTGGGCGGCGCAACGCAGATGTTTGAATGTCTCGTTTACCTTCATCTGCTTTTCGACCAACTGCTTTTCGCTGATCTCCTGAAAATCTTCGGTACTCAGATATTGCAGCTCGGTCTGGCGGATCAGCAGCAGACAGGCGGTTTGTTCATGGCGGAGTGCCAGAGCCTTCGCTCCGTTCAGCCGTTCGATCGCCGGGCGGAAAAGACCGCAGCGGAACAGAATTTCCGCCTCGGAAAGACAATCGGAGATGCGCGACCGGATGCTATCCCGTCCCCGGAGATGCAGAAGACACTCGATCACTACCTTATAGAGGTGTTTGACCGCGATTTCGAAGCTGCATTTTTCGGCCTCGCGGCCGAATCTCCGGGCTGTTTCCTCGACGGAGGAGCACTCCTTCATGAGGTCGAAAAGCCGAAGATACACTTTGTCGCCGTCCTGAAGATTGCTGTATAGTTTCAGAAACCGCTTTTCCGCCTTGGTCATCGAACGGATGAGAACCAGCAGGATGGTGGCCTTATTCATAGTCGCGTCGTCTTGTTATGACAAATGTAACGAAATTCCGGGGAGTTTGGAAGCCGGCCGCCGCTCCGCATCCGGCTTTTTCAGCCCATATTTTAGCATGGCCGGATAAACTCAACCGGAGGTCGTAATCCCTTATCCGCAGCGGAAATCCGGTAGGGACCGTGCCTGGTTCGGGATTAAACAGATGTAACGATTCGATTTATTGGGTCGTTACATTTTTTGTATAGAAGAATAGGTAACGAAAAGGCAATTGTTAATTTTCAGTTAATTGCGCTCAAATACCGCATTTCAAATAACCTACTGTAAGATACGAAAAATTTTCCGATCCGGCAAATTTCGGGACGGCTTTTGCCAATGTCAAGTTCCGGAGTGATTTGCTTCGGTATCTGATGAAAAGTTTTTTGGATCTGTCCTCCGCAGCTTCTCCGTAATCCGGATACGTAGGTAGGAACGATCATCGAATGATGCGTTGCCCGGTCTGATCCCTTTTTGTCAATTTGTATATGCGGAAACAATAAGGATTTTGTGGAATTCGCATCCATCGTTTCTAATACCATTGATATCGAGTATCTGTCAGCTCTTCGGCTCGATCTCGGTATCGATAAATGCAATCGGGTATTTCATTTTACGAATTTTGTGATATCACGCCCGTTCAAAGTAAAAAACGCAAGTTTATCCAAATGTAGTGAAAATGATTCATTTTACAATATGCAAACGATTGGCAATAAATAATTTATTGTATATTTGTGATGTAACTACTAAGAAATCGCGCCTCAAGAAGCTTCTTAAAGGAGTTGTTGTTTCGTCCATGGCGACTTTGGTAAATACCTACAGAGCCGAAGCGATACCGACCTGCCAGTTTTCGGACAATCCGTCCGACGATGCCGCAGACGAGTATAGCAAACTGTCGAAAGATGGAAATATCAAAATGCTGCTGCATCTGAATTCGGACGATCCCTATGCGTTGGCGGGCCACTGAAGCCACAGTTCACATCGCAGTCATAGTTCGCACAGAGGAAAGCCTGATGTATATCAACGGATTGCGGCGGTTTTTCGGATTCGCACCCCGCATTGTCTACCGCTGTTTTGCACGGTCTTGCGCCCGCTTGCCCGTTCCGCCTGCGCCGCCGTCGTATCTCCTTGCATGACAGTACAAAGATAACTATTTCGGGCGAAAAATCCAAATGCGGAAAAATTTTGGGATGAGGATGGATTAGTAGGGGAGGCAATTAAATACTTCTCTTCGATTTTCCCTATGCTTGTATCTCATGTAACCTCGTTCGAATTTTCGTCTCCTCGTCGGTCCCGATGGTCGAGAGCCGCAGCATCGGAAGTCCGTATCTGGCCAAGATGCGGTTCTTCTTTTCGTCGCGTTCGGATTGTCGGGTGCCTTGCTTGTGAAATCCGTATCCGTCGGTTTCAATTGCCAGTACGGGTTGTTTGCTCACCCGGTTGTAAATTAGAAAGTCGAGGTGTGTGGCTCTGTTGGAGGCTCTTCATCAAGCAGCGACCAGTCGCGGATGAGCTGCCGCAAGGGTTGGTGACAGACAATTCCCAGGTGACAGAATTCGGAATCCCCGGCCAGAATCTTTTCCAGCAGGGCGAAGGTCAGATTTTCGGAGGCGAATTCCGAAATTCTGCGATGCTTTTTAAGAAATGTCTGTCGGGCTTTGGCATACTGCCCGTAGAGCAGATCAAAAACCGAACAGATCTTGCTCTCCGTTATCGTGCAGTTGTTGTATGCGATATAGGCGATCAAATTGGGGATATGGCGGCTTTCGGTTTGTTCGTTTCCGGAAACGACCAGACAAAACTTACGCTTGGCACGCGAAACGGCTACATTCAGCAGGTTGGGATCGTCCACGAATGCCCGGATCGTATCGTCTACGGTGGACATTACGATGGCCTCTTTCTCGCGTCCCTGGAATTTGTGTACCGTCGCTACATCGATTTTTCGGTCCAATTGCCCGGAGAGTGCGGCAACCTGCTCGTTGTAGGGCGTGATGATGCCGATTTCAGCGTTGTCGTAAGGGAGTTTCGGCATTACCTCGCGGGTGATGACCTCGATTTCCCGCTGATTGAACCGACTGCGTGCGTGGTCGCCCGGGACTGTCCGCCAGGCAGAGATCACATCGGCTTCGCCCCGATCCTCGGTCATGATGACGAGTTGCCCGCCATAGAACTTCCGGTTGCAGAAGTCGATGATTTTCGGATGACACCGATAGTGTTCGCGCAGCAATGTCTGCGGAGCGTCGGGAAGAACCCGGCAGACCGATTCCAGGAAATCCACACCGGCACAATCGTAGCAGGCATCGATTGCATGCTTCGCTCCGATGGCCTGTAATCGGAGCCTGTCCGCATCGGTGATGACATTGGGCAATTGCTTCGAATCGCCGACGATCACCGCATTTCGGGCGCACATAAGCGCCAATGCTCCCGTATCAGACGAAACCTGCGACGCTTCGTCCATAATCACGTAATCGAATAGCGCGTTCGCCCGTAGATTTGAGCGCGAGGAGAAGGCCGTACTCAGGATGACGGGATATTCCTTGACGAAACCGGCGGTGAATCGTTGGAAGACCGGGCGCTCGTGCCCCCTGCCGAATCTGTGGCGGAGCAGATTCCGAAGGTAACGCATCGAATCGTCGCTCAACCGTGCCATCGCCTGTCGGGCATCGGTAGCGGCAAGTACTTTCTGCAGCTGTTCGATTTCATTGGACAGCTCCTCGTGCTTTATATGGTAGAAATCGCGCTGGATGGCAGGAATCAGTTCATACAAATCCTGTCGTTGCGGATCGGGACGGATACCGTTGAACAATCGTGCGACTTTCCGTTTGAGAAGAAACCACCGGATGGCCTCCAGCCATTTTGCGAAAAGCCCGCGCGTTTCCGGCTTCTCGACTGCCGTCTGCAATTCGTTCCATAGCGTCAGTAGCCTTGCCGACGAGAGTTTTCGGCGGAGCGTTACCGTCGGATCGGAGGTCGTTTCCTGTTCGAAATGTGTCTGCTCTGTTTTGAGGGTCAGTTCCTGCCGGGCCAGTGCCAATCGTTCCTGCCGGGCGAATATTTCCTGCATGGAAGCGGCTTGCGCCTGAATCGTCTTCAGAAATTCGGGAGAGTCTGCCTCGGCCGAATACCATGAATCGATCTGGGCGGGAATAGCCTTTTCAATGGCCTGCGTTTCAATGAATACCGATTTGTTATCACTGCTTCCCAGCAAAGCGGCGATGAATCCCATGTCGTGTTTGTCCAACTTTTCGACTATGTTTTCGATGGCCGAATTGTTGTTCGAGACGATCAATACCGTCTGCCCTTGAGCGATGATGTTGGCCACGATGTTGAGAATCGTTTGCGTCTTGCCTGTTCCCGGAGGTCCTTGGATAATGCTGAGTGATGCTCGAAGGCGGCTTGGATAGCCTTTTGCTGGCTGGCATTGCAGCCGAAAGGGTAGAAAAGCGGTGGGGCGGAGGCGTGTTGGAGCGGGAATTTTCCGGGATTCAGGTAACAAGCTGCCGCCGAATCGTCCGGAATAAACTCGATTTTCTGATATTGAGCCAGAAGCAATCGTGTGCCGTCGTTGGCTTTCAGCGGATTGATGGCTGCCACATCCCGCAGATATTCGAAGATATTTTGGATGGAGAAGTCCTCCAGACAGGACCGAATAAGTTCGATCTCTGAGCCTTTGTAGCCGGCGCTTTTTTCCGTCGGTGTATTCGATGTACCAGAATTTCCGCGATCCCTGCTGAAAGGCGGCTATGTAGGCTATCGGACCGAGCTGTTTACCTTTGTGCAGCAGCCGACAGTGTTGTGGGTCGAATAGCACGGGATTTTCCAGCAACAAGACTTTGTTCGGAGAGTAGGGATAGGTTTTGGAAGAGTTGTTGAATTTAATGTTGCACCGATGAGGATTGGAGGTATTCCAACAACGCTCGACGGAAGAGGTTTTAATCTCTCCGTCAATGACAATCATGGTTTTCCGAGGGTCTGACATCCTGTTTGCAGTAAAATTCCTTATAAAAATGCGAAGTTTTTACGATATGACATAAACCGGGCTGAAATTTGCTTTTCTCGGATTGTTTAGGCTATTGCAGTGGCCTTTCAGGAGTGGAGATTTCTAATATCCCGTTCCTTTTTGATAAGGATGGGCAATTGTGTTGCGGCGTGAACAGTTACCGACTTTTCGGGTTTATTCTTAGATGGATGATGGAGAACCCTATTTGGATGTCTGTATAAAAAACAATAACGTGTGCGCAGATTGCGCAATTGTTCAGAACGGGAATTCCTGCGATTCCAAAATATATCCGTCATATTTTCCAAAGCGGAGAGTTGAAACGCGAGGCAACTGTTTCTAAAATGGAAATGGTTCGTCAGGAGGGCAGCGCATGGAGAAACATTAACATACGCGGAAAATCATTTTTCATGTTTAGGAGATGAGAGCTTATTCTCGCCTTATTGAGGTGTATTTTTACTTTTACTGCAACAATTTTCAAAGTCATGACATGATGAAGTCCTATCCTGTTCTTCTACGGGAGCTACGATCATAAAACAGATGCAATTGGCTACAAAAGAGATCGATTTTTGGCCTCTGTCTAAATAAGGCAAGTGAGGTATTAGGCTCCTCTGAAAGAAAATTTGTGGCACATGGGTAAGCTCGAAAGTGAATTATATTGGCACAATTCAAATTTTTAATGTGAGCAAGATTTTATGCAAATATCCAGTGCGGTTCTTCATTATTATCGGATTGACGCCTATATCCAATTATGTGAATAAAAATATAAATCAACAAATTGAAGCCATATCTTGTCGTTAATCTGAATTTTCGTATCTTTGTTTACTATATTAGGGTAATTATATATGCAGATGGACAGATATTCTATAACACCCCAAGAAGAGCGGCTTAAAGCGCTTCGGTCGCTTATGCCCGAAGTATTTAATGAGGGAAAGATTGACTGGGAGAAGTTGAAAGCGACATTGGGAGAGAACATAAATTTTTCCAATGAGCGCTATGTATTGAATTGGGCGGGCAAAAGTGATGCTTTCCGAGTGATGCAGCAGCCATCATCGGCTACTCTTGTACCTTGTCGGGAAGAATCTGTCGATTTCGATAATACGCAGAATATCTTTATTGAGGGAGAAAATATGGAGGTGTTGAAGGTGCTTCAAAAGAGCTATTTCAACAAAATAAAGATGATTTATATCGATCCTCCCTACAATACCGGTAACGATTCGTTCATTTATCCTGATAAATTCTCTGAGACTAAGGAGGAATATATGCGCCGCGTTGGAGATAAAGACGAGGAAGGCTATATGACCCGGGAAGGTATGTTCCGTAAAAACAGCAAGGAAAACGGTCAATACCATAGCAATTGGCTCAACATGATGATGCCACGTCTGTATCTGGCTAAAAGCCTGTTGCGTGAGGACGGCGTAATCTTTGTCTCAATCGATGATAACGAGGTGCATAATCTCCGATTATTGATGAATGAGATTTTTGGGGAAGAGAATTTTGTAGCGCAAATAATTTGGGAGCAAGGGAGGAAATCAATGGCGGCACAAATAGCCGTGAACCATGAGTATTGCTTGATTTATTGCAAAAATAAGATTGAGAATCTTGCATTCGATAAAGTACGTTCCAATAGGAATTGGCAAGTGCGGAAACAAGGTTTGGAGCAAGTATATCAAGCATATGAATCGTTGAAGGTGCAATACGGAGATGATTGTGAGAAGATAGAACGTGGCTTGAAAGATTTTTTTGCAGGATTACCTGATAACAGTCCTGCAAAAGCCCATAACCATTATAGGAAAGTTGACCCGTTCCTTGGGATATATCACCCTGATAATATATCCCAAGGAACGGGTCAGGGGGGCAGGTTCGACATTATTCATCCTGTTACCAATAGACCTTGTAAGGTCCCTACGGGAGGATGGCGTTTTGCAGAAAGCAAATTGCCGGAGTTATTGGCAAATCATAGGATTGTTTTTGGTAAAGATGAGACCACAGTTCCATGTTTAAAACGTTATTTAAAAGAAACAGAATATGAAATCTATTCTAGTGTATTCTACAAAGACGGACGTGGAGCTTCCAAACGGATAGAAGAACTATTAAATGGAAAATATTTTGATTATCCGAAAGATGAGGGCATTATCAAAACATTTGTAAGCCTTGTTACATCATATCCAGCTTCCGAAGACATAATTCTTGATTTTTTTGCAGGTAGCGGAACAACGGCCCATGCAGTTATGCAATTGAACAGAGAAGATGGAGGCAATCGCAAATATATTTGTATCCAGCTACCCGAATTGTGCGATGCGAAAAGCGAAGCTTATAAAGCCGGATATAAAACGATTGCCGAAATATCCAAAGAGCGGATTCGTCGTGCTGGCATGAAGCTCCGCATGGAGATTGAGGCGGAACAGGCCAAACAACAGAGACGGTTAGATTTCGAGGGCGAAGAACTTGTAAGGATGCCGGACCTCGGATTCAAGGTATTCAAACTTGCGGAGAGCAATTTCAAACAGTGGCGAGATATTAAGGGGTCGGATAAGGAGGAATGGAAACAGCAACTTATCGATTTCCTTGACCCATTGGCAAAAAATGCGACTGTCGGAAATATGGTTTATGAATTGCTGTTGAAGAGCGGTAAGGATCTGAACAGCCGTATCGAACGCGAGGCTGGATATTATACGGTGAATGACGGAGAGTTGATTCTGATGCTGGAATCTGCGACTCAGAAAACGGTCGATGCGGTTTTGGCTGCACATCCCCAAAAAGTCATTGCGCTTGACAATTTGTTCGAGGGCAACGACCAATTGAAAACCAATACTGTTTTGCAAATGCAAGATCGTGGAATAGAATTTAAGACGATATAACACTATGTTAGATAATATTAAAATAACAGGATATAAATCTATAAAAGATTTGAACCTTGATTTGAAGCCGATTAATATTTTGATAGGCTCTAATGGCGTTGGCAAAACGAATTTTATATCGTTCTTCAAATTGGTTAATAATATCTATGAGCAACGTTTACAAAATTATACTATGCAAAATCGGGCTGATGGATTATTGTATTATGGAATTAAAAGAACAAAGGAAATAACAGGATATTTGAGCTTTTCCAGTAATGCATATTCTTTCACCCTGCAACCAAGGGATAATGGGAGTATGTTCATTGCTCAAGAAGATAGCTGGTATGAAGGATCTGCATATGGATATGTGAATGTGGATGAAAGCTGTATAAAAAATTCTACTACATATAGAGATACTTGGTTGCGTGGTTATTTGCAGAGTTATAAAATATACCACTTTCACGATACGAGCAAGGGAGCCCCGCTCCGCTCTGCTGCTGATGTTAATGACAATAGAATATTAAAAGAAGATGGAGGAAATCTTCCGGCGTATTTGTATTTATTGCAACAAAAGTATCCGAAAACTTTACGAAGAATAGAATTAGTTGTTCAATCTGTTATGCCATATTTCGAACGGTTCGATTTGGCTCCGCAAGAATTGGATAACAAGATAGAACTTGTATGGAATGATATTGAAAATTCGGACAAGTATTTTGCGGCGAATGATTTGTCGGATGGAAGTATTCGGTTTATCGCGCTAGCAACATTATTATTGCAACCAGCATTACCGAGTGTTATTATTATTGATGAACCCGAATTGGGATTACATCCCGTTGCAATAACGAAATTAGCAGGAATGATTAAGTCGGCTGCGGCGCGTGGGTGTCAAATGATTATTTCAACACAATCAGTCAATTTGATTAGTCAATTTGATGCGGATAATATTATTACAGTTGATCGAAAAGAAGGCCAATCGGTTTTCAATCGGCTTGATAAAGATGCTTTGGAAAGCTGGCTTGAAAATTATTCGATAGGGGAATTATGGACGAAAAGTGTTATTAACGGACAGCCTACAATGTTATGAAAAGATTGGTGGTTATTGCTGAAGGAGAAACAGAAGAAAGTTTTGTTAATAATATTTTGATTCCATATTTTAATTCATTGGGAATCTACAATTATATCCAATGCTTTAAGACCAAACATTCCAACGGAGGCCTTTCTAAATATTCATATATCAAGCAGGATATTATCAAAATCATATATGAAACTGATGTAGTCGTGACTACTTTACTTGATTTTTATCGATTGCCATCCGATTTTCCGGGTTACAGGCAAAATAATGCATTACCGCATGATCGCTGGGTAGAGATCATAGAAGGCCAGATAAAAGAAGATATAGAACGTACACAAGAACAGCGTTTTGATAATTTTATACCTTATATTCAGTTGCATGAATTTGAGGCTCTTATTTTTTCTTCAATAGCTGGGATTGATGCCTTATTTGAAAAGTCTGAAGTTAAATATCGAGATTTTCAGGCCGTTATTGATAGTTATCCTAATCCGGAAAATATTAATAATGGCCCGGATTCCGCGCCATCCGTTCGCTTAAAACAATTGATTCCAGGATATGATAAGGTCGTATATGGAGTCGGTATTATTAGCGAGATAGGAATGGAGACAGTATTATCTAGATGTCCTCGATTTAATGGATGGATTAAAAAATTGAAAGACGCTCTCAATGAAACTAACCTTTGAATCCAATTTAGCCTATCAGCAAGGCGCCATACGAGCAGTTGTCGATCTGTTTGAAGGACAAACGCTATATGATTCAGATTATCAGTATGATCTGAATGAAACCGGTATGCTCGATCTAATAGCAGGAGTCGGCAATAGGTTGGTTTTGGATGAACCTCAAATATTAGTTAATCTGCAAAAAGTTCAGGAGCGGAATGATATTCCTGTTTCCGAGAAACTGAGCGGGATGCACTTCTCCATAGAAATGGAGACTGGAACAGGTAAAACCTATGTCTATCTGCGTACAATCTATGAATTGAATAGAAAGTATGGATTCCGGAAATTTGTAATTGTAGTGCCGTCCGTGCCGATTCGTGAAGGCGTGTTAAAGAATCTGCAAATTACGCACGAACACTTTCAAACGCTTTATGACAATGTTCCGATTCGTTATTATGTCTATGACCGGAATAAAATATCCCAGTTAAGAGGTTTTGCCACAGGAAATAATATTGAGGTGCTGGTTATCAATATCGACTCTTTCGCCAAGGATGAAAATGTAATCAACAAACCAAACGATAAACTCAACGGGCAGGAGCCTATTCGGTTCATTCGCTCAGTCAATCCAATTGTCATCGTAGATGAACCGCAAAATATGGAGTCGGAAAAGCGAATTGCGGCAATTACCAATCTCAATCCTCTTTGCACGTTGCGTTATTCGGCAACACATCGCAATAAATATAATCTGATATATAGCCTAACCCCCGTCAAGGCTTATGATCTCGGTTTGGTTAAACAGATTGAAGTCGATTCGGTATTGGAGGAAAATTCAATGAACGGAGCTTCGGTCTCATTGGATGCTATCATTGTATCCAAAACGCGAGTGACGGCAAAAGTTACGATTGATGTAAATGGTAAGGACGGGGTCAAACGAAAATCCGTAACAGTACGTCCGGGAGATGATTTGTATAAACTTTCAAATGGACGGGAACTATATAGAAATGGGTATATCGTTGAGGAAATAGACGCGGCAAATGAGTGCATTACATTTACAAATAATCTAACTTTATCACAAGGAGAACGGCGGGATGATCTGAACGATGCAATTATGAAGTTCCAGATTCGACGAACGATAGAGGAGCATCTTCGGAAAGAGCAAAAGTTGAATAAACTCGGTATTAAAGTACTCTCTCTGTTTTTTATTGACAGAGTGGCAAATTATCGCTCGTATGATGAACAAGGAAATGCGGTAAAAGGGAAATATGCCATATGGTTTGAGGAAATATACAACGAATTAGTTGCAGTAATGCCGGTATATCAGGGAATGACAGGCATTCCTCTTGAGAAGATTCATAATGGATATTTCTCTCAAGATAAAAAAGGGCATTTGAAGGATACTTCTGGTGAGACTCAAGCCGATAATGATACATACAACTTGATAATGAAAGATAAGGAAACGTTATTGGATATGGCTAGTCCTCTTCGTTTCATCTTTTCTCATACAGCCTTGCGGGAAGGATGGGATAACCCGAATGTTTTTCAGATCTGCACACTAAATGAAACCAAATCGGATATTAAGAAAAGGCAGGAAATCGGGCGGGGACTTCGTTTAGCCGTAGATCAAAACGGCGTTCGTTGCCATGACCGAAACGTTAATCGCCTCACAATAATAGCTAACGAATCGTATAATGATTTTGCCAAAGCCTTACAAAACGAGTTGAAAGAGGATTGTGGTGTTGATTTTGGCAATCGTATTAAACCGAAACGAGACCGAGTTTCGGTTAAATATCGCAAGGGATTTGAGGCAGATCCTCGATTTCTTGAGATATGGGAGAATATAAAGGTCAAAACAATTTATCGAGTTCGTTATGACACTGAGACGCTTATTGAACAAGCTGCAAAAGAGGTAAAGTATATGCCAGAGATAACAGCTCCGATAATCCGCTCCATAAAAACTAAGATTGTATTACATGATAAAGGAGTTGGTCTCGAATATACAGGAAATAAACAGGCTGCCATAGCTTCCGAATATACAATTCCAAATGTTTTGGGATATATTCAGAATCGTACGGAGTTAACGCGCTCGACCATTATGCAGATTATGATGCGTTCTGGGCGCCTCGATGATATGGCAATTAATCCACAATTGTTCATGGATTCCGTTGTTGATAAAATCAAACGAGTGCTTCAAAACCTGATGATAGATGGTATCGAATATCATAAAGTCGGAGGCTCGGAGTATGAGATGCGCCTATTCGAAGAGCAAGAATTGGAGATTTATGTGAATGATTATACGTTCAGAGTTAGCAATCCCGATAAAACTATTTATGAAGAGTTCATGCCTCTTGACTCTGATGTAGAATGGCAATTTGCAAAGGACAGTGAAACGAATGATGACCAAATTAAGTTCTATTTTAAGTTGCCAAGTTGGTTTAAGATTCCAACACCTATAGGTAGTTATAATCCAGATTGGGCTGTAGTCTTTGAAAATGATAAGCGGGGCTATTTCGTCGCTGAAACCAAAGATACGGGAACACTTAAAGTTGATTTGGACAAATTGTATCCAACCGAAAAGCAGAAAATATTATGTGGTATGGCTCACTTTAAGCAATTCGAGAATTTGGAATACAGAATTGTTAGGAAAGTGAGTGAATTATGAGGCGAAAAGAAAAAAATAACTTCAACCATTGCGAGGCTTGATAAAAACGGTATAATGAGTGGACTACTTCAAATACGTAGTAAGTGCAACTGTACCAGATAAATAGCCAAGAGGAAGAGACAGAAGTCCTCGATCGAGACGAGCTCCTTTGGTTAACATAGGATGTTATTGCCGCTTTTTGTATAAAAAGCTGATCAGCTATCTCAGAGCATTTGCAGAATATTTTTCAAAGTCCGAAATTACAAGAGGATTCAGTTTGTCGGAAATTTCGACGGATTGCAGCGGATAGGAAAGATTATGCGACGAAATATTATAATTTAGATGCAGTAATCTCTTCGGGTTATCGTGCTAACTACGTGTGAGCCACACAATTTAGGCAGTGGAGGGGGCTTTGAGGTAATTTGCCATTCGTAGTTATGTGATTGATCGAAAAGAATGGGTCATTTATTAATATTAATGAAGATTATTTCGAACATTTACTCGCGGAGATTCGAGAAATCCGATTGTGTGAGCGTAGATTTTATCAGAAATTAACGGATATTTACGCGACAAGTATTGATTATAATCGAGATGCTCGGTAGTGTTTCAAAAAGTGTGTCTGGGCAGGCGCCTTCAGATTCTTTAGACATGCAAATATAGCGATTCTTGGTTTCAGATCAACACGCCGCGGCGTGTTGATCTGATTTTTGTGTTATAGTCTTCACTCGGGGAATAATTCCCGATCCAGGTCGATTCGCGGCATCGGCCTCAGGTAGGATTTCTTATCCATGGCTGTTTTACCCATCAGCAGCAGTACCGACTCCTCGTTGGGCATAGTGCCGCGCATTCTTGTAACCATCCGGAAGTCCTTCTGCAGTCGCTCTATCCAGTCGGTCGTGTATATCATGGACCGGATGCGGCGACCGTAGTTCTGATAGATGCCTTGTAGGACGAGGCGTCGTCGCATTTACGGGTGCTTCTGTAATACCTGTCCCATTTGGAACAGAACTGCTGTCATTTACTCTAGGTCTGTCCCACGGTATAGTTCCGGTCACCTGTGCGGAAGTCCTGTTTCAGATTGTCTGTGCCGTCTCCCTTGTCACCGTTGCGGACATCATTCAATATGTTGCGCTTCAAGTGGGTGGTGCATCTTTGGAGCTTGGTGTCGGGGGACCACTTTGCTCCGGGAGGCTTTTATTTTGCCTTTCACTAGATCCTTCGGGCATAGTCTCACCTAAACCTATTTTTTTATGGAGTGCAAAATGGTTGAATCGTCGGCTTGCCGGGAATGGCAATCGCTCATCGTCCGTCTGTGCGGCCGCATCACTCATCGGGCCTCGTTGTCCGTCTCACCCCAGTCGGACAAGCGGCTCACGCAGGATGAATTCAGCAAAGCCCTGCACCTAACCGAACACACCTTACAGTACTATCGCCAGACCGACATTGTTCCCCATACCGCCATCGGGAACAATATTTTCTTTCAGGAGACGGACATCCACCGTATTCTCACCGATAACCTTATTCCCGCACGACGATATCGCACCCTGACAGAGGAGCAGGGAAAGCATCGGATGGCCCTATTCCCATTCGAAGATGCGGCAATAGCTGAACAGGTGCCACCGGTCATTGTCCTCGTGTTCGGCTTCGGGAATCGTACCTTTTCTCGCGTTTTGTGTCACCGTGTTTTGGTTACAGATTCATGATACCGGGTGTTCGAACTATTTTCGACCGATCCCGCCAAAAAACAACCCTGCGGCTGCAAGCCACAGGGAAGGGAATCAATAAAACGATCAAACAAATCGAATCAATCAAATCGCCGCTTCGCGCCTATTCTTGAACAGGACGTACCGCGAAGCCGTAAGAACGATAATTATAAAACAAAGGCCGCACGCTAGAAGAGTTAATACTCAAGTATAAACTTTGGTCATTTGAATAAGGTCCGGCCGACCAAAAGACCATTCCTCGACCGACGAATTCCAACAAGCCCGACGAGTAGATGCGGTAGCCCGAAGCAGGATAAAAGATCGTACCGCCCGCAGTATCGTAACTACCCGCGCCATCCATCTTGTTACAATAAAACAACCATCCACCATTCGTAGTAAAATCATCTTCGGAAGTATAAGGCGAATTAAATTGACTAAAATCAGAAGAAAAGCTTACATTATTTCCGTTATAGGTGAATCCGGTAAAGGCGTTCAACGGCGGCAAATGGTAGCCGACAGGCGAAGGGGCGTAAATGGTCTTAACCACCGGATCATCGTTCGCCGTCGTCACTGTATTATCGGCGCTCCAAAGATTGTTATAGGTAGTCGAGCACCAATTGTAAGACGGAGAGCCATTATAGAATACCTGCGGATTGAGAATCGACGTTTGAACAGATACTTCTCCTATACCTCCTGCATTAAATTTGAAACTTGCATTTGTGTAATAATGCGGTTTATCGGTATCGTTGTCACCCGTCGAAGGTAACATCGGGTCTTTACGGCCCCATTGATAATAGGTGTTATTTCCTTCGGAGGAAACACTCCCAGGTGTCTGATTAATAGTAATGACGTGCGTGGCACCTGTTTCCGTCTGCGTGAAACGCACCTTCACGCTGCGCCCTGCGTAAGGAACCGAACTTCCATCGCACCAGCCGATCGGTACCCCCCCCCATAAAAGTGTATTTTATGAAATTTGTTTGGGTTTATCGAATTTGGACGTATAATCGCTTTCGTCGGCGCGACGGACGAATTATATTTGTATATGAAAAACGGATCGGAAAATACTCCGGCCGGATACAAACTCCAAAATATATGATATGAAATCGGGCTCCGGAAAGCGGAGCCGACCATAAACCGTCCAACCTAACCCTAAAACCTAAAACCATGATCTCGAACTTTACGACAAGCATCTTGGTACGATCCTGTCTGATCGTGTTCGCCGGGATTGCCGTTCACGGCTCTCTCAGGGCTGCCGACATCCCGCTGCCTGTTTCCCGGCAACAGGCGGCTTCCCGTACGGTCGCCGGCCGGGTAACAGACGCCGCGGGCAATCCGCTGGTCGGCGTGAGCGTAATCGAAGAAGGAACCGCCAACGGCGTCAGTACGGCTGCGGACGGTACTTACGCGCTGGAACTCCTCGGCGGGGACGATGCGCGTCTCCGTTTCTCGTTCATCGGTTACGAAGATCAGGAGCTTGCCGTCGGAACGAAATCGACGATCGACGTGCGGCTCGCGGAATCCGTTACGGAGATGGACAACGTGGTGGTGATCGGCTACGGAACGACCACCAAAAAGGAGCTGACCGGTTCGGTCTCCTCCCTCAAGAGCGACAACTTCAAGACGGGCAATATTACCGATCCCCTGCAACTGCTTCAGGGTCAGGTCGCCGGACTGAATATCGTGCGTGCGGAGGGAGGCGATCCGAACGGCGGCATGGAAGTCCAGTTGCGCGGAATGACGACGATGGCGGGAGGTGTCTCGCCGCTGGTGGTGATCGACGGCGTCGTGGGCGGCGATCTTTCCAACGTGAGCCCCGAGGATATCGCTTCGATCGATGTGCTCAAGGACGGTTCCGCGGCGGCGATCTACGGCACGCGCGGTACGAACGGTGTCATTCTCGTGACGACCAAGAAAGCGCGTTCTGGCGAAAACCGCATCGAATTTTCGGCATACGTGGCGATGCAGAGCATCGACCGGAAACCCGATCTCATGTCGGCCGAGGAGTACCGCAGCACCATCCGGAAATACTTTCCCGATCAGGCCGCATCCTATGATTACGGAGCTTCGACCGACTGGTTCGATGCCATCACCCGTACGCATCCCGTGAGTCAGAATTACAGCGTGGCATCGTCGGGCGGTTCGTCCAAACTGAACTACCGTGCCAGCGTCGTCTATTCGCATGACGTCGGGCTGGTGAAAAAGACGGACAACGAGAAGCTGCGCGGACGGCTGAATGTCGGGCAGTCGCTGATCGACGACCGTCTGAAAATAGACTACAATTTCGCTTACACTTCGGGCAAAGGCTCCTATGCCGACAAGTTCATCATGCGGCAGGCCGTGCTGCGCAATCCGACCGAACCGATCTACGCCGACGGAGACGGCGATCCGCAGTACGGGAAATATTTCTATACGCCGGGGATCGACTATCACAATCCGGTGGCCATGCTCGAAGAGCGCGAGGATGAAGGCATTCACAAGGAGTTCTCGGGCAGCATCAATGCTTCGCTGCGGATCGCGGAGGGGCTGAAAGTCGGCGCGATGGCTGCGCTGGTCGAAAGCACCGACCGTTACGGACACTATTACGGCCGCTATTATCCGGTCGATATAGGCAACGACGGTACGGCCGAAACGTTCAATGACCATTACCGGAACAAGATGCTGGAGGCGACGATTGACTATTCGGGAACCTTCGGCGGCCATCGGCTCCAGATTATCGGCGGCTATTCGTTCAGCGAGGAACTCACCGAGTCGTACGATCAGATGAACTATAAGTTCGACACCGATATTTTCGGGTTCCACAATATCGGCAGCGGAGGCGCCCTGCAGGAGGGGCTGGCCACAATGGCCAGCAATATGGAGAAGAATCGGCTGATCGCTTTTTTCGGACGGGCCATGTATAATTTCAGGGACCGTTATCTGTTATCGGCATCGGTCCGCTACGAGGGATCTTCGCGCTTCGGCGACAACCACAAGTGGGGTGTCTTTCCGGCAGTCAGCGCCGGATGGCGCATCTCCTCCGAGCCGTGGATGAGCGAAGCCGACTGGCTGAACGAGCTGAAACTTCGTGCCGGCTTCGGCATTACGGGCAATCAGGAGATCGGCAACTACCGTTCGCTCTCGATTCTCGAGAAAGGCTCGTCGAACTTCTACTACAACGGCAAATGGATCAGTACTTACGAGCCCGGCAGCAATCCCAATCCGGAGCTGCGCTGGGAGCGCAAGAAGGAGCTCAACGTCGGATTGGATGCGAGCGTACTGGACAACCGGCTGAGTTTCACGCTGGACTACTACTTCCGCCGCACGAAGGACCTGCTTTATACGTACAGCGTTCCCGTGCCGCCCAATCTCTACTCCTCGACCTTCGCCAACGTGGGAACCATCGATAACTCGGGTATCGAACTGACGATCGCTTCGACGCCGGTCACGACCCGGAACTTCCGATGGGACCTGGGAGCTACGGTCAGTCATAACCGGAACGAACTGGTGCGATTCTCGAACGATCAGTACGAAATGGTTGAGATCAAAACCGGATATTTCGCCGACGATCTGAAGATGTACACGATGAGGATTGTCGAAGGCGAACCGCTGGGCAACTTCTGGGGACCGAAATTCCTCGGATTCGACGCTGCGGGCGGAGCCGTTTACGAAGACCTCGACGGTGCGGAGGGAATCACCGAAGCCGATTATCAGGTCATCGGCAACGCTTATCCCGACGTGCTCTTCTCCCTGTCGAGTACGTTCACCTACAAGCGTTTCAGTCTCGGTTTCCTGCTGCGCGGGTCCATCGGCAACGACGTGCTGAACCAGAGTCGTGTCTACTATGAAGGGTTCGGTTATTTCGGTACGCGCAACGTGCTTCGTTCGACGCTCGACCATCCCGAATACCGGGGCGGCGCCTACTATTCGTCGCGGTTCGTGGAGGACGGCTCCTATCTCAAGCTTGACAATCTCACGCTGGGGTACGATTTCGACCTGAAGTCGAAGGTCGTCTCGAAACTCCGTGTCTATGCCACGGCGCAGAACCTCTTCACGATCACCGGCTACAAGGGGCTCGACCCGGAAGTAAGTCTTTCGGGCCTTCAGCCGGGTATCGACTGGTACGATTTCTATCCGCGCACCCGTACCTTCGTATTGGGCGTCAATCTTGCATTCTGACATCGACATATCAAATGATTCCGAATCTTATGAAAAAGATATTTCTGTTTTTCGCTTCGCTGACGATCGGTTCGGCGAGCATGGTTTCCTGCACCGACCTTTCGGAAGAGACCTATTCGGTCATTCCGTCGGACAAGTTCTTCAACGACGAAGAGGAGTTTCTGATGAGCGCCGGGCGTATCTACGCCTATCTGGTTCGGTATACCTGTTATCGCTGCATCTGGGGAACGATCACCGTATCGACGGACGAAGGCGTGAGTCCGCTGCGCGAGGGCAATCAGTGGGTCGATGACGGCGTATGGCGCGACATGCACGCCCACACGTGGACGCCCGACATGCAGGATCTGAAAACCATCTGGGAATTTATTTTCGGAGGAATCTCGCTTTGTAACCAGGTTCTCTACGAGTTCGACCAGTCGAGTGTCGATTTCGACGGGAAAGCCGGTCTGGAGGCCGAAGTGATTGTCATGCGCGCCTGGTTCTATCTGAATGCGATGGATCTCTTCGGCAACGTGCCGTTCACCGTGGACTTTTCCGACACGAGTCTGCCCGAACAAGTGGACCGCGGCTATCTGTTCTCTTTCATTGAGAAGCAGATCCGGGATAACGTCGATCTTCTGGACGATGTGCCTACTTCGGCCAATTACGGCCGTGTGACCAAGGCGATGGCCTACACCGTGCTGGCTAAGCTGTATATCAACGCAGAAGAGTGGATCGGCGAACCCAAATGGCAGGAAACGATTGACGCCTGCGACGAAATCATCGGATTCGGCAAGTTGCAGATCGAACCCGACTATTTCTCCAACTTCAAGGTGGATAATACCGGTTCGCGTGAAAACATTTTCGTCATTCTCTACGACAAGGTGTATACATCGCAGGACTGGTGGCATGTTTTTCGGTTCCATCAACTGACGCTCCACAGTCTTTCGCAGAAGACGTATGGCATTCTGGATGCCTGCTGGAACGGATTCGCCGCTACCGAGTCTTTCTATGGAAAATACGATCCGGCCGATGTACGCCGCACGCAGTGGCTCGAAGGCCCGCAGTATGACAAGGAGGGACAGCCTTTGTTGCTGAACGACGGCTCCCAGCTCGACTATACGCCCCATATCACCTCGTTGTTCGACTCGTCCAATCCGGCAAGGGCGAACGAGGGCGTGCGTTCGGCCAAATACGAATACGCCGACGGTTTGCAGGGCGAGTGCATGAACAACGACTATGTGGTTTACAGATACGCCGACGTGCTGATGATGAAAGGTGAAGCGCTTGTACGACAGGGCCATGCGGATTTGGCCGTACCGCTTTTCAACGAGGTGAGGAAACGTACGGGGCTGCCCGACTACGAAGCGGCCGATCTGACCATCGACGAAATTTACGACGAACGCGGGCGCGAATTTGCCTGGGAAGGGTTGAGGCGCCAGGACATGATCCGTTTCGGAAAATGGTGCGAACCGCGTGATCTGAAACCGGCGGTCAGTCCCGAATACACCAAATTGTATCCCATTCCGGCCGATATTCGCAAGACCAATGCGAACCTGAAACAGAACGACGGCTACCCGGATTGATCCGGGAGCCCGGTTCCCGGGATTCCAAAGACCATAATCCAATCTCTATTATTTATGTCAGAACAGAAAATACTCGTTATCGGCAGTTCGAACACCGATATGGTAATCCGCACCGGCCACCTGCCTCTTCCTGGCGAAACGGTCATCGGAGGAACTTTTTTCATGAATCCCGGCGGCAAGGGGGCCAATCAGGCCGTCGCTGTCGCCCGTCTGGGCGGCAGGGTGACCTTCGTCTGCAAGACAGGCAGCGATATCTTCGGCCATCAGGCCTGCCAAATCTTCATGGAAGAGGGCATCGACGCCTCCTTTGTCTTTTCGGATACGAAAAATCCGTCGGGAGTCGCTCTGATCACGGTGGATGACCGGGCGGAAAACTGCATCGTCGTAGCTCCGGGCGCCAATGCCCATCTCACGGTCGAGGATTTGCACCGCTCGGTGCGGGCCATCGAAGCGGCGGACATCGTTCTGCTCCAGCTCGAGATTCCGATGGAGACGGTCGAGGAGGCTGCCGTCATGGCGCACCGGCTGGGAAAGAAGGTCGTTCTGAACCCCGCTCCGGCTTCTGAACTCTCGTCCCGGCTGCTCGGATCGCTTTTCGCCATCACGCCGAATGAAACCGAAGCGGAGAAGATCTCGGGCATACGGATCACCGATGAAGCCTCGGCCGAATATGCTGCCCGACGCATCGCTTCGATGGGGGTACGCAATGTCATCGTTACGCTCGGCGTCCGGGGCGCACTCGTTTTCGACGGCGAACACTGCGAGAGGATTCCTGCGTACGAGATGCAGGCGGTCGATACGACGGCAGCCGGAGACATTTTCAATGGAGCCTTCGTGGTCGCACTTTCCGAAGGACGTTCTCTGCCGGAGGCGGTGCGCTTCGCCTGCAAAGCCTCCGCGATCTCCGTCACGCGTGTCGGAGCGCAAAGTTCCGCACCTTACCGTACGGAAGTGGATATTTTCAACCGATAATCAATAACCTAACAACTCGTTTTTTAACTATGAAAACTACCTTTCTGACGTTCGTATGCGTCATTGCGCTCGGCGGAGTCGCCTGCGGTTCGACGCCGGCCGGCGAATCGTTTCCGGACCGGGTGACGCTCAGTTCCGCGAAGCTTCTCGACAAGATCCGCGGCGGCTGGGCCGGCCAGACTATCGGCTGTTCGTACGGCGGTCCCACCGAGTTCCGCTTCTGCGGTACGATGATTCAGGACTATACGCCTATCCCGTGGCCCGAAGGCTATATCCGTCAGTGGTTCGAGGAGTTTCCGGGGTTGTACGACGACGTATACATGGACCTGACTTTCGTGGAGGTCTTCGAGCGTCTTGGGGTCGATGCTCCGGCCGATTCCCTCGCCCGTTCCTTCGCCGATGCGGGTTACGTGCTTTGGCATGCCAATCAGGCAGCGCGTTACAACATTCTTAACGGAATCCGTCCGCCCGAGTCGGGCCATTGGCTCAACAATCCCCACGCCGATGACATCGACTTCCAGATCGAGGCCGATTTCGCCGGACTTATGTCTCCCGGAATGCCCAACGCGGCAGCGGAGATATGCGACCGGGCGGGACATATCATGAATTACGGCGACGGCTGGTACGGCGGGGTTTACGTGGCGGCCATGTATTCGCTGGCGTTCGTCTCCGATGATATCGGATTCGTCGTCAGGGAAGCCTTGAAGACGATCCCCGAGGAGAGCCGTTACCATCGTTGCATGAGCGACGTCATCGCGTGGCACGAACGATGGCCCGACGACTGGAAGCGCACGTGGTTCGAGTGCGAGAAGAAATGGAGCTCGGACATCGGTTGTCCGGACGGCGTGTTCGTCCCGTTCAATATAGACGCCACGATCAACAGCGCCTATATCCTCATCGGACTGCTTTACGGCGGGGGCGACTTCGCCAAGACGCTCGATATCGCCACGCGGTGCGGGCAGGACTCGGATTGCAACCCGGCTTCCGCCGCCGGTATTCTGGGTACGATGATCGGTTACGACGCCATTCCCGAACGCTGGATGTGCAACCTCCGCGAAGTGGAGGGGCTGAACTTCGCGTATACGGACATTTCGCTCGACCGAGCCTATCGCATGTCGTTCGGTCAGGCTGTGGAGATGATTCGCCGCAACGGCGGTACGGTGACACCGGAAAGCGTGAGTATCGTCTGTCAGGAGCCCCGCGCCGTGCGGTTGGAGAAGTCGTTCGAAGGACATCGGCCGACCGAGCGGCGTTCGATTCAGCTACCGCTTTCCGAAGCGGGCGAAATCGTTTTCGACGGTATCGGTGCGGTATTGACGGGGGGCGTGAAATGTGCGGACGAGACGTATGTCGCGGAGGTCACGTTTTCAATCGACGGCGAGCCGGTCGAGCGTGTCTTGCTTCCGGCGCTTTACCGCACCCGTCGTCACGAACTGTTCTGGCGTTACCGGCTTCCCGAGGGTAGGCACCGGATTACGGCCGAGTGGCACAATCCGCGCCCCGACGCGACGCTGACGGTACGCGATCTGGTGGTGTACGGCCCCGAACGGGCCGGCCGGAAAACGGAATCCGAATCCTAAAAACACGAAACCATGTTCATCGTTCAGAGTTATCCCCTCGCCATATTTTTTTGTTTCGTCACGATGCTCTGTTGGGGCTCGTGGGGGAATACCCAGAAACTTGCCGCAAAGACGTGGCGCTACGAACTTTTCTATTGGGACTATGTGATAGGTCTGCTGCTTTTTTCGCTTCTGTCCGCATTCACGCTCGGCAGTTTCGGCGCCGAAGGCCGCAGTTTCCTCGACGATCTGATGCAAGCCGACGGTCGCAATCTTTTTTCGGCCTTTCTCGGAGGTGTCGTTTTCAACGCGTCGAACATCCTGCTTGCGGCGGCCGTGGCGCTTTGCGGCATGTCCGTGGCTTTTCCCGTCGGAGTGGGATTGGCGCTGGTTCTGGGCGTATTGATCAATTATTTCGGTGCGGCCAAAGGCGATCCGCTGTTCATTTTCCTTGGCGTGGCGCTCATCGCTGCGGCGATCGTCATGAACGGTCTGGCATACAGGATGGCCCGGACAGGGAAACGGAAACTTACGGCGAAAGGGCTTCTGATCTCGGTCGCGGCGGGCACGATCATGGCCTTTTTCTACCGGTTTGTCGCCTCTTCGATGGACCTCGACAGTTTCACGGCCCCCGCAGCCGGAAAGATGACTCCCTACACGGCGGTGGTCGTCTTCGCGACGGGTGTATTCGTCAGCAATTTTCTTTTCAATACGATTGCCATGAAGTGTCCGGTGGAGGGAACTCCGGTCCGTCCGTCCGAGTATTTCGGAGGAACCTTCCGCACGCATCTGGTCGGCATGCTCGGCGGTGCGATCTGGTGCTTGGGCGAATCCTTCAGCATGATCGCTTCGGGTAAGGCCGGAGCGGCGATCTCTTACGGCCTCGGACAGGGTGCGACGCTCGTGTCAGCCCTTTGGGGCATCTTGATCTGAAAGGAATTTCGGGGAGCCCCCGGGGCTTCGGTCCTTTGCAATGCCGGAATGTTCGTACTTTTCCTCGCGGGACTCGGCCTGTTGATCTACGCCGGGGCGTAGTCCCTTTCCGAGCCATACTTTCCGGAGACATCCGGAAAAACGAAAAGCCTTACGTATTGCAATACGTAAGGCTTTTCGTTCCGTTACACTCCTTTCGGTTGCTTTCCGGTCGGAAACGGGATTCGGGCTTGTTTCTTGCCTTCTCTATGTATCAATATGTTGCGATGTATCTTCTTTTATGGGTCACTACCTTTGATCGTATAAATATTGAATTCCTAAGATGATAAATGCAACGTTATTTGAGCCAATTTTTTACACTTGTTTTCAAGTTTGCTAAAATATTTTAGGCTGTTATCTATTCTCTATATTATATAATTCTACATATGCCCGGACCATGCGATCTATCGTAAATTGTGATGTGACCCATTCATGCGCTTTCCGTCCCATATCAGTTCTCATACGGGAATCCAATACCAATTGAAGTATTTTTTTTGCTGTTCCTTCGTAATCATGCGGATTCGTCAATAATCCGGTCACTTCGTTTTTGATGACTTCGGGAATTCCCTCCACATTTGTTGCAACCGTCGGTAAATAGTGGAATCCGGCTTCGACAAAAATTAAACCGAATGATTCATAGATGGATGTCAAAGCAAAAATATCGTGGGTTGCATAAAACGGTTGCACATTATCTTGCCACCCAGCCAGAGTAATATGAGTATTCAAATCATTTTCTCGGATAAACCGTTCGCAGTCAGCGTACAATTCTCCGTTCCCGACGATGGTAAAATGAACGTTCGGTGCTTGTCGGATTACGATTTGCGCAGCTTTCAGGAGAGTTAGCGGATCCTTTTGAGTATCCAATCTACCTACGGACAAAACATTCACTGAAGAAGTCTCGTTCTGTTGTGGAAATACAGACGGAGTTGAGAGTCGAGAAAAATCGACACCATTGTAAATCGTAGAGGTTTTGGATTTGAACCATCTAAAATATTTCGCATAATACCGATTTACTAATACTATCCGGTCACAGAATAATGAAGCGAACATTTCACATAGCCAGTAAAACTGCCATTTGGGGAATTTCACATAGTCATGGAAAGATAATCCGTGTACCGTATGAATGATGTTGGGAACACGGGCGAGACGGGCTCCTATACGTCCGATAATTCCAGGCTTTGTGGAGTGAGTATGAACAATATCGTAACGATATTGCCTGCATAATTTGTAAATAGATATCAATGCCTGAAAATCAGATAAACCGATAGCGCGTTTCAGAGTTTTCAAATAGATAACTTTTGCTCCGGCAGCCTCGAACAATCGCTGACACTCCTCCCGTTTCTCTCCGCAGATCTCTGTTCCGAATAAAACGTGTTTTTCAAATTCATCATCGGGCAGGTTTTTCAATATCTCAAGTGAAATTCGCTGTGAACCGGCCATTTGAGGAAGCACCAATATGTGAAGAATTTTTTTCATTTCAGAATGGTTTGCAGATAATACCGAATCATGTGTTCCGGAGAAAAACGGGATGCGATTTGTTGGTAAAAAGCCCGATCCGCAGGGCGTGCCTTGATGAATCGCAGGGCTTTTAGGATGGATTCCGTATCAAAAATGTCGAAAGTGTATTCCTCTCCGAGTTGTTCCGAAACGAATTCGTAACCGCCTCCGCAGGTAGTCGATACGGTGGCGGCACAGCCACAGGCCATCGCTTCGAGAATCACGTATCCGAACCCTTCCAAAGAGAGGGTCGGGACTACGACCGCATCCGCTTTTCCGTATATTGCCCACAACTCTTCGTAGGGAACGAATCCCAAATAGGTGATTGTCTGCGGATATTCTTTTGCGATTGTTTCTATTTTTGGAGCCAGTTCACCTGTTCCGGAGATATAGATATGATATTTTTGTTGTTCATCGGCGGGTAGAGAGAGAAATCGCATGAGAAATTCATATATCCCTGTACGAGCCGTGAGACGACGCGGAATGAACAGGACCGTCTTGTCGGGTTCGTCTTTCCACCAAGGCAGAGGAACGAACGAGGCCGGTTTTTTGATATATGGAGGTAACAGTCGAATTTTTCGGTTCGGAATACGGTGTTCTTTCTGAGCTGTCCGTTTCATGTACTCGGAATGTACCAGCACAACGGACGAACATACGGTTGTAATTTTTTGGAATAACCATAATATATGATAACGGAGCCCTTTTCGGCCGCTTTTCGCTTGATATTCTAAATGTAGGGGACCATGATAATGATACACCGTGTGTTTTCCCATGATACGGGCTGCGATTCCGCCGATCATTCCCATGACCGGATGTTGAAGCAATACATGATCGGCTCCGGCAATTATCCGAATATAGGGATACGGGTTAAAGAGTCCCATTCCGGAAAGTTCTCGGATATTGCCTCGTTTTTTCAATGCGTCGTATTTGCCGGCAGCCCCGGGATCATCGGCCGCATATTGGGAATCGGAATCACGACGCCGGGTGAGCAAGCGTACATTACAGTCGTATTCGGGGAAATACGTGAGCAAATCGAACACATGCTTGCTCGATCCTCCGGCAAAATTCGGATAGCAGAAGTCTCCGATAATGGTTATTTTTTTCATTTGGTTAAATTCGACGCTATATTATTATAAGCGGTTGCGATTTCGTCCCATGAATGAGGCATGTATTCGGATAGGAATCGGAGGCTTTTCCGTTGCAATTCTACCTGCCGTTCTGCGGGTAGCGAAAGTATGCGAATGATGTTTCGGGCTGCACATTCGGGGGATGTTATAACAACGCTCTGTCGGAGAGCCTCGTAGGTGAATCGGCCTGCATTCGACAGAACGATCACGCCATTTGTGGCTGCCGCCAGGAAACTTCCCCTGCGTTCGGATATACCGTCGGGAAAAGGCAAATAGGCGATTTTGCTGTCGTTCAGAATGGAGGCAACCTCTTCATCCGAAAGATTCAGACGGATGGGGACGGACAGTCGGGCGCACATTTCGGCGATTTGTTCGTAGTATGGTTCATATCCTTTCGGAACTTGTCCTACGAGAATTACTTGTGCGGGAATTGCTTGAGACCGAATCTCCTGTACGGCCTGCAGAAAAACCTCTATCCCCTTGCCCGGTCGAATATGTCCGAAATTTACCAGATCGAATCGGCGTTGATCGGTTGTTTTTGGTTTCGGAACCTTTTGAATATTGGAAAAGATTTTAACTACGGAACTGCGTTTGCGCAGTCGCCTGAAATAATGAATTGCACTTTGCCGATCCGTTTCATTGGTGAATACTACGTGATTCGCCGTTAACAACATAATGGAGGCCGCCAGCCGTGCTTTGAAACTCAACTGTGTGAATTCGTGTAGAACTACCGCATATTTTATTGGAGTACAGCAGGAAAAGAACGCGGTAACGATATGGGGAACGAGACTCCAGCCGTACCCCATCGTCGGAGATTGCATGAAAATTACATCTGCCGAGAATGCTTTTATTTCACGAATCGTCTTGCAGATGGATTTGAATTTCCAGTTCCGAGACGTGTAAAGCATCCATTTGGAAGCACGTGCCGCAACACAGTTGAACAGGTTGTACGTATAGTCGCCTACGCCGCAGGTTTCCGGGGGATAAGAGCCGGTGACGATCAATATTTTCATATTCGGGAATCTAATCGCCTCTGAGGTCGGAAGAGACGGAGTTGAAATATTGCTGTCGGGTCGAATAATCTGATATGCCGAATACAACGTTGTCGTATCGGTATAATCCGTTAGAAGTATGGGTATATACGATCATCAGCATATATATGATCGTAATGCCGAGGAAAATACGACGATTATTCCTGAGACTGATATTTTCCAGAATGATGGGATATATGAACCAATACGATACGATGAACAAGGTGCCTATGCGGTCGAACAGGATGCTTGCCTCATATAGATAGAGCGTGACAAGCATGTATGCGATGAACAGGTTGACAAACAAGATGTTATTCGGATTTCCAGAGATTATTTTTTTGTAATAGACAATCACCAGTCCAATACTCATTAATCTTTCGATAAAGCGCAAACTGACGGTCTGTGAGCCGGAATACAGATCCGAATTCAAGTATGCTTCTGATATTAACGATATTTTACCCCCGAAGAAGGAACCGGCGGTCTGCAAGAATGGGGTTACATAATGAATCTGGAGGACGAACAGAATGATCCCGCAGAATATGAGCAGAAGCAATATGCTGCGGGGCATTTTTCTGTGTAGGAAAAAGTATAGGGGGATATAGATTACCGCGCTGATATGAAACATGCTCGCTAATAGAATCAACGCCATGTAAGGGAGGATTCTGCGTTCCCGAATGTAAGGCAGTGCCAATAGAAAGATCAGGATCGCTTTGATGTTTCTCAACAGATTGATTTCCGTGGTAAGAGAGAAACCGATGAACAAGGCGAATGCGAAGGCTACATTCCGGTTGTATCGTTTGAAGATTTTATGGAGCAGCAGGAAGTCGATCAGGACGGAGATGAAAATAAATACGTGATAATTGTCCGTGAATAATTTGACAAAGGCAACATATATGATGTATCCGGGTTCGATTAGTTCGGAGGTATCGAATTCGGAAGACGACAGATGGAATAATGAAGGGATGGATTCAAACAGAGGATAGTAACTGTGCCAATCCCATCCGACAAAGCCCCTTAATCCGAAAAAGAACAAAAAAAGAACTCCGCACCAGATATGAAGCGTTTGTCGGTTACGTTTGGCTGCGATACTCTGTTGTTCCTGGTAGGCCAAAAAATAAAATGCAGCCAGCAGCAACATGTATGGAACCGCATACCATATACTGTATTGAGCCATCAGCTATCGAATTCGGCTTTCTTTAAAAAGAGCATGTCCGTCTCGGCGACCTTTGCGTGCAAGTTCTCTTTGCTTGCGAGTCAGCCGAAACGGTTTGCGAAATACATCATGCAGCAAGCCGTATGTGGCGACGATGCAACGTTGCAGCAGTCCGTGATTTTTCAAGGAAAAATAGGTTCCATTGCGAGCCATGTAATAGACCGTGAAATCGCTCATTTGACCTCCGGTCGATACGCTTTCTTTATGCCAGAGCCTGCTTCCGGGTATGTACATTGTCTTTTTATGCGCTTTTTTTGCCCGCCACAGGAAATCCGTATCGTCGTAATAGACAAAATAACGTTCGTCCATCAATCCGATCTCGTCAAAAACTGCTTTCCGAATCAACATGAAACAGGTTGGGGCATAGGAGATCCGTCTTGGCCGGTCGTATTGTCCCCGATCCTTTTGTCGCACGCCTTCGTGTGCAGTCGCTCCATTGTAGTATGTAAAATGGCCTCCTGCCTGCCAAATGAGATCCGTTCCGTAATAATAAATTTTGGGAACGGCCATATCTGCATTCGTTTCAACCGTTCCGATGTATATTTTTTCCAAAGTATCGGGCTCCAAAACAATGTCGTTGTTCGAAAGCAACACGTATTCGCAACCCTCTGCCAATGCTCGGACGATCCCGATATTGTTTCCCTTGGCTACTCCCCAGTTTTCCGGCTCCGTGATGATCTCCGTGCGAAAACGAACCGTTGCGGCGAGTTCCCGGGCCCGATCCAATGAATTGTCCGGAGAGTGGTTGTCTATGACGTAGAGACTAAAATCCCGATAGGTCTGACGGTCGAGTGTCCGGAAGAAATCTTCCAACACATTCTCGCTGTTGTACAATACTGTAACTATTCCTATGTGAACCTGTTCCAAAGCGATTACAGATAGCGGGCGCGTTCCGCCCATTTGAAAACATAATTCAAGTTATCGTTTCGTTTGCCGATGGGCTTGGCCGGCACTCCTCCGACCAATGTATAAGGCGGGACATCTTTCGAGACGACGGCTCCGGCCGCAATCACCGCCCCGCTCCCGATTGTCACCCCGGGGAGAATTATGCATCCGGGCCCCAGCCATGCCCGTTCTCCGATGCGGACCCGGCCTTTGGCCGACAAGCTGAAATCAACGGCGTTGTAGTCATGCTGCATGGTCCATATCCAGACTCCGGTGCTGAAATTCACGTTCCGACCTATTTCGATTCCGTTCCGGCCATCGAGAATACACTGGTCGCCGATAATGGTCCCGGCTCCGATAGAGATTTTCCAAGGTGTCCGGAATTCGGTTCCGTAATATACCGTTACGTCTTTCTCCATATGAATTCCGAGAATCCGCCGATAGATGAAATTCCGGATTCGATGCGATGGTATGGCTGCTGTTTTGTAAATTGTCAGGCGAACCATGGCCGATAGCTGACGGACGAGAAATTGTCGGAGTTCCCCCCCCCCTGGATTTTGAATCATGCTGTTTGGAGTCCGTTTCCCCGGTTGAATCCGAATCGGTTAGTTTCGAATATTGACATAAAAAGCCCGCACCGGCCAGGACGACAAACCCGATGAAAATTTTTAACAGTATCCAAGCGACAATTATGCAGCCGATGCAAATTAAAATCGTTTCCATTGTTTTATGCTCTCCACTGAATGTTTCGTTTCAATATTTCGTTCGGATTCTTTCCGATGATGCAATTCGGATCCGCGACAGATTTGGAGACGATGGTTCCGGCAGCCACGATACATCCTGATGCGATGGAAACCCCTTTCAGTATGGTTACCTCGCAGCCGATCCAGACATGGTCGTCGATTTGCACGGGGAGGGCCGGATTGATGATATTCTCATTCTGATCCAAAACCGAATGCCAGTCCGTATCCATTATCAGAATATTCCAGGATAACAGACAATTTGCACCTATGTGGATTTTATTCGTTGCGGCGATTGCGGATTCGGCCGTAATTTTCAAATTGTCGCCCAAACGCAATTCCCCCCCCCTTGCCACCGAGATTTTACAGCCGTGTCCGATAAAGGCCCTGCCTTCGAATACCAGTTTGCCTTCCACTTGCCAAATACTTCGGGAGCGTCGATTGTCGAATATGCCCACGCCGTCCATCCCGAACCGGATCATGCCAAAATGAACCGGAGCCAGAATTTCAACCGTGCCTCCGGCTTTCCTGACCCGGCAGTGTCGGCTTATCAGAATCGGGAACCGGACGGCCCGACGGAACGGCAGGTATTTGAAGTTGAAATACAGTGTTTTGAAATTCAGGACATCCAGGATTTCCGAGAGTCTTCCCATATTTATTATTTATACAACCCTTTTTTCTTCATCTCTTCGATCGAAGTTTCGTAATTGTCTTTTTGGATTTCCTGTCCGTTTACCCATTCGACGAATTTGGCGATGCCGGCATCGAACGTCCACTTGGGTTCGAAACCCAAAAGACGGCGCGCCTGCGATATATCCGCAAAGTTGTGACGGATATCGCCGAGCCGATAGTTACCCGAAACTGTCACGGGAACGTCGATACCATAATATTTCTTCAGTGTGTTGGCCACCGTCAGAACATCGGTCGCCACCCCCGTTCCGATATTGAAGGCGTGGCCCGATACCCCTTCAGCCTCCAGGCCGAGAATCGTGGCGTCCGCCACATCGTCGATATAGACGAAGTCGCGCGTTTCGCGTCCGTCCTCGAAAACATTGATTCCGTTTCCGTTCTTGATGCGGGTGGAGAAGATCGACAGAATGCCCGTATAGGGATTGCTCAACGATTGGCCCGGACCGTACACGTTCTGGTAACGGAACGATACGGACTCCACTCCGATACTCTTGCAAACCAAATGGACGAGCTGCCCCTGTACCTGCTTGGTGATTCCGTACACCGAATTGGGGTGGATCGCCGAGTCTTCCGTCGTCGCGACCAGGCGCAGCGGTTTCGTACACTCCGGATATTTTACCTCGAAATCGCCCCGCGCCATCGTCTCGTCGGGACGTTCTAAGGGATAGACATATGTATTCAGCTCGTCGCTCCAGTAACGGCCTTCGCCGTAAATGGCGCGCGATTCGGCGACTACGACGCGTCGGACCGTATGCGGAGTATTAGTAAGCAGGTCAAGCAGGAGGGCCGTACCGCCAATGTTGACGTTCACATACTTTTCGATTTCATACATGGACTGCCCTGTTCCGGTTTCCGCCGCCAGGTGGATGACGGCATCCGCTCCGTTCAGCGCTTCGAGCCAGTCCTCGCGGTTCGTGACGCTGCCACGGATAAACCGGACCTTGTCTCTGATACCGATATAGAGCGGTGAAGTATGTTCGGGATCTTCCCCGTGAATCTGAGGAGAAAGATTGTCCAGAACCGTTACATCATAGTTTTTCGCGAGCAGTTTGCGTGCGACGTTGGAGCCGATGAAGCCTGCGCCTCCGGTGATGAGTATATGTGGCATATATGTGTTATATATGTGTTATATGATGTTTAGTGAACTGAATAAGCCTCGATAAAGGATTCTATATCTTGAAATCTCTTGTAGTTCTGCTGTATCCATTTTCGATCCTTCTCCCACCATCTGAATTTCAATAAAAAATCTATTTGAGATTCAGTGAATCTATATTTTATGATCTTGGCAGGAACTCCTGCGACAACGGCATAAGGAGGAACGTCCTTCGTTACAACAGCACCTGCAGCCACAATGGCGCCGTCTCCTATGGTCACGCCATCCAAAATAGTCGCATTGAGTCCAATCCATACATCATTGCCGATATGGGTAATCACCCCCCCCCGGCAAAATTTATAGGGAGGATACAGTGGAACCGTTCCCTGGTGAAAGGAATAGTTCAGCAGGTCAGAGGTGTTCCACAAAAAAGCCGGATGGGTCGATATGAATTTTGAAGTTGGATGTATTCCCAGTCCGGAGTTGACATTTCCTGCAATCGAACAATAAGAACCTATGTATGTTTTATAAAATGCGCAATTGAAGCCTATATAAGAGTATTCCCCTATATGACAGTCAATGATTCTGGAATTTGGGAAGATCCGGTTACGGCCCTTAAAAGTTGTTCCGGTAATAATCGTATTCCGGCTGCAAATGACATTGGAATTGAAAAATAATTTTAATTTTTTGATGTCAAATCCTGTTTGGACGAGAAAAGAGAGTGTCCGTTTTATTTTTCGTTGCGACATGGTGATTACAAAAAGGAGGCATTCTGAAATTCTTCGGGTGTCAAGTGTTTTTCTGAATGATTCTCTGTTTTGAAGTATTGGATCAAACTGGCCTCGATTGCTCTGGAGAAAATTCGTTTGTGGCTGGTACCTATGATTTTTGCAGGACTTCCCGCCAATGTCTGAAACTCCCCCTCCTGTTTCGTGTAATCCTTATTGAGCAAACTCCGGGAAGCGACGATCGTATATTCTTTGGTAACGGTCCCCTTTCGGATTATACTGCCGCAGGCAATCCAATTATATTTCCCGACGATGACTTCTCCCGCCTTGTTTTTTACCATTCCGGATTCAATATTTACTGTAAAATGTAAATTGGAATCCATGAAACATGAATTGTATGCGACACCCGTATAATCTCCAATTTTGATATGGTGGTCCCCAATTATTTGTGTTCCGCTACCAAATCTCGTATATTTGCCAAATTCTGCAATTGCATTATTTGTCAAACGAATAGCATAGCCTATATCGAATCTGCATGGGCCCGAGAAAACGATTTTCGTATTATAATCCAGAAAGAGCATCGAAGATTTGTGTTGAGCGGAAAAAAGTCCTAAATCACGTCCAAGCATAATCATTCCCCGACGGATAGGCCCCTTTATTTCGATATTGCCGGCAAGAGAATAGAGTCGGGTCGGCCCATAAATGTAAATCGGCAACTTCCAGGCGATATGGAACGGCAAAGTCCGAAAATTGACATATATGGTTTTCCATATTCGAAGTCGATTGAACGCCAGATGCAGTTCAATATGCCGCAATAATTTGTTAAAAAATTTTTTCAACATGGCTATTTATAATAGAATACAATTCTTTGACTTCTGGAGCCTTGCATACCAAGGCGATACCGATGTAAGAGACGATGCCTCCGAGTGTCCCGATTATCAATTGTTTCGGATTCGATACTGGAATTTGCAATAGAAAGGAGACGCAGGCACCCATTATTCCGGCATAAAACAGATATGGGAAGATGGCTTTCAACTGAAGAAATAATCCGACCCGAATCAGTTTACCCGTAAAATAAGTATTGACAATCAGTAATAAAATCGTAGTTATAATTTGACCGATACATAACGGGATAAGTCCCATCGGTATCGTTATTACGAGTACGCCCGCAGCTACGATTTTCTGGGCAACGGAAATAATCAGTGAGAGATCCGTCCGTCCTTTTACCTGCAATAAGTTGAGGTTGAGTGCATGAATCGGATACCAGATACAGGCGAAGCATAATATTTGAAGGAGACGGATGCTCGGAGTCCAGGTTTCGTTCAGCAAGGTCAATATCAACGGACGTGCCATACAAGCCAATCCCACTCCCAACGGGAAAATGAGAAATGCACTCATTCGCAAAATTTTGATATATGCAATCGGCAATCGTTCCTCTTCGTTCTGTAATTGACTTAAAACGGGAAAAGTCACCCGTTGCATGATACCTGTAAAATTGGATGTGGGAAATTGAGCGAATTGCTCAGCCCTTGTGTAGAAACCTAAATCTGCAGCCGAATATTTTTTGCCGATAACGATCGTGTATATGTTTCGGTAAAGAGTATCCAATATTCCGACGATCATTAACTTGGACCCGAACGAGAACAATTGCTTGAATGAATTGTATGAGAATGTCCACTTGGGCACCCATTGCGAGAAAAACCATAGAAGAATCGTACACAAACCTTGATTGACAAGCGTTTGAGCGACAATGGACCATACGCCATATCCGGAATAAGCCATGGATATTCCGACAATGCCGGATATGACGACGGCAATCAATGAAGCCTTGGCTTGAGTTTTAAAGTCAATCCGGATGGTAAAGATTGCCCGTTGTACAATAGACAATGAATTGATCAAGAGCAAAAGCGAGATGATTCGGGTGACGGATATCAGCTCCGGAATATCGTAGAAATCGGCGATTCCCGAGGCCGAAAAGTACATGATTCCGTATAATATACCGCCTACTGCAATGTTGAAATAGAAGACCGTAGCATAATCGGTTTCAGTTCGGTCTATTTTTTGAATCAAAGCATTAGAAAACCCGCTGTCTATCAAGGATTGGGATATTGCTAGAAAAATCGTCAACATTCCGACGATACCATAATCGGATGGTGTCAATACCCGAGCCATCACGATCAGAATTATGAATTGTATCCCTTGTACGGAGAATCGTTCTATTGCACTCCAAATCGTTCCTCGAACGGTTTGTTGTTTTAGAGAATCACCGTCGCTCATATAATTAGGTTCGAATTGTTATTATATTTTCCGGAATTATCTTTCTATCTGTGAATTATCTTATGCTAAGAATTATGAAACGAGATTTTGCTGTCGCTCGAGTCAATAGAAACTCTTATTCGTCTACTTCCTTTTTCCGTACATACTCTCGTAATAGTTCTGGTACTTTCCGGAAGAGATATTTTCGAGCCACGCTTGGTTTTCGAGGTACCAGCGTACGGTCCGTTCGATCCCCTCTTCGAACTGCAGCGA
>ENA-ORUF01000391-ORUF01000391.1-human-gut-metagenome-genome-assembly--contig:-NODE-391-length-63844-cov-3.559517_pt1 | contig 63844 bp, 71 predicted proteins | sample MGYA00242077_ERZ509203 | MGnify/ENA primary metagenome ERZ509203 (study PRJEB26280, sample SAMEA2338834) | human gut metagenome | biome: human gut; feature: human-associated habitat; material: faeces... | reverse complement strand
TATGATTGAATCCCTTGACCAGAGGGGATGCCCGTATATGGCCGATAGCACAGCCCAAAATTTAGGTACTAAAAAAGGCACATATCTTATTGATATGTGCCTTAGTGTCAGAACCTAAGATGACTATTATAAATACAAACTTTCTTCAACAAACTTCACTTTAATTCTGTTGAAGTTTGTGTTCTAGTTTGCGTTTGTACATTATAAAATTTTGTTGAAATTTAGATGAAGATTTAATTCTTCACCATTTAATAAGCTACAATATATAGCGATAAATTACGATACTTTTGAAGTTTCTATAATTTCTTCAACAAACTTATTTTAGTCACGAAAAAACTCCATTTTATGCGGTCTCTATGAAAGTTCGCAAAAGATTTTGCTCAAAAGGTTTATTTTAACTGAGCAGCAACCTCAGCCGCAAAGTCTTCTTCTTTCTTTTCAATACCTTCACCAGTTTCAAAACGAACGAATCCTTTGATTGTAACATTAGCTCCGTTTGCTTTAGCAACCTGTTCTACGTATTTTCCAACTGCCTGTTTTCCGTCTTCAGCTTTAACATAAGCCTGATCTAACAGACATACTTCTTTTAATTCTTTGTTCAGACGTCCAACGATCATCTTTTCGATGATGTTTTCTGGTTTGTCTGGGTTTTCGTTCATAGCCTGAACTTTTAAGATTTCTGTTTCATGCTCGATGTAATCTTTAGAAACTTCATCTCTGCTTGTGTATTTTGGAGAAATAGCTGCAACCTGCATTGCTACGTTTTTAGCCATCTCTTTGATCTCGTCGTTAACTACGTCTGTAGCAACTTCTACTAATACACCGATTTTTCCACCAGCGTGGATGTAAGATGCAACAAATCCGTCTGCTGCAGATACTTTAGCGAATCTACGGATGTTTAAGTTCTCTCCGATAACAGCGATCTTACCATCTAATGCTTCTTTTACAGTTTTTCCAGCTTCTGCTTTAGATTCTTCTGCTAAGAATCCTTCGATATCAGCTGCTTTTGTTGTAAGAGCCTGATCAGCTACTTCTGCTACATATGTTCTGAATGTATCATTCTTAGCTACGAAGTCTGTTTCAGAGTTAACTTCAACGATTGCTGCTTCTTTTGCATCTTCAGATACTGCTACTGCAACAAGTCCTTCAGCTGCGATACGTCCAGCTTTCTTTGCTGCTTTTGCAAGACCGTTTTCTCTTAAAAATTCAACTGCTGCGTCCATGTCTCCGTCTGTGTTTGTAAGAGCTTTCTTACAATCCATCATTCCGGCACCAGTCATTTCTCTTAATTCTTTTACCATTGCTGCTGTGATAGCCATGATTCTTTTTCCTCCTAAATTGAAAGTGTGAATAAATTATTCAGCGTCTTCTGCAACTTCTTCAGAGTCTGCATCGATTCCCTGGTTTGCTTCGATAACTGCATCAGCCATAGCAGATGTGATCAGTTTTACTGCACGGATCGCATCATCGTTTCCTGGGATGATATAATCTAATTCTTCAGGATCGCTGTTTGTATCTGCGATTCCAACAAGAGGAATTCCTAAAGTATGTGCTTCCTGTACACAGATGCTTTCTTTCTTAGGGTCTACAACGAAGATCATGTCTGGAAGTCCACCCATTTCTTCGATTCCACCTAAGTTCTTCTGTAATTTGTCTTTTTCTTTGTTAAGTTCTAAAACTTCTCTCTTTGGAAGTACGTCAAATGTTCCGTCTTCTTCCATCTCTTTGATCTTTTTCAGTCTAGCGATTCTAGATTCGATTGTTTTGAAGTTAGTCATCATTCCACCTAACCATCTCTGGTTTACGTAGAACATTCCACAACGTTCTGCTTCAGCCTGAATAGAATCCTGAGCCTGTTTCTTTGTTCCTACGAACAGAATCTTTCCACCCTGTGCTACACAATCTTTTACTGCGTTGTAAGCATCGTCAACCATTCCTACAGATTTCTGTAAGTCGATGATATGGATACCATTACGCTCTGTGTAGATGTATGGTGCCATTTTAGGGTTCCATCTTCTTGTCTGATGTCCGAAATGTACACCTGCTTCAAGTAACTGTTTCATTGAAATAACGCTCATTTTAAATCTCCTTTAGTTTTTGCTTCCGCTATTTTCATCGTTCTAACAAACCACTTGGGCACTTATCAGAATTCCAATAGCGTGTTTATTTTTACCTATGACAGTATATCAGACCTTGTCCTTCTTTGCAAGAACTTTTTCATTAATTATAAAAGAATTAATCAAGCTTTGTGATCTCGTCAAATATAAAGTCATTCACTACCTTAATATAGGTTCCTTTCATACCGGAAGATCTTGTCTCGACAACTCCGGCACTCTCTAGTTTTCTTAATGCGTTTACGACAACGGATCTCGTGATCCCGAATCTGTCTGCAATCTTGCTTGCGACTAAGACTCCTTCATTTCCTTCTAATTCTTCTAAAATATGAAGCACTGCTTTGTGTTCTGTGAAGGATAAAGTACTGATCGCGGAATCTACGATTCCTTTCTTTCTTCGCTCCTGTTCCACTTCTTCGCTTACGGATCTTAACATTTCAAGTCCGACAACGGTTGTTCCATACTCTGCTAAAATAATATCATCAATGGAATAATTTTCCCTCTGGCGGTACATAAATAATGTTCCGAATCTTTCCCCTGCGATATCGATTGGTGCGATGATCGCATAATAATCGTCAATATCTGACTCAAATCCTAAAGTGGAAAGGCTGACGTTTTCATTTGTGGAAAGGATCGTTAATAGTCTTTCATTTAATGAAAAATCAACATAATCTTTGACATTTCCTGAGATCAGCTGATGAAGGACTTCGATGTGGTCTGCTTCATTTTTTCCTAGGATCTTTCCTTTTTTGCTGATCACAAGGACATTGGAATTCATAACTTCTGTTAAGACTTTACAGATGTCGTTAAATACAACTTTCTGTGAATTATTGTTATGAAGTAATTTGTTGATCTTTCTTGTTTTATCTAGTAACTGTATACTACTCATCTATATTTTTTCTCCTTATTTTGACACTGACTCCCCAGAAGTCTCTTTCTCTTTTGCATCTTCTGGCATGCTGCATACGAATCCACATTCTTTATTGGAACATACAAGCTTCTTTCCTTTTTCGATCATATAGCTTCCGCATTTCTCACATTTGACTGTGGATGGTTTCTGCCATGACATAAATTCGCATTCCGGATTGTTTTCGCATCCGTAATATTTTCTTCCTTTTTTCGTTTTCTTTAAGACAACTTCTCCGCCGCACATTGGGCATGGGATTCCGACTTTTTCAAAATGTGGTTTTGTATTTCTGCATTCTGGGAATCCCGGGCATGCAAGGAATTTTCCGTATGGTCCGTATTTGACAACCATGTTTCTTCCACATTCATCACAGACAACGTCTGTTACTTCGTCTTCGATCTTGACTTTCTCTAATTCTTTCTCAGCATTTTGAACGGCGATCTCAAAGTCTGGATAGAAGTTTTCAATGACGGATTTCCAATGGACTTTTCCTTCTTCTACCATATCAAGAAGTCCTTCCATCATCGCTGTGAAGTTCACATCAACGATACTTGCAAATGCTTTCTTCATCATGTTGTTGACTGCTTCTCCAAGCTCTGTGACATATAAGTTCTTCTTTTCTTTGACAACATAACGTCTTGCTGTAATCGTTGAGATCGTTGGCGCATAAGTACTTGGTCGTCCGATTCCAAATTCCTCTAATGTCTTAACCAGAGATGCTTCTGTGTAATGTGCTGGTGGTTGTGTAAAATGCTGTTTTGGTTCTAGTTCATTTAATGTAAGTTTTGTATTCTCATCGATGGATTTTAACATTAAGTTTCCTTCGGATTTTTCATTGTTAATGTTATATACGGATAAGAATCCATCGAAAGCGATCTTGCTTGCAGATGCGTTAAAACGGTAATCTCCGGCTGCGATCTTTACAGATGTATTTTCGTATTTGGCTGGTGCCATACGGCTTGCCATGAAACGGTTCCAGATCAGCTGGTATAAACGGAACTGATCTCTTGACAGCTCGTCTTTGATGCTTGCTGGTGAATTTGTCATGTAGGTTGGGCGGATGGCTTCATGGGCATCCTGTACTTTCTTGTCGTCTTTCTTTGCGACAGTTCCTTCTCCGACAAACTCAGCTCCATAAGCTTCTTTGATATATTCTTTGGCTGCTGCATCAGCTTCCACAGAGATACGTGTGGAGTCTGTACGTAAGTATGTGATCAGACCGACCGTTCCCTGTCCTTTGATGTTCACACCTTCGTATAACTGCTGTGCGATACGCATGGTTTTCTGTGGTGCAAAATTTAACTTGCTGGATGCATCCTGCTGCAACGTACTTGTTGTAAATGGAAGTGGGCTTTTCTTTAATCGTTCGGTAACTTTTACCCCTTCTACTGTGAATTCTTTTCCCTTTAAATAGGATAAGATCTCATTCATCTCTTCTTCACTGTGGATCTCCATTTTCTGATCTTTGGTTCCAACAAGTTTCGCTTCTAAAGGCTTTTTGCTTCCTTTGACATCTAATAAGGCTTCGAGCGACCAGTATTCCTGTGGAATAAATAAATTGATCTCTTCTTCTCGATCACAGATGAGTCTCAGTGCTACAGACTGAACTCGTCCAGCACTTAATCCTCGTTTGATCTTTGCCCAAAGAATTGGGCTGATCTGATATCCTACGATTCGGTCTAGGACACGTCTTGCCTGCTGTGCATCGACTAAGTTCATGTCGATATCTCTTGCATGTTTGATGGAATCTTTGACCGCTGTTTTTGTGATCTCATTGAATGTGATACGGCTATAGTTCTTATTTTCCAATTTTAATGCGTAATATAAATGCCATGAGATGGCTTCTCCTTCACGGTCCGGGTCAGTCGCGAGGTATACTTTGTCTGCTTTCTTTACTGCTTTACGAAGAGCTGCTAATACTTCACCCTTCCCGCGGATCGTAATGTACTTTGGTTCAAAGTCATTCTCGATATCAATTCCTAAGGTACTCTTTGGCAGATCGCGAACATGCCCGTTGGACGCGATCACTTCGTAATTCCTGCCCAGGAACTTTTTGATTGTTTTGGCTTTCGCCGGTGATTCGACGATAACTAGATATTTTGGCATATAGTATTACCCCTTATTTACATTTTTTTGATATATAAATTTTGATGAGTCTGTTTGATATATCCTTTCGCTTCTAATTGAAATAATGCTTTGATCACTTCTTCATAAGAAAAACCGGATGCACTTAAGATCTCATCAATATGTTTCGGTTTCAAACTCAACATATCATACACCCTTTTTTCTGCCTTTGCAAGAGATTTTGCACTATGCTTTGGAAATTTTCGTGAAAATCCCGTGAATTCTGAAAATTCTGTCAAAATATCGTCGACATTTTCAACCAATTTTGCGCCTTGTTTGATGAGTCCGTGGCAGCCTTTGGAATGTTTATTGGTAATCATTCCAGGAACTGCAAATACTTCTTTATTCTGATCAAGCCCACAATCCGCTGTGATCAGTGATCCCGTCTCACTGCCCGGAAGAAACCTTTTGGCGTTGGCTGTTTTCCAAAAATATATGTGTCTTTCACATATCCTATTCCTTTACCCTATGGGGGTGGAAATATAGGGGTAAACACCCCCGTTGCGAGGGTGGGTGAAGCTGTTTCTTCTATATAAGTAGTACCTCGATTAACTTCATATAACCACAATATAATTTCCATAATCAAAACCCAATATGTACCTCTTTTTGCACAGCAAACCAATAAGCACCTTTGTACTCCAGTATAGTTGACTATATAATCTTATTGTGCCCGCTCCGGCGGGCTTCCCTACCCGGAATCATAAGGGGGAAAGAAGGTGATAAAATTGAAAGGGAATTTAGACTTACAGGCAAAATGGACTGGATCTGCAAAGGAAGAACGGCGAAAAGCTGCCAAGAAGAAAATCAAGTCTGCATATGAGCATCAGGCCGAGGTTGAAGTTATCCCGGCTATCTCTGACCTTGAGGAAGGCAAACCAAAGACTCTGCGAGTTGCTGCCTATTGCCGAGTCAGTACAGATGAGGATGCACAGGCAGGAAGCTATGAACTGCAGGTGCAATACTATACGGAACTGATCCAGCGCAACCCGGAATGGGTCTTTGTCAACGTTTATGCAGACGAAGGGATTTCTGGTACCAGCGTGTCCAAACGTATCCAATTTCAAACCATGATCCAAGACTGTAAAGATGGCAAAATCGATCTTGTCATCACCAAGTCCATCAGCCGCTTTGCACGTAATACGTTGGACTGCATTTCCTATGTACGACAGCTCCGTTCTTTAGACCCGCCCGTAGCGATTTATTTTGAGAATGAAAATCTTAATACGCTGGATCGGAGGAACGAAGCATTTATCGCCATGCTTAGCAGCGTGGCACAAGGGGAGTCAGAGAATAAATCCGAAGCCATCAAGTGGTCAATCAAACGTAGATTCCAAAAGGGGCTGCCGCTCTGCCCCACATGGGCACTGCTCGGATATACTACGGACGATAACGGCGATATGATCATCGTAGAAAACGAAGCCGCTATTGTCCGTTTTATTTACGAAAATTTTCTTGATGGAATGTCTGTAAAAGATATTGCGGAAGAACTCACCCGCAGGAAAATTCCAACGGTCAAGGGAAATGATCACTGGTGTGAAGGCACCATCTACAGTATGCTCCATAATGAGCGTTATTGTGGTGACGTCATTATGCAAAAGACTTACACGCCAGACTGTTTGTCACATCGTTCCGTGAAGAACCGTGGGCAAGAACGAAAGTACATTATGCGTAACCATCATCCTGCTATCATCAGCCGGACTCAATGGGATGCCGTACAGAGTATCATTGGCTCCGGCCGCAGGAGGCGCAAACGCAATAAACATCAGCCTCCGCCGATTGCGTGGACGCAGGCCAAAAGAGGACAACTCAAAGGATTTGTCGTCATTGATCCGCATTGGAAACGCAAAAACCTGCCAGATATTCTGGCCAAACTGAAGAAATAGGAAGGAATAGATTATGTTAGAAAATTTTGAAGTAATTGAGATTAAAAAAGTTGCAGAACCAAAAAAAGCACCACTGAACATTATTGTGGAGCCAAAACGCATCCGCTTTGTAAAGGCTGTCACAGAAACACTGGGCTATCCGCCGTATGTCCGTTTCCTTGCCAACACGAAAGGACAGCAGTTTGCAGTCCAGATCGGCCGTGGAAACGAAAGCAACACCTACAAATTTTCAAAGCCAAAGGATAAGCAGAAAAATGCAATCCTTATCCAGAATGAAATTATGATGGCTGTAGTCTGGGATATGATGCCGGAATGGAACCGTGAAACTAAATATATCATAACTGGCACCTATAGTAAAGAGGACAAGGCGATTATTTTCAACCTTAAAACTGCTGTTCCATATGAACGGAAACAGCTTATGAAGAGTACGCTTAACAAATAATGAGCGGAAGGGGCAGCCCACCTTTACCGGTATGGGCTGTCCCATATTTTTATGGCTCCACACATACATGGCTTCCGTCCAGAAAACAAATGGATAAATCTCCGTTCTTTTCAAATACAATGTGATCCAGCACTGCGCTGACCAGTGGCTTGCCTTCTTTTATCCGGCCGCCATTCGCTGTCAATCGCAGAAATTGTTCCGCACGATATGCCTCTAAGGCGTTTCCTTCTGCCATCTTCTTTTCCCAGTCTTTTTCCTTGTTATCCCGCTCCTCGACAAGGTGATCCCATGCCAGCTGGAAGGCTTTGTACAATTCGGTTTCTCTGATCATTCTCCCATCACAGAGGTGTTCTCCTTTTTTCGCATAATGCTGCCCACATTGCCAAACCTTGATACGTCCTTCCATCCTCGTGATGGTTCTCCTACTAAAGGTGTGCCCGCAAATCCCGCAGATGATCCGGTGACTCAGTGGATTTTCGTCCGTATATTGTCCCATTGATTTTAAAAAATGCTTCTTCATAAAAGACTCTCGCCGATCCAGTTCCAACTGTACAGCCTCCCAGATCTGCTGGCTAACAATTGGAGGATGGTCTTCCTTGATATAGTATTGTGGTAGCTGCCCCTCGTTTTTTACGGATTTATGAGTCAAATAATCTGGCGTATACGTTTTCTGCAGAACAGCGTCTCCCATGTGCTTCTCGTTTCGAAGGATACTTTTAATCTGATTGCACGTCCATTTGCTTTTGCCCATGCACGTGGGAATTTCCTTCTCATTAAGAATTTTCACAATCACGTCTGGATTGATTCCTTCCATAAAAGACTCGTAAATCCATTTTACCACTTTGGCTTGTTCTGGGTTTATGATCAGTTTGCCGTTTTCATCGGAATCGTAGCCATAGAAACGATTTGTATTAAGGTGATGGATGCCTCTCTTAAAAAGGGATCGAATTCCCCACTGGCAGTTTTCCGAAATGCTCCGACTCTCATCCTGTGCAAGGGAGGACAGAATCGTAAAAAGCAATTCTCCCGTGGAATCCATCGTATTAATATTTTCCTTTTCAAACCGAATCCCAATTCCTAAGTCTTTTAGCCTCCGTGAGTACATCAGGCAATCCTGCGTATTTCTGGCAAATCGGCTGATGGACTTCGTGATCACCATATCAATCAATCCAGCCTCGCAATCCGCAATCATGCGATTGAACTCTTCTCGTCTTTTGGTGCTGGTTCCAGAAATACCTTCATCAGCGTATATTCCGGCCAATTCATAGTCCGGGTGGCTGGAAATATATTCTTTATAGTAGGTCACCTGATTTTCAAAAGAATTCAGCTGTTCATCCTGCTCACTGGAAACCCTACAGTATGCTGCTAATCGAATTTTCTTCTCCGGTGTAGTGCGTGTCCCGACCACCTGTGGTCTTGCCGGAATGTGTACAACTTCTCTTGCCATCTCAATCTTCCTTTCTGTAAGGGCAGTCTGGTGACCGCTCATATTCTTCTTTTGGCATCGCCGTATAAAGGCGGTGTCCGTATTCATTTTTATACGCAATGATCGTTACCGGTTCAGTGATCTCGCCCCAGTCTTTTGCAGCCTCCGCTGGGAAATACATACCCTTGCATTTCTCAAAATTCTCTGTCCGGTGTTTATTCCGATTTGTAGAACAAACCCAATACTCCACGCCCTTATTCCATTTATGGGTAAGTACCTTTCCGCAATTCGGGCAGAACAATTTTCCGCTTAGAGGATAAACATTCCGAGTATAGCGTGGTTTTTCCGGCTTGGGAGCCTTTTTATAAGAAGGCTTCTTCGGCCTTTCCGGCTTCGGTTCAGGTTTGACAACCTCATACGGACAATCCTCAGAAGCCTCATATTCCACCTTTGGAATAGCCGTAAAGCGATCCATCCCATACTCATCCGTATATTTAAGAACTGTCATAGGTTCTTTGATTTCACCCCAGCTACTGGCGATCCGGTTGGGAATACAAATGCCCGGACAAGCGTCCTTTGATATCTTCCTGTGCAAGCCGCACACCCAGTTCTCATAGCGTTTTTTTCCTTCCCAGCGATGCATCAATACTCGTCCACAGTAAGGGCAGTAAAGCTTCCCGGATAATGGGTAAGTGCTATGCGTACTGAGATTTTTTTCTTCACTGATTGGCGTATCATCATAAAGTTCTTCATTTCTTTCCAATAAAATATCCTGCACTCGATACCATTGCTCTCTGGTAACGATTGCAGGATGTGTGTCTTTAACATACCACTGATCCACTTGACCTTTATTCTTCCTTGTTCGACGGCGGCTGTCCCGATAGGTCTTCTGCAAAATACGATCCCCCATATAGGCTTCCTGTCGCAACATTTTTGATACTTGACTGTAGTGCCAAGTATCACAAGCAATCCCCGGAATATGCTGCTTATTAAGGTATTCGGATATTTTTGTAACCCATATCCCTTTCTCCGCAAGATCAAAAATAAGGCGGACAACTTTGGCTTTTTCCTCATCAATGATGGGATTGCCGTCTACATCCGCCGTATATCCGTAGATTTTTGAAATCGGGAAGTTCAGTTCTCCCTTTTCAAATTTTCTCCGGATACTCATACTCACATTGCCGGAATTGCTCTCGCTCTCTGCCTGTGCAAATGCTGCCAGAATTGTCAGGAGCAATTCACCTTCTCCTGAAATCGTGTTAACGTCCTGCAGTTCAAAGTATATTCCTACTCCAATTCGTTTCAGTTCCCGTGAATACTTCAAAACCGTCTCTGTATTTCTTGCAAACCGGGATACGCTTTTTACAAGAATAAGATCAATCCCGCCGTTCCTAGCATCTTTAATCATATTCAGAAAACCGGGACGTTTCTCCTTATAGCCGGAAATCCCTAAGTCAGAGTAGATACCAACAAATTCCCAGTCAGGATTACTTTCAATTTTGTCTTTGTAATAACGCATCTGATTATCATAAGAGTCTTCCTGCTCAGCGCTATCCGTAGAAACACGCACATAAGCGCACACTTTCTTACGCTCCTGCTTTCTTTCTACCAATGGTTGGATCACTTTTATCTGCACCCTGCGCACCTCCTTCGTTTAGGGTAGTCTATATATCACTCTAAACCGGCGATTAGTCAAGCAATAACGGCGCTATTTCTCGCAGAACTTTTTTCCGCAAAAAAGAGTGCCCGGCAGCTTTCGCCACCGGGCAAGTCATCAGATTCTCTTTGCATAGTCAAGGGAAATCCAACCCGCACCGCTCTTGAGTTTTCCCCAGCCAGCCGTAGAGCCGGTGCCGGATTTCACCTCGGTAATGGTGAACACCCCTTTCCCGGTGTACTTCCCGGTCTTGGCGTAATTCGTACCGGGGCCTTTGCGGATATTCAGATCGGTTGCCGTTACCTGTACCAAGAAAGATCCACCTGAACTTCCAGAGCCAGTCTGCTTTCCGGTATAAACTACCTTGCCACTTTCATCGAATACAGAATAACCTGCATTAGAGTCAGCACATTTCTTGGCGTTATTCAGATTGTTGAAAGCCCCTTTCTGGCTCTTGGCATCCGACCAACTTTTGCGGACACGGTATAAGACCGAGCCTGCCGAGCCGGAGGCAGAACCTCCCAGTGCTGCCGTTACCTTAGAGGCCAGATCCCCAAGGCGGGAATACAGCCAGTCTCCCGGACAGGACTTGTTGGCAAACCAGCGATGGACGGTCAGCACCATCTCATCAGCCTTCGGGGAATAGTTCAGCGTCTTATTCTTATCCCCCAGCCAGAGAAGTTTCTTCTTGCCATTCCGTTTGCAGATGTCTGTACACAGCTTTACAAGAGAATTGTAAACGGCGGTAGTCATTGCATAGGGAGCATTCAGGTCGCTGGCGCACTCGATGGTGACCGCCCGCTGGTCGTTGGCGCTGCTGGAAGAACACCAAGATCGGTTCTTCTCTTCCACGCAAAGAGCGATCTTCCCATCCTTTCCAATACCATAGTTGCAGCTGGCCTCTCTGGACGGGCTGGTAAAGCATCCGCAGATGCTCTCTGCCGTCAGCTGGCCGACCACGCAGTGGGGCGTGATCCGGTCAATGGAATGCGTCCTCTGCCCGGAGTGGTTGGGGCTGAGTTTTGTGTAAGATACCAATGAACTGTTTGTGTAAGCCATTATTCATTACCTTCCTTTCCGTTTTCTGCTCTGTCATGGAGCTGCTCTAATACCGTTTTAATCTTCTCCGGGATGGGGAGTCCCAGATGTCCCGCATTCTCCAGCAGGCTCACGCCTTCATTGGAGATGTAGAAGAAGATCACCGCTGTCCGTAAGACTGCTCCCGTACCGATCACCTGCACATCGATGATGTTTGCAATCCCGACCAGCAGGAAGATCAGCACTTTGCGGAAGATCCCCTTAAAACCGACTGCGCTGGATAACTCCCGGTTGATGATGGCGCACATCACTCCCGTGATGTAGTCGATCACCACGAAGGCAATGAGGGCATAAAGCAAGCCGTCACAGCCGCCGAGGAAATATCCCAGCCAGCCGCCCACAGCGGAAAAGATGAGTTGGATGGTGTTCCAGAATTCTTTCATGGTGCGTTCCTCCTTTGAAATGTTGATATGAAAAAAGCGGCTGCTCCGAAAAACAGTCGCTGATTTCCAGAAAATATGAAGTTATGCTGTCCGCTTCCACATATAGCAGACGATATAGGGCTGCAGGTTGGTATGGGAGCCGCCACCTCCCGTATTCGCATTCTTCCCTTTTGGTGTCAGGGTATGGGTGTGCGCTCCGGCACTGCTGGTCGGCGAAGTCCCTTGTGCGCCGGATGCCCCTGCCTTATGAACGGTATATCGGCTGCTACCTGAACCGCCGTCTGTATCCCGTCCAATATTGTGCGTATGACCGCCTGCACTGTTGGTCGTGGTAGAACTTCCGGTAAACGTATGCGTATGGCTTGGCATCTGGCTGGCAGTCAGTGTGACGGCCGATGCTCCACCTGTTTTCTCCACCGCATTAAAGTTGCTATCCGATGTGTTAATTCCTACCGGCACCCTGCCGCTGCCCCAAGCCACCCATGTTCCACCAAAATACGTGGAAGGATTGGTGGAACTGACGCTTAAATAGATACTGCCTACCGGATACATCGTTTTTGCGAACTGCTGGATGTATTCTTTCAGAAGCATCCCATAGACCTTCACATCCCAGTTCTCGGCCACCTCAAAGGTGTTATCGCTTTCTGAGACTTTCCCAATCGCCACGCCTTTACCGCCACTCTTAAAGTCCATGACCACAGCAGCTGTGGAGACGATTTCCTGCACGGAGATGCTGGAAAAAGCATCTTCCAGTGTGTACCGCACATCATAGGAGGTCTCCGTAGAGATCTGCCCTTTGCCGTAGGTGAAGACCGTATTGGCGGCAAAGGTTACCCCGGCGTCCGTCCACTGTTCCGCAGACACCTGCTTGTACTGGACAGAGGTTTTTAGGGTATTCTTCCCGCCACAAGTGGAATAGCCAAAGGACACCAGCGCATGGATGTATGTCCCGTCATCATCCAGCGTCCCGTTGCTCAAACACCGCTGGGACAGGGAAGAGTTGAAATATGGCGGGGAATAGGCGGTCACCGTAATGGAAACGGATGCCTCCGCTGATACCCGTCCTCTGGAATCCGTTACCGTTGCTTTAAAAGTAATGGTGCCGGAATTATTGAGAAAACCTGTGGTCAGCGTAGACGCCGAGCCGCTGTACCCGCCGCCCGTAATGGAGTAGGACTTGATGGTGGAACCATAGCTTCCCGCCGCCCCGTTGATCGTCAGCTTGACCTTCGATTTCGTCTGTACATAAATGCCCCACGCACTGGGTACTTCCCCGTCAATCCGGGCTGCTGAAAGGCTTGAGATGGTAGGCTTCACACTGGCAGGAACACTTAAACTGAGCGTACAAGTCTTGGCGCCGATATTCGTATTCCCGTTGTAGGTGGTACAGGTAATCGTGCAGGTACCACTGGTCGCATTCGGGATCTGGTTCGCCAGCGACAATGACGGTGTCCACGATACGGAAGTTGCCGTTGTCTTGGTCGCAATCGTTCCGCTGGTATTTCCAAAGGAATAGGTCAGCGTATGCGTAAAGGACGAGGAAGCACGACTGATATTGATCTTCCCGACAGATCCCAGCGTCATGTTCCCGGCGGATACACTGGAGGCACGGGGGATACTGTCCAGCGTAATATTGGCGCTGGCCGTGATCGTTCCGTAGTACGTACCACTTAAGGTAGCCCGGATCTGGAACACTGCGGAAATCGTTAAAGACTTTCCACCATCGCTGGCATGATTGACCGTTCTCGACACGGTTCCCAGAAGGTGTGTCCCCGTGCTGCTGATCGCCGGAGAAGAAAACGTCTGCGCTGATCCGTCAATGGTGCAGGTATTGTCGCTTCGCCCGCTGATATTTAAACTCCAGTCATTGACCAGATACAGCTTACAGGTCACCGTAGACGTATTGGCAGAGACATTCTTGCTCTGCGACCAGTCCACCCGCAGCTTATAGTGGCCGTCCCGGATGGAACCGGAAAAACTGCCGCTGGATGCCATTGTCCTCACCCCTTCCCATCATCAGCGTTTTAAACCGGGCCTCTCCACTTGATCGAGAGGTTCCCGTTGGTTCTTGGTATAAAATCAAACCACCCCCGGCTCTCATTGCCGAGGGACAGCTTGTTGCGGATCTCCGCATTGGTAATCACAAGGCTCTGGTTGGAGATATAGGCGATCTTCTGCCCGTTCTCCTTAAAGGCCAGTTCCTCATTGGATAGTTCGGCCGTGAAGGCGTTCCCGACTTTTCCCAGTTCAATGAGCGCACCTTTAAACCGGATATACTCCTCCAAAAGCAACTGGTTCGTAGAGACGTTTTCCTTAATCTCATCCGTAATGGCTGTGAAATCCATCCGGATCTCCGTGCTGTTCTGGGTAATGCTGGTCTCAAAATCCTTCTGGATGGTCTCCAATTCCGAGCGGGAAATAAATTCTTCCCGGACGGACATGTTGATCTGCTCTGAGGTCTTTGTGATCTCAGAGTAGCATTCCCGGATGTTTTCCTCCAAGGAAGCAATATCATCCTCATAACCGGAAAAGTTCTGGAAGGTGGCCTGACAGCTGGTGATGAGCGCCATAAAGGTCACCTCCAGTTAATTTGATACATCACACTGCAGCGTCAGGATGCTGTCGATGTCCGCAGCGGAAAGGTAGATCACCTTCCCGGTCTTATCAAACTCTGCCGCATGGCCATCCTTATCCTGCGCATACCATGTGTAGGTGAGAGACTGCTTTTCCGTGGCAGCCGCCCAAGCCGTGCCGGAATACTTCATCAAGGCCACCGTCTGGCCGGAGTGATCCACCTGATACCAGAAGTCCCCTTCCTTTGGATTAGACGGGGCGGTCTCCGAGATACTACCAAGCAGGGGATCGACTTCCTTCTGGTTGGTACGGACGATCACATAAGGCACCACACCGCCGAGATTGTTCTTGACCGTAAATCCCCCGATGGAAAGCATCTCCGATACATAAGGATCGGATTTATCTTCCACGGTGATCACGTCTTCATAGGTGTTTCCTTTGTAAGTCATGGTACAGCGGTAGGACTGGATATTTACGATATCTGCCCCCGATACAGACAGGGTAGAGGAAGTCTCGCCGCTGATATTCTCCCACTTCCCACCTGTGTATTTCGCCCACTGGTAGGTGGCTCCCGTGGTAATCTCCGAGGCTCCATCATAGCCAACCGCCGCCAGTGCAAGGCTGCCGGACTGGTTGATCACTACCGTGCCTTCCGGCGCATACACAGAGAACACAATCGCATTGGCACCGCTGGCCCCGTTACTGCCCTTGTTGGATTTCGTCCATGCGAACTTCTTCACCACAGAAGCTCCGGAGATCGTAAAGGTCAGGTCAATCGTGCCGTTTAAGACCGTAGCCCCGCCAAGGGTCGCATTGGCGGCAAAGGACAGCACCACCGATCCGGCCTTGGAAGCGGTCGCAGCGGTATTGCTTTTCACCGTCACCCCAGATGGCAGCGTTCCTACTGTACAGCTGCAGGCAGTCTGATTGATTCCCACATATCCCATAAAGGGAATGGTCACCTCCGTAGCCGCCGCTACCAGACCGCCGGAAGTACAGGCGATATTCTGGGCCTCGTTTCCAAGGATGACGGAAAGCCCGCCCGTTCCGGCCGCACCCGGTTCACCCTGAGAGCCGTCATAGATCTTCGTCAGGGAAGTGGTATCATACACATCCGGGTCATCGGTGGCCAGCTTGATCTGGGCCACCCCGTTAAAGAACACCGCATGCTCCGGTTTGACCACCAAGGTACCGCCGGAAATGCTGGCGTTGTCCGATGTGGTGGGATAATCCTTCCATGCCCCGGTGCTGTCCTTATACTGCCATGCCGTAATGGTAACTCCCTGCACCTGTGCCGTCAGGGTAGCCTGCTTGGATCCGACCAGAGAGGAATTGGAATCATACTTAAACACGTAGGTGTCCGCCGATAGATAGGCCAGCTTGGCGTTCTGTGCGTTGCGGATCAGCGTATACGTAATGTCGGCAGAGATATTGACCGTGTTCTTCGTCTCCGAATCGTAATAGCTGATATAGCAAAGGTAGGTGAGCATCCCGGATGTAGCTGACGCCAGCTTATTGGCATTGACCGTCAGGACGCCTTTGGAAACGCTCTCCCCGGAGGTCAGAGCCGCCTCCGCTCCGTTTCCCTCCTTCCGTTTCCACGAGATCGTAAGCCCCGATGCGTCCAGCGCCAGATTGGTCTGGTCAAGGAATACCACCGGGGTAAGGGTCAGGGGTGTACTGGCCCAGTCTGGCGCATAGGTATGGGGCAACACGTTGGGATCTTCAATCTGCGACTTGGGCAGATTAGAGGTAATATAGGCCGACAGTTTCCTCTGGTCTGTGATATCCACAAAGGTCTGCTGGCTGGAAGTTAATACAGTAGGCATAGTGATTTCCTCCTTCTTAAAGTGTGATTTCACAATAAAACGATGCGTTCTCCGTCACATCTTCCGTGGTAACTGTGATGGATTTCATGCCCGCATGGGAACTGTCCCAGTCGGCATCGAGGTCTTCCCGGCCGGAATTCCGGTGCCAGACAAAGCTGCTGGCCGGAAGGGTATCCGTGATCTCCTTGTCCCACGAATACACCCGGCAGCGAAGGATGCTTTTCTGCCCCTTATCCCGGAAGATGTTCACCCCATCCACCACCAGTTCTGTCCGGTACATCTTCTGGGCATTGATCTGATCCACTTTTCCCGTGATCACCTCGATCTTGGAAGTCTGTCCTAACAGGTCATCCTCAATGGAAGTGATGTTCTGCTCCTGCTTGGCAGACTGGGAAGTCAGACGGACACCTGCCGCCCCGATGGTGATGGTATTGCCGGAAGGGTCAAGATAATCCCGTGTCCGGCTCAGGCACAGGTATGTCCCGTCAATGCCGTGTGGCTTGGAAATACACCGGACATACATCCTTGCCCGGATGTCCCCGATATCCGCACCCGTATCGGACTCGTCCACGATGGTCAGTTCCATGCTGGTGACACCTTTAGCCAGTTCTGCGATCCGGGCCTTGGCTTTGCGCAGCAGGTTTCCCGCCAGCGTCACATCTTCCCAGATCTCGGTCGTCCAGATCCAGCCGATCTCTTTTACCGCTTCTTCATCGTACACGTAATTTTTTCCATCGTTCACCGCCGTAATATCCAGCCGGGTGTCTGTCTCGGTTTCGTTACCATCCTCATCCGTCTCCGTAAGTTTCGCCCCCAGCGGAATCAGCGCCGTTACCCGCTCCGTATGGTCACGGGTGATCTTTACATCGGTCAGGTTCTTGCCAAACTCCACCGTTTGCAGCGACCGGTCTGGAAAATCCTCCAGATAATCCAGCACCTTCCCGTCTTCCGTATAACGCACCTGTAAGTAACCGCCGTGTGTCTTGATCAGCTTGTCCTGTATGGCATCCAACGTCACCGAATAATCGGAATTGCTGTAGCTGATATAATCGTTATTATCTGTAACCGTCACGGTACCAAGAGTGAACTGCTTCTTCTCCTCCACGGCAGCGTTATGCACAGAAAGAAACTGCTCCAGCAGGCCACGGAGCGGCCCTTGATAGGAAAACGGCGGCTGTATGGTATCCTTCAGATACGCAAGACAGGACTCGCACGTCCATGTGTGGGTATTATAAAAATCCGTCCCGTCATCCAAGGCCCGCCCCTCAAAGACGGTCAGATTATCTTTCTTGCAGACAATCGTGGAAGCCATCGGCTGAATCGCAGAAAGATAAGGATGGTTGAACGGGGCTGAGAGGGTCAGGCTGTCGATATTCTCCGCATCCTCCTGCACCTTTGCCTCCGTGATGGAAAGCTGGGACAGGTGGGGATGGTAGAACAACTGCCCATCCACAAACACTCGAAATAAACTCATAGGCGTCCCTCCCGATACCGGAAGGTGGTCGTGCCTTCTCCCGTAATGCTGAGCGAATTCTGCCCTTCCTGCAGTTCCAGTTCCGGGAACGTCCACGTCCCGGCGCTGACGGACTTCTTGTATACATCTTCACCGATGCTCCAACTGAACGCCGTCTCCGCTGTGGTAATGACTGCAGGTACCACGGGCATGTAGTCATTGTTCAGGATCACCGTGCCGCCTCCAGTAATGGAAACTTCCGTTTCTTCCGTGTGATACCGATAAGAGTCCCCGTCCGAACAGGACAGCACTATCTGGCCCTTCCCCGTGAGGGGATCATAGGCCGGTTCCAGTTCCAAGGTACCCACAGCATACAGATCCGGCTCCTCACTTAAGATCACCTGACACAGCTGTCCTGCATAGAGATTGGCAAGGATGTCCTTCCTCTGATTGAACTTCTCCCGGCTCCCCAACATGGATAAGGTAATAGAAAAGCTCCGGGGCTGGTAGGATACCCGCCCAAGAGCCTCCGTAAAACGGATCGGAGCATTGCGCCCCGGTACCACCACCGTATTGGTCTGCGACTGTGGAGTGGGAAAATCGATTTCTTCCCGGAGCCAGCCCAGCGCATACATCCATTGGTCATTAATTTTTACGTCTGCCCTCATAGGCTCAGCCTCCTTTGCAGTTTCTGTGTTTTCCCAAGGCCGCTGTCAATGGCCGGGAGCAGATGCCCCACCAGCGTCCCGTCATCCAAATACAGTCCCTTGCAGCTGTTCTCTGCAATGATCGCCAGATATTTCTCCAAAGTACTGGTGTTTAAATAGCTGGAGATCATCTGATCCAGCTGCTGGTAAAAACCTTTCAGAGGAAGAACCGCCTCCCGTCCAGCTTCGCCGCCTGCCATCAGGCTGCTGCCGTTCATGCCAAAGATAGTCGGTTTCGTTAGGATACCGCCTTCCTTATACCAGTCAATGGACAGGTGGGGAACGCTCGGCGGAGAAAGGGATAACTTACCCGTGATCTTGAAATGGGGCAGCTTGATCTTTGGCAGTTCCAGCTTCATGCCGGAGAAAAAGCCGCTGATCTTATCCACAATCCCTTTGATCGTATTCTTTGCCGCTTCAATCGGCTTCGTGATGGCGGTCTTGATCCCATTCCATACCGTGGTAGCGGTACTCTTGATCCCGTTGAATACGGAAGTCACGGTACTCTTCACCGCATTAAATACAGAAGAGACCTTGCTCTTGATCCCATCCACCACCGTAGAGATCACCGATTTGATCCCATTCCACACCGTGGAAGCCACGGACTTGATGGCGTTAAAGACAGAAGTCACGGTATTTTTGATAGTGTTCACCACTGCGGACACCTTACTGCTGATGGCGTTCCAGATGGAACTGATCACGTTCTGGATCGCACCCATGATGCTGGAGATCACACCAGAGATGGCTGACAGCACCGAACTGACCGTATCCTTGATTCCATTCCAGACGGAAGTGACGATGTCTTTACAGTTCTCCCAGATAAACCGGAACGGCAGCGTGATGATGTCCACGGCCCCTTGGATAATCGAGCCAAGCAGCATCACTGCTGTCTGCACCACGTTGCAGATGCCGTTCCAAACATTCTGCAGGTGTGTCCAGAGGTTGGAAAACCACGTTTTCACGCTCTCGATCATGGTGCCGATCCCGGTGCAGATGGTATTCCATAGGTTTCCAAACCACTCCGTAATGGTTCCCCAGTTCTGGATGATGGCGATAATTCCGGCAATGGCCGCCGCTACCGCCGCAATCACGGCGATGATCGGCAGGAGAGAAATGTTCAGCGCCCCAACCGATACCGCCAAGGCCGCAATGACCGGAGTCAATGCCGTGAAAGCTGCAAGCAGTGCGCCAAGGATGACGATAAAGTTCTGCACCGGCCCCGGCAGCTGCGCAAACCAGCTGCTCACCGTCTGGATCACACTGACCAGCGGCGGCAGGATCGTATTGGCAATCTCCGCTAGCTTCTCTCCCAGAGGAACAAGGGACTGCTGCAGCTTCCGGGTATTGGATTCCATCTCCTGCATAGGCGTGGTCGTTGCATCAAACAGGCCCTGTGCGGAACCTTTTACACTGTCATAGGTACTTCCTACCGAGGTCAGGGACGTGATGAATTTCAGGTTCCCGTCCTCGGCCATCGTACCAAAGGCCAGCGCCGCAAGGTTTAAGGCTTCCTGCTGGTTCGTACACCCGGCAATATCCGCCACAATGGAGTCAATGACCTGTTTCTGGGTAGCCCCGCCGTTCTGCCACGAAGTGAACAGTTCCTGTGTTTTTGTGGAGAACATCCCGATGGACTCCCCGATGGTTCCGTCCACCAGACGGGTGGTGACCTCATTGATGGCATCGTTAACCTTATCAAGGTTGTATGCGCCGTTCTTCAAACCATTGTCCAGCAGCTGGAAATACTCCGAGGCAGAATAACCTGCCTGTGCGAATTTACCCGCATACTCAGAAAGGTTATCGCCCAGTTCGTTGGTCTTATCCAGACCATTCTGGGTACCCACCACGATGTAGTCCATCGCTTCCTGCGCCGTCAGGCCGTACTGCTGCATCAGAGAATTGACACCCCGGAGGGTTTCATTCATGTCAATCCCGTATAGTTCCTCCAGAGTGATCGCCTGCTGGGTCAGGTTGGTGAGATCCGTTTCGCTCAAATCTCCAAGGTTCTTTTTGACCATCAGAACCGCATTGGCCACGGCATCCATGCTTTCCCCGACACCGGAGGAATACACGTTTTTAATGACATTTGCGGACTGCTCCGCTGCCTGTCCCGTCTCGCCAAAGTAGGCATTCACCTTTGTCACGGCGCTCTCGGTATCCGTATAGGCGTCCAGTGCCTTATCGCCGATTTCCTGTATCTTATCGCCCACAGCGGACAGCTGATCCGCCGCCTGCATCAGCGCAGCGCCCTTGGTATTTTCCGCAATCTGCCCCACATCGTCCGCTGTATTTTCCGCAGCGTCCCCGGCCTCGTTCAGCTGCTGGATCAGGTTTTGGATCGCCTGCCCGTCATCCACGGTATCCAGAGCGTCTGTCAGCTGGCGGATGTCGGCTTTCCCTCCTGTGGCGGACTTCCCAATCTTCTCAAGTGCTGTCCGCAGTTGATCAGAATTCGCCGTCCCGTTTTTAATCGCCGAAGTCAGCCGACTGCCAAGGACATCCGCATAGTCATCGACTTCCGTCCCCGTAGCGGCAAACAGCTTTTCCAGCCGTGCGGTGTTCTGGGAGAGGGCATCCTGCTCCGTCTGCAAATCAGAAAGGTCAGCCTTATATTTGTTCAGCTTCCCACGGGTTTCCTCAATCTCTCGCTGGAACGCCTGATATTTATTCGCTCCAATATCCCCACGGGCAAAGGCTGCGGCCACCTGCTCCTGTGCGGCTTCCAGTGCCGACAGCTTTTCCTCGGTCTGGCTGACTGCCTGCGCCAGCAGTTCCTGTTTCTGCGCCACCAGCACCGTATTGGAAGGATCGAGTTTTAAGAGCCGGTTTACATCATTTAAGGCAGACTGCGTTTTCGTGATGGAAGAATTGACGCTCTTTAATGCTTTGTCAAGACCAGTGGTATCGCCGCCGATCTCCACTGTGATACCCTTAATCCGGTTCGCCACAACCCTCACCTCCTTAAAAATGGGCGTAAAAAAAGCCCGGATCATCTCCGAGCATAAAAAAAGCACCGATTATTGCTAACCGATGCTATGTAAAAACAAAATTATTTTTTTAACTGAAGGCCATCTTTAAATGCCTCGCCAACTCTTTCAGTGACCTTATAGTAGCCATGCGTATATGGATCAAAAGCGATGGCATTCACTTTTGAAATGTTAACTTTATCACCATCCATCACTTTTTCATCAGCGGTCGTATTTACAACCTTTCCAATAACTCCACAGCCATATTCTCCATCTTGGTACTCTATAAATTCACACTCCATGCACAGCGGGAATTCCTGTATAATAGGCGCATCCACATGTTCTGATTTGATGGCAGTCAATCCGCTGTTTTCAAACTTTTTCAATGTTTTATTCCCGGATTCCACGCCAAAATAGTCCGCTTCCACCACATGAGAAGCGTCTGCGATACTGACTGTAAATGCTTTACGTGCTTTGATATTCTGAACAGTTTTGTGTGATTCTGTCAGATTCAGTACAACATGGTTTCTTTCCTGCATAGTGCCCCATGCGGCATTCATCACATTTACACTACCGTCTTCATTATAGGTAGCCACCATAAGTACAGGCATCGGGAAAATAGCTTCTGTTGTTTTAATATCCTTCCTCATTGTATTAGCCTCCTGTTTTTATTGCCTTCCGGCTAAATCTATGATAACATAGCACCGATATAATTAAAAGTACCCACATAAATGTAAGGTACTATCTTAGAGGTAAGTTAAATGAGTAAAAAAGATATTGAAAACGCAAATTTTGAAGATACCGGTTATAGTTATACCCTTTCACTGATAGCAGGAAAATATAAGCCTATCATCCTTTACTGCCTGATGGAATATGAACCTGTCCGTTTCAATGAAATGCAGCGTTATTTAAAGAAGGTATCTGATAAAACCCTTAGCCAAAATCTAAAGGAACTGGAAGCCGACAATTTAATCATCCGCAAAGTATATCCACAAATCCCGCCCAAAGTAGAATATTCCCTGTCAGATAAAGGACATTCCCTTATGGTAGTACTGGATCAATTATGCGTATGGGGTATGGAGCATCGCAACCAATAAAAGAGAGTTGAAGTATCAGCTTGTTTTTGTAAACAAAACTGATACTTCAACATTTTTTAAAACTTGTCGAAATCTTCCTGAGTGGCAAGTCTTTTATATTTCACGCCGTCATTGGATTTTTCTGTCCACATATCCAGTACCAGCCCAATCGTGAGCAGATCCAAATCCCGGATAGAAATCCCCAGTTCCACACTCCGCAGAAGGAACAGCGGCGTGGTCATTTCCCGCTCACTTCTGCCAATCTTTTTTTTGACGTTATATCCGTCACAAGGTTCTCACCCCACAGTTCCAAAATCTGCGGCAGCACTTCATAAATGGAGAACATATCAAACTGATCCAGCCAGTCTTCAATATTCGCTGGTATGCTGTTGTCCGCATGGTAGGCCATCACATAGGCCACGTTCTCGAAGATCTCCAGATCCTCAATCTGCAGCTCCTCGCCGTTTTCCGTTTTACCTTTATAGGATTTTTCCAGCTTGGACAAATCCTTGAAAATATCCCTCTTGAACTTTGCCCGGTACAGGCGAGGGATCGTGGCAGAGGAACGGAAGGGAACCTTTTTCCCACTGATTTCTATCTCACGCTTGATCATACGCTACCTCCCTGACCACTTGTTTCTTCCGGTTCCTCCTCGGTAGGAATATACACAGTCTTATACCAATTCGCATAAGTACCGGCATCTGTGGTATCGCCGGTTCTGGCCTTCACCAGCCCATCGGAACGGGGATCGGCCGTGATCGACAGCGTCTCCGTACCCGGCTCAATCGTATCCTCCTTCGTCTCCGACTCGATAGACGGACGGGAGGCAGAACAGTTATACAGCACATGTCGGATGGCATTCACGTCCCCGTCAAATTCAAAGAGCAGGGCAAATTTTACGCTCTCACCGACACCGCTGTTTTCGACCAATACCCCTTTCGCATCCAGCTTCTCCTGCAAAATCTCCGTGCGGAACCACTCCGGAATCAGGGCAATCTCCAGATCACCGCTGTAACCGTTATTGGTCACACTGCGGAAATATACGATACCGTCTGCATAGAAGGGACTGGTTTCGCCCTCCGCATCCAAGCTGATACTTACTGCGCCGGGGATTGCCTTTGGCTCCGCATACGAAAAGGTAATCGTACCATCGGAATCCGTCTCGGTCAGTTTTGCGGCATGGACATTTTTCAGGTTATACTTAACCTTGTTTCCCATAATAATCAAACCTCCATTTCAAACGAGTAGAGGACTTCATAGAGCTTTTCGCTCTCGATCCAGACCTCTGTTTTGTCATAAAAAATACCGTGCGTATCCAGCACGGCTTCCAGCTTCTGTTCCACAGCCAGATCCTTGCTGTCTGTGTACAGTTCGATATTCACACTGCTGACCTTCAGATAAATCTTCCCGTCTGCGGAAAAGTTATCGCTCTGGGGCAAAAGGTAGCAGATGAACGGGGGATCGGGGGATTCGCCTTCCGCAAAGTGATCATAAGCGAAAGGAATACCCGTTTCTCCTAAGAGTTTTATCAAATCATCCATTTGTCAGGCTCCTTTCAATCTCACGCTCCAGCTGCTCAATACCGGCTTCTTCCGCAGCAGCGATATGGGGCCTTGCGGCAACCCGGCCGCCGCCCCGCTTCGCATGACCATGTTCCAGCAGATGGGCGATCTGATACCGGTTCCGGGAATGTACCGTCACCTGAAGAACATTGGAACTTTCCTTTGTCGTTTTCACAGCCCAGCTTTTAGCATAGTCCCCGGTATCCCTCGGAGCGCTGGCCTCGATGTCCTTCCGGACAGTCGTACCTGCCTTTTTCACCGCTTCCTTCATATCCTCCGTGGCCAATTCTGCATACTCGTTCAGCTGTTCCATCACAGCAGCGGAAAGCTGGCTGATCGGAATTTTCCTTCCCATTGCTACCGCCTCACTTTCTCACAGGACAGCTTGATACTCTTGCGCCTGAAATTCATATGATCCACAGCGGCGATATTGTAAAGTTCTCCATTGAACTCCACCCGGAAATGGGTGGAGTCAATCTCAGCCGCCTTTTTGCACCAGCGGATCGTAAAATCAAGGCTGGAGTCATCCACCACCAGCCCTGCATCGGTCTGTTCTTTCCCGGCCTCACCGCTGATGGTCGCATAGCAGGTATAGAAAGGTTGCCATTCATTACGGTGATTTCCTATATCATCCGTAACCACCGTATTCTTGGATATAAAAATCCGTACATTCAAAAGTTCAATGTTCATCAGAAAGCCTCCTTCCTCGAACCAAACAGAAGGGAGCGAAGCGTCATGATTAAATCATGATGATCCGCCTCCTCCCGGTGTTCATAGAAATATGCGACTGTGTACATGACTGCTGTTCTGACCTTCTCATCGTTACTGAGATCAGCTTCTTCATCCATGCGGAGGATATCCCTGCAAAGCTGCTCCGCCGTAGTGATAAAGCTGGCAATCAGCTGGTCATCGTCTTCGTAGTCCACTCGGAGATACTGTTTCATTTCCTCCAGCGTTACAATCATAGGGTCTCCTCCTCACATAAAAAGGTTATGCTGTAGGCGTATCAGCTTTCAGCTTCAGGATCTGTACTGCTTCCGGCAGGATCAGCTTGCCATCCACACGCTCTTTGGCCACATAACCAATCATGCCGTTTCCTGCGAACAGTTCCCGCAGTTCAGAGAAAGAACGAGTGCCACGGTCACCGATGTTGTAGTATTTGTAATCACCAAAGGCAATCGCATCCTCCGGAGCATAGGCGGAGGTGTGTACCGCATAGCCCAGTACCCGATCCGGCTCCCCGGCCTGATAGGACGGCTGCCAGATATAGGCCCCGTTATTATCCTTCAACTTACGCAGGGAAGCGAGGGTTTTATCATTCATGATAAAGGATGCCGTCTTCCGGTACGGACGCTTCAGGGCATACACCAAATCCAGCATATCGTCCGACTTGATTGCCGCCGTTAAGGTTCCGGCCACTGTACCACCACCTGTCGCTGCAAAAAGGCCCAGAGGCTTGCCAGTGCCGTCCCCATTGAGGAAAGCGTCCTCTTCCGCATTGGCCAGCGCTTTTCCGAACTGATCCAGAATATAGCCCTCCAGATTGAAGGCGTTATCATAGAGCAGTTCCTCGGTTACCTTAATCGCTACATGGAGTTTATGGGCATCCAGCAGGATCTGGCTGAAGGTTGCGTCCCCAAACGTAAGAGCGCCGCCCTCTTCAATCCAGCTGGCGGCGGGTTTCGTAGCAGCGATATTGATTTTGTGTTCCCCGGAGGTCGTAATGGTCGTAGCCAGACGGCGCATGATATTCTCTTCCGACAGAGTATCGATCAGCCTGTGATCATACTCTTCCGGTACCAGATACCCGCCATCTGCGTCCACGCCTTCCTGCAGGATGTTGGACACACGTTTAAAGTTGGAGCGGAACGCATCCAGCATGGCTTTCCGGTATTCATCGGAAGCACGTCCGGTCTTTGGTTCCTCACCTCTGCCGCTGCCCGGTTTGGAAGTCAGGGGCTGGTTCACCGGACGGTTCAGTTCCGCTTCCAGCGCCTCCTGCCTCTCCAGACGGGCGATCTCTTTGCCAAGGTCGTTGATCTCCTGCTCCATCTGGGTATAGGTGGCATCATCTTCTGCCGTCAATGTCCCTTTTTCCGTTCGGTGGGATTCCAGAAAGGCTTTTGCAGCCTCCCACGCTTTGTTCCGCTTCTCACGCAGTTCTAAAATAGTCATAATCGTTTACCTCCATTACAAATGTTGTTTGATCAGGTTCAGCCGCTCCATCAGGGAATCGACTGAGCGCCCGGTTTCTTCTGGCTGCTTTTGGATACGGCTTTTCGCCGCCAACTTGTCCATCAGGGAATTCGTGACCGCCGCACGGGAGAACATCATCGGCGCTCCTGCCACGGCCAAGTCCTCTTCCGCCTCGGCATCCTCAGCTGCCCGCTTCAAGATGTCATCGGCAAAGCCCAGTTCCACCGCACTATGGGCATCCATCCAAGTTTCCGCATCCATCAGATGGGAAAGTTTGGCACGGGACAGTCCAGTCTTGATCTCATAGGCGTTGATGATGCTCTCCTTTACTTCCGAGAGCATACTGATTGCCTTTTCCATCTCAGCAGTATCGCCAAAGGCAACCGTGGCCGGATTGTGGATCATCATCATGGAAACAGGGGAGACCAGCACCCTTGTCCCGGCCATAGCGATCGCGCTCGCCGCAGAAGCCGCAATGCCATCAATCTTTACGGTCACGTTTCCGGGATAGTCCATCAACATGTTATAGATCTGAGCCGCTGCCACACAGTCCCCACCCGGAGAGTTGATCCAAACTGTGATGTCCCCGCTTCCAGATGTCAGTTCCTCTTTAAACACCTGCGGCGTGACGTCATCATCAAACCAGCTTTCCTCTGCGATGGTGCCGTTTAGGAACAGTGTCCTCTCCTGCACCTGCTCCTGTGTCTCCTGATTCAGAACCGTCCGGTTCTTCCACTTCCAGAACTTCTTCATCGGATTCTTCCTCCTTCCCGCTGCCGCCACTGGCAGCAAATATTCCCGCATCCGCAAGTTTGGTCATGTTCCCATTGATCAGGTACAGGTCACCACCCTGCTCGGCCGGGATACGGTCAAGATTTTCAAGTTCCCGGATGTCATTGGCGCTCATCCAGCCATTCTGGCGGGCTGTGGCATAGCCGTTCATCCTGCTCTGGTAATCCCCACGAAGCAGGCCATCCACGTTGAACTTGACAAAATAAGCAGCCTTCTCCGACTCTGTGAGGAGCACACGGTTGGTGGACTGTTCCCAACGGACAATCCACGGTTCCAGCGTGTATTTCACAAACTCCAAAGACTGCTGCTCAATATTAGAAAAGCTCGACTTTTCCAGATCCCCGACCATGTGTGGCGGTACCCTAAAAATTCGAGCAATCTCATCAATCTGAAATTTTCTTGTTTCCAAAAACTGTGCCTGTTCCGGGGAGATGGAGATCGGCGTATACTTCATCCCTTCCTCCAGAACAGCGACCTTATTGGAATTCCGGCTGCCTCCAAAGGCTTCATTCCAGCTGTCCCGTACCTTTGCCGGATCTTTCACTGTTCCGGGATGCTCCAAGATCCCACCGGGTGTTGCGCCGTTGGCGAAGAATTTCGCCCCGTACTCTTCACAGGCGATGGCCATACCGATAGCGTTTTTTGCCATCGCAATGGGGCTGTAGCCCACAAGGCCGTCAAAGCCCAATCCGGGAATATGCAGCACATCCGTAGGCTTTAGGATCACCGTCCCACTCTTCATGGTGGGCGCATCAGAATCCGACACCAGATAGCTGTAATACAGATGCCCTTTCTCATCCCGATCCACGGTCATGCGGTTCGGCATCAGGGGATACAGCCCCAGCACCTGCCCTTTCCCGTTGCGGATGATCTGCGCATAGGCGTTTCCCCAAAGGAGCAGATGCGTCATCAGCGTCTCCCGGAACACAAATGAGGTCATTTCCGGGTTTGGCTCGTCATGCAGAATCCGGTACAGCGGATGGTCAATCGCCTTTTCCTTGCTGCCGTCTTCCCGGTATTTGTATAGATGAACAGGCAGTCCCGCAATGGATTCTGAAAGTATCCGCACACAGGCATACACCGCCGTCATCTGCATGGCTGACCGTTCATTCACGTTTTTCCCGGAGGTGCTGCCGCCAAAGAAAAAGCGGTAGGCACTGCCGGAGGTACTGTTCTTCGGCTTATCCCGTGACCGGAACAGCCCTGATAAGATCCCCATAAAGATCACACTCCCTTCTATATAAAGAGGATTCCTCTCTCGTCATACACACTGGTGGGCGGGGTACTGCGGATACAGCGGTCAAGCCCCATGATCAGGGCCACGATACCGTCAATCTTCTCCACCGACCGCTCCTTATCCGGCTTGATATTCCCGGCCGGGTCTTGGCGCATCACCACGTTCTGGGCCATCCATTTGAGAACCGGATTCCCACCGTGGATGATATTCCCTTCCATTAGCAGCTTATACAGTTCCTTGGACGGAGGGGACATATCTTTAAAGCCCTGTCCGAAGGGAACCATCGTAAATCCCATATCCTCCAAGTTCTGCACCATCTGCGTGGCATTCCAACGGTCATAGGCAATCTCGATGATGTGATACTTCTCTCCCAGCTGCTCAATGAACCGCTCAATAAACCCGTAATGGATCACGTTTCCTTCCGTGGTCAGGATGTACCCCTGCCGCTCCCATACATCATAGAGGACATGATCCCGGCGGCAGCGCAGTTCCAGTGTTTCCTCCGGCAGCCAGAAGAAAGGCAGAACAGTGTATTTCTCTTCTTCCGTCCTTGGAGGAAAGACCAGCACCAATGCCGTGATATCCGAGGTAGAGGAAAGGTCAAGCCCCGCAAAGCAGTCCCGGCCCAAGAGCGAGGCGTAATCAATCTTCTGATTGCCCCGGTCGTAGATATGCTCCGGTATCCATGCCACCGCTGAGTTTGTCCACATATTCAGACGCAGCTGCTTGAATACATTTTCCTCTGCCGGATTATCCAGTGCCTCCCGGTAAGCATCCCGGACACGGTCGATGCTGATGGTGTATCCCAGAGACGGATTCGCCTTGTACCAGTTCTTCTCATCGTTCCAATCGTCCTCATCACTCAGGCCATAAATCACTGGGTAGAAGGAATGATCCGCCTTCCGTCCATTCATAATATCCAGCGCCTTGGTGTGCAGTTCATAGCAGATGCTCTCCTTATCCGTTCCGGCCGTGGTTATAATAAAAAACAGCGGCTGCTCACGGGCATCGCCGGAGCCTTTGGTCATAACGTCATAGAGTTTCCGGTTCGGCTGGGCATGGATTTCATCAAAGACGAGACCGGAAATATTCAATCCGTGTTTCGTACCTGTCTCAGCGGAAAGCACCTGATAGAACCCGGCATTCCGGTAATTGACGATCCGCTTGGTGGCCGCTGCAATCTTCGACCGCTTTAAGAGCGCCGGACACTTTTCCACCATCCGCTTCGCCACATCAAAAACGATGGACGCCTGACTCCGGTCATTGGCGCAGCCATACACTTCCGCACTGGCCTCGCCATCCCCATAGAGAAGATACAGGGCGATGGCAGCCGCCAGTTCCGACTTCCCGTTTTTCTTCGGGATCTCCACATAGGCGCTCCGAAACTGTCGCTTCCCATCCGCTTTCACGATGCCAAAAATATCCCGGACGATCTGCTCCTGCCACGGGAGCAGTAAAAATGGTTTCCCATCCCATTTGCCCTTCGTGTGTTTCAGGTTCTGTATAAAAGCGACCGCATGATCCGCCCGCTTCGCATCGTAATGGGAAGTGGAGAGCATAAAAGGGGAAGGTGTGTATTGAAAATCCATCAGCAGCCGCCCCCTTCCAGTAGTTTCTCCATCTCATCTTCTTCATCACTGTTTTCACCACCAACGATCCGGCTCCGGGCCGATGGGGTAAGGCCAAACTGTTCACAGAACTTCAGCATGATCTTCATATTGGTCTGGGCGATGGATACCTGCGGCACCTGCTGCAGATAGCCATTGGGCGTCCGCACCATCGAGCCATGCTGGGTCAGGAATTCCTCCGCTTCCTTCCAACGGGCATAGGCTTGGCAGTACCCGGCAAAGGCCGCCATATCCATCTCCGTCAGAAGTCCCATCTGCTCCAGCACTTTCGCCATGCGTTTCCACTCTTTTTTCGCCTCATCCTCCAGCCAAGAAGGGCAGCGGGGAGCCTTCTTCTCTGGCTTTGGTTCTTTTGTATTTAAAGGCCGACCGCCCGGATTGCCCTCCAGCATCTTCAGTGCGGTCGGCTTCGGTTTCCTGCCTCTCTGCGCCATCGCTCCCACCTCCGTTTCATGGCACAAAAATAGGAGCCTTGCGGCTCCCATCCAAGTTTCTATCTTTAGCAAAATTCAATCGTCAGCATTCCTTCTCTTCCGAGGTAAAAATCATTCTGGGTCAGAGGGTCTTCCAGAAAGGTTTCCTTCGCCTCCTGTACCAGCCTTTTCAGCTGTTCCTCTCCAATCCGTTCCTGCAATGTCTTTTTCGTGATCTTCTTTCCATTCAGATAAAATTTTGTCCTCATCTTTCTTCCTCCATTCTGCTTTCCCTTTTGGTAGTACACATATTCACTCTGATTACGGATATTAGCAAGTCAATTCTGGAATATATATTGCACAAATCATTAGGGTGAATATTGTCGTTTCTACACAACGCAAGTATGTCAGGAAATCCCACTTAGTTTTCCGTTCTTTATGCGGCACGAAGTAACAATCTCATCTAGAAATTCATCTGGGTAAATTTCATGTTCGCTGCCTCTCCAACCTAAATGTCCCATTACGCTATCGCCGTCTAGTATTTTAGGAAATTCAGAACGTTCCAGATGAATATATCCACTTCCCGTCATCAGATCCATTTCTTCGATTTCATCAACGGCCATCCATTCTCGAACAGTGTTATGATCAAAAGCTCTCTCCTTCAAAGATCCAAACGCCTCCTTTGCCGATGGATGATCTCCAAAATTTCCTCCTGCTCCGTGCGGTCAACATCGATACTCTCCAGCGCTTCTCTGGTTCCACAGTCCGGACAAATCAGTGTTTGGTTATCCATTCTGGAAATAGCGGCTGGCTCGTAATAAGCCTTCCCACACCGTGGGCAGATTTTAATCTGAGTGACGTTTGTTTCTTTCATGGCACATCCTCCTGCTGTTTTTAATTGCCTCAATCAAATATCTACTATCAAATCCAAAACTCTTATAACCTTCCAGACAGGTGGAAGTATAAAATCTGCTTGGAAGTCCAAATGGTCTGTCCTCGTGCATGATGTACACGAAGGTATTCCGCATCCGGATTTTCCCGCTTCGGATTCCTTTGATCGGAAGCAGCATCTCTTTTTTGTAATAAAAAGTAGGAAAGCCTTCATAGCGATCCAACGCCAACTCATCCTCAGTGCTTACCTCCCACGCTGCGACCGGAACCCGGCTGCCTTTCTTTGGCTCAATCGTCAGATAAGATCCAGTCTTGCTTCCCTTGAAAAGCAATTCATAATCCGGGATCTCGGAAGTACCGATGATCCGTGCGGATGAGCAGCGCATCCGCATCTGCCGGATGTTCAGGTTACTGCCATAAGCAATGTAGTATCGTTTTTTCATATTGGTATCCGTCCTTTCCGAAGGGGTTACCCTTCTACCACCTTAAGACCGCCGAAGCGGTCGGAGGTAAGGTGGCAGGAGGCTAACTCCTGCGATTCCTTCAAGCGGCGGCCCTGCCCCTCCTGAAGGCGGTGTCTCCTGCAAGTCTCTTGGTCAGGATCTCCCTTGCGGTTTTAAATTCATCCCCGATAAATCCCAGCCGGAGGAGCCAAGTCCGCATGGCGTATTTTGGATTTTCGTTCTGCTGTGGTTTCGGGCTGGCGGTTTTTACTGTCTTTGCCATCTGGCTCAGTGCAAGGCAAAGCTGGATGTAGCTTTTCAGCTGTCCGGCATGAAGCCCACCTCTGCGGTCTCCGCTTGGAGCATCGAATTGGAAGAGCCGGAATTCGACCGTCCCTTTTGTAAAAGTCGCATGGTAGTTCAGCATATGGTAGCGGCTGTCGTTGTAGTGATGGCTTCTGTCGTAGTTGGCGTTGTGGCTGCTGTACCAGATATCTGCCAGCTGTGTCATCGTGGCAGGCTTCCTTTTGTTGACCTGCTCCAAAAAGCGGGGATCAACCGTCCGGCAGTAGCGTCTCATCCGATACCGGTCAAGATTCAAAGCCTCTGCGATCAGGCTCTCGTGGCTTGCCATGATATTTGCTAAGTTGCGGAGCGTCTGCGGCGTATGGCCTTTGGCTCCGATGTGAATGTGAACACCGCAGCCTCTGGTGGCATCGCTCTTTGCGCCTGCGTGGCGCAGCTGCCGGATCAGTTCCTGCAATGTTTCCATATCCGAGTAAGTCAGGATCGGAGTAACCATTTCGCATTTCTCGCTTTCCGGGCCTTCAATGCTGACATCCTTCTGGAATTTCCATTCCCGGCCCTGTGCGTCCCAAGCTGACCATGTACTGTATCCGTTGCGCCCTGCCGTATTTTCATACCGCTGGGTTCCAAAATATCTGGCTGCCACCTTTGCGGCTTTTTCTCTGGTGATGTTGTTCATTTCCACCTCAACCCCGATGGTCTGTTTCTTCATTTCCTCAATCTGCCTTGCAACTTTCTCATTCATCGTAGAATCCTCCGTTTCGTTTTGTGTGTTTTCCCTTTCGGTAGTACACATATTCGCTCTGAAGGCCGATAATAGCAAGTCAATTCTGAGGGATATCCTGCACAATCTTTTACGGGATAATTTGTGTATTTTACAGCTGATTTTTGCTGTCCAAACCTGCTGCCGCAAGCTGCATCCCAAGCCGGAATCCATATTTGAAACTCTCTTTTACCTGAAAGCGCTCTACTTCAGAATTGTTATCCAGAAGCCGCTCCAAAACACTTTTACCAACTTCGTCCAGCAGCTTTTGCAGATACTCAATATCTTCGCATACCTGATCACTGTACTTCTCAATCTCCGGTGGCTTTTCTACCTGTCTCTCCCAAGGAACAATCCGTCCAAAATACAGCTCGTCAATAATATCTTCTTCCATATCAGACGGCCTCGCTTTCCTGTCCAGCCATCTGGGCGGCTTTCACAGCCGCACGTTTTTCCTTCTGGGCAATGCTGAATTTTTCTGCCTCCTCTTTTGTCCGGAAAGCCGTGTGCCCTTTCAGCCCAGCCAGCAGAGCCTTCCTCGATTCCTTATTGGCCGCACCAGTCATGCCCAGCTGCACCAGCCAGATACGAAGATAATATTTTTCATTTTCTTCTACCACCGGAGTGGCACTGACTCTTTTAGCTTCTTTCGCTTTCTTAATGATCTTCGCTACCAGTTCGGCGTATGCCTTATTCTTCGCACTGTCTGGCGAAAGGGGAAAGGCAAAGGTTATTTTTCCATTTTCCACCGTAAGGCCCTTCAAGCCCTCGCTGTCCGCTGTCAGAAGTGTCTGGAAAACCTCGTAGGCGTTCTCCTCCGGAAGCTGCTCTAGCTTTTCCAGCAGGGAATCGCTGACCGCAAAGGTCTCATACCTTGTGATCCGGTTGAGCAGGTAAGCCCGTGCGTGAATCATGGCAAGTAAGTTTTGTAGAAATTTTCCATCTCCGGTATCCGCCGGGATCTCAATTTTCACTTCATCCACAGGGGCTTCCAGATAACCTTTCTCCTGCAAAAACTGTGTCAGGAGATCTTCTCCTTCTTCTGTCTCGCTTGTGATCACGCCATCCCGATCAATGGTAAGACGGCCCACTGTGTAGGAAAAAGTGGGCGGCCCCACATAGCGTAGTTCTTCTCCGGTAAATTCTGCGATGTCCTGCACCATCTTTCTCCGGTTGTCTGTTTTTGTTTCAATCCTCATTGATTTTGCCTCCTTCGTTTTGGTAGTTCATTAATCACTCTAAAAGGCAAAAATAGCAAGTCCTATTTCTCATTTTGCTAAGATATTTAAAACAAAGGAATTTCCTCTTCGTCCTGAGAAATCTGTGAATATGGGATCTTATCGCCATCCCGGATAACATAGACCTGAGCGGCAGAACCAGCTTTCTCCAGATACCTTTTTACGATCACATCGCAGAACTTCTCATCCAGTTCCACCCCATAGCAGATCCTCCCTGTCTCTTCGCAGGCGATCAGGGTAGAGCCAGATCCGAGGAAAGGGTCTAAAACAATGCAGTTGCTCATACAGGAATTCTGGATCGGATAGGCCATCAGCGCCACCGGCTTCATGGTCGGATGTTCCTTGCTGGACTTCGGACGGTCATATTCCCAGATAGTAGTCTGCTTCCGGTCAGAATACCACTGATGCTTCCCACCAACCTTCCAGCCAAACAGGCACGGTTCGTGCTGCCACTGGTACGGGGAGCGCCCCAACACCAGCGCATTCTTCTTCCAGATACAGCAGCCGGATAGATAAAAACCGGCATCGTGAAAAGCCTGCCGGAAGATCAGCCCTTTGGAATCCGCATGGAACACATAGATGGACGCATCGTTCTCCATGTTCTGTTCCATATTTACGAAAGCGGCGAATAGGAATTTATAGAAATCCTCATCCGGCATATTGTCGTTCTGGATCTTACCAGCGGTCTCTTCCACATTTACATTGTAGGGTGGATCGGTCAGAACCAGATTGGCTCTCCGACCTTCCATGAGTTTCGTGTATGTCTCCGGAAGGGTGGAGTCTCCACAGATCACACGGTGTCTGCCTAAGAGCCAGATGTCACCTTTCCGAGAGATCGGCGGGTTCTTTAATTCTTCCTCCACATCAAAATCATCTTCCTTGATGTCCTTATTGTGGACTTTGGAAAACAGCTGCTCAATCTCCGGAGCCTCAAAGCCCGTCAGATCCGTATTGAAATCCACGCTCTGCAGATCGACCAGAAGATCAGCGAGGAGCTGCTCGTTCCACGCACCCGTGATTTTGTTCAGGGCAATGTTCAGAGCCTTCACCTTATGCTCATCTTCAATATGAACCACGACACACTGAACTTCTGTATATCCTAAGTCTTTCAGCACCGTAAGACGCTGGTGCCCTCCGATCACGGTCATATCGTAGTTGACGATAATTGGTTCCACATAGCCAAACTCCAAAATAGAGTTTTTAATCTTCTCATATTCCTTATCCCCGGCTTTCAGTTTTTTACGAGGATTATATGCCGCCGGACGCAGTGCATCCACGGGCAGGGTTTTCCATTCCATTGCGCTCATGCCTGTACCTCCTTACGATCAGCGGGGCCGACATAAGGCTCCCGTCCTTCTTCTTTCCTCCAGAACCGATCCCGAACATAGCATTCATGGGAACAGTACCGGCGGTTCTTATTTCCATACGAGCGGAAAGTCTTTCCACAGTAAACACAGGTAGCTTCATAATAAGCGCTTTCCTTCCTCTTGATGGCTTCCGGATGAGCCGACCACCATTCCCGCCTGCATTTATCTGAGCAGAACTTCCGCTTCCTTCCAGTGGAAGGCTGAATCAATTCTTTGCCGCAGCAAAGACACGCCGTCCCGCTTTCCATCTGTTCCTTCACGTTCAAAACAAGGGCAGAGGCATATCCATCCAGCCCGTGGCTTTTACAATAATTTCGGACAGTATCTCTCGACAGCCCGACAGCGGAAGCAATGGATTTATATCCAGCGCCCCTAAGCCGTAATTCCCGTATCTGTTTTGCCTGAAAATCCGTCATTGCTTCACATCCTTTCGCTAAATGGTTCCAAAAGAAAAAGCCGGAAAACCCACCTTTGCGGATAAGTTTCCCAGCCTGAAATCAAACGTTTTGGCAAATGCTATTTTGTTTGGCAGACAGCTCAGATGCCAGAAATCCGCATCTTTACACGCCGCCCACTACATAATTTCCGTTTTTTCTTCACCCCGGCAGGTATCCCCCCTCTTTAATTTCGCAAAAATGCACGTTTGAGGGGGCGCCGGTCTTTTGATGGGCAAGTCACAGAGATTTTGACCGCCCCTTGGGGTAGCAGAATTCCTCATATCTGTCCTCTGTCATGGTTTTGGAATCATGGCAGGATTTACAGAGAGCCTGCCAATTGTCCCGATCCCAGAACAATTTCCGATCCCCTCGGTGGGGGATGATATGATCCACAACGGTTGCCTTCACATAACGTCCTTTGGCAAGGCATCTTACACACAGAGGATGTGACTGCAGGTAAACAGCCCGTGCCTTCTGCCAGCGGCTCCCGTATCCTTTCTCGGCTGTGGTCTTCCTGTCATGTTGGTGTAGAGGTTTGTGTTCCTCACAGTACATAGTTCCATAGGGAACCAGCCTGCCGCAGCCCGGATGCTTGCACGGGGTGTTCGGCCTACGTGGCATGGTACCCACGTCCTCTCCGGTTCCGTTCCACCACCCGGTCAATGCCACGGATCGCACCGTCTTCATCACCGGCCAGAATCTGCCCCTTGATTGTGCGGTACTGCTGCACGGTCAGTTCCGGCTTCTTTTTTCTCAGATACGACAGTGCCGCCCGTATCTTCTCTACATCCATATGCTTCCACTCCCTTCTATGTACGGACGGGTGAAAGGATAAAGCCCCGTCCGGCCACGAAAAAAGGACTTGAAGTTCTCACTCCAAGCCCTCGTCTTATTTTGGCAATTATAATGATAGCACAATGAAATGGGAATGTCAGTGCAAGGGTAGTGCAAATTTTCCTACCGGCTGTCATTATACCGCTCCACTGCTCCAATCTGGATCTGAAGCGCCTTCGTTATCTTTTCCATAACAGCAGCATCTTCCACAGATCCTTTCTTTTCCAGTAAATATTTTTTATCAATCGTCTCCACCTGTTCTGCCAGAGCCATACTGCTTTTTGGTAATCCTGTCCCACAGCCCCGTGGAATATATACATGGGTGGGGAGCGATCTTTTTTTATGAATCCGGGAAGTCAACGGCACAACCGTGATAACAGGGGAATAGACGTTTGCTCGGTTATTGCTTACGATCACAGCCGGACGGATACCGCTCTGTTTACAGGATTCTATGTTATGGCCAAAATCAACATAATAAACATCTCCACGTTTACACATAGTCTGCTCCTTTCAGCTAAGCATATAATCTACAATCTCGTTTTCATGGTGCTGATACAGTTTCTCCATCTCAGCAATGGCCTTTCTCCGGTAATTCCCAACCGACCTGCGGCTGATATAATGTTTCTCTGCCATCTGATCCCATGTCAGCTGTTCAAAAACAAGATCCGCCAAAACCTCTCCTGCTATTCCAGAGACCGAGCGAACCGCACTTTCAAAGAACCGTAATTCTTCTGTCAATTCCAGATATTCCTTTTCGAGATGTTCATACCACTCATCATTGATCCGTCCCATACGCTCTCGGAAATTAAGGGCAATATTTGCCGTCTTATTGGACGTTCCACTGGTCTGTACCCGTTCTCCCTCCGGCTGTGAAAAATACATGGTATCAATAGTTTCCTGTTCCGAGATTCCATGAAAATCTGCAAGCTGATAATACAGACATTTCTGCTGTCTCTTCAATTTAGGATAATCCCGGATTAATTTTTCTATCCTTTCACTCATCATTTACCCTCCAATTCTTGCACGGACAGCTTCAATCAAACTGGACTGCCGCATATCTTTACTCTCCAAAGCCTTCATTACATCCTCGTCATGGGTATCCTTGGTGATGATGTGGTGGATCACCACCGTGTGTTTCTGTCCCTGTCTCCAAAGTCTAGCATTCAACTGCTGGTATAGCTCCAGAGACCATGTCAGGCCAAACCAAACGATGGTGCAGCCACCCTCTTGAAGATTCAACCCATGTCCGGCAGAGGCCGGATGGAGCAGTGCCAACGGGATTTTCCCAGCATTCCAATCTGTGATATCCTCGGAGGTGTCGATGCATCGGGCCTGTGGGAACCGCTCCCGGATACGGGAAAGATCATGCTTGTACCAGTAGGCCACCAGCAGTGGTTTTCCATTGGCCGCTTCCACCAGATCCTCCAGAGCATCCAGCTTCCGGTCATGAATCGGAAGGACTTTCCCGTCACTGTTATACACGGCACCATTGGCCATCTGCAAAAGTTTATTGGACAGGGCACCTGCACTGACTGCATCCAGTTCTTCCTCTCCAATCTGCACCACCATGTCCCGACAGAAGTCATCATAGATTTTTCTCTCTTTCCGGTTCATCTCCACCTTCACTCGATTGTAGATACATTCCGGCATATCCAGATAGTCTACAGCTTTCATGGAAATACAGATATCCGAGATCAGAGAGTAGATTGCTTTTTCCGCTCCCTCACGGGGTTTGTAACTATAGATTATTTCCCGGTTCCGTTTGTCCGGTTTGAAGAACCGTTCCCGGTACCCGGTGATAAATCGTCCCAGACGCTGCCCCATATCCAGAAGATACATCTGGGGCCAAAGATCCAGAAGGGAGTTGGGGGCCGGTGTACCGGTCAGCCCGATTACCCGGTTCACCAGTGGCCGCACCTTTTTCATGGCTTTAAACCGTTCAGCCTTATTCGATTTGAAACTAGAAAGTTCATCAATGACCACTGTATCAAAATCCCACCGATGGTTCTGCACCAGCCAGCTGACATTCTCCCGGTTGATAATGTATAAAAAGGCCGGACGGGCGAGAGCGTCTTCCCGTTGTTTCTGGCTTCCAGTCACCAGTGAAGCGGTCAGTCCTGTCAGATGCTCCCATTTCTGTAATTCCTTTGGCCATGTATCCGTGGCTACACGCTTCGGAGCGATCACTAAAATCTTCCCAATATCGAAACGGTCAAGTGCCAGTTCCCACAAAGCAGAAAGTGTGATTACGGTTTTCCCAAGTCCCATATCTAGCATCAAACAGCAGACCGGATGATCCAAAATAAAATCTGCTGCATACTGCTGATAGTTATGTGGTCTGTATTTCATCCAAAATTCCTCCAATCATTTCTGTATGATCCACGGTATAAACACGAAAGCCCAGTGCGGTCAGCTGCCTTGCCCGGTACTGCTGCAGCGGCCGCATGGTTTTTCCCGGAGCCTTCAATTCCACAAAGGCCATCCTTCCACCGGGGAAGAGAACCAAGCGGTCAGGCACCCCATTGAATCCGGGGGAGACGAATTTGACAGCCAGCCCCCCACGCTTTTTTACCTCCGCAGCGAACTTCTTTTCTACGACACTTTCCCTCACGAAAAAACCTCCTGTTCCTTAGTGCTGTTCCCAGTACCAAAAATCCTATACGCGCGTACACGTATATACGTGTGCCTATTTCTATATATTTTTCTATCTTTTATCCTCAATATGGTTTTTCTTAGGAACATAGGAACAGGCTATCGCCAACCGCTTGATTTCAAAGGGGTTTTGCCTGTTCCAGACCTGTGTTCCCTGAGTCTCCAAAGATACAACGGAACGTTCCCAACTTAATCCGGCTGTTCCTTGCATCGCACGAATGTCTTCTGTGGGCCATAAAGGGGAAAACGGGTTTTTCCGCTTTTGAGTCCCTGTATCGGCTCCCAGCCACCAATCTTCATCAGGATGGATTCCACCTCATAGGAATCCGTCCGTTTCAGGTTCTGGCGCTCCTTTCCAAAGCACTCACACCAGATTTCCATGATGCAGACCTTCTCCCGGCGCACGGTTCCCGCCGTGGGCGCACCGTCGAACTCGCTGCCGCCAAGGAAACTTCTCCGCTGGTATAGATCCATCCGATCCCAGTTCGCAGGAAGCAGTGTCTCCAGATACTCTGCGATCACGCCTTCCCGGTCATCGGACTCCATCGCATCCTGCTGCATTACATAGGCATCCGCCGCCACCCGACCTTTCAGATACAGTTCTTCTCCATTGTGATAACGCTCCAATGCCTCGGCCCAGACCTGATCCACCTCCTGCAGTTCCCACGGATGGAACCGGCCATGCCCGGACACGTGTACCGGCCAGAAGCGCCGGTTCCCGGTGATATCTCTAAGAAAGCCACCCTCGGAGTTTGTGCTTCCCACGATAATGCAGGATCTGGGATGGCTCTCCACGGCTACTCCATAGGACTGCCGGAACTTATCATCGGTTCTGGTGACAAAGGATTTCACGGTCTCCACATCCACCTTCTTGATCCCGGCCAATTCCCCCAGTTCCAAAATCCAATATCCCTGCAGCTTCTCTGCAGCCGTCTTATCTTTCATATCAGAAATGGAGAGACTGTCCGAATACCAGTCTTTTCCCAGCAGGGCAAACAGGGTAGATTTCCCGATTCCCTGCGGGCCGTTCAGCACAAGGATGGAATCGAACTTGATCCCCGGCTCATACACTCTGGCTACCGCAGCGGTAAAGGTTTTCCGGGTGACCGCACGGACGTAGGGTGTATCTTCTGCACCCAGATAGTCGATCAGGAGGGTATCCAGTCGTTCCGTCCCGTCCCACTGTAAGGTGGAAAAATATTCTTTGATGGGGTGATAGAGCCGCTCTGCAGACACCACAGCCAACAGCGCATCCTTAAACTTGGTCGGCGACCAGATTCCATAGACTCGCTCAAAATACAGCTTGGCACAGGAGAGATCCGTATCACCCCATCCGGGTTTCACTTGACGCCACGGCAGCGGGCCGATCACGTCCACCATACATTTAAATTCGTTGAATACGATATTTTTCAGCTGTGGATCGTATCGGAGGATGAGGGCAATGTTCGTCATGGTATCCTTCACTTTTCCCTGCTTGTCCAGTTCCAGAAGGGTCTGCCAGTTCTCTCCATCTTCCTCAGTAAACTCTGCCTGCGCCGCCTCCGTCCGCTCCTTGGCAAGCTGCTCTTTCACCCGGTGATCTTGGATGACAAACTCCTGCATGGCTTTAAAGGATGGCAGCTTCGCCGGATCGGTATCCTCACTTGTTTTTGCATCTAAGGCTCCAAATTTATGGATACGGACAACATCGAAAGCATTCATCAGCTTCCCGCAGGCCGGATCGGTGGCATGGTGGCTGTAGGCAAAACGGTCTTCATAGATCACGACACCAGCCTGTGAGTCAGCGGGGATGTAATCGTACCGGCCGGACATGGCGCTGTGTTTATACACATCCGTCAGGAAGGTGTCGATTGCCTCCGTGATAGAGTAAGCACGGCAGAAGGCCCCCACCATGCCCGGTTTTTCCAGCGGATCGGCCTGCTTTTTCATATCCCGGCGGACAATGGTCTGCTGCCGTTTGGACACCGGCCACTCCGCTGTGTTATGCCAATCCGTATATTTTGCCAGAACCGCATCCGGATCGAGCAGGTCGCCTGTGATCTCCCGGAACACGAATTCTCCATCAGAAGAAGTGGACGGCCAATACATCAGCCTGCTCGGTTCATAGGTGGTATCATCAAATAGTTCAATCCCGATTTCTTCCGCTACTTTTCTGGAGACGGCGCAGTACTCATCTGGCGTCACCTCACGGGACAGAGGGATGATAAGACGGAGCCTCGGCTTTTCCGGGGTGTGCTTATGGGTGGAGTATACATAGCACTGGAAGGAGAAAAACATCTCAATCTGATCAATGATATCTTCTGTTGCGTAGTCCATATCCAGCGACAGGCCCGACCGGGTAAGGACACAGTCCTTCTTCCGGCGACCGCCCTTTAATGTGCCAAGGACAAAACCACCCACATCCTTAATCTCATCCTGCTTCGCTTTTCCCAGCTTCCGGTACTGCTCCACCGTCTCGGCCGTCCGCCGGGTGTGGGAGATCCGGTCTCTAAACTCGGACAGTTCCATTTCCACAAGGTTCCAGTGTTTCTCCATTCTGGAGTTACCAATACTCAGCCTGATCATACGGTTCCCTCCTCTATCAAGATTTCCATGTTTCTTTTTATCCTCCGCAGTATCCTTTCACACTCCCGGATACAGCGCTGCAGTTCCCGCTTTTCCGATTCATCTTCCGTCTTTTTCTCCCGGTTCTGAAATGCCTTTATCCGGGAACGATAATTGATCTCCTGTTTTGTTAAAAACTGCCGCAGCTTTTCCTTTTCTGATTTTTCACAGTACCGCCGGAGCAACGGAGAGAGTTTCTTTGCTTTTACAACGGTACAGGGGAAGAACCGCTCGATTTCCAAAACCATCTGCCCGGTCGGATACCGGATGTGTAACCTCTTTTCTTCCGCTTCCATATGCTGTACGGCATAATAAGCTGTCGGATCTGGACAACCTGATCCATTCTTATAACTGATCCCCATAGCGCATCCTCCTCTAATCTTTTTTATAAAACGCACACTCGTAACCGTCCGCACGAAGGGGCAGGCCAGCTGCCCAGTCCGGCTGCTCCGACATGATCTGGCAGATTTCCTCTACCCCGGAGACGTCCTCCGGAACTTCCAATACAGCCTCATCGTGGATATGCATCACGATTTCAAATCCTTTATTTCTGAGCCGGAGCATGGCCTGCGCCAAAAGGTCACGGGCCGTGGCCTGCACGATGTTCTCCACCAGCTTCGGGCCGTAGGTTTCAATCCGCATCCATTTCTTACTCTCCCCGACACCCTCATAGGAAAGACTCTCCCTTCCAAAGCGGTTCTGCGTCATCCGGGGCTTGATATAAGAGAGCTTCCGGCCAGAGGGGAGGGTGACAAATAAGATTCCGGATCGGTAAGTAAAACACAGTTTTCCCATTGCCACCTCCGTCCGCTCCTTCACGGCCTTTACTGCCGCTGCGTCCACATCCCACCAGAACTTTGTGATATGTGGATTGGAATTTCTCCACTGGCTCACCAGCGGCTGCAGTTCTTCCTCCTGAAGTCCCATGTCCAGAGCGCCCATCGAGGTAAGCGCCCCGACAGCGCCGCCATACCCCAGCGCCAGCTCAGCGATTTTTCCCTTCTGACGGAGATGCCCATTCATGCCATGCTTCACCACTGGGACGCCGAACATCTTCGATGCGGAAGCGCAGTAGATATCCCCACCTTCCACAAAGGTATCCAGCCGCCACTGCTCCCCGGCGAACCACGCCAGCACCCTTGCTTCGATTGCGGAAAAATCCGCTACGATAAACCGGCATCCGGGCTTTGGCACAAAGGCAGTCCGGATCAGTTCCGACAATACTTCCGGGGTAGAGTCATATAGCAGATCCAGATCTTCAAACCGCTGTCCCTTTACCAGACTGCGGGCAAGTTCCAGATCCGGGATATGGTTCTGGGGGAGATTCTGCACCTGCACCAAGCGTCCGGCCCAGCGCCCCGTGCGGTTCGCCCCATAAAATTGGAGCAATCCATGCACCCGGCCATCCGAGCAAATGGAACGCTCAATGGCTTCATATTTTTTCACGCTGGTCTTCGCCATCAAAAGCCGGAGTTTCAACACTTCCAACACTTCTCCATCCGTCTCTGTAAGCAGACCTTTGACCGTTTTCTTATCCAGCTTTTCCGCTTCCACGCCATGTTCGGCAAGCCAGCCTTTGATCTGCACCGGGGAATTAGGATTGGAAAGCCCGGTCAGTTCATAGGCTCTTGCCGTGACCATTTCCCGATACTGGTTGTCACAAAGAACCGCATTCTTCACCAGCTGCTGATCCACCAGAATGCCCCGGTCATTGATCTCCTGATCCATCCGGTACAGTTCCATCTCCGATTCCGGGATGGGAAACTTCCACAGCTTCTGCCGGATCTCCCGCTCCGCATCCACATCCCGGATACAATAGGTTTTGAATCGTTCCCATTTTTCCGGCGCATCCTCCGGCCGGTTCCGTGTCCGTCCGCCATTAGACTTGGTCGGCTTACAAGGCATGGAGAAGAACCGAACAAGATCAGCGCCCTCCTTCAGCTTTTTCCTCTGGATGTTCAGTACCTCACCAACGCTATCCAAAGACAGGGGAAGAGCCAGCATGGCAGACTGGACAGCCGTACACTGCCATCCGAAAGGAGAGAGTCTCCGTCCCAGATATTTGGAGATACAGGTACGCTCAAACTGGGCATTGAATGCTGCTTTTGTAATCGCCGGATCTTCCAAGGCTGCCAGCACCCTCTCTGGAAGCTGCTCTCCACAAGCAAGATCCACGATCTGCGTTGGCTCCTCATCAAATGCATAAGCAAAAAGTAAAATTTCAAAGTTCGGGCTGTCCGAATAGGCATACACGCCGCATTTGGTCAGATCCACATCCGAATAAGTTTCAATATCTATCGAAAGGATAGGCATAAATTTTCCCTCCTTATTTGCGCTAAAATTTTTCTTTTACGGTATTCCATACTCAAGTAGAATGTAGTATAATAGTCCTGTTAACAGGGGTCGCAGATCCAGTGGACTCAGGAAATAATCGAATGGTAAGTCCTCCGCTTCCGGCTTTCGCTTCACTGCTGAATACAGCCGGACGAGCGGAGGCATTTTTTATGTAGGGCAGAGGGAAGAGGTTTTCTCCCACTCTGCCTGAGATCCATCAGGAAAGGAAATCCTCGTCCTCTTCCGTCTCGAAATCTTCTGCCGCAGTGGTACGTCCGCCAAGGCTCTCTCCATCCCGTAGCTTCTGAATATTGCCAAGACCGGCCGCAATCCCACGGTTTCCATTGGAGTTATATCCGTAGAAGGTCACGCTGATCTTTCCATAACAGCCGGAGTACACTTCGCTCTGATCCAGAATCGGCTGTACATGGGAGTCCACCACCTGCGGAGCCTGACGGCTGTTCGCATTGAAGAAGTAGCTGTTTGCATAGGCTTCGTCATCCGGACGGTCAATATCTCCGTCACGCAGCGGCAGCTTCAAGTTGGCCGGGATCTTCCCACCCCACTTGGAGATGGAGTCCTTCTTGGCCTGCTCCACGGCAGCCTTGATGGCATTGATGGTTTTCGTGTCGCTCTTCGGAATGATCGCCGAGACACTGTACTTGGGATCTCCGCCATTGACGGAATCCGGCTCCCAGCAGTGCAGGTAGGAAAAACGGCATGGTACGATTACTTTTGTAGGGTTCATATTTTTAGACATGTTTTAGTCCTCCTTCTGAAAATCCGCTTCTGCGGTTGATGTTTGAATGGCTTCCCGCTTGTCCGACTCCGGCACAAGCGTGATTTTCCCAGCGGGCTTGTACACCAGAGCGCCGAGGATGCGGGCAAATTCCTTTTTCCCCATCAGCCGCTCCATATCGGTAATCCCGATCAGGGTATGCTTATAAATATCGGTGTAGCCTGCGGCCTTGGCGGCAGCCGCCACTTCCTCCTCCGAGGTGTATTTCCGATTGCTCTTTCCCATCACCAGCTTGAAACCTTTCCACTGCTTGTGATGGACAATGGCCTGATCCTGTGCGTAGGCATACACATCGGCCGCCCATTTGGAAAGTTCATCGGCCTGCTTCAATACTTCCGCTATTTCCTCATCCGTAAGAAGCGCAGGCTCTTTAAATTCCATCTGGGCAAGCTTCAGATTTTCCTCGGCTCTCTGCCTGCAGGTAAACCTTGCTTTACAGAACCGGCACCAGCTTCCGGCACTTAGTTCCCCTTCGCCTTTCAGAGCCAGTTCCCCGGCTGGCCGAAGAACCTCATCGCCCCATGCTTTCAGTTCCTCCGGGGCGATCTCCCAAGTGCTGGAATTGGAGAGCCTTGGTTGGAAGATAGTCAGACGTACTGTCTCCACCGGGAACAGCATCTCTGCGATCTCCAACACGCCAAGCCCGTAGATCATCAGCTGTGGATTTTTCTCCGCATACACCGGAACGCCTTTTCCCAGCTTCAGGTCAATGATGTGTACCAGCTTGTCCGTCACGATCACCATATCCGCCGTTCCAAAACAGTCCGGCACGTAATCGGAAATGTCCACTTTCTGTTCCACGGAGAAGACCGGATCAGCACACTGCCTTCTTGCCTCTTCGATCTCGCCAATCACAAAACTGACGTAATCGTCCACCGCTTCCAGCAGGTCATCGGAATAGTAATCGGATACCGGGCGGCGAGTTTGTTGTTTCAGGTGCTTTTTTATCAAGTGTTCTGCCAGCGCATGGCCAGCAGAGCCTTCCGCTGCATACGGACTCTCTTCCTCCTGAAACGCCTCTCCCAGCACCAGAGAGGGCGGGCAATGGATTAGGCGGTTTGCCGCCGAGGGAGAGAACCGTGCATGAGCGCCCATCAGAGCGCCTCCGCATCGGCCAAAAGTGCCGCATAGTTTTCCGGATTTACACCAGAGAGTTTCCCAGAATCGTATTTCAGAAGAAGTTCCTTGACTTCTCTACGCTTTCCGGCCTGTGTTTTGGCAGCCAATACTGCCCTGACATCCTCAATGGCAATCGGCTTCCTTTCCGGTTCTGTCTGTGCCGCCGGATCAGGCGTTGCTCCATTTTCATCCTTCTGGTCTTTTGCCAAAGCACGGTAACCAGCAGCCAACTTTTCATATCCTTCTGCGAGGGTTAAATAAATGTCATGCATACAACTCATCCTTTCTTACACAAAACGCATACAATAGATCGCTTTGCAAAACTCTTCCGTCAGTCGGTCATCAATCATCATGGTCTCCGGATAGATCCGTTTCTTGTCATCGGAATAGACACGGATTGGAATGCCAAACTTCCGGGCGTGTTCCAACTCATATGCCATCCCATTGCTGATCGTGCTTCCGAAAATCCAAACCTCATCGCAGATCTTCATCAGTTCCACACCCAGCGTAATGCCGAGAATCCGCTCTTCCGGATTGGAATCATCCAAAAACTGTGGAAACATCAGATGGGGCACGACTGGACAATATCCACAGTGTGCAGCAAACCGAGCATGGCTTTTCGCTTTTTCAGCATTACTTTCCACATCTCCACGATAAGGAGAACAGATAAACACTTTTCTCATTTTCATTCACCATTACCTTTCTGCTTCATTCGGGGGTGTTCCCGTGTCTTAGTACGGAGCGAACTGAGAGATAATGCTGTTCAGAACTTCGAGATCGTGGCCTTCCAATCCCGGAGCCAGCTTTTTCAGAAGCGCCGCCTGTTCCGGGGAGAGTGTTTTACGGTTCTGGTGGTACCAATCCATCACCTTCACGCCTCCACCGTAGCGGCCACGCACTGTCTCTATGGGATATGAACACGACAGTTCCTCAATATCCCGGCGGATCGTCTTTTCATTCACGCCGAATTCTTCTGCCAGATTGGCTATCGTATCCTGCCTTCGGATGCAAAGCGCATCCAAAATTGCCGCCCGCCGTTCATTGGGTCTCATCGTGTTCACACCTCCTTTCGCTTCGTTGTCTATAATCTAGGGGTTAAACCGGACACCTTTTGCCCGGTTTAAAAAACTTTTTTTCAAAACTTCCTGATTGTATATTCTCTTTTTCTCTCTTCATTTTCTTAATAGAGTCACTCCAGCCGAAAACGTAAAAAAAGCCGGGGTACGGCAAACCAACAGCTTCTTACGGCTGTGTCTGCGTACCCCGGCTCGGCGGTAGTCTCCTATGGACTCCTATTGGCTCAGTCAATACTCAGCTTTTCTATATGGAATTTATGAGCAGCACCTTTGGCCGCTTTCGCTGGGTATGCTTTCATCTCGTCAAAATCGAAGATAGAAAACTTCCCGCAATTCGGACATTTATATGAAGCCCGCCCATGCGAACTCTCATACACCATCGCCTTTTCCTTGGGACAACAGGGAAAAGGGATCTGTCCTTTTAATTTATCTTTACTGTTTACCATCGGCAACACCTCCTAATGCCTATTCCTTAACGGCCCATCATTCCGGGCATGACAACCAGTTCTCTCCCATCTCCCGGCATCTTTAAATCTCCCATCAGGCAAGCGGAATACACTGCCCGTTTACCAAATCTCCTTCGTATTTCTTCAATGGCCAGATCCAGCTTATTCAGTCGGTCAAGGTATGACACATCTGTAAAAAGATCGATCTGCTCCGGCTGGCCCTGCGGCACAAGGTTAATCGCACGAACACAAACGGCCCGCACAGGTGTAGCCCAGCTATAATTCAATTCAAACAGGTCTCTTGCTTTCCGGGCAATCACAATCGGTATTTGAGTGGAATGTGACAGTTTTGCCTGAAACTGGCGGCTTCCTAAATCATTCCCACGGATAGAAATCTGAACACCCGTAGCTGATAATTCATGGAGGCGAAGTTTATGGCCGATGTCCTGAGATAACTCCAAGATGACTTTCCAGACCTCTTCCGGCGTCTCCAAGTCTGCATAGCAAGTAATCCCATGCCCTACCGATTTAACCGGTGATACAAAGTCCTTATGCATCACGCGGGAATCATCCCGGCCAGTTGCATATTTCCAGATTGCCAGACCATTCACGCCAAGGATACCATGAAGGAAATCAGGATTTGCAGCCGCTATATCTCCAATCGTATAAATCCCATATCGGGCCAATTTTGCTGTTGTAGCCCTTCCTACATATAACAGATCAGAGGCAGGGAGCGGCCATACCTTCTCTTTAAAATTCTCTTTCGTGATTTCCGTAATCGCATCCGGCTTTTTCATATCGCTTCCCAGCTTCGCAAAAATCTTATTGTAAGAAACGCCGATGGATACGGTCAGCCCCAATTCCTGTTTCATCGTTCGCCGGATATCCTCCGCAGCTTCCATCCCATTACCACAGATACGCTGACTGCCTGTAATATCAAGCCAGCACTCGTCCATCCCATAAGGTTCTACCTGATCTGTATATCTCTGGTAAATGGCACGGGCTAATTTACTGTATTTCAGATACTGCTCGTAATGCGGTGGCACCATGATGAGATCTGGGCAAAGCTGCTTTGCTTCCCAATTGACCATCCCTGTCTTGACTCCCACTTTCTTGGCAGCCTCTGATTTTGCCAGCACAATGCCATGACGCTCTTCTGTTGCTCCGCATACAGCCACTGCTTTTCCTCGAAGTGCTGGATTCAGCATCATCTCCACGCTGGCATAAAAACAGTTCAAATCACTATGTAAAATGATCTTTTCTGACATTTGTAAAACCTCCCTCTTGACAAATATGTGCAATCGAATTACAATAAATGTGCAATTAAGTTTCACATACTCGATTATAGGCAATTCGGTCGCACTTGTCAAGAGCGAATGTGCAATTCATTTTCACTATAAGAAGGAGGCAATTATGAAATTCGGAGAAAAGATTAAACAACTCCGCACAAATAAAGGTGCGTCCCAAGAAGAAACCGCAAAGGCGTGTGGTATTTCCAGAAGAACTTATATAAGTTATGAACAGGAAGGAAGATATCCGAGAAACCGAGAAGTCTATTCCCGGCTGGCAGATTTTTTTGACGTGGATCAGAATTATCTTTTAACTGAAGATGAGAACTTTGTTACAAGCGCTGCAGAACGCTACGGCTCCAGAGGGAAACATCAGGCAGAGCAGCTGGTCACGGAACTGTCCGGGATGTTCGCTGGCGGTGAACTATCCGAAGAAGATAAAGATGCCGTCATGCTTGCGTTGCAGAAAGCCTACTGGGCCTGCAAAGAAGACAATAAAAAATACACCCCGAAGAAGTATCGCCAGAAATCCGAGTCCTGATTATTGGACACCCATTTTGGTATGATACGATTGAGGAGGTGTAAAATTGAACTCAAAGGCTATTTACCAAAAGGCAAATGCTCTTGTCCGCCAGACCGGAACAAGAGATGCGGAAAAAATCGCAAAGGATATCGGCATATGGATTTTTGACGAACCATCCTTTCAAGACCTGCTCGGTATGTACACCTTCCGCTGGAACCACCGTCTCATTTTTCTGAATCCCCGGATGGAGCATTATCTCCGTCAGATGGTGATTGCCCATGAATTAGGGCATGACGCAGAACACCGGGATCGGGCAAAAGAATCAAAAGACGGATTAAAAGAATTTACACTTTTCCAGATGAAGGACACCACGGAATACGAGGCGAATGCTTTCGCTTCCCATATTCTTTTGGATAATGAAGAAGTGTATGACCTAGCCCGTTCCGGCTATGATGTCGTACAGATTGCCCAGCAGATGGGATCAGACATCAATCTCATGCTGATTAAATTGCAGGAAATGAATAAACTGGGATACGATTTCAATATCCCGTATGATCCAGACAGCCGGTTTTTCAGAAAAATCCATATCTGATCCGGCCAAGAAAGAAGGTATCACTATGATAATAATCGCTGCCGTTGACGATAGAAACGGCATGATGTTCAATCATCGCCGCCAGAGTCAGGACAAGGTACTACGTGAAAAAATCCTGTCACTGACCACTGGCAAGCTGCTGTGGATGGATCACTACTCTGCCAAACAGTTTGATGGTTGTACCGCTCCACAACTGAATATAGACGACCGCTTTATGTGGGAGGCCGCTCCCGGCGAGTATTGTTTCGTGGAGGATGTATCTGTCGCACATTTTGAAAAGTGGGCCGAACAGATCATTCTCTTTAAATGGAACCGGAAGTATCCCGGTGATTTCTATTTCGATATTGATGTGCAAAAACCGGAATGGAAATTAATTCGCACAGAGGACTTCGCCGGATCTTCCCATGAAAAGATTACAATGGAGGTGTATGACCATGCGTAAACTACAAAAAACACTCCTGCCTCTTTTACTGGCAGTTCTTCTTTGTTTTACCGGATGCAGCGGAGCAACTGCTGATGCCGACAATACTCCAAGTACTCCAGCGCAGACAACAACAGCCCCAACTGAGGAGTCTACTCCGCAAGAAGATACACAGCCTGCTCCTGAAACCACCCCGGCCATAGATCTAGGCAGTATCCCGGTGTTTTCAGGAGAACCGTATGTGGCCATCAACAATAATGTCCCAGATTTTACGGACGCTGATCTCACAACCTCTTCTTTCGAAGAATACAGTAGTTTGGATTCACTTGGACGCTGCGGTGTCGCATATGCCTGTATCGGAACAGATCTAATGCCAACCGAGGATCGTGGCTCCATTGGACAAGTAAAGCCGTCCGGCTGGCACACTGTAAAATACGATTGTGTGGATGGGAAGTATTTATACAACCGCTGTCACCTGATCGGCTATCAGCTTACAGCGGAAAATGCCAATGAAAACAACCTGATCACAGGTACCCGCTATTTAAACGTGGAAGGGATGCTTCCCTTTGAAAATATGGTTGCCGACTACATAAAAGAAACCGGGAATCATGTCCTTTACCGTGTCACCCCCATTTTTGAAGGGAACAATCTGGTGGCCAGCGGTGTTCACATGGAGGCCAAATCTGTAGAAGATAATGGAGAAGACATTCTCTTTAATGTTTATTGCTACAATGCGCAGCCCGGTGTTGGAATTGATTATGCTACCGGTGAAAGCTGGCTGGATACTGGTTCTGGAGCCGAATCTCCAAACAGTACCTCCCAATCCAGTTCTGTTGAAAGCGGGGAAGTCACCTATATTTTAAATACCAATTCCCATAAGTTCCACGATCCTTCCTGCTCCAGTGTAGACCAGATGAGTGACAGCAATAAGGAAGAATTCACTGGAACACGGGATGAGGTCATTGCAATGGGCTATGAACCGTGTGGACGTTGCAATCCGTAGGAGGTGCGCCATGAATGATTTAAAAGTATATGTGGATGTGATCGTCAGCTTTCGCAATGATGGCGTTATGCTTCCACGACAGATCACATGGGAAGATGGACATAAATACGAAATCGACCGTGTCTCCGATATACGGCCTGCCGCAGCTGCCAGAGCCGGAGGGCAAGGAGATCGTTACACGGTTTGGATCAACGGCCAGCAAAGTTACCTTTTCTTTGAAAGGAACTGCTCTCTCACCGGAAACAATATCGGCCGATGGTTTGTAGAAAGAAAAGTGGCATAGGAGGACGACAAATGAAGTACAAAGTATACCGGTCTCTTGGAGACTTAGATAAGCAAGTAACAAAACACACACTGATTGCTGTAGAGTACGGAAAGGACATCTATGATGTGACACCGGCACTCGTCAAGGCCGTAACAGATGAACTTATGAATTCACCAGAATATGATAAATGTGATGCATGGGCGAATGCTCCGGAAGAAATCGGCTCCTTCCGGCGAGTAAAACGGTATAATTATGAAATGCTTGGTGTGGTCTCTCCTCCAAATGCACCAGAGAATATTCTGATTGATTTTGGCATTATTGAAACGGATGAAGAAGAATAGACACGAGGTACATCTATGAATTTATTTAAGAACTTATTTTCGCATAAGGATGTAGAACCCGTGCTGGACTATAAGAAGGCTATTGTCTTTGTAGATTATGAACATTGGTACTATTCTTGCCGTAATTTATTCCACATAGCCCCTGATCCGATCACATGGCGAAAAAGTCTTGACGAAAAATATAATATTGAAAAAATGTATATATTCGGGGATTTCTCCAATAAGGGAATAAATGAAGGGCTGGATAAACTTCACGCTATTTCCAATACAGTAATCTCTACCCAGCAGCCCAACGGTAGGCACAAAAAGGATATGACCGACTTCATTATGTTGGATCATATTTATCAGGTATCTGCCGAGGATCACGAAGTCGGAACATACATTATATTCACTGGAGACGGACACTTCCAGTCAGTTGTGAAATACCTGATCCAGAAATTAGGGAAAAAAGTTATTATCTATGGGGTAACAAACGCCACCAGTAACCGTCTAAAAGATGTTGCTACAGAAGTATATGAGATCCCTGCTCCAGAAGAAGTCATTCATAGCCGGTATCAAATGATCGTAGACAATTTAGCATATGTTTTTGACCACGAAAATATCATCCCCTCATTTAAAGGTACCGTGGCTGCAGTAGCCAGAAGGAATGATGTACCAGAAGATGAGATTGCCATAGCATTACAAGAAATGCTGGAAAAAGGGCTTTTATACCGGAAGGAACGCAGGGTTGAATTTAACCGCACTGTAAAGGTTTTAGCTGCTAATTGGGACGCCTTAATTGAAGCAGGATTGTGGCAGCCATAAACAAAAAGTACTCATAATACTAAAGATTGCTTTAGCAATTTATGCTATAATTATCTATGTTAGAGGGGCATTTTTACTGCTCCCTTTGACCCCATTAACTTCCGATAATTTTTTGTTATCGGAACTAGGAGGTTTGCATATGAGCGAATTGATGCAAAAACACGAAATGACCGAAGAGGACATTAAACTGCAGTTCATCACGCCCGCAATCGAAGCGGCTGGCTGGGATAAATTTAAGCAGATAAAGCTGGAATATAATTTTACGGATGGCCGTGTCATTGTAAGAGGCAATGTTACGGCAAGAGGGAAACGCAAAAGAACGGATTATCTTCTTTACTACCGCCCTAACCTTCCGCTTGCTATTGTGGAAGCGAAAGATAATAAGCACAGTATCGGGGCCGGTATGCAACAGGGCATAGAATATGCGGAATGCTTAGATGTACCATTCGTATATAGTTCAAACGGTGACGGTTTTCTTGAGCATGACATGAAAACCGGAAAAGAACGAGAGATATCGTTGGATGAATTTCCTTCCCCGGAAGACTTATGGATGCGCTATAAAAATATAGAGCAGATTACACCTGATCAAGAAAAATTAATTACGGAACCCTATTATTTTAAGCCGGGAGACAAAACGCCACGATATTATCAGAGAATTGCCATCAACCGTACTGTTGACGCTATCGCCCGTGGCCAAAACCGTATCTTACTCGTCATGGCTACTGGTACAGGCAAAACATATACGGCTTTCCAGATCATTCACCGCCTCTGGAAATCCGGCACCAAGCGTAAAATTCTTTTCCTTGCTGATAGAAATGTTCTGGTGGATCAGACCATGCAACAGGATTTTAAACCCTTCGCTAGAGTCATGACAAAAATTGAAGGGAAAAAGCTGGATAGTTCCTACGAGATCTATCTCTCCCTCTATCAGCAGCTTGCCGGAGATGAGAACGAAGAGCCATTCCGTGCATTTAAGCCTGACTTTTTTGATCTGATTGTAATTGATGAGTGCCATAGAGGTTCCGCAAAAGAGGATTCCCGTTGGCGAAAAATACTGGAGTATTTTTCGAATGCAACACAAATCGGACTTACGGCTACGCCAAAAGAAACGAAAGAAGTCTCTAACATCAGTTATTTTGGTGAACCCATTTATACATACAGCCTGAAGCAAGGCATTGATGACGGCTTTCTGGCACCATACAAGGTTCTCCGTGTAGGTCTGGACAAGGATCTGGAAGGCTGGCGTCCGCTTGCCGGTCAGAAGGACATCTATGGTTACGAAATCGAAGATCGTGAATACAATACAAAAGATTATGACAAAACACTCGTCATTGATGATCGTACTGTTGCGGTTGCCAAGCGCATCACTCGATTCCTAAAAGAAAATGACCGGTTCGCTAAAACCATTGTTTTCTGCGTGGATATTGACCATGCAGAAAGAATGCGGCAAGCACTGGTAAATGAAAATAGCGATCTGGTGGCTCAAAATCCTAAATACATCATGCGTATTACAGGTGATAATGCTGAAGGCAAAGCCCAACTGGATAATTTTATTGCTGAGGACAGCACCTACCCGGTTATCGTAACCACATCAAAACTGATGACAACAGGTGTGGACTGTAAAACTTGCCGCCTTATTGTATTGGATAACAATATCAATTCCATGACCGAATTTAAGCAGATCATCGGCCGTGGCACAAGGTTAAAACCGGATTACGGAAAAGAGTATTTTACCATTATGGATTTCCGTAACGCTTGTCGGCTTTTTGCAGATCCTGATTTTGATGGCGATCCTATTTCTATTATCGATATAGATCCCACAGATGATCCAGACAAGCCACCAGTAGAGCCGGATAATCCTAATACGCCACCGGCTACCTCGTCTGGTAATGAGGGAACGGATGATCCGCCAGAGAAAAGGCATAAATTCCGTGTCAGAGGTGTCGAAGTCAGCGTTTTGCATGAACGTGTTCAATACTATGACAAGGACGGTAAACTGATCACGGAAAGTGTAACAGACTATTCCAAGAAAAATATTCTCGGAGAATATGCCACTTTGGATTCTTTTTTACGTGCTTGGAACGGTGAACAGCGAAAACAAGCTATCATCGATGAACTGCAGGAACGTGGCGTATTACTTGATGCGCTCCGAGAGGCTTCCGGCCAGAAAGACATTGATGATTTTGACCTGATCTGCCACATCGCATATGATAAGGCACCTCTCACCAAGGCCGAGCGTGTAAACAATGTGAAAAAACGTGGTTATCTCTATAAATATTCTGGCTTGGCACAGGAAGTATTATCAGCGCTGCTGGACAAATATATGAATGATGGTATCCGGGATATTGATAATCTGGAGATTCTCTCCAATGATCCATTCCGGCAGTTTGGCACCCCTATGAAAATTGCAAAGCTGTTCGGTGGAAAGGCCGGGTATCTAAAGGCTATCCATGAATTACAAGGGGAAATATATGCAGCATAAGGAGAAAGCAAAATGGGTTTGAATAATCTTGTAAAAAGACTTCAAGATATTATGAGAAACGATGCTGGCATCAATGGTGATGCACAGCGAATTGAACAGATGGTATGGATTCTGTTTCTTAAAGTCTACGATGCCAAGGAGGAAATCTGGGAATTCTACAATGACGATTATGTATCCATCATCCCAGAGGAACTGCGCTGGCGTAATTGGGCTGTAGACAACAAAGACGGTAAGGCACTCACAGGTGATGCGCTTTTGGACTTTGTCAATAACAAACTCTTTCCGCAGCTTAAGGCTATTGAGATTGACGAAAACACACCTATGAGCCAGATTATCGTCCGCACGGCCTTTGAAGACAATAACAACTATATGAAGGACGGTATCCTCTTAAGGCAGGTGATCAATGTCATTGATGAGATCAATTTTGAAGAATATGAAGATCGCCATGCTTTTGGAGAAATCTATGAGACTATCCTGCGGAGCCTCCAGAGCGCTGGTAACTCCGGTGAGTTTTATACGCCACGTGCCGTAACAGATTTTATGGTTCAGATGATCCAGCCTAAACTGGGGGAATCAATCGCAGATTTTGCCTGCGGTACAGGCGGTTTCCTGACCTCTGCGCTAAAGGTTCTGGATAAGCAGGTTGAGACCGTTGAGGATCGAACTGTATACAGTAATTCTGTATATGGTATTGAAAAAAAGGCTCTCCCATTTTTGCTGTGTGCCACCAATATGCTCTTACACGATATTGATAATCCCAAGATCATACATGGCAATTCTCTGGAGAAGAATGTTCGTGATTATAAAGAATCCGACCGGTTTGATATAGTTCTTATGAATCCTCCTTATGGCGGCAACGAGAAAGATGCAGTAAAGCAGAATTTCCCTGCTGAACTTCGGAGCAGTGAAACTGCGGATCTTTTTATGACAGTAATCATGTATCGTCTGAAAAAGAATGGGCGGTGCGCCATTATCCTGCCAGACGGTTTCCTGTTCGGAACAGATAATGCTAAGATGGCAATCAAAGAAAAGCTTATGAGCGAATTCAATTTACATACTATTATCCGAATGCCACACAGTGTGTTTGCGCCATATACTTCGATTACCACTAATATCCTGTTCTTTGACCATACCGGCCCGACAAAAGAGACTTGGTTCTACCGCCTTGATATGCCGGAGGGTTACAAGAATTTTTCAAAAACGAAGCCTATGAAGCTGGAACACTTCGCTCCTGCTATCGAATGGTGGAATGACCGTAAAGAAATCTCAATCGATGGATTTGATAAGGCTAAGAAATATACAGTAGAGGAAATTGCTGCCCGCAATTATAATATCGACCTTTGTGGCTACCCACATGAGGAAGAAGAAATTTTACCGCCGAAGGAACTAATCCAGCAGTACCAAGAAAAACGTGCCAGCCTGAACGCTGACATAGATCGCATCTTGGCACAGATCACAGATATTCTGGGAATTGATTTAACGGAGGATACAGCCGAATGACAGCACAACAATTGAAAAATTCCATTCTGCAGATGGCCGTACAGGGAAAGCTGGTGCCGCAAGATCCTAATGATGAACCTGCCAGTGTCCTGCTGGAGCGTATACGTGCAGAGAAAGAACAGCTGATAAAAGAAAAGAAAATTAGGAAGGAGAAGAACCCTTCTATTATCTTCCGTGGTGCCGATAATTTGCCTTATGAGAAAGTCGGGAAAAATGAGCCTGTGTGCATTGCGGATGAGGTTCCGTTTGAAATTCCGGATTCATGGGAATGGACTCGCCTTGGATTTGTTTCTTCTTATGCAGAAACAAAGAAAAAAATTAAAGCGCAGGATGCCCCACCAGATCTTTGGCAGCTAGATCTTGAAGATATTGAAAAGGGCGGCCGCATTCTTGAACACAAAACTGTAGGTGAACGAAAAGCTGTAGGTGATAAGACCTTTTTTGAGGCAGGAAATGTATTATATAGCAAATTGCGTCCTTATTTGTTAAAGGTATTAGTTGCCCCGGCAGACGGTATCTGTACTCCTGAAATTGTACCATTCAGTCTCTATGGTAAGATTCTCCCAGAATACATAGTGGCATTTTTGAAATCTCCATATGTCGATGGTGTAATAAATGCTGTAACATATGGAGTTAAAATGCCGAGAGTCGGAACACAGACTATGACCTCCTTGCTATTACCTCTTCCGCCTCTGAATGAGCAACAACGGATTGTCAATAAAATTAATGAAGTAATGCCCGTAGTAGCTAAATATGACACAACATACTCCAAGGTCAAAGAACTTAACGAGACCTTCCCAGAGGCCCTAAAAAGGTCAATTCTTCAATGGGCGGTACAGGGGAAGCTAGTACCACAAGATCCGACTGACGAGCCTGCTAAGGCTCTTCTGGAACGTATCCGGGAAGAAAAGCAGCAGTTGATTAAGAAAGGGAAAATTAAAAAGGATAAACACGAATCTATTATTTTCAGAAGGGATAATTCTCATTATGAAAAGCGGGGATCAGATGAGGTCTGTATTGATGAGGAGATACCGTTTGAAATTCCCACTGGATGGAATTGGTCAAGACTTGGAACCTGCTTAGATGTACGTGATGGAACACACGATACCCCACGCTATGTAGCCGAAGGAGTCCCGCTCGTCACAAGTAAAAATCTCTCAAATGGAAAAATAGATTTCACTACCGCAAAACTCATTTCCAGAGAAGACAGCCAAGTAATAAATCAACGTTCAAAAGTTGAAAGCGGCGACATTATGTATGCAATGATCGGCAGCATTGGAAATCCAGTTTTATATCAAGGGAACGATGAGTTTAGTATTAAAAACATGGCTCTATTTAAACGTGTTTCCAATGGAATGGATATGGAGTATGTATACTGGTTTCTGGTGCTAGTTCAAGAGGATATGAAAAAAGCGGCTTCTGGTGGTGTGCAGTCATTTGTATCGCTAGGATACCTGAGAAATTATTTGATTCCTGTTCCCCCCATCGCCGAGCAGAAGCGGATTTGTTCTACTATTGGACAGATAATACCTTTACTCGCTGGTTTGTAAAGTTCTCATTATGAGAAGTTAGATGGCACAGAGCGCTGTATTGATGATGAACTGCCGTTTGAAATTCCAGAAACTTGGGAATGGATACGCCTCGGTACTCTTTTCCAGCATAATACAGGTAAAGCACTTAATGCATCAAATAGAGACGGTCAAAAACTGACTTATATAACCACTTCAAACTTATATTGGGATAGGTTTGTGCTTGACTCCCTTAAAGAAATGTTTTTTACAGATTCAGAGATTGAAAAATGCACAGTGCAACAAGGAGATTTACTTGTTTGCGAAGGCGGTGACATCGGTCGTGCCGCTATCTGGGATTATGATATACCTATGCGGATACAGAATCACATTCACCGCCTTAGAGCATATGTGCCAGTTTGCACTCGTTTTTTCTATTATCTTTTTTATCTGTATAAAGGAGCAGGATGGATTGGAGGAAAAGGTATTGCTATACAAGGTCTATCCTCCAACGCCGTCCATAATTTACTTTTTCCGTTGCCGCCATTGAAAGAACAATTTCGAATAGTAGAAATGATTGATAATACACTTCAAATAGTCAGCGCCTTGTAAAAGCCGATAGGCATACGCCCAGAAACGTATGCCTATGCTGTTTTACCAGTCAATCACATCATCTACAATAGCCCGTTGCTCGGTCGATGTCTTACGGAGATAAATGCGGGTGGTTTCGATGCTCTCATGGCCCATAAGGTCAGCAAGGAATGCGATGTCATTGCAACGTTCCAAGAAACTCTTTGCAAAACGGTGACGGAAGGAATGCGGATATACTACTGCCGGGTCAATGCCATACCTTACTGCCAGTTTCTTTAATTGCCCAGAGATGCCCCTTGTTGTAATTCTATCTCCATATTTGTTTAAAAAAATGAAGCCGCTTTCTTGGTGCTTATCGTTCAGCCAAGAAAGGGCTTCATTTTGTAAGGCCTTGGGTATGTATATTCGCCGAAGTTTACCACCCTTCGAATATAAATCCAAATGTCCCAGCTTGATGTGTTCCACCTTGATCTGTATGTGTTCGCTGACTCGTGCGCCGGTCGCTGCCAGAAAACGTATAACAAAGTACCAGAACAATTCATTGTCACGTTTGAGGCAAGTTTTGAAATACTCATAATCCGCCTCGCTGATGACATTTTCCAGAAAGGCTTTCTGCTGCACACGTACAAACGGTATTTTCAAATTTTCTTTGCCGATGCTTTCCAAGTAGCAGTTAATTGCTCGTAGACGAAGATTGACCGTCTTTGGCTTATAGCTTTCTATCAACCACGCTTTATACGCTCGCAGGTTCTTTTTCGTGATACCATCGTACTGCGAGCTGTATTGCCGCAGGGCAAAAAGGTACGAGGATATCGTGTTTTCTGAGAGATTTGTTCCTCTCAAATGTCTTTCAAATTCTTCTATCATGGTGAAAGACCTCCTTTCACCACGATTATACCTCTCAGTTTTTACAGCCCTTTGATTAGCGGTAAGAGTTCCTCAATTTTCTTTATAATACGGTGCTGCTCATTTAATGGAGGAAGGGGAATTAATAGTCGCTCAATTCTTGCAATTGCCAATTTTGGCTGTCCCACTTTGGTCGTTGCCTCGATAATTTGTTCTTGAATTAAAGGAGACTGCAAGACCATAATGAGCCAGTCCTGATTAGTGATAGAAAAAACAAGACGATCAGCATTCTCTGTTAAATTTGCACCATCGAGTACACTGGGTATTTTTCCAACACGTCCAATAGTACCGGCAACCGTAATAAATATATCCTCTTTTTTGATGATATATTTTGAAATCAAAGGATATATGTCATCTGGAACAAAAAGAAGATTGTTGGTGGATATACCACCGTCCTTCATATCCGATACTCTAATATAAATATGACCTGTATTTTGATTTGTTAACTTTCTTCCTGCTGGGATTCTTTTTCCACCGAGTACTGTTGCGATGCTTCCAATTCTACACCATTCCCAATTTTCAGGAATTTCAAACGGCAATGCATCATCAATACATCCCTCTATACCGTCCAACTTCTCATAATGAGAATTATCCCTTCTGAAAATGATGGATTCGTGCTTATTCTTCTTGATTTTTCCCTCTTTGATTAGCTTTTGTTTTTCTGCCCTGATACGCTCCAGAAGAACTTCAGCAGGCTCATCACTTGGATCTTGTGGTACTAGCTTCCCTTGTACTGCCCATTGAAGGATAGACCTTCTTAATTGTGCTGGAAAATTATTTTGCAACTTTGTAGTAGAGGTATAGACTTTTTCATATTTTATAATCAATGGAGAAAGTTCTTTATATTTCTCTACAATCCTTTTTTGTTCCTCTAGTGGTGGCAGTGGGCATAATTGTCTCCGAAGCATCGACTGCGTTACTTGATTTATTGTAGTAGTTGTTGCTCCGTCCAATTGGCCTCTAAATAAATACGAATTAATAAACAGTTGTATGTACGGATTGCAAATGCTTCTAAAAATTGCCATAAAGGCACCAAAGGCCATACCATCTCTATCAACGATGGCAGATTTTCCAACCAGCGCTCGGCTCCCGTTTCGAGCGCAAATCAGAATATCGCCTTTTTGAGCCATAGCACGAGTAGGAACGTCACATGAAACATATATCAAGTCGGAATAATCCATCATACCATTTTGAATATTATTCGATCTTAAAACACCTATACCAGAATTGCAGACATCAGTAGGTTTGTAAGTTAATCCAATATTTGTTTCCCCTATACTTCCAAGCCGTACCCATTCCCACGAATCGGGAATTTCAAACGGGATCTCATCTGCAATGCATACAGGCTCATTTTTCCCAACTTTCTCATAAGGCAAATTATCGGTAGAAAACTCTATCATAATCCAGTATGCGGAGCAGGCTATTATCTCTGCTCCGCACAAGACTCAAACTTTATTTGATGCAAAAAAGTACCCATAATCATACATTTTCAAACTCAAATGCCGTCCAATATCCAGAAGATTATTTATGATTATTTCGACATCACGATCTTCCGTATCTGGTTTACCTAACCGATGACAAATTCTTTCGTATGCATCATGCATCCCAGCATAAAGTTCATAGCATGGTTTGCCTTCTTCGTATTCATTCTCTACATATTTGCTCTCTTCCACCGGGAAATGCTCCAAATCAAGAGAGCCATTGGCCAGATCGAAAATTAAGGTTTTGAATTCTGAACTTTGCTTATCCATCACTTTACTCCATTCCGTAGTTAAAATTACTTTTCTGGCGCTGAAAAGTGTTGTCAGCAGAAAAAAAGGAAACAGCCTATCATCGGTAAATAGAACTGCTTCCTCATTCCTTCTTAAGACTACGAACAAACTGTAACAAGATTCTTCTCTCTTCTGCCCCTAACTTATCCCATGTCTCAATGATTTCTTTTTGTTCTTGTGTTAAATCCGGTCGTTTGCCTTCTCCGGCAAAGAATTGCGCCATTGTAATGCCAAATGCATCACAAATCTTTTCCAGAGTAAGCACAGTCGGCATACTTTTCATATTCATAATATTACCCAGTGCCGTTTGTGACATTCCGGTTAACTGGGAAAGCCGATACTTTGTCACTTTATGTTTAACACACAACTCTTTTACCCGTGTGGCAACATACTCTTCTACACGCAAGTAAAATACACCTCTCTTCTAACCTATATACAGTCATTGTACTGGTAAATTAGAAGATTGATTAGAGCTGTATCACTTGACTAATATACTCCACTATACTTTAGTATTCAGGTAAAAAAATTAGAACTCAGCAGTTCTTATATCGATAACTCTATCTGTTTCTAATACCCAATGTTTTCACCGATCACCTCTTTTCCCTTCACTGGCAAGCATAACATTTATCCCTTTACTGTGCAACAAGATCTCATCGACAAATAATTACATATCCCGACATATACAGAAAGCCTCTCCTCAAAAAATTACCGGGAGAGGCTTTAAAATTCGTACTTGCAATTATTCTCTATTATTCGCTGGTAGGTATGACTGCCCCTTTTGATAAATTCTCATCGACCTTAATCACTATGGTTCCATTATCACATTCCAGAGTGACACGGTTCCCAATTTCAAATCCAACTTCCTTAAGCCACTGCCCTTTAAGAATAATTGTAGGAGTCTCTTTATACTTGTATCCAGACTGTCCATATACCTTCAAATTATGTTTCTTTTTATCTCTCATATTTCTCCTTTTGCTATATTTTATTTTCGCCAAATAGTTAAAACGTTTCGCCAAAAAATAGGACTTTCGCTGAATGGTTCTGTTCACCGCTGAGTCGAAATCTACATATAGGGGGTGCATATTTTTAGCAATACACATATCTTGAGGACACTTTTCTTCAAAGATTCACCTCATAAATGTAGATTTTATGCGGGCCTTCAATCTAAAATCCGCAGAAAGCCCGTGTTTACGCCACTTTTACGGCTCCATTTTCGCAACCACAATATCTTGTGGTCGTTCCACCGGTGAATAAGACACCATGATGCGCTAATGTGATCTCTCCTGCGGTCGGTGTCTTGCCTCCTCCAAGAAACGCTGCCTTGGGGATCATTGGATGTGGCTGGCGAAATGGACGAGTGTTGTCTTCTAAATATCTTTGGATTCCTGTCGCATCGTAGATCGCCTGAACTTCCATTTTCTCTTCTTTTGATAATGGTGGAAGGATTGTCGGAATTCTTCTGGCTGCCATTGTTTTTCCTGATCCCGGAGATCCAATGATCAGTAAATGATGTCTTCCAGTGACAGCAATTTCTATCGCTCTTTTTAAATGTTTCTGACCTATGATATCGCTAAAATCTTCTTCTGTTTCTTCTTTCTGATATTGTGTTGTATCTATGCAGCATCTTTGTTGATACGTTCCATGAAAATAGTCCAAAACATCTTGTAAGCTATCCATAAATATGACTTCGATATCTTCCATTCCTCTTAGGGAATTGGCATCTTCCCTTGCCGCAAAAAACTTATGGATTCCTTTTTTTCTTGCTTCTAAAACAATTGGAAGACAGTTTCCAACCCCTCTAATCTTGCCATTTAACCCTAATTCTCCCATAATGCAGATATCCTCTAATTTGCTTGCATCGATTAAATTCAGACACCCTAAAAAAGCCACGGCGATTGGGAAATCGAACGCAGTTCCATTCTTTCTTATATTGGCTGGGGATAAGTTGACTGTGATCTTCATGGATGGCAGGGGATGGCCGATGGAGCGTAGTGCTGATGCAACGCGCTCTTTTGCTTCCATGGATTCTTTAGAAAGATAGCCTACCATGGTGAAATATGGCAGGCCGTTT
>ENA-ORUF01000389-ORUF01000389.1-human-gut-metagenome-genome-assembly--contig:-NODE-389-length-63861-cov-4.899414_pt1 | contig 63861 bp, 58 predicted proteins | sample MGYA00242077_ERZ509203 | MGnify/ENA primary metagenome ERZ509203 (study PRJEB26280, sample SAMEA2338834) | human gut metagenome | biome: human gut; feature: human-associated habitat; material: faeces... | reverse complement strand
TTTTAACCAATTGATTGCTTTCTCTATACGTTCCAATGGATAATTATGATGTCCATAATCCTTTTTTCCAGGTGACATCGTCATCACATTTACGCCGAGTTTATGTAGCCATTTCACGGATGTACGCGCCAGATAATCCTCTGGATCATCTCCGATCATTGCTATCATTGCACAGTCTGAGCCTGTTTTACATTTCCAATATGCTCCATAAAATCCATCTGTTTCCACATCAAAATGTCTTTTCTTCATTTGTATCATCTCCTTAATATCGGCCACGTTTCTCCAAAACTATTATTTTGTTTGAGATATTCCGAACGATTTGAATTTTTCCTATCACACGATAAATCGGCATAAGCTTTTTCATTCCTTCAACCAGACTGACTTCCTGTTGAACAGAAAATCCCGGCACAATTCTTTGCAGTTCTGTTCCGTTCTTAACTCCCCATGTGAATTTTGCATTGCTTCCCTCTATGGATTTCTCTTTCATATGCTTTACAACAAAGGGTGACATGGTTTCGACCATTACTGTAACTTTCTGAAATGATTTATCAATAATAGAAAACATCTTCCTGATATCTTTCTCATACAAATACATTGTAAGTCCTTCGATTATTACCAGAATATTCTTACCGTGATAATCGATATCATCTATGTAGGAATCATCCATTGCAGACTTTGCAATCTGATACACCAGATCAGTTTCGGTAAGGAACTGGCTCCTTATTTTCATTGTTTCCGGAAGGTCTACATTATACCAGCGCAGATATTTTCCCTTCATCCGGTAGCATCTGGTATCCAGTCCGCATGCAATATTTATGACAACTGTATTTTCATGCTTCTTCAAATATTGCTCAACCATCTGGTCTAATACAATTGTTCTTGCAATCACACCATAGTTCATAGCGTTATCTTTATCTGCCATAGAAAAGTCATAGTCCAGCTTTTCCACAAGTTCTACTGCAATCTCATCTTTGATCTTTGCATTTTGTTTCTTTTGCTCTTGCATACAGGGTCTGTACCATCGTTTCCGGCACACCTGTCACATTCACTTTTTCTTTCATTATCTGTCGCCTTCCACTGCCTTTCTTACTTCTTCCACCCACTCTGCACTATGACAGCAAAACAGTTTTTCATGCTGCATGTTATGTCTCCGAATATCCGGATTTTTAAAATAAGTACAATATCTCTTTTCATATTTTCTGCCCATCTTTGTTGCGTAAAACACGTGTATCGTAGTTCCCGGCACATCAATTCCATGCTGGACTTTCGTAACCAGATCAGAATAAAACTGATTATAAACACTCTGTTTCGTAATCCATGGATTTCCTCCTTTACCGATTCCAAACATATTCAAAAATCCATTATATAATTCTTTTTTAACCTCATCTGTCTTATTCAGTTTTTTCTGCATAAATTTCGGAAGAGCACCTGTATGTATCATTTTATACATGAAAGGGACTACCATGGATGACTTGATTTTTGCCACAAGACGACCTGCTTCGTCCATATCACTGCTCCCAATAATGCCATGATCTATATGAATTCTTTTTCGCTGAATCAAAAGGGATACAAAACTTCCTCCAAGGGAACACCCATACGCTGCTTTAATTCTTCCATCATACTTTTTCTTGATTTCCTGCTCAATCTTTTCGCATTCATCTTCCATTGAATAAAATTCTGTTTTCTCATTTGGATCAAATCCATCATAAGAAACTGTTACCGTGTAAAAATAAGAATGTAATCTATCCAGTATATGATCAAAGCTACTATACAGGCAACAGGTACCAGGAAATAAAAATATCACTGGTTTACTACTGTCTCCACTTTCATAAAATTTCATATCTGGCCTCCTTTAGTTTTTTCATATAAGCATAAAATTGCTTATGCAGCTCCCTCATTTCATCTGGTGCCTTCCTGGCATGTTGATACATAAATTTATCTCCGAAGCTACTTTCGAATGTAACAGCAAGCATAATCGTCATAATTGGCAGTGGTAAAAAACGAAAAATATTCATTTTACAAGGTGACAGCCTACCTGCCTGTTTTCGCAAAAAGCTAAAATTTCTTTTCAATTTTTTTGCTGTTTTCTTCATAATCTTCCAGTCTTTTCCCGCTCTTTCCGGGCAATCTGCTTCGTAATATGCATCTGCAATCGGCACCACCATGGCAAGATGACATAATTGCCACATATGCATATCCACTACTTTCTGATATGGTATATGAGCATGCCTCAATATCTTCGAAAACTGCTTTGTCTTTTCGGATTTATTTCCTGATATTTCTGCAAATGTTGTCGGTTGAATCATTCTTGGAGTGAGTGCTGCATCAAGGATACCATCATTATTTATACTTCCGCCCGCTCCTGGAAAAGCAGGCAATATTCTCCCTTTTCCAACAATATCTTCCCATTTTTTATAACTGTCCAATGAATTTACCATTGTAACAATTATATTACTTTTATTATTTTTTAATTCAGCAAATGCTTCATATAGCTGATTTTCCCTGACAGTTAGCAAAATAAAATCGTAAGCATCATTATCTGACAATTCTCCAAGAATCGTGGCTTCTGCCCGCCTTATCTTCTGGTTTTTCTTATAAAGCAGTCCATTTTTCTTTAAAAACTCAAGTCTTTTACCTCTGGCATAAATACTCGTATCATAACCAGTTTCTGCAAATAAGACCGCATACAAGGATCCAATCACACCTGCACCATAAATCAATATTCTCATAGAAATCCGTCCTCTTTTTCATTTTCAAAAAAACTGCCCGCGCTCATGTTAGTGATATCTAACTCTTATTTTCTAAAAAACCGTGTGAAAACAAAACTGTAATTCCACACGGTTTCTTTTCTTATGCATTCAGTATATCACTTTTACCTGGTTAATCAACCAAATTTTGTTTTCATAATATTTAAAATTTCATGTTCATACGCATTATATTCACTGCACTTGCATATTGTAATTCCAGTCATCTGGCAAACTTAACATCAACGATAATAGACCTTTCGCTTTCAATGTCAGATTCTTATTCTTGAAATGGTGATTACTCATTACCGTAAAATTCTTAGTTCTCTCTACACGAAAAATCTGTGCCATGCTCCCATCCTCCTTTCCAGTTCAAAAGAAAAAGCGTAAGTAATATCTCTATCACTCACGCCTTCTCTAAACATTTTATTCTTTTTTCAATAAATTTTTAATCTGTCCAATTACCTGTTCAATCCTCAGTTACAAACTTCAACTTTGTTAAACATAAATCAATTCCTTGAGAATAATCTCTTCCGCAATTGTTCTGTGCTGATTGGCAGCTCTTACCCATGCCATTTGATCTGCTTCTTTATCCGGCAGTGGTTCTTTTTCTTCCAACTGTTTCAGCAGTAGTAATAAAGCCATTTTCCAATACATATTTATAAATTTGTTGTTCCTGTTCACTATAAAGACGGATATCTCTTCTGCAAACCGGTCCATATCTCACTGCTTCATCCATCCGCTCATAATAAGCCATCGAAAAATCTACAATTTTATAAATACTGACTGAACTCTACCTTCTCCTTATTCGGTCCTTCAATCGTAAAGAACCGCACGCCGTTATCCCAGAACGGAAGGAAATGAATGGTATCCTTCGCTGTGTTCATTTTTTCGGCTTCAATATACCGATACACTTCTTCGATATCTTTCACATTGATCGCCACATGATCAATTGCTCCGCTCTCCATCTTTGCAGCCTTATTTTCATAAGTCTCGATCACAAGCGTTTCCAGTTCCAGAAATGCAACCTTTTCGTCTGCTTCTTCATTCACCGTCTGAAGTGCAATCTCAAATCCCAGTTTCTGATAAAAAGCAATTGTTTTTTCAATATCATTTGTCGGAATCCCGATATGCTGAATCCCTGTTGTATATGTTTTCAGATCCATCTTAACGTCCCATCCTTTCTTCAACCTGTGCAAGTTCCGGCATTGCAGGGATCGCGCCTTTCCTCTCTACACAAAGGCTTGCCACCGCGTTGCCAAACCGTACATACTCTTTCAGTTCATCCATGGTAAATGCTTCCGGTCTCTTTCCGGCTTTGCTGATACAGTATAAAAATCCTCCCCAGAAGGAATCTCCTGCCCCATTGGTGTCCACCGCTTTGCTCACAAATCCCGGAATATGTACACCGCCTTCTTTGCAGTACAGATATGCTCCATCGCTTCCCAGCGTGACTGCAACGATCTTGACACCCTTCCGGAATAAAATTTCTGTCGCTTCTTCCGGACTTTTTTTGTCTGTCAGAAGCTTCGTTTCTTCATCTGAAATTTTCATGATATCCACGTAAGGAACCAGACTTCTCATCTGTTTCTTTGCAGTCTCCTCATCCTTCCATAAAGAGGCTCTGTAATTCGGATCATACGAGATAATACTTCCTTTTTCTTTTGCGCGCCGGATCGCATAATGTGTGGTATCTCTTGCCGGCTGTTCCGTAAGTGACAGAGAACCGACATGGAAAATATGTGTCTTATCCAGAATATCAACATCGATTTCTTCTTTTTCCATTCTGGTATCTGCTCCCGGTTTTCTTGCAAAAGAAAATGTTCTCTCTCCATTCTCATCAATATTTACAAACGCAAGAGTCGTAAAATATTTTTCATCCAGAAGCATTCCTTCCGTTTCCACGTTTTCTTTTTCCAGCACAGATTTCAAAAACTCTCCATGCATATCCTTTCCTGCCTTCCCGATAAAAGCGGTATGTCCACCAAGTTTTGCCACCGCAACTGCAACATTTGCAGGAGCGCCACCCGGATTCTGGGCAAATAGTGTCTGCCCGTCTTCATTTACTCCCTGCCAGGTAAAATCGATCAGGATCTCACCAAATGTTGTAATGTCGTAAAGCGACCGTTTTGCCGCATCATTGGTATCTGCAAGAAGTCCTTCTTCAAGCAGTCTCTCCAGAACCTGGTTGCATTCATTTTCTTCGTCCGTGTGGATATGCAGTTCTCCGTATTCAAATTCAGGCATACTTAAAACACCGAGCATGGATTTCGCATTGACCACATATCTGCCACTGCAAAGCTCTACGTCACAGGAAATTCGCTCTGCAATGCTGACCAGTTTCCGTGCATTTGTCATGGTTCCCAATATTACTTTCGCAATCATTTTTTCCTCCTAAGCAAATATGCTGATAATCAGAGCACAGATAAGACCGGTAAATCCGATAATCGTCTCCATCATCGTCCATGATTTTAAGGTTGTCTTTTCATCAATTTCCAGCAAGGAGCTTACCAGCCAGAAACCAGAATCATTCACATGACTGAATGCCGTTGCACCACCGGTAATCGCACAGACCATCGCTGCAAGGTATAATGGCGAAAGTCCTGCAACCGCCGGCATGGATGCCATAATTCCGGCTGCCATCGTCATCGCAACCACTGCCGCTCCAACCGATGCTCTTACCAGAGCTGCGATCAGAAATGCAACTAAGATTAACGGAAGACCGCTCTTTTCCAGTGCCGGTCCGATGATGTCTCCCATCCCGCAGTCCTGAAGCACCCAACGAATGATTCCGCCTCCGGTAATAACCAGAAGAATCTGTCCTGTCGGTCGGAGAGATCTGTACATGATCTTTTTCAGCTGTTCCCCGTCATATCCCTGCTTCTTTCCAAGAAAATACATTGCACACAGAACTGCAATGATCAGCGCTACAAATGGTGTTCCCACAAATTCCAGTACCGGTCGTATTCCATCAAGTGCCGGAATATATTCCGAAAGTGTGCTGCACAGAATGAGTACCAGCGGAACAAGGATGATCGCAATGACAGTTGAAAATTTGGAAAGATTTGCTTCTTCCTCTTCCCTTACTTCTGAAACTGTAGTTGGAAGTCCGGTATGGATCTTGGTCCCGATAAATTTTGACCATAAAATTCCGGCAAAAATAAGTGATAAAATTCCGATCGGCACACCAACTGCGATCATAATTCCAAGATCTACTCCAAGCATATTGGCAACCAGAACCGATCCAGCTGACGGCGGGATAAAGGCAAATCCGGTTGCAAGACCTGCAAGAAGCGGAATCACATAATACAAAGTTGATTTTTTTGTTTTCTTTGCCAGTCCGAAAGCAAGCGGAATTAAGATTACAACTCCTGCCTCAAAGAAAACAATCGTTCCAACTACAAGTCCGGTAATTCCAAGGGCAATCCCTGCTTTTTTTTCACCAAACCTGTTAACCAGTGTCTGTGCAACACACTGTGCGCCACCCGACACTTCCAATATACCTCCGAACAGGGAACCCAGACCGATCAGCAGTACAATTCCCTGTAAGGTTTCTCCTGCACCTTTTTCTACCGTATTTACCAGAGTCGGAACCGGCATCCCGGCTCCGAGTCCGATCAACAGAGCAGAAATCAACAGAGACAATACCGGATGAAATTTAAATTTTATGATCAGCAGTAATAATAAGACAATTCCCGCTGCCGCAGCGATCAGCAGTCTTGTCGGATCTGCTGCAAATACTGTTTCTGACATTTTCATTTCCTCCCGTATTCTTCCTGATTAGTGAACATATTTGTGGATCGTTGCTTTTACAGCACCTGGTCCTGCGATCATTTCCCGAAACATCTCTTCAATCTTTTCACCGACACCATCTTTGTAAAGATCGGTAAAGAACAGACGTTCATTAGACAGGATCGGTTTCAGCTGGTCTTTCAATGTCTCCGGCTTTCCAACGACGATGTCACCAAGCTGTTCTCCGATTTCTTCATTCATCGGATCCGGTGCCAGTTCGAATTTGTTTCCTTCATCATCAACTGCCAGCATATATCTGAGCCAGCCTGCAATACCAAGCGGAATTGCTGTCAGTTTTGATGCATCTCCGTATTTTGCCACATAAGCTTTTACCGTCTCGCCAAAACGGATACCAACCATCTGTGACACATCAACTGCAAGACGGAGATTTGTATCTCCCAGATATTCATTCGGAAAACGGTCATTAAAAAGTTCATCCACAAATGCCTGTGGAGAAAGGATTCCAGGATCTGCCACTACCGGAAGTCCTTCGTCATAAGCAACCATTCTTGCCATCTTCATCATATCTTCATTAGTATTAAGCATATGTGCGAACAGATCATATCCAAGTACGACACCAAGCGGACCTGTGGCTGAATGAACCGGATTTAAGCATACCGTTACTTTCATTCGTTCCGAAAGATTTACTGTATTTCTGTCCGCCATATAAACTCCAAATCCTTTTTCCAGTGCCGGGCGTCCGTTCGGAAAACTGTCTTCAATGACCAAATATTGCGGTTTTTCTGCATTTACAAATGGAGCAATGTAAGTCTTCTTTCCGGTGATGACCGGCTGCATTTTTTCCACACCGAGAGCTTCAAGATCATCTGCAATCTGTTCGCTCGGACGTGGAGTGATCTTGTCGATCATGGTCCATGGGAAGGCAACGACTTTTTCATCACTTACATATGTAATGAAATCATCATCTACAAATCCCTGCTTCTTCCACTCTTCTGCCATTGTAAGAACAGATTCACGGAGTTTTGCACCATTCTTGGAACAGTTATCCATAGATACCAGTGCAATTGGATATCTTCCTGCTTTGAATCTTTCATAAAGCATTGCTACCAGTACTGCCATGGCTCCTGTCGCTTTGTCCGGTCCGTTCTTAATGTCCGCTTCCACGAATGGAAACCAGGTTCCGTCTGCTTTCTGCAGAGCATATCCTTTTTCGGTAATTGTAAAGGATACCATCTGAAGAGATTTGCTTGTAAAGATCTCTTTCAGGCGGTTCCACTGTGCCAAATCAGAAGACTGTGCTTTTACTGCTTCTGCAAGGGATCCGAGTACTTTATATTCACGTGTTCCGTCCCCATGCAGAATTACGCTCAGTCCCAGATTGTCATATGGATCATAAATTTTATCTACTACGTCATAGTCAAATGTCTCTACACAGGTGATTCCTCTGTCCAGTACACCTTCTTCCAGAAGTCCGTCTGCAATTCCACCGATAAAAATACGGAAAATATTACCGATTCCAAAATGAACCCATCCCGGTTCTTCTTTTGCTTTTTCAGATATCTTCTCCACATCATATCCCGGAAGTGCAATTCCTGCCTTCTCCCATGCCGCACGGTCTTTGATTCCTTCGATTGTTAACTTCATTTTGTTACCTCCCGTTTTACTTTTTCTTTTTAGTTATGTTTTTGACTTACGCTTATATCTAAGTTGTAAGTGTAGTATATAACCACAAAAGTGAGTTGTCTATTGACAAAAAATACAATTTTACAATTCTATTTTTATCTATTTTTCACAAAGTGAATCAGAAAGCTCTTGTTTTATCCGCACATCTATATTAGAATAAGTTCATATCTTGTGTGTATGATTCACGCATAAGTAAAGGAGAATATCATGAAAGAAAAAGGAATGACCACGATTACCCTGAAAAAAATCAATCGGGAAAAAGTGTACCAATATATTTATCAGCAAAAAGAAACATCCAAACTCCAGATCGTTCAGGATCTGCAGATGGGACTTTCTACTGTCAGCCAGAATTTAAATGAGCTGGAAAATGACGGTCTGATCAGCCGGAATGGATATTTTGAATCAACCGGCGGACGAAAGGCCCAGATTATAAAAATTGTAGAAGATTTTCGTATTTCAATCGGTCTTGGAATTTTAAAAGATATGTTTCATATTGTAGCTGTAAATCTATATGGAGATGCAATTGCAACCGAAACGATTGAGCTGCCATACGAGAGCAGCGATGCTTACTACTCTGCCCTTGCTGCAAATGTAGAACTGTTTATCCAAAAGAATCATTATGATCCTGAGAAAATTGAAGGGATTTCGATTGCCACCCAGGGCGTCATCTCCCCGGACGGAAATGTTGTTACTTACGGCGATATCATGGGAAATGCAAACATGCAGCTGTCTGATTTTTCTTCCAGACTTCCGTATCCATGTCATCTGGAACACGATTCAAAAGCCGCTGCAGATCTGGAACTCTGGAATCATCCACAATTTGACAGTGCCCTGATTTTTCTTCTGAATCCTAACCTTGGCGGTGCGATCATCACCGGACATGAAGTTCACCAGGGCGATCATATGCGTAGTGGTCTGATTGAACACATCTGCATTGATCCAAATGGTCCGAAATGTTATTGCGGCAATCACGGGTGTCTGGAAACTTACTGTTCTGCAAATGCCCTGAAAGCAGCTTCCGGTATGCCGGTCAAAGAATTTTTTAACCTCCTGCATCAGACACATGCTCTGAATCTCACACAAATCTGGAGAGACTATCTTGACCACCTTGCCTTTGCAATCCGTAACCTGAATCTTGTGATCGACAGTCCGGTGATCATCAGCGGATATCTTGCACCATATTTTCAGGAAGCAGATATGCAGTATCTTTTAAGCAAGATCAATGAAAGTTCCCTTTTCCAGATGGACGAAAGCCAGCTTCTGGTGGGAAATCATGGACAGTATACTCCTGCGATTGGTGCGGCACTTTATTATATTAAAGAGTTTCTGACGCCGGCTGTGTCGTAATAATCGAGCAGGCTGCTCCTGCTCAGCTTGTGTACCATCTTGCTTAACAGCCAGGTGATGTACTTTTTCCAAATACAAATCCTTATGCAAACATAAATCTGCATTTTGCACATCGTATACACAAAAACAGGACAGATATTTGATATCACTTTCCTCATTTTCTGATAAAAATGATATCAAATATCTGTCCTGTTTTCTTATGCTTTACCTAAACATTTTCACAGAACTTCTACGCATCAAAATGAATCCTGCTCTCATCAAACCGGTCCTGCTGCGCTCTTTCCTCCGCCGGATATCCAAGTGGAAAGATTGCGAATGCTCTCTGATCTTCCGGAATCCCAACGATCTCTTCCACTTCCTTCATCCGCTCTTCGATCGGAGCAATTCCAAGCCAGACTCCGCCAAGTCCGATTTCATCTGTCTTAAGCCATAAGTTCTCCATTGCAATACTCATATCGATGTCCGCATAACATGGGACATCACAATCTTTCCGATATGCAGATATGATTGCCACCGGTGCATTCGCCGTCATCCCTGCATACGGACTTGCCTTTGATAATTTCTCCAGTGTATCTTTTTTGGTAATTACATAGAATTCCCACGGCTGCTGGTTCTTTGCAGACGGTGCTGCCATTGCCGCGCGAAGGATTTCCACAATCTTTTCCCTCTCCACTGGTCTGTCCTGATATTTTCTGATACTTACGCGATGAAATAAATCTGCCATTTTCTGTTCTCCTCTATTCTATCTTTTTCAGTCTCTCAACCGCATATTTGATAAATCTTTTTACCGCTGGTGATGCCTGTTTATACGACGGAACTGCAAGTCCAAGTGTGATCCTTGATGGTGGATCTACCGGAATCTTCACTACATCACAATTCCACTTTTCCGTGATCAGATTGTTCATCACACTCATTCCAAGTCCCTTTTCAATCATTGCCATTGTCGCAAAATTTTCCAGAGTTGTAAAATGAATATTCAGTTTGATTCCATTTCGCTCAAACAGCGAAACCACATCATCATCCCGTCCAAGTGCCGGCATAATAAACGAATCGGTCTCACAATTGATTAACGGATAACTTTCTTTTGATGCATACGGATGATCTTTTGGCAAAACTGCCAGCATTTCATCATAGTCCAGTGGTGTCCACTCATACGGCATTGGCTCCTGATAACTTAAAAATCCGATATCCGCCTTTTTTTCATCCAGCCATCTTGTCACTTCCTGCCGGATTCCCTCCATAAGCCGGATTTCGATCTGCGGATAATCCTGTTCAAAGTCCCGGATCACCTCCGGAAGCCAGTGCGTAGAAATACTGGAATATGCTGCAATCGTCACACTGCCTACAAGAAGTCCCTTTACTTCTGCTGCGAGCTCATAGATTCGATTTTCTTTTTCAAGAAATTCTCTGACTGCAGGCAAAAGAATTTCCCCATCCGGTGTTAGGGTAACCCCTTTCCTCGTTCGTCTGAGTAAGGTAAGACCTGTTTCGTTCTCCAAAGCTCCAACAAGCTGACTGACTCCTGACGGTGTATAATTTAATCTCTCTGCTGCTTTTGTAAAGTTCCCAGTATCTGCAGCATACATAAAAGCTTTACATCTGGCACTTTCCACATCTGTTCACCTCTTAATTTAAATATTTATTTTAAGTAATACTATTCTTATTTTGAATAATTCATAGTTTTACTTTATTGTAGGTGTATTTTAAAATAATTTCAACAGGAAATAGAAAGGAGGTTTTATAATATGAATATTCAAATCAGAGCTTATCAGAGTAAAGATGCTGCCTCTGCAGCACAGATATGGAATGAGGTTGTAACAGACGGAAATGCATTTCCACAGGATACCGAAATGACAGCTAACGTTGCCAACTTATTTTTTCAGGAACAGACTTATACCGGTATTGCAGAAAATGCGGACACTCACGAAATTCTTGGCCTTTATATCCTTCATCCTAATAATGTTGGAAGATGTGGGCACATCTGTAATGCCAGCTATGCTGTCCGTAAAAATATCCGTGGATTGCATATAGGTGAAAAACTGGTTCTTGATTGTCTGCAGAAAGCAAAAGAAAACCAGTTCCGCATTCTGCAGTTTAATGCGGTTGTTGCTACCAACACCCCAGCATTACATCTTTATGAACGAATTGGATTCAAAAAACTCGGCACAATACCCGGCGGTTTCCGGATGCCGGATGGAACTTATGAAGACATCATTCCACATTACTATCTTCTCTAAGTACATCCCCCTCCATAACGGAGGAAGGGCGCATCCAGCTTATCCCAGATGCGCCCTGTATTTATGATCAACTATTTACAAAATATCTTTATAGAGCCGGAGGACATTCTTATAAAAAATCTTTTCTATTTCCTGATAACTTTTTATAAATGAAATTTTGTCTTTATTCTTTTCCATTTCATTATAAAAAACAGCTAAAAGGCGCATTCCATATGCAAAAGGATTATTCTCCGTTCTTGGTCTTGTTGCCATATCTTTTGCTCCTTCTTTCTGTTATGCCATATGGCTGTCACGTGCTACTTTAATGCACTCCAGACCTTTCTTTAATACTGCGGTCTGTGTTGCCACATTCAGACGAACATATCCTTTTCCGCATTCACCATAGTTTGTTCCACTGTTCAAACGAACACCTGCTTCTGCAAATGCATTCATCAGATCATCCTGTTCCATATTCCATGCACTGAAATCAATCCACAGCAGGTAAGTTCCTTCTGGTTCAATCATCTTAACTTCCGGCATATTCTCCGCAAGGAAATCTCTTACTACACCGATATTCTTCCAGAAATATTCATTCTGCTGGTCTACATAGTAATCGCACTCGTTGTAGCATGCCATAAGTGCTTCGATTCCAAGATAGTTATAGTCAAAGTGGAAATCATCATATACCACATTGTACTGGTCGCGAAGCGCTTTATTCTTGATTACAACATATGCAGAATAGAAGCATGCAAGATTGAATGTCTTACTTGGTGATCCCATTACAACGATATTGTCTGTAAGGTCATCTGAAAGTGAGAATAATGGAGTATGTTTGTGTTCTCCGTATACAATATCTCCGTGAATCTCATCACCAACAAGAATTGTATTGTTTTTCTTACAGATTTCTGCAACTTTGATAAGTTCTTCTTTTGTCCATACACGTCCTACCGGATTGTGTGGGTTACAGATCAGCATGATTCTTACTCTTGGATCTGCTACTTTCTTCTCAAGATCTTCAAAATTCATCTCATAACGGCCATCTTCGAGTACCAGATCATTGCTTTCAACAAAACGTCCTGCACCTTTGATTACGATGCTGAATGTATGGTAAACCGGAGCCTGGATCAGCACTTTATCGCCCGGACGGGTATATGCATTCAGGATCATCCATAAAGCACCTGTCATTAGTCCCTGTGAATGACGGATTGTTTCCGGGTCAACAGTAAGACCATATCTCTTTTTATACCAGTTACAAATTGATGCTGCAAATCTTTCCTGTGGCAGTGCACCATATGCATACACACCAAATTCTGTACGTTTACGAACTGCTGCAATTGCTTCTTCCGGTGCTTTGAAGTCTGTATCTACTACTCCAAGCGGAATATACTTTCCATTTTCTCCTTCATAATCCCATTTGAAAGAATCTGTGCCAATACGATTGATCGGTTCATCAAAATCATGAAATTTGTTTGCCATTGTTTTTACCTCATTTTTTCAATATCTTCATCATCTGTTTTTTTGATGGCACCTGACCTGCAACAACTAGTTTCCCGTCAATCATCACCGAAGGAGCCGTCATCACTCCCAGCTTTACGATCTCAACCAGGTCTGTCACTCTCTCGATTTCCGTATCCATCCCGAGCTCTTCAAGACACTCCTTCACAACCGCATTTGTCTTATCACAGTTCTCACAGCCGCTTCCAATTACTTTTATATTCATATCCTACCTCCAGATTTAATTATTCAGTTTCATAGGAAGTCCCACACATTCTTCCCACGCTGCCGCGATTTCGCGGATCAGTGCGATTCCGATTTTGGAAATAAAAACAAGCTGAGACTTCGGCTGTGGTTCGTAAGGCGCATAATCCCGTTTCTTTCCGACTACATCAACTTTTTCCCATCCTTCTTTTTCTACTTTAAAGAATCCCTTTACACGGAAAACATCCGGTTCAATCTTTGCAAGGAAAGCTTCCAACTTTTCCTTCTGGATCTCTCCTGTAAAATCCATGGAAAATGTTTTCGGTTTATTTTTCGATGAATTCGTAGTATCTTCACATTCCGCCCATTTGTACAACATCAGATCCATATCATAAAACGAACGGTCAATATTTCCATTGGCACTCTCCGTGATCGGACAGACCGGATTAATCTCACGCACTTTCTCTTTCACCTTCTCAATCTGGTTCTCATCTACCAGATCAATTTTCGTCAGAACTGCAAGATTGCAGTGCTTAAGCTGCCGGTCGATCGTCTCTGAATCTCCGACCTGATCCAGAAAATTATAGCAGTCCACCAGACAGATACAGCCTTTGAAATCATATGCATCCGGAGCCATCACTTCCGTCGCCGCAAGAATTTCTTCCGCATTGGACGGATCTCCAAACCCTGAGCTCTCTACAAACACGTATTCCAAACCTTTTCTGGACATCTGAACCAGCGCATCCACAAAGGATAATCTCAGACAGCTGCAGAAAATTGATCCCCGGTTCAGTTCTACCATCTGGATATCATTATTCTGAAGCACGGTTCCATCAATACTGATCTTTCCCAGTTCATTCTGGATCACTCCAACCTTTGTTCCTTCCATATTTTCCAGAAGATTCCGGAGGATCGTCGTCTTGCCGGATCCCAGAAATCCCGTCAAAAAATACAATTTAATCTTACTCATGATTCATTTCTCCTTTTTCTATACTGCAACTGCACCCTGATTTGCTCTGCTGCCGCTGCAACTTATTTTTCTTCTTTTTCTGTATTACAATTGCAATTTAAAAGCCCTGCATAATCTCCCGGGATCATCAGCCGCCCAACCGTCTTGTAAACCTCATTCATTACGTCTATGTCCAGAGAATACTGCATCCATTTTCCTTCTTTGCGCGCCTTTACGATTCCCAGATCGCACATCAGCTTCATATCGTGTGATAAGGTTGGCTGTGTGATGTGAAATTCCTCCAGGATCTTACAGGCACATAATTCTCCTTCGGATAACATGTCGATGATCTTCAGGCGTTTCGGATCCGACATCACTTTGAATATACGGGCATATTTTTCATAGTCTATCTGCATTTCCTTCGTAAATCGCTCCTTCCTCATGTCCGGCGGGGAGCAAATTCATATGCCTTTTCGTGCAAGCACGAACGTCATATGAGTTTGCTCCCCTATATTATCACATTAAACCCATACCCCACAATGATGATTCCGATACACACGATTCCAATGAATGTTCCAAGCAGTTTTTTCTTGATTGCTTTGGACAGCATTACCATGGATGGAAGTGAAAGGGTTGTCACTGCCATCATGAACGAAAGAATCGTTCCAAGTCCTGCACCTTTTGCGAGCAGGCTTTCTGCAACCGGGATGGTTCCGAAAATATCTGCATACATCGGAACGCCTACTGCTGTCGCCAGTGGCACGGCGTACCAGGTCTGTTTTCCAAGAATGCTTCGGACGATATGCTCTGGGATCAGATTGTGGATAGCTGCCCCGATGATGACTCCGACAACGATATACGGAGCTACCTTTTTGACGGTAGCCACAACCTGATTTTTTGCATAATCCATACGGTCTGCTATTGTAAGCGACGGTGAATCTACCTCCACATTCGATGCCTGGCGGATAAAATCTGCCACCTGATCTTCCATATGCATTCTCTCAATGATTGTTCCCCCGGCAACCGCTATGACCAGCCCAACGATTACATACGCAAATGCGATCTTCCCTCCAAAGACACTCATCAGCAGAACCAGTGATCCCAGATCTACCATCGGAGACGAAATCAGAAACGAAAAGGTAACTCCAAGCGGCAGCCCCGCACTGGTAAATCCCATAAAAATCGGAATTGATGAGCAGGAGCAGAACGGTGTCACCGTCCCAAGAAGTGCCCCGATCAGATTCGCCCAGATTCCGTGAAATCTTCCCATGATCTTCCTGCTTCTCTCCGGTGGAAAATAGCTTTGAATATAGGATATCACAAAGATCAGCACCGCAAGCAGCACAAAAATTTTTATGATATCATACAGGAAAAAGTGAAGAAATTCTCCTGGAAACCTCCCCTCTCCCAATCCGGCTTTAACAAGAAGTTTTCCGATCAGATCTTTCAGCCAGTGCATTCCAAGAATCTGGTCCTGAAAGAAATCCCATCCGTTTTTTATGATTTTCATTCTCTCTCCCTTCCCATAGAAATATAGAAATATTTCTATATATTTTTCATTTTTTAACCGGTGCAATCTATTTCTCACACCGGTTTTCTAACTACATCTTACTCTTCATATAGAATTTTGTCAATATGTTCCCGCTTTTTTTCTAATTTATCCCCTTCGCATTTGGATAGATTTTCTTCATCTTTGCGTCATCATAATGTGCATCCACCCACTTCTGGACAACATTCGTCGCCTGCACACCATTTCCTCTCTCATCATATCTTACCAGTGCCACACAGGATACCAGAATGTTGCAAACCATAAATCCCAGTAAAATCCAGGTCAAAATCTTTCCTGCAACTGCCGGTATTTTTTCTATCCATTTTTCCACAGGTGGAAATAATATTTTAAACCACACAACCGCAGCAATTCCCCAGAAAAAGCAGTAAAGCAGATTGATTCGACCTCCCAGGTTAAACGGGATCTTACTGTAATCCCAGAACACTTTTCCAAATACAAGTTCCGTAAACACACTGCAGAAATACTCATAAGCACCACCAAGCAATGTTCCTGTAAGGAAAAGAAAACGATCCCCTTTATCCTTATATTTATACAAAAGTGCTGTGACAAGCGCAATTGCAAGCCCCCAGACAATGCTGAACGGTCCCCAGACCACACTGCTTCTGCTCATCCATACTCCAGCCGTCACACGACAGAAAATCGTTTCTGTGATATCTCCCAGAAAAGCACCGATCATAAACAGCATCACGATCTTATAAAAGCCGCACCCTTTTGCAAATACCTTTTCTTCGTTCTCTTCCCGGATTTCCTCTTCAATTTTTCTTGCCTTTGGATATGCTTTTTTCAGACGCTTTTCCAGACTTCCGGCAATCTTTCCCGCAATTTTTGTGCTGATCTTATCCATCCCGGCATCCGTTGCGATCCAGCGCTCCGGCTTCTTACTCTTTCCGGTAAGAAGCATAAAGGAACCAAAGATATCCACAAAAAGTACACCGATCAGTGTCAGCAGCACAATATGCATCAGAAGCTTCGGCAGAATATGTAATAAAATCAACGTGATCCCATTGCACCATCTCACTGCCAGATAACCGAGCACACCCCAAAATAGTGAAGCCGGAAGACAAATATATCCATCCAGGTTCCATTTGATATTTGAATAATCCCACCATCTTGCCTTGAATGCTTTTTCGATCAGATGTCCACTGACCCATTCTGCAACTGTTGCATAGACCGTTGCAAAGATAAATAGCCAGATTCCCCGAAGTTCCTGTAATCCCACTGTCATCGCAATTGCGGTCAGACCATAGAGAACACAGAACGGTCCATTTACCAGACCTCGGTTAGCAAACTTTCTCTGTTTCAAAGTTGCCGATATCGTTTCCAATACCCAGCCACCAAAAGAATAAATAAAAAAGAGCCACAGTAATTCATATCCAGTATAGTAATTCATAGTCTTCTCCTTTGTAAATTCATGGTATCATCTTATCATGCCAACCATGAACTTACAATTGGGATTTTATCCGTAAAGATATTATATAACACCAATCGTTTTTACAACCGGTTAAACCGGTATCCGACTCCCCATACCGTCTCGATGATCTGCGGATTCCGCATATCCACATCGTCATTTCATTTCTTATAGTCGAAATTCGGACTGCGCCTTCTGTTTTTTTCTGTATATTTATTTGTTTATCTTATATATTTTTCTATTTTTCATTTGTATTCCTAATTTATTTCATATATTTAAAATTATTTTATTTTTTTCAGAATTTTTATTGACATTTTGCATTTTATGAGATATTATAATATCAACAAAACAAAGGAGGACGGACCACCAGAAACTTAATCTTAACTCCAAAGTCTAAGAAAGTAAGAGGTATGGACCAAAGGACACTTAATTTAAAACTCGGACAAATCTAATGAAAGTAAGAGGTACGGACCAAAAGGAACATAATTTAAAACCAGAACAAAATCTAATGAAAGTAAGAGGTACAGACCACCGGAAACTTAATTTAAAACCAGAACAAATCTAATGAAAGTAAGAGGTATGGACCAAAAGGAACATAATTTAAAACCAGAATAAATCTGATGAAAGCAAGAGGTACAGACCAATGGCAAGATAATTTATACAATATCAAATCAATGAGAGTAAGAGGTGTAGACCAATGGCATAATAATTATTGAAATTTACATAGAAAAAACTATTTGAGATAATAGTTTCAGATAGATAAGAAGTGAATAAGGAGGATAATCCAATGGATGGATCAAATTAAAATCCACTGTAGCTGAAAGATCAGATACAGTGGATTTTTTATGACATATTTTCTATTCCAAAGTTCAAGAGCGCGCCTGCTGACGCGCTCAATTTCTGCTGATTCATAGTACAGCGGATTCTATGAAGTCTTCCGGTCCATATCCCATACTGCCTTACCATCATCACAGTATTCCAGATCCGGGCATTCCCCCTGTACAAAGGAATAAACCGGTTCTTTTCCTTCATATTCCTGAATGATACCATTTAATTTGGCAAGCATTTTTTCTTTATCACCCGGAAGATGTCCTCTGACTCTCACATGGATAAAGTCATGAAAACCATCATATAAAATATTTGCTCCTGCTTTTTCCGGTGCGATCCTCTCGATCAGATGATATTCTTCCCGAATTGTTTCCAGCTCATCTGCCGGAACAAAAGTACCTTGCCGTATATCTTGATACAACGGAACTTCTTTATGCAGAAACATGGAAAAATTCACTACATGCGCCGGATTGGTCCTGTTCAGGAACTGCGCCAGTGCTTCTGCATTTTCCATTCCTCTTCCTTTTCCTGCGACTCCGGTCATAATATGTGCATCATAGATCAGTCCTGCTCCATGAAGCCTGTCGATTGCCTGATATGCCTGTGCCAGATCATGATCTTTTTTCATAAATTTCAGCACATCATCCAGTCCGCTCTCGATTCCAAGATACAGATGCTTTACCTTTTTTCTAGCAAGCATTTCCAGCTCTTCCTGGCTTTTATGTAAAATACTCGTAACAGTCGCATCCATATTAATCCCTTCACATTCCGGGAAGTAATATGCGATCAGATCCAGAATCTCATACAATTTTTCTGTCTTCAGACCAAATGCATTACCATCCCCCAGAAAGATCTTCTTCGGCTTCCCATGCAGTTCCCGCACTCTCTTTAGTTCCGCTTCAATCTGTTCCATCGGAAGTTCCCGATACTTCAGATGCCGGAATAAATTACAGAATTTACACTGATTATATGAGCATCCAACCATAACCGGAAGCATGAAAGAGCTTCTTTCCATCGGGGCCCGGCAAATCTGTCCTTCGTAATCCATATGTCACACTCCTATGCTTCTACATAATAGACATAATTTTCTTTTCTTGGTTTTGCTGCAGGAAGTTCTGCTGCCGCATATCCAAGTACGCAATGACCGATTCCTTCATAGTCTCCTTCGATTCCCCATTTTTTCAGAAGAGCCTTTCCTTCCTCGGATTCAAATTCTTCTTTTGCCCGGTGGATCCAGCAGCTTCCGATTCCAAGCGAATGCGCCGCATTCATCAGATTTCCCATCACAAGACTTCCATCATAAAGATATGTCGGTCTTGCCTTATCTGCAAGTACAATAAGAACTACCGGTGCACCATAAAACGGATCTGTATCGGTTCCCATAATTTTTGCATTCATTGCTGAAAGCTGATCTCTTGTTGCTTTATCCGTCACTGCCACGATGATCGGTGACTGCATTCCCATTCCCGTTGCCGCATAAGTTCCGGCCTCAATGATCATATCCAGATCCTCTTTTCTGATCATATCCGGTTTGTATCCACGGACACTTCTGCGTTCTTCCATATTTTTGATTACTTCATTCATAAATTTTCAGCTCCTTTCAAATCTGCTTCTATTGTAGCACGATTTGAAAGGAGCTGTATGTATCTTATTTATTAAATTTTTATATCTGGCTTATTTTTCTTCGCCCCAGACTTCTTCCGCAATTTCTTTTACCAGTGCAAGCTTCTTCCACTGTTCTTCTTCTGTCAGTTTATTTCCGATTTCACAGGAAGCAAATCCACACTGTGGACTCAAATACAGTCTGTCGAGCGGGACATATTTTGCTGCTTCATGGATTCTCTTAATTACGTCTTCTTTATCTTCCAGCTTTGGTGACTTGGTTGTGATCAGACCGAGAACCACTTTTTTATCACCACTTACACTCTTCAACGGCTCAAATCCACCAGAACGTGCATCGTCAAATTCTAGATAATATGCACTTACATTTTCACGGGCGAATAAAGCTTCTGCCACACGGTCATATGCACCACTGCTTGCATAAGTAGAATGGAAATTTCCACGGCATACATGAGTGTTGATCACCAGATCCTCCGGCGCTCCCTCAATTGCACGGTTATTGATAGCAAGAAGCTGTTCCATGATTTTCTGAAGTCCGGCTTCATCGGTTCCAAAAATTGCTGTAGCATGTGGATCTACACACATTCCCCATGAACAGTCATCAAGCTGGAGATTTCTACAGCCTGCATCATACAGGTCACGAATAACTTTCTTATATCCATTTGCAATATCTTCTGCCAGTTCTTCCACATCCGGATAATACTGATTGGTATTTGGAAGGGACATCGGCATAATAAACTGTTCCAGGAACTGTGCCGGTGCCGGAATCGTCTGCTTTGCTACTGTATTTTCATCTTCCAGTGCCTTTACAAATTTAAAATGTTCTACAAATGGATGCTGATCTACGGAAATTTTTCCAGTCAAATAAGTATCATCGATCATTGCAGCTTCACCGTGGAACGGAAGTCCGGTCTTAGTCGGCTCATGTCCTACCCCGTTAAATCCCCACATGAAATCAAGATGCCAGGTTGCTCTTCTGAATTCGCCGTCTGTGATCACATGATATCCGGCTTTTTTCTGCTTCTCTACCAGGTCTAAAATTGCAGCATCCTCTACTTTTGTCAGTTCTTCTTTTGAAATCTTTCCTTCTTCAAAATCTCTTCTTGCTCTTTTCAGTGTTTCCGGTCTTAAAAAACTTCCTACATAATCATAACGAAATGGTGTATTTTTACTCATAATATAGCTCTCCTTTTCTCTTTCGTACTGTCTGTCTTTTATGTTTGAAAGTATAGCAGAGTATTCTGCATCTGAAAAATACAAAAAAAATGCAGTTTGCCATAGTTTAAAACTATAGCAATATCAAAAAAATGTTTCACACTCCCTGCTTCCATGCTACAATATTACCAGGATATCTGACCAGAAGTATTTTCCGCTAAGATACATTTTCCAGATACTTTTCTGATATCCCAAACCCAAAAACAATATTCTTTATAGAAAGTGAAAAATATGACTCTTCAACAATTAAAATACGTCGTAACTGTTGCTGAAACAGGAACAATTACCGAAGCCGCAAATCGTCTTTATATTTCTCAGCCAAGCCTGACAAACGCAATCCGTGAACTGGAAAAAGAAATGAAGATTACCATTTTTCTCCGGACTAATAAAGGGATCATCCTTTCAAAAGAAGGCGAAGATTTCTTAGGATACGCCAGGCAGGTGCTGGAACAGGCCGCTATTCTCGAAGATAAATACAAAGGAACTTCCGGCGGGAAAAAGAAATTCTGTGTATCCACGCAACACTATTCTTTCGCTGTCAATGCCTTTGTCGATCTGATCAAAACCTACGGACAGGATGAATATGATTTCAGTCTCCGTGAAACCCAGACATACGAAATCATCGAAGATGTAGCAAAAATGCGCAGCGAGATTGGAATTCTTTTCTTAAATAATTTTAATGAAACGGTTCTGGAAAAAATTTTAAAATCCAACGGGCTTATTTTTCATCAGCTGTTTGTTGCAAAACCACATGTATTTATCAGCAGACGTCACCCTCTCGCCAATCACAAAATAATCACCAATGAAGAACTGGACGATTATCCATATCTTTCCTTTGAACAGGGTGAACACAATTCCTTTTATTTTTCAGAAGAAATCTTTTCTGTATCTGAACGCAAAAAAAATATCCGTGTACGGGATCGTGCCACCTTATTTAATCTTCTGATCGGGCTAAATGGCTACACAGTATGCAGTGGTGTAATTGACAAAAAGTTGAATGGAAAAGATATTATTGCCGTTCCTCTTGCTGACGAAAGTGATATGCGGATTGGGTATATTACACATAAAAAAAGGATGTTAAGCAGATTAGGGACAACTTATCTGGATGCCTTGAAAAAATATCTGCAATAAAAAACTTCTGGAAGCAGTTTTCCTGTTTCCAGAAGTTTTTGTTTTAAAACAAACATACAATTCCATGCACAATAAATGCAGCAACCCATGCAATCACGCACTGAAAGATCACAACACCGATCGCCCATTTACCACCAAGTTCTCTTTTAATAGAAGCAATCGCTGCCACACACGGTGTATACAAAAGACAGAAAATCAAAAGTGCTGCTGCACCGGCTGTATTTATCACCGCTGTCAGTGCTGCTGTTGACCCAAACAAAATCGAAAGAGTGGAGACAACACTCTCTTTTGCCATAAATCCGGAAATCAGTGCCGTTGATATTCTCCAATCACCGAATCCAAGTGGAATGAATACAGGTGCGATCATACCTGCTACCGTTGCAAGGATACTTGTCTGTGAATCTGTCACCATATTCAGATGCAGATCAAAGCTCTGCAGGAACCAGATCACGATCGTTGCACCAAAAATAACGGTAAATGCTCTCTGCAGGAAGTCCTTTGCTTTTTCCCAGAGAAGCTGACCGACATTTTTCGCTCCCGGCATACGATAATTCGGAAGCTCCATAACAAACGGAACAGGTTCTCCTTTGAACATCGTCCCTTTCATTGCAAGTGCAGTAAGGATTCCCATCAGGATTCCGAAGAAATAGAGACCAATCATTACAATTGCACCCTTCCCCGGGAAAAACGCCGCTGTAAAAAATGCATAGATCGGAAGTTTTGCTGAACAACTCATAAACGGAGTCAGCATAATCGTCATTTTACGATCACGCTCTGAAGAAAGTGTCCGGCTCGCCATAACTCCCGGTACTGTACATCCAAATCCGATCAGCATCGGTACAATACTTCTTCCGGAAAGACCAATCTTTCGCAAAAGTTTATCCATAATAAACGCAACCCTTGCCATATATCCACTGTCCTCCAGCATCGAAAGGAAAAAGAACAGTGTAACAATGATCGGCAGGAAACTCAGCACGCTTCCAACCCCCTGAAAGATTCCATCTACAATCAGTGACTTTAATACGCCATTGACTCCTGCCGCATCCAGTGCCTGACTACAGGCTACAATCACCTGGTCAATTCCCTGTTGCAGAAGATCCTGCAAAAATGCTCCGATCACATTAAATGTGAGCCAGAATACCAGTCCCATAATTGCGATAAATGCCGGAATCCCGGTATATTTTCCTGTCAGAACCTGATCAATCTTCCTGCTTCGCACCCGCTCCCTGCTCTCATGTGGCTTTAAGACCGTATCTTCACAGGCACGCTGGATATAGTTAAAACGCATTCCCGCTACTGCCGATGAACGGTCTACCTTGCATTCTTCTTCCATCTGCAGATTGATATGTTCCAGAAGTTCCTTTTCATTCTGGCTCAGCTTTAATTTTTCCAGGACAAGCTCATCATTCTCTGCCAGTTTGCTTGCTGCAAATCTGACCGGGATCCCTGCTTCCTTTGCATGATCTTCAATCAGATGCATGATCGCATGAATACATCTGTGAACCGCACTTTCCTGACCTTCAGCAGAGCAAAAATCCACTTCCTCCGGTGCTTCCTGATATTTTGCGACATGCAGTGCATGTTCTACCAGTTCCGCAATTCCTTCTCCCTTTGCTGCCGAGATTGGTACAACCGGTACTCCGAGAAATGCTTCCAGCTCATTCACACGCACAGAGCCACCGTTCACACGCATCTCATCCATCATATTCAGCGCAACAACCATTGGAATCTCAAGTTCCATAAGCTGCATCGTCAGATACATATTCCGTTCAATATTGGTTGCATCTACAATATTGATGATTCCCTTCGGTTTATCCTGAAGCAGAAATTCTCTTGTAACAATTTCCTCACTGCTATACGGAGACATAGAATAAATTCCCGGAAGATCGGTAATACGGGTATTGGGATGTTCCTTGATCACACCGTCTTTTCTGTCAACCGTAACACCTGGGAAATTTCCCACATGCTGATTCGATCCGGTCAGCTGGTTGAACAGCGTTGTTTTTCCACAATTCTGATTTCCAACCAATGCAAACGTAAGTGTCGTATTCTCCGGTAACGGATGCTCTGTTTTCTTCTCATGAAAAATGCCTGCTTCTCCATACCCCGGATGCTGTGCATCTCCTAACGGTTGTCTGCCTTCCTTCTTCTTATAATGTGGCTCATGGGCCGGCGTAATTTCAATCTGTCCGGCATCCTCCAGACGGATCGTAAGTTCATAACCATGGATCCTGATCTCAACCGGATCCCCCATCGGCGCATACTTTACAATCGTTACTTCTGTTCCCTGGATCAATCCCATATCCAGAAAATGCTGCCTGAGTGCACCATTTCCTCCTACGGAAAGAATCGTAGCTGTCTTTCCGACTTGTAATTCTTTTAATGTCATTCCTCTATCTGTCTCCTTTGGTCAAAACCATTTATTGATAATTTATATCATTATCATATCAGTCCTGTAGGTAGTCATTCAAGAATAACATTCGTTTTTTCTAACTAATTTCATCGTCTGCAAATTGTTTTATTCCGTAGCCTCTCTAAACCGGTACCCTACTCCGATTTCTGTCAGAATAAATCTGCAATTTCCGGGATCCTTTTCTATCTTCCTTCGCAGTGCTGCCATAAATACCCTCAGGTTGGCTGCTTCTACTCCCTGTGCACTGCCCCAGATCTGGCTGAGAATATAATTATGTGTCAGTACCTTTCCCCTGTTGTCGATCAATAGTTTCAAAATCTTATATTCCATCGGAGTCAGATGAACTTCTTTCCCATCTATCGATACCTGATGTTTTTCCCAGTCCACTTTCAGATAATCACACTGAAAGATTTTTTCTTTCTTCTCTTCCGGGATCTGGTTACTCTTTCTGAGCGCCACACGGATTCTGGCAAGCAGTTCGCCCATATAAAACGGTTTTGTCACATAATCATCTGCCCCCAGATCCAGTGCCTGTATTTTTTCTTCCTCTTCCTGTCTTGCACTGACCACAATGATCGGTATCTTCGAGATTTCTCTTACATTTTTTATAATCTCAATCCCGTCACCATCCGGAAGTCCAAGATCCAGAATGATCATATCTGGTCTGTTTGCATAGAACAGTGCATTTGCTTCTCCACATGTCTTCGCAATCACATAATCATAGTCTTCTTTCTTAAGACTCATCGAGATAAAGTTAATAATATATTTATCGTCTTCCACAATTAAAATTTTATGCTTATCTGCCATCTGTACTTACCTGCCTTGCCTCCAACCAGAACATGAACCTTGCTCCGCCTTCTTTTCTGTTCTCTGCACAAATATTTCCACCATGTGCATTTACTACCGCTTTACATATAGCCAATCCCAGTCCGATTCCTCTTTGTCTGTCCCCTTTTTCATCTGACCTTGTAACAAATTCGTCAAAAATATTTTCTTTCAGATCTTCCTGAATCCCGTCTCCGTCATCTTCTACACTGATCCACACTTTCCCTGCATCATATCTGGCTTCTATACAGATCCATCCATTTTCCCCTGTATGCTTCATCGCATTATCCAGAAGATTGACCAGCACCTGGACCATCAGTTTTCCATCTACATTTACAACAATCAGCTCCGACGGAAGTTTAATTTCAAACCTCCTCTTTTCCCGGAGTCCTATGATATGTGATACGGCTTCATAGATCAGATCATCCACTACTTCCTGGTTTTTCCGGATCTCAAATTCTTCACTTTCCAGCTTTGTCATATTCAAAATATTTTCCATCAGGCGCATCAGCCATACAGACTGCTCCTGTATCTCTCCTGCCAGTTCCTTTCTGACTCCGGCATCCAACTCATCCGCCTCTTTTAAGAGTCCTGCAGCTCCCATAATTCCGGTCAAAGGTGTCCTGAAATCATGGGATATACTTCTCAGCATATTGCTTTTCAGCTTTTCTCTTTCCATCTGTGCCCTTGTTTCCTCTGCAATACGCACCTGATTATGAAATCGTACCATAATACTTGCGGAAATGAATCCTGTGATAAGGAAAAATACCAGACGTACCACATCATTCTGATCCGTCATCGCAAATGTATGCACCGGCACTGTAAAAAAATAATTAAACAGCAGCACACTGCATACAGAAGCCATCATTCCATACAGATAACCGGTAGTTGTAACTGTTATGACCAGTACACCCACAATATAGATCATCAGAATATTTTCTTTTCGAATTCCATAACTCTGGAGAAAAAAAGACAAAAATGTTGCAACCGCCATGATCGCAATCGACTGCACCATATATTTTACTCTCTTTTTTGTCATTTTCTTTCCCCCATCATTCATCATTTTATACTTGCAAGCAGACGGTCAATATCCTTTGTAAGACCTACTACAAGCAGATGATCCTTCTCATGCATCACATAATCCGCTCTCGGAAGGACCACCACCTCTGTATTTTTCTTTATTCCAAATACATTTATATGATAGTTTGCCCTTATATCCGCTTCTTCTATCGTCCGCCCGATCCATGCAGCCTTCGGCTGGATTTCAAAAATCGAATAATCCTTACTGAGTTCAAAATAGTCAAAAACATGATTTGCACTGTATTTTACAGCCAGTCGCTCTGCAATATCCCGATCCGGATAAAAGACTTCATCCGCTCCATTTCTCAATAAGAATTTTGCATGGATATCCCTGTTTGCCTTACTGACAACATGTTTGGCTCCAAGCTCTTTTACCAGGCTTGTTATCTCCAGACTGCTCTGGAAATTTGATCCGATGCACACAAAGCAAAGATCGAAATTTCCTACTCCAAGACTTCTTAATACTTCTTCATTTGTACAGTCCCCTACCCGTACTGCTGTTGCGTATTCCAGCAAATCCGTTGTCTTTTTCTCATCTTTATCGATGATCATTACCTCATTTCCCCGATTTGCCATATCAATACACAGATGATGGCCAAATCTTCCAATTCCTATAATCAATACTGATTTCATTTTCTACTCCTTGTTCTATCCTATCGTAATTTCTTCTACCGGTTTCCGGATCGGTGCTCCATGTCTGTGCCCTTTCAGTGAAAGTGCAAATGTCAGACTTCCTATTCTTCCGCAAAACATCAGAAATACCAGCACCATTCTTGATGCCATACATACATCTCTTGTGATTCCCGCAGACATTCCCACTGTTCCCATTGCAGAAAAGACTTCAAACATCACATCCGACAAAGAAAACGGCTGCATAATTTCCATGAAGATCGTTCCTGTTAGTATAAGGAACAAATTCGTACACATTACAACACTGGCCTTTCTGATCGCAGTTTCATCCAGTCTTCTGTTAAATACATTACAACCGGCTGCTTCCATCAGATTTGCACGCACAAATACAATAAGAACCACTACGGTTGTCGTCTTAATTCCACCTGCTGTAGATCCCGGGCTTCCTCCTATGAACATCAGAATCATAGTAACAAGTTTACTGCCTTCCGTCAACGCTCCTGTATCGGTTGTATTAAATCCTGCCGTTCTGGCTGTCACCGAGTGAAATAAAGAACAGAGTATCTGTTCTTTCACAGGCATCCCTGCCAGTACATTATTTTTTTCCAGTATCAGGAATAAAACTGCTCCTCCTATAATCAGAAAACCTGTTGTTGATAATACAATCTTTGTATGCAGATGATATTTTTTCCATTGAAATTTTTTCACAGACAGATCATCCCACACCAAAAAACCGATTCCACCGATTATAATCAGCAGCATGATCACTGTATTTACCAGCCAGTCATCCGAATATCTGATCAGTGACTGATAGGCACCATTTTCTCCCATAAGGTCAAACCCGGCGTTGCAAAAGGCTGATATAGAATGAAAGATCCCGTACCAGATTCCTCTTCCTATTCCGAATTCAGGAATAAACCGAATCATCAGCAATACAGCTCCAATGCTTTCAAAAAAAAGTGTTCCTTTTATAATCTTCTTCGTAAGCTTTACAATTCCGCCAATTTGAATACTATTGATACTCTCCTGCAAAATTCCACGGACTTTAAGCCCTATCTTTCTTCTTAACAGAATCGCCACACAGACACCAATTGTCATAAATCCCATACCGCCGATCTGGATCAGGATCAAAATGATAAGCTGTCCAAAAAAAGACCAGTGCAGATACGTATCCTGTACAACCAGCCCAGTCACACAGGATGCGGATGTCGAGGTAAATAATGCATCTGCAAAAGATGTCATATTTCCATCCCTTGATGAAACCGGAAGCATTAAGAGAATACTTCCCAAAAGGATCAACAACAAATACCCGACAACAATCATCTGTGTCTGTGTCATCTTTTTATATATTACTGTCATTTGTTTCGTTTCCTTTCTCCTCTATATCTTTCTTCCTCTCTCTCTTCTTTATCCTTCTTCAGAAAAGTATCGAGTTCACGCATCAGATGCAATCCGGCGATCAGCAGAAAGATCAGGATCCCTGTAAATAAAATAATACTCTCAATCTCGAACATAACCTTTCCTTCCTCTCACTGTTTTTCCTCTCCTGTTTTGTAAATCAATGATAGTATTTTTAGTATAAAGATTGTATAAAGATTCCTGATTTTATGTAAATATTCCGTTATGATTTCCTGCTGAAAAATGGGATTAGGAATTTCATTAAATAGAAAGAATGTGCATCTCCGGCACGCAGTGCCTTTTGTTTCATAGGAAGTTCCTTCGGGATTTTCTATGAAGCAAAAAACGGGCACTTTGCAGTTCTTTCTGCAAAGTGTCCGCCTTTTTTACAAAATCTTTTTATTCAACTGCTGCTTCTTCCTCATCTGTTTCCGGAACATCATTATGAACGGCAACCACACCTGCTACATCTGCTTCCGGATCTGTGATCAGTTTGACATCTTTATCCTTTGCGATGTCAAGGTCTTTGACTTTAATGGTTTCTCCAACCTTCAAATCTCCAACATCAACAATTACTTTTTCAACAAGTGCAGATGGAAGTGCTTTGTATTCAATTTCATCAAGCAGTTCCTCCACAACACCTGTGACAACCTTTGACTGATTGTGGATCACAACTTCTGCTACAGAATGTACCATTTCTCCACTTACCAGTGCCTGAAAATCTATTTCAAGTACTTTTGAACCCATAGAATCATAATCGACTTCTTTTACCAGCACATCCATCTGCTCTCCGTCCAAATCCAACATGATCTGGCTTCCTTTGCCATTAGCTTTCAGGAACTTTTCCGCTTCTTTCTGTGTCATCTGTACCGGAATGGAGCCTTCAATCTCACGTCCGAATACATTGCCGGTTACATAACCTTCTCTTCTGAGTTTTTTGGCTTTTGTCTGCATGTTTCTTTTTTCAGCTTTTAAAGTATTCATTTATCTTTTCCTCCAATCACTGACTTCTGGTAAAGTACCTATTTCCTTGTTACAGCTGTATTATAGCACTCATGGATTATCAAGATTAACCAAAATCACATCTTTTTTGATCAATATTTTTGCTGTTTTTCAAACTTTTTTCTTTGTTTTGTGCAATTTTTATTTTCAGCCCTTATAGATTTCCATAATTTTTCATATTTTCAGCTTTTTATTGTTCCAGATATTCTTTGATCCTGTCGATATTATACAAAGGAATATTTGTCATCCATTCCTGTTCCCGGTAATCTGACATTGACGTTCTTACAGCATATTTAGGCTTATATTTTTCACAGAACGCTTTCAGGCTTTTTGCCCTCAAATTTTCCTCCGCTTTCACTTCCAACGGAATAATCGAAGTTCTTCCCTGCTCTTTGTACCTTATGAATCAGTCCACAGTCTAAAAGCCATTGTATTGCCAGCTCAAAATATTTTGCCCTTGATCCTTTTCTCACCTGTCCATAGATATATTTTTTATTTTTCTTCGCCAGCTGCATCGGAATCGAATTCCATACAAGATTCAGTCTTGGAACCAATGAAGTCTCGGCGTGTTTTGAAAAATCCTGTTGATAATAATTCAACAGGTTCTTCTGTATCTCTCTGACCTGATTAAAATCCTTCGTTTCTACATACGTCTGTACTACTTCCGGCATGCCACCTACATAATAATATTCGCGTAATCGGTCTATATATTTAGATTTGAATGTTGTCACCATATCGGTATCCGTTCCCTGAAGAATATTTACGAAGCATTCCTCTCCTAATGCGCACAAAAATTCCTGAAATGTCAATGGATAAAGATCCATAAAATCTACCTTTCCAACCGGAAAAGAAGTTCCTTTATGCAATGCCACACCCAAAAGAGAACCTGCTGCCACAATTGCATTTCCACCTGCAAAATGCTATACTCGGATAAGAAATGTTAATGAAAAGAGGTTTGATTATGAGAGCATATGAACGACTTTTAAATTATGTAGTAGTCCGTACTCCAAGTGATGAACACAGTACGACTTCTCCTTCTTCCCAGTGTCAGTTCGACCTGGCACGTATTCTGGCAGATGAGATGACTGCCCTCGGGATTTCTGACGTAAGTCTGGATGAATTCTGCTATGTATATGGAAAGATTCCTGCCACACCGGGATATGAGAATAAACCATCTATCGGATTTATCGCACACATGGATACCGTTTCCGATTACTGTGACCATGACATCATCCCGGTCGTACACAAGAACTACGATGGCGGTGATCTGCCGCTTGGCACAAGTGGACGTACCCTTACCGTAAAAGATTTCCCGCATCTTCCATCTCTTGCCGGACGCACCCTGATCACAACAGACGGTACAACTGTTCTTGGTGCCGATGATAAAGCCGGAGTTGCCGAGATCATGACCATGGCTGAAGCACTGATCAAAGAAAATATTCCTCATGGACCGATCTCAATCGCTTTTACACCAGATGAAGAAGTCGGTGGTGGAACTGATCATTTTAACGTAGAAAAATTTGCTGCACAGTTTGCCTACACTCTGGATGGCGATACCGAAGGAGAAATTCAGTATGAAAACTTCAATGCATGCAAGGCAGATTTTGAAATTACCGGCTTTGCTGTGCATCCGGGTTCCAGCAAGGATACGATGATCAATGCGTGCCTGGTTGCCGCTGAAATCAATAACATGCTCCCAGGACTTGAAATCCCGCGTGAAACGGAGGATTATGAAGGATTCTACCATCTGACCGGTATGAGTGGAGATGTGGCAAAAGCAGAGCTTCATTATATTGTAAGAGATCATGACAAGAATCTGTTTGAAGCCAGAAAAGAAACTCTTCGCCATATTGAGAAGAACCTCAATGAAAAATGGGGAGAAGGCACTGTGAAGCTTACGATTACTGACCAGTACCAGAATATGGCTGAGATTATTGCCGGATGCATGCATCTGATTGAGAATGCAAAGAAAGCCTGTGAAAATGCGGGTGTTGCACCGCTTGTGCTTCCGATCCGTGGCGGCACAGACGGATGCCAGCTCAGCTTTATGGGACTTCCTTGCCCGAACCTTGGAACAGGGGGACATGCATTCCATGGACCATATGAACACATCACGGCAGAAGGAATGGACAAAGCTGTGGATATCGCAGTTGAGCTTGTGAAATTATACGCGGAGATGTAAAGGGTTGTATTTCGTCTTTAATCCGATTTAACAAGTAAACAAATATTTTAAGCAAAACCGGAGTTGCCGCATATCACTAAAATCTATGCGACAACTCCGGTTTCTTAAATTTGAAAATATTCTTTTATCTGTCCCAGTATAATTCCCATCAACTTTGTCCTTGCTTCTACACTCGCCCATGCTACATGTGGTGTAATCAGCAGTTTTTTGCTGTCTTTTATTTTTCGCAGCGGATTCGTCTCACTCATCGGCTCCTGACAAAGTACGTCAAGTCCGGCTGCAGCTATCTCGTCATTTTCCAGTGCCTCATACAGATCCTGCTCGACTACGATCGGGCCACGTCCGAGATTCAGGAAAATACAGGTTTTTTTCATTTTTGCAAATGCTGCTTTATCCATTAAGCCCTCTGTATGTTCATTTAACGGTGCATGAATGGATATAATGTCAGATTTTGCAAGCAATGTATCCAGATCTACCTGTTCGTAACCTTCCTGCGCCGAACGCCCTGATGCGGAGTAATAAATAATCTGTGCTCCAAATGCTTTTGCGATATCCGCAACTCTCCGTCCAATTGTTCCCAGACCTATGATCCCCCACGTTTTGCCACTGATCTCCGTAAAATGCTCTGCAAAATGCGTAAATATTGTATCATTGATGTAACGCTCTTCTTTTACATAATCATCGTAATAACGTATCTTTTCCAGCAGATAGAAAAGCATTGCAAAAGTGTGCTGTGCCACCGTTTCTGTCGAATAGCCAGCTACATTTCTCCATGCAACTCCTCTTTTTTCCAGATATTCTTTATCCAGATTGTTGGTCCCCGTTGCCGTCACACATACCAGCTTTAAATTCTCTGCTTTTCCAATCGTCTGCTCATTGACCTGTACTTTATTTAAAATAATCACATCTGCATCCTGAACTCTTTCCGGTACTTCTTCTGATGTAGAAAAATCGTATTTTACGACTTCACCAAACCTGTCAAATCCAGAAAGATCAATATCTTCTCCAATTGTTTTTACATCCAAAAAAACTATTTTCATAATCTGTCCCTCACTTTATCACTGTAATTTGCAACTTTTTCTGTTCATTATCATAACAAATTTATTTTACGAATACAACCTAAACAACCGTTGACATCCTTATCCTATGGCGCGTATACTAAAGAAATGAAGAGCATTTGCGATTATATCCAGATATAATTAGCAGGTGTTTTTTTTGGTCTTTCTGGCAAGCCTTTGCTTTTTATAAATCACATTCCATCAACATCAAGGAGGTTATTATCATGAATCAGAACAAAGCTTTGGAACTTACAAAAGATATCGCAACTGACATTATCGGAGGAATCCTGATTGCTGTCGGTGTCTATAATTTTGCTGCTGCTGCAAAATTTCCGATGGTAGGGGTAAACGGAATCGCCCTGATCTTTTACCAGTTGTTTGGACTGCCGATCGGTACTGTTGCCCTGATCCTTAACATCCCGATCGCCATCTGTTGTTTTCGGCTTCTGGGCCGCAGATTTTTCCTGAATTCAGTCCGGACGATCATTATTACTTCCATAATCATGGACATGATCGCACCGCTGTTCCCGATTTATCAGGGTGACAGACTTCTTTCTGCCATCTGCTGCGGTGTCCTTTCCGGACTTGGTTATGCAATGATCTATATGCGTGATTCTTCAACCGGCGGCTCTGACTTTATCATGATGTCGATCAAAGCACTAAACCCTCACCTTTCCCTTGGAAATATTGCATTTGCACTGGATGCAGTAATTGTGATCCTCGGAACCGTAATTGTATCCCGTGACGTGGACAGTCTGATCTACGGTCTGATCGTCAGCTATCTGCTCTCTCTTGTTATGGATAAAGTTATGTACGGAATTGATGAAGGAAAGCTTGCCCTGATCGTAACCGATCCCGAACACAGCACTGAAATCTGCTTTAAAATCGATGAGGTTCTCGGACGCGGCTCTACAATTTTAAATGGTATGGGAAGTTATTCTAAAGATGATAAGCACATCATAATGTGCGCCTGCAACAATAAGCAGATGTACGGAATCCGCAAGCTGATCAAAACGATTGATCCAAAATCCTTCCTTGTAATCATGGAATCGAATGATGTAGTGGGTGAAGGATTTAAAGATGAGTAAATTGCAGTCAGCTTTTTCAGACAGCTAAGCAAATCATCCGTATCACTTGTTGGACACTTTGCATCAAAAATAGAATTCCTGATAATAAAAACCGGAGGCTCATGTGTCTTTTTACACAAGCCTCCGGTTTTTCTATAATCTGCCAAGCCAATACTTCGCTTTTATACACACTCTGATTCCCTGTCCTTTTTTAAGTCCGGCTCTTCCTATGAATTCAGATCTTCTGTGATTGATTTAAGGTTCATGAAGTTTGTCAGATAATCTGCTGTACCAGTCTTCGCATCTGTTCCGGACATGTTAAATCCACCAAATGGATGCTGAAGTACAACTGCTGCTGTAGATTTTCTGTTAAAGTATAAGTTACCTACCTGAAATTCTACTTTTGCTCTCTGAATATTTTCACGTGTCTCACTGTATACAGATCCTGTCAGACCATATTCTGTCTGGTTTGCTACATCAAGTGCTTCATCAAAAGAATCTACTTTGATAACAGCAAGGACTGGTCCAAAGATTTCTTCATTGGCAATTCTTGCATCTCTCTTGATATCGCGGATTACAGTAGGATCAATATAATATCCTTCTGCGTCACTGTATGTACCACCGAATACAACATTTCCTTCTTTACGTCCGATCTCGATGTAATTGGTAATGCTGTTATAAGCGCCCTGGTTGATAACCGGTCCCATCGCTGCATTGCTTTCGCCCGATCCCTGGTTCGCCTTCAGTTCTGCTGCGCATTTTACAACTTCATCTACAAACTCATCATATACATCTGCCAGAACAATTGCTCTTGAGCATGCAGAGCATTTCTGTCCCTGGAATGTAAATGCAGAGCTTGCAACTCCATTTGCTGCTTTCTTGATGTCTGCTGTTGAATCTACGATAATTGCATTCTTTCCACCCATCTCAGCCACAACACGTTTGATCCATCTCTGCCCGTCAGCGATCTTGGCTGCATGTTCATTGATTCTGCATCCAACTGCTTTTGATCCTGTGAAGTTTACAAATCTTGTAAGCGGATGTTCTACGATGAAGTCACCAATCTCTGATCCTGATCCAGGAATGTAACTTACTACGTCAGCCGGAATACCGGCTTTCTGGCAGAGTTCTACGAATTTGTATGCAACGATCGGAGCGTCTGAAGATGGTTTGCAGCAGATCGTGTTACCGGTAACAACTGCAGATACGATCATTCCACCAAACAGTGAGAGCGGGAAGTTCCATGGAGAAACAGCCACACCTACACCGAGCGGGATGTAAACGCATTTTGTAAGTTCATCTGTAGGAACCAGCTCTTTTCCTTTTTCCAGATTCTGGATATGCATTACATAAGAATTGATAAAGTCAAGCTGTTCGCAAAGTTCTCCGTCAGCTTCTCCCCAGTTCTTTCCACTTTCAAGGACGTTCCATGCATCCATGATGAAACGGTTCTCGATCAGAAGTGCTGCAAGTCTTCTTAATACACGTACTCTTTCTTCTACAGATGTCAGGCTCCATTTTTTGAATGCTTCGTAAGATGCCTTAATTGCCTCATCAGCCTGTTCTTTGCTGCATGAGCATGCATATCCGAGTACTTCCTTTGTAGCCGGTGATACAGAAGCGATCTTCTTTTCTGTCTCAACTTTTTTTCCACCGATGATCAGCGGGTAAACAGCACCTGTTTCTGCATGAGCCTGTTTGAATGCTTCTTCTATTTTCTTTTTATTTTCTTCCAATGTGAAATCAACTTCTACTGCGTTTTTAAATCCTGTAAGCATGTACTTATGTCCTCCTTGAACTATGGTCTATAAATTGTTTATTATTGTAACAGCAAATTTTCTCCACGTCAATATGTTAAAGTAAAAAAATGTATTTTCGTATACAATTATACCGTTTATATTTTAACAAATAACTTGCATATTTTCGTTCTATTGACATTTTATCTCAATTGATATAAGATATTATTTAAATGGTTCTTTTTAGAACCATTTTTCAAGTGACTGCGCTCAGCGCGAGAATGTGTCAAGGCACATTCTTTTTTATTAAAAAACGGAGGTATATGGATGAACATTACATATCTGCTTGTATTAATGCAGCGAATTGGTAAAATGCATGAACAGAAGTTGAAAGAATTATGCCGCCAGTATGATCTCTCGCTGATCGAGGCTAAGATCATTGCTTTCTTACATAATAACCCCACAAAAGATACCGCAGGTGATATCGCCGAGCTACGGATGCTCTCAAAAGGGAATGTATCCCAGGCAGTTGATCTTTTATGTCAGAAGGGGCTTCTTTCAAAAACAGCAGACCAGACGGATCGCAGGAAAACGCATCTTTCCCTGCTGCCATCATGCGAAAATGTTACCGGAGCAATCGACACGTTCCAGTCTGCTTTTTACCACAATCTGTTTGACGGATTTTCATTAGAAGAATTCCAGATGTTCGCCTCGCTGAATGAACGTCTGGCATCCAACGTAGCAACTATTTATCACAAAGGAGATTATTAGACATGAACAAAGACAAAGATTTTCTGGGTACTGAACCCGTCGGAAAGCTGATGTTCCGGCTGGCGCTTCCGACGATCACCGCACAGCTCATCAATATGCTGTACAACATTATTGACCGTATTTACATTGGACACATTCCTGGTAATGGGGCACTTGCCCTTACCGGAGTCGGTGTATGTATGCCACTGATTATGATCATTTCCGCTTTTGCCGCACTGGTTGGAGGCGGTGGTGCACCGCATGCTTCGATTGCAATGGGAAAAAATGATCTTAATACTGCAGAACATATTCTGGGTAACTGCTTTTTCCTGCAGATTCTGATTTCTATAATCCTGACAGTCATCCTGCTGTTTGGTAACCGTACTTTTCTTCTTGCCTTCGGTGCCAGTGAAAATACGATTGAATACGCTGTAAATTATATGAACATTTACGCTGTCGGCACTATTTTCGTCCAGCTTACCCTTGGCATGAATATGTTTATCACCACACAGGGCTTTGCCAAAACAGGTATGCTCTCTGTTCTGATCGGAGCAGTGATGAACATTATTCTGGATCCGCTGTTTATCTTTGCATTCCATCTGGGTGTCAGAGGTGCTGCGCTTGCCACAATTCTGTCACAGGCAGTCTCCTGCATCTGGGTTCTTTCTTTCCTTTGCGGAAAAAAGACGATCCTGCACATCCGGAAAAAGAATCTCATCCTGAAACCGGAGATTATTCTTCCTTGTGTCGCTCTCGGGCTTGCCACATTTATCATGCAGGCTAGTGAGAGTATCATCTCTGTATGTTTCAACTCTTCTCTGCTGAAATACGGAGGAGATATCGCAGTTGGTGCCATGACGATCCTTACCAGTGTCATGCAGTTCGCAATGCTGCCACTGCAGGGTCTTGGACAGGGTGCACAACCAGTCCTGAGCTATAATTACGGTGCAAAAAACAGAGATCGTGTAAAAAAAGCTTTCAGGCTTCTTTTAACAGCAAGCCTCTGTTATTCCACAATTCTGTGGGCATTTATTATGCTCTTCCCTCAGGTGTTTGCAGAAATGTTTACTTCCGATTCTGCACTGCTTGGTTTTACTAAATCAGCACTCCGGATTTACTGTGCCTGCCTGCTGCTTTTCGGAATCCAGATCGCATGCCAGATGGCATTTACATCATTCGGAAAAGCAAAGGCTTCGATTGCTGTCGCTGTTACACGTAAATTTATCCTGTTGCTGCCACTGATCTATCTGCTGCCGCATATTCTGACCGGGAACAAGACCAATGCAGTGTATATGGCTGAACCGATTGCAGACTTCCTGGCTGTATCCTTCACGACGGTTTTGTTTACGTTTCAGTTTAGGAAAGTGTTGAAAGAACTTGAGGGGTAGTCGCAAGAGGGCATAAAAAATAATCCCTGGTAGCTGCTAAGTTGCACGAACCATTCCAACGAGCCTTTCAAAGCATCAATTGTGTCAGCAATGGCTTCCACAATTGATTAAGTCTCGTTTCCATCGTGCAAAGACGCATCTACCAGGGATTATTTTTTATTTACGTTGTTGACTGAGTTTTACTTCTTTGACTGGGTGTTGAACTGGAGCCGTAAATCATTGTTTTATATTTTCAAATGGATTTACACTTTACCTCAATTAGGCTTCCTGACCATCAGCGATTTTGGATGTTTCTTTTTCTGGGAATAATAATGTGAAAATCTTTCTTACCAGTGGACCGGCGAAGCAGAGCTGCCAGAAGAATGCCATCGGGAAGTTGATTGCTGTGGTCTGGAACCAGACGGATATGAACTGGGTTCCCGCATTCTTGAAGAGCAGGGTTGCTGCAAGGCTCATAAGTGGACACATTCCGATGATGGATACTACGGAAATGGCGATCACCAAGTGAAAGTTATTATCTCTTTCCAGATTAACAATGGAAAATGCTTTTTTCTTTGCAAATGGTCCGATCAGGAAAAAATCAAGGATGAATGCAATTGGTACCATAATGACCAGCTCGTGGAATGCATTTAAAAATACCTGGTTGTTCATTCCTCCTACGTTGAGAGCAATGTTGTAACAGATCATGGTATAAACCATCACGAACACCATGATAATTGTGAAAATAACGTCTTGAAATTTGTTTTTTGGCATAAAAATATCCTCCTTCATAATAAGCGTAACAGAAAATGTGTTGTTCGTTCATCATTCCGGAGGAATGTATCGTTTCCAATATAACCGAGATTCTATTCTTTTTTCTATATGGCATATGCCAGACAACGCCATATCAGCAAGGTTTATAATACCTCAACTCTTTAAAAACAGTCAAGTATTTTTTCAGATACATTGAATCATTTTTATCTCTTTTTTCCAAATAAAGAACTCCATACCGTCAGGATCGCTCCTGCAAAAAGAGCCAGATCCGAGAGATTAAAAGTGATATCCGAGAGTTTCCTGTTCTTTGTTTTCAGAGACAGATAATCGACCACATAACCTCTTTTGAAACGGTCATAAGTATTACCAACTGCTCCGCCCAGCATCAGCGATGTTCCAAGCTTTGCCAGTTTGCGTCCCGGTTCTTTCCAAAGAAGGTGCTCCCAGAAAAACAGGATTCCAAGTGCTGCCGCCGACATGCCTTTTACCAGCTTTGGTCTGGAATCCAGATGATTCATCATCAGACCTTTGTTGTGGACTTTGCGGTAGATTCCTTTTCCTTTCCAAATCCGGCGTTCTTCCCCGTCTCTTACATTTTCTTCAGTATATTTTTTAATTCCAAGATCGACCCCGGCAACAAAAGCTCCGGTTAAAATGCTCAGGATTTCCATAATTATTCTCCTTTGATTCGCGCGATTTCCTGCTCGCATACCTCTGTCTGTTCTTCACGCTTTTCGATTGCTTCGCAGAGTGCGATAAAATCGGTATCTACCACTTCCCCCTGTTTGAAACGCTCATATACCAATCGTCCGATCTCTGTCATATCCCGCTCGCTGTCTCGCTTCAGACCATAGATCTCATTTTTCTTTTTCTGAATATCGATCGTATCTCCTGCCTTCTTTCCAAGATCATCCACGGTATCTGAAATCCGCTTTCCTATTGTATCAAAAAAATCACTCATTTACTTTTTCCCCTTTCGCATCTGCGTATTTTTCAGAACCGCCTGATCTGCTCAAAAGTACGGTAAAGGTTCAATGCTCCATATCCCCATTCCTGGTTCGGATAATTCATGTCTGTCTTCCGTGAAGCTCCCAATATCAGCAGATTCTTCATCTGTGATGCATCCAGATTCACTCCATGCCTATCCAGCCACTCCATAAAAAGTGCCAGTGCTCCGGAAGTGATTCCAACTGCTATACTGGAACCAGATCTTGCAACAAACTGCCCCCTTAAATTGATCCCTGTCACATTGATCCCCGGCGCAGCAAAATCCGGTTTGATTCTGTTATCTCTAGTATAACCTCTTCCCGAACTGACTGCAATGCTATTTTCCTTTCCATTATAGTACGCTGCACAGACCACCGCCCCGGTATCCCCTGGTTCCATCACCGTATATTCCGGATTTGCACGGATAAAATAGACATTTCCCGTCAGAAACTCTTCCATTGGAAGCCAGATATGAAAGATTCCATTCCCCAGCTCCAGTGTTTCCGGTATAATCTTCCAGATTCCGCTTCCCGGTCTGTCAAACTGAAAAAATGCCAGCTGCGCCCCGGTCGTCTCTACCAGAACCCGGTAATTAAATATTACCCTGGTCTGCTCGAATACAAACACATACTCTCCTATTCCCCGTTTGAGCGAGATCGGTCCTACTGTCTGTCCTGTTGGAGATGCGATAGAAAGAGCCAGAAGATTCGGAAGTTCTGTCCATAGTTCCATCACAAAACCTCTGGTATTATTCCCTACATTAATCTCGACCGGCAGATTATTTTCCTGTTCCAGAATTCCCAGATAATGATGCCTTTTATCTGCCTCATTGCCACTTCCGGTCACAATCCCGATTCCTTCGCTCGCCGCTACATTTTGCAGATACTCTGACAGGATTGAATATCCTCCATGTCCTCCAAAGCTTGTTCCAACTGCCAGACAGATCACCAATGGTCTTTTCAGCTCTTCTTGTACCTTCTGCAGATAAAAAACCGCCGCTACCAAATCATTTTCCTGATAGCATCCGGCATCCCGGTCTACAAAATAGTACTCCCGTAAATATTCTTTTGCCTCTTTCAGCTTCACGATCACCATCTCTGCCTCCGGCGCTGCCCCGATAAACAGATTCTCCGGATTTGCCCCTCCGCATGCCACACTTGCAACAAAAGTGCCATGTCCGTCCGTATCAAATGACGGAACGGTTTCCTTGGGATTCTCACTTAGGATTGCCTGATTAATTTGTTCCTTCGTATATTCACTTCCATATCCGATTTCCCGTGGCGCTGTTCCACTTTGTTCTTCCTGATCCCAGATTCGCTGGATCCTGGTCGAACCATCCAGATTCCGGAAAATGGGATCCAGATAGTTGATCCCAGTATCAATGATCCCAACCAGAACTCCTTCACCACTCAGTTCCAGACCAGGTATATTCTGAACCGCAGCAATTCCCGCCTGCTGGATTGCTGCCATATCCAGTGTTGTATAACACTTCGGAACCATTGTATAAGGATAATCGGCAAGTGACTTTTTTCTGTCTTCACTCTGGTCAATATAAAAAAGCTCAAAACCGTATTTCAACGGTATCCGGCATCCGTTTTCCAAAGGAAAGTTTTTCCCAAGAGCACCGGTATCCCTCATCATAAAATCCCTGTATTCTTCTGACAGGATCTTTTCTTTACATTCTTCCTGTAGCATAAAAATCCCTCATATACTTTCTTTTGAAAAATATATGAGGGATTTTTCTTTCTTATACTATGATACTGGACGGTTACGCATTTTGCACTCCATATCCATTCTTTATTCGGTACGTTTCTTTTCAATATCCTCGTAGAAGGAAGTCACTTCTTTTCCTTTTTCCAGGGTACTTACATTCGGACCGCTCTTGAATACGATCTTCAGAAGAATTGGTGTGATGATCGTTGTGATCACTACCACGATGATAACCGGTCCGAGGAAATTGCCGCCCATCATACCGAGTGCTTCTCCCTTGCTGGCAACGATCAGCGCAACCTCACCACGGGAGATCATTCCGACACCGATTCGTGCACACTGATAATTCTTATATCCACACATCTTCGCACCAAGGGCACAGCCAACGATCTTTGTCAGGATCGCAACAATGGTAAGAACCACTGCAAAGCCTACAATTGCAGTACTCATCTTCGGAAGTTCTACCTTCAGTCCGATACTTGCGAAAAATACCGGTGAAAGCAACATATAAGACATGGTATCAAATTTCTTCAGCACGAAATCAGATTTACTTGTATTGGAAATGATCAGCCCTGCGATAAATGCACCGGTGATATCTGCAACACCGAAGAATTTCTCTGCCACATAAGCCATCAGCAGACAGAATACAAATGCCATGATCGCATGACGTCTGAGTCCCTTTTCCGCCTGATCTGTCCACTTTTTAAATATCTTGTAAAAGATCAGTCCGATCACACCTGCAAATGCGAAGAATGCAACAATCTTCAGTAATACAACTGAAATCTTTACCGATTCATCTGCCATACTTGTTACCAGTGTCAGTGCAACGATACCAAGCACGTCATCAATGATCGCAGCTCCAAGAATCGCATTTCCGGATTTGGTTTTTAATTTACCAAGTTCTTTTAATGTCTCTACCGTAATACTTACGGAAGTTGCTGTCAGGATAACACCGATAAAGATATTCTGCAGAAATACGCTGCAGGATGCATCGGATGTGATCACACCCGGACGGTTAAAGAACATTGCAGTCGCATAACCGCCGATCAGTGGAACGATAACACCTATCAGTGCAATAACGAAGGATGCTTTTCCGCTTGCCTTCAATTCCTGTATATCAGTTTCCAGACCTGCACAGAACATTAGCACGATAACACCGATCTCTGCAACGTTATGTATAAAGCTTGTCTCTGTCAGGATCCCAAGCATCGCCGGTCCAAGAAGAACTCCTGCAAGAAGTGCCCCTACAACCTGTGGCATCTGTACCTTTCTGGTTGCAAGACCAAGTGCTTTAGTACAAAGTAAAATAATTGCAAGATCCAGTAAATACTTATAAGTCTCCATTCTCTCTCTCTCCTGTTTATATCTTGTTTTTTTTTAGACACATTGTCTAATGTACACCTTTTAATACAATTTTTCAACAAAAAAATACCCGTAAATCTTAAATTTACGGATATTTCCCATTCTATTTTTGTATGATCGCCATGTTTTTTTGATATATGAAGGTTATTGTTATACTCAGTGATGCTCAAGCCTTGGTACAGACTGGCTTCTCAGCTCGATCAAAGGTCCTCCGGTTCCTTCGATATATGCCTCCGTGATCGTCACTTCCCCGATGCTGTCATCCTTCGGAATCTCATACATAATATCCAGCATGAATTCTTCAATGATCGCACGCAGTGCACGGGCTCCGGTATCCTTCTTCATTGCCTTTCTTGCGATCGCATGAAGTGCACCATCATCGAATTTCAGATTGACCTCATCCAGTGCCAGAAGCTTCTGATACTGCTTGAGGATCGCATTTTTCGGCTCTTTTAATATCTGAACCATCATCTCTTCATCCAGTCCCTGAAGCGTAAATACGATCGGGAGACGTCCCAGAAATTCCGGAATCATTCCGAAGTTACGCAGATCTTCTGTCGTCACCTTCTCCAGTATTTTCTTATCATGATCATATTTGTCTTTCAGATCCGCTCCAAACCCGATAGAAGAATTCTTCATCAGTCTTTCCTTGATGATCTGCTCAAGATCCGGGAACGCACCGCCACAGATAAAAAGGATATTCTTTGTATTGACTGTAGTGAGCGGAACCATCGCATTCTTACTGTTGGCTCCTACCGGCACTTCCACTTCGCTGCCTTCTAACAGCTTTAACATTCCCTGCTGTACGGATTCTCCGCTGACATCTCTCTGGCTGGTATTCTTCTTCTTCGCAATCTTGTCGATCTCATCGATAAAGATAATTCCCTGTTCCGCCTTATCTACGTCGTTGTCCGCAGCTGCAAGGAGCTTTGATACTACACTTTCAATATCATCCCCTATGTAGCCGGCCTCGGTAAGAGAGGTCGCATCTGTAATTGCAAGCGGCACATCCAAAAGTTTTGCCAGTGTCTTTACCAGATACGTCTTTCCAGAGCCGGTAGGTCCGATCATCAGCATATTGGATTTCTCGATTTCAATCTCATCCATTGTATCCGTTGCCACTCTTTTATAATGATTGTATACAGCAACCGACATTACCTTCTTGGCGTATTCCTGTCCTACTACATATTCATCCAGTTTCGCTTTGATCTTATGCGGAGCAGGAATATCCTTGATATTCAGGATCGGTTCTTTTTCTTCTTCCGGCTTTTTCTTTTTCACACGCTGGCTCTTCGGGATCTGTGCATCCATGTCTCCAAATCCCATCATCGGTCCCATGTTCATAAACTGGCTGTAATCCATCCCGCCAAAATTCATATTGTTCATTGCATCAAAGCTTTTTTGCATACAGTCCGGACACACGCAGATATTGTTCGGAAGATCGATCATCTTTCCGGTCACACTCTCCGGTCTGTGACAAATGAAGCAGACCTTTTCATAGCGATCTTCGTTATTTTCTTTTTTGTCTGTATTTTCTACCTCACCGGTTACTTTCTCAACTATCTTGTCCTTCTGGTCATTTTCTGCCATTGGCTGGTCCTCCTTTTCTCGGTCGTATTCAGACAGATTCCTCTGTCCTTCTTATTCGATTTCCACCCCTGCAAGTTCTATAAACTCTTCCTCTGAAATGATCGGCACTCCAAGTTCTTTCGCCTTTCTGTTCTTAGAAGAAGCAGACTCTACATCATTGTTGATCAGATAATTTGTCTTCTTCGTTACAGATCCGGTCACTTTTCCACCCATCTTCTCAACCAGTTCTTTTACCTCATTCCGGTTTGCAAAATGATTCACGCTGCCAGTGATAACGAAACTCATACCTGCAAATTTCTGTTCCTCTGCCATCTCTTCCGGCTGGATCTCCAGTTCTCCGAGAAGGAGCTTAAATTCCTTTTTTCTTTCCTCTGATATAAAATATTTTACAAATGCCGCCGCAAGCACCGGACCTACCCCCTGGATATCACTCAGTTCTTCTTCAGATGCTCCTGTCATTTTTTCCACATCATTTTTAAAATGGCGGCAGATCAGTTTTGCATTTGCGAGACCGATTCCTGCAATCCCAAGTCCATATACCACTTTAGCAAGTGTTGTGCTTCTCGCCTTATCCACGCTTGCAATCAGATTCGCATAGGATTTTTCTCCAAAGCCTTCCATCGTCTGAATTTCTTCCTGATAGAAATCCAGATGGAAGATATCTCTGTATTTGTGAATGAATCCTCTCGCAATAAATTTCTCCAGTGTCGCCTCAGAAAGCCCGTCAATATTGAGTGCATCCCTGCTGACAAACAATGCAAAGGATTTGATTCTTTTTGCCTGACACATCGGATTTGTGCAATACAACGACTTTGCATCATTCATCTGACGGATCTCCGTAGCTCCACCACAAACCGGACAGACTTTCGGGATCTCAATATTATCACTTCCGGTCAGATTCTTTGCAATCTGTGGAATGATCATATTCGCCTTATAGACTTCGATCGTATCCCCGATTCCCAGATGCAGCTCCTCCATAATACTTAAATTGTGTACACTTGCACGGCTTACCGTTGTTCCTTCCAGCTCTACCGGTTCAAAGATCGCTACCGGATTAATAAGCCCTGTTCTTGATGGACTCCATTCAATTTCCAGAAGGTGCGTCTCGCGGATCTCATCTGCCCATTTGAAAGCGAAAGAATCACGTGGGAATTTTGCCGTTCTCCCAAGCGACTGCCCATACGCAATGTCATCATATACAAGAACCAGACCATCTGACGGAAAATCATTTTCTACGATCTTTTCTGCAAAAAATGCAACCTTCTCATCCAGTTCTTCCCTTGTCACCAGATAATGCTCCACCACATCAAATCCCTGATGTTCCAGCCAGTCAAGCTGTTCTTTTCTGGAATTGTGGAAATCCACATTTTCTGCACGTACCAGGGTAAATGCATAGAATTTTACGTTTCTCTGTGCCGTGATCTTGTTGTTCAGCTGGCGGACAGAACCACTGCACAGATTCCGTGGATTTTTATATTTTGCATCCACGTCATCAATTTCTTCATTGATCCGCTCAAAATCTTTGTAACCGATCACCGCTTCCCCTCGCAGGATCAGTTCTCCTTTATACGGAATATGAAGCGGCACGTTTTTAAATACTTTCGCATTGTTGGTAATGACCTCACCGACTTCCCCATTTCCTCTTGTAACTGCCTTAAAAAGTTCGCCGTCACGATAGGTCAAAACGATCGTCAGACCATCCATCTTCCATGAGATCACAGCCATCTGGTCTCCGACAAATTCCTTCAGCCTTGCCACTTCTTTTGTCTTGTCAAGAGAAAGCATCGGTGACTCATGACGTTCTTTCGGAAGCTCACTTAATACTTCATATCCTACATTCACCGTCGGACTGGAAGCCATAACGGTTCCCAGCTCTTCTTCCAGACCTTTCAGTTCATCATACAGCGCATCATACTCATAATTGCTCATAATTTCCTGCGCATCCTGATAATAAGCTTTTCCGGCTTTATTCAGAAGCTCTACCAGCTCCTGCATCCTTTTCATCTTATCCATATCCAAATCCACACTTTTAATTATTGTTCCACGGTGTCGGCTCTGACTTTGAATCCCTGATCAGCTCATAGAGTTCATTCAGTTCCTGATCCGTAACCTTCCGGTATTCTCCCGGCTTTAAATTACCAAGTTCGATATTCATGATCCGCACTCTCCGCAGCTCCTTTACCTCGTAGCCAAGTGCCTCACACATCCGGCGGATCTGCCGGTTGAGTCCCTGTGTCAGAATGATCTTAAATTTATATTTTCCAAGCTTTTCTACCTGGCATGGTCTTGTAACAGTATCCAGGATCGGGACACCGCCTGCCATCTCCTTGAGAAATTCATCTGTCACGGGCTTATCAACTGTAACTTTATATTCTTTTTCATGTTTATTTGCCGCACGCATCATCCGGTTGATAATGTCGCCGTTGTTCGTCATCAGAAGCAGCCCTTCCGAATCCTTATCCAGACGTCCTACATAAGTAATCCGTACCGGATAGTTAAGGAAACGTACAATACTGTCTCTCTCCCGTCTTTCCTCAGTACAGACAATTCCACGCGGCTTATTGACCGCAAGCACGATCATCTCTTCCTGTCTGGATACCTGCTTTTTCCCAATCCGGACAACCTGCCACGGCTCTACCTTCATTCCGGTCTCTGCACGCACACCGTCAACCGTCACCTGTCCGGCTGCTATCAGTTTATCCGCTTCCCTTCTGGAACATACACCAGCTTCACTTAAATATTTGTTCAGCCGGACCGGTCCTTTATTTTCCGTGTCCAGAAACTGCTTTTCTATTTTATTTGCCATGTTTTTCTCCTGTTAATTCTCATCCAGTACCCCCGCCAGCATCCGATCTTCAATGAATGTATTGGCATTATACAGGAACAGCACATCATCAAACTGTTTATCTGACATCACAGAACTTAATTTACCGGTATAATAACGAGGGTCGATCACAACGATTTCCCGGTAATACGGAGCCAGAAGCGGAAGAAAACAGTTTGCATATGAATCTTTGAACACCAGAAGTCTGCGTTTTTCTGTCTGTGTTGACTGGATATCGATCATTGCATGATTTCCACCGAAGAATACGGAATATTGATCTCTCTCATCCAGTTTGGATGAATCATACATAGACGCACTCTTTTTCTGTTCTTCCACATAATTGACTGCAACCTGTGGTGCATCCGCACTCTTTGGCAGATAAATATAGATTGGTTCCTTATAATCTGTCTCATATCCACTCTTTGCGGATAACGTTCCGTTAAAAGAATCCGATACCGCATAGGCTTTCATCTTAATTTCTTCACTCTTATCCAGTCCAAGCTGTGTCTTTGCTCCCTGGAATGCATACCATGCACCAAGAGAAGTCCAGTGATGATCCGTGTGATAATAAATTGCTTCATCCTTGTGAGCATCCAGTACTTTTTCTGCATCGATCCAGTCATAAGAATCTCCAAGTTCTGCCTTTACACGGCTGATCTGTCTGCTCTGACTGGCAGTCACCGCAAATGCCGGAAGCTTGTCCTCCATAACATTTGCCGCATTCGGAACCAGCATCATATGCATCTGGATATCCGGATAACGCTCTTTAAAATTCTTCATTGCATCCAGATTCTCTTTCAGATCACTTTCATCTGCCACAGCAACATCTTCCATCAGATAATGATCCTTTCCTTTGAAAACACCACCTTCTTCTGTCCTCCCCGCCACACTGTCCGCAAATGTCTTGATTCTTACCCAGGTATCTCTTCCTGCAAACTGATCCGATACATACTCCTCGTACTGCTCCATAAACCTTCCGGAAGCAATTCCGGAAAGAGAAATTTCCGGTTTCTGCGCCAGCATACGCATTTCTTTTTCTGACATCTGCCTGTCTTTATGCATAAGGTTTACTCCGCAGCTGAGAATAAGGACTCCCAGAAATAAAAACGCACATACTGCCTGGATCTGTTTTTTCCCTCCTGGCAGAAAATACTTTGTTCTGTTTTTTTGTTTATTATTCTTTCCTTCTACCATTGTCTTTCCTTAAAATCTAAAATATAAAAATGGATTGTAACTTTCTGTCACCAGATATGCCACACACAGCACAAACAGTCCTGTCATCAGGCAGCCTGCCAGAACCGTATGCGGTCTTTCCTCATTAAATACCAGCCGCTTTCCGAGCAGATGCATAAACGGTGTACTTCCTATGATCCCTGCCACCCAGAAGAGCCAGTTTCGCATGATCAGGTACAATGCCTGGCTGTCCATAAATCCGGTTGCACCCTGTCCGAACATATTGCCGATCCAGGTAAGTGCACTTCCGAGTGTCGGGCTGAAGAACAGTACCCAGCCGAGCATGACCAGAATCATTGTGTAAAGTGTCTGGACTGCCTCCGGCAGCTTTGCAAGTATTTTTCCTGTAAAATATTTTTCAGTAATGAGGATCACTCCGTAGAAGAGCCCCCATACTACAAAGTTCCAGCTTGCCCCATGCCAGAGACCGGTCAGGAACCATACGATCAGAAGATTCAGTAAATGCCGCGGAACCGTTACCCTGTTTCCTCCAAGCGGAATATACACATACTCGCGGAACCATGATCCCAGCGAAATATGCCATCTTCTCCAGAACTCGGTAACACTTTTGGAAATATACGGATAATTGAAGTTCTGCATAAACTCAAATCCGAACATCTTTCCAAGTCCGACTGCCATGTCCGAATAACCGCTGAAATCGAAATAAATCTGGAAAGTGTAGGCAAGACATCCAAGCCATGCAGTCACTACTGACATTCCATCCATCGCCGCGATATTTTCATAAATCGAACCAATCGTATTCGCCAAAAGCACCTTCTTTGCCAGTCCTATCACAAAGAACCAGGCACCGTATCCAAACTTCGTCAGTGATTCCTTTCTTTCACGCAGTTGTCTCTCCACATCTGCATACTGTACGATCGGACCTGCGATCAGCTGTGGGAACATTGTAACATAGGTTCCGAAATCAATCAGATTTACCTGTACGTCTACATTTCCCCTATATACATCAATGATGTAAGACAATGTCTGGAAAGTATAGAAAGAAATTCCGATTGGGAGCTCCAGTTTTCTATATGGAATATAGAACGGAAGGATCGCATTTAAATTTGTCACGATAAATCCGTAATATTTGAAAAATCCAAGAATAAACAGGTTTACAACGATCGTAAAGATCAGACTGTGCACCTGCGATTTTCTTCCTGCTTTTAATGCAATGTCCATTCCGCAAAAATAATTGAACAGAATGGAAATCAGCATCAGGAAGATATAGACCGGCTCTCCCCACGCATAAAATATGAGGGAAGCGATCAAAAGTACCACATTTTTTACCTTACGCGGCACCAAATAATATACCAACAGTGTAATTGGCAAAAATGTAAACAAAAATACCAGACTACTAAATAACATAACTTTTTCGTTTCCTTTTATCTACTTCAGGCTCTTTGTAAACGCCTTTTCTACAGTTTCAGCTTTTGGTGAAATAACAAAAAGCACGTATGTACCTTTCGTCTTAATGATCGAAGCATCCAGAAGCTTTACCTGCTCGGCCCCATATCCTTCAAAATTATCGAGCTGTGTCTTTTTTCGCTGTTCTGCGGCTTTCTCAACTGCCTCTGCCTCATTCTCGTCCTTTGTTTTCACCAGAAGGAGCTCGTTGACTCCCATTGTTTCATTCGTATAATACAGTGTTATATCTTCATAATCCTTTGGATTGATCCCATAGAATCTCTTGATCTCCTGGGTTCCGGCAAGTGTCATGTTCTTGTCATCTGCCGCATCCACAACCGCTTTCTGTACATCTGCAAACGGTGTATCGCTGTCTCCCTTGGACTGAAAGATCAGACCGATATAGATAAGCAAAATAATTACCATCCCAGCTCTGATATTACGCAGAACTGTAAATTCCCCTTTTTTCTTTGTCATATTCCGGCCACCTCCGCCATATGTTCTGCCCAGATTGGATAATACTCTGCCTTCATATGCTCGCCATCCTGCTCATAATACTCATCTTTTACGATCTCTGTATTATCGATAAATGTAATTCCTTCTTCATCACACATTGCTTTAAGTGCGGTATTATAATCCGGAATCTTGGCATAAACCGGCTCTTCTTCTTCTTTTTGGGCGGAAACAGGAAGAACACAGTTGATATAGAGCACTGCATCGGGCATCTGCTCACGCACATTTGCAAGTACCGCTTTGTATTTTTCAATAAATGCATCTGTATCTCCATCTGTTCCGGAAATGTCATTCAGTCCAAGTGCCAGAAAGAGGACTTCCGGCTTTAACTCTGCTGCTGTCCTGATCAGATCACCGGTCTGATCAAGGTGCATTCCTTTTTCCGCTACAACCTTAGAAGTATCAAGCACATCATATACGGTAAAACCGGTTGTGATCGAATCTCCGAGAATCACCGCATGCGCAAATTTTTCGGACAACGGACGGTTCTGCCAGTCCTCTGTCGCCTGTTTTTCTTCTTTCTCAATATTTGAAATTTTGGTCTCCACCTCAGATACATCTGCTTTTTCCAGCTTCTTGATTGCTTTTACTCCTGCTGATGTATTCACCTTATCTGTTCCAAGATGCGAAAGACCAATACTTACGATTACAGTCAGTACAACAACCGTTCCTGCAATTTCCATCAGAACTTTTTTTCTTCTTTCTTCTGCCTGATGTTCTTTCTCCATCGTTCTTTTCTTCATGCTATGCATCCTATCTTTTATTAAAATATGAGTTCCATTTTCATTGAATCATGTGATAAATACTCTAACCTATTCATTTTACTTTCTTCTATTATAAAAGTCAAATCTTTAATAATGCCAAAATCACCAAATGTGCAGGGTAAAACACGTAAAAAAAATACTTTTTCACAAGAAAATGTTTCTGTGATTTTTTTCCGTTATAAAATACCAAAACACAGCCTCCCGCTGCCAGTACTGCAATCATTGCCCCTGCTCCCGCTGCGATTCCTGCAGCTCCCGGAAGTTCTGCTGTCACCGTAATCCCCAGAACAAGTGCTGCAATAAAAAAAGCCTTTTTCCGGCGCTTTGGATCCTCTCCTGCCCGGTAAAACCAAAGCGTATACAATGGAGCCAGAATTGCCCAGTCACAGATACTGCTTACTGCTATAATTCCCAGTACAACCAGACTTTTCTTTCCCGGATCTGATATTTTTTCCTCTGCGATCATCAGACACAGACACAGAAAAAGTGTAAATATCATATTTAAAGTATACCACGGTGCCAGATGATTCCGCGCAAATGCCAGATAATACGGAAGCTGTGAAATGACAGCAAAGATCAGCAGTCTTCCGGCATATTTTTTTACTGACCTTGTATAACGGTATCCTTCAACCAGAAACCAGCACATGACCGGTGCTGTAAAATAACCGATATCCTTTAGCGCTTCGCAGGCAAAGGTTCCTGGTTGCAGAAATATATTTGCAACGTGATTGAGCAGCATAGTAAACACTGCAATGTATTTGATCTGATCCCGGTTTAATTCTATTTTCATCTTGTTATCCATCCTTTTTCTTTCCCGTATTGTATCAAATTCTTATGCATATCTCAAGATTTATGCTATACTGATACTATTACACTGATGACGGGAGGAAGTCTATGCTTATTTTTTCTCTGGATACAAAAAAATGCATGAACGCACTTTTACTGCATCCTGCATTTGATTCCTTTTTATTTATTGAAGGAGATATCACAACTTTTAATACCTTTCAATTTAACGGACGACTGAAAAAAGATTTCTTCAGTGCTGAAGAAAAAGAAGCTCTGGATGACCGGGAATATGCTCTCTGGAAGGAACTTCGCGAGTTTTGCCTTTCTCTGATCAAAGGAAAGCGTACTCCGCTGGGATTTCATTTTGTTCTTTCTATGTCAGCACCAAATATTGCACGGCTTCTCGAACAGGAACATCTTTCATTTGCTCCGGCAGATGTGCAGGGACTGTACCTGAATTTTAAATATGACGGGACAAAACTTAGCTGTACGACAGGAACATCTATGAACCTGTTCACGCTGGACAAATCACTGGAGCAGGCATGGGACAAGATGGCGCAGCGGATTTTTGCAAAGTACGAGATTCCGTTTGAAGTTGAGTAAAATTTTGAAAATAGTGATGAGACAAAGAGCATAAAATACTGTATGCAGTATTTTATGCTCTTTGTCTTTCTACCCCGTTGGCAAAATTCTTACACAATGCCTCAACTCGGAATTGCAAGAGGACGGTCGGCGGGTTCCGGAAAATCCGGAACCTTGGACCTGGTTCTGGGTAAATTCAGATATATGTTCCGTTTCTTATACGTGGGTAATGATTGCTGTCAGTAATTCCTGGAATTGCTCAGCCACCCGGTCGGCGGTTTGTTGGACTTCCTGGTGGTTCAGATGTTGTGATGTCATGCCGGCGGCGAGGTTGGTGATACAGGAGATGCCACAGACTTCGATTCCCATGTGGCGGGCAGCGATCGTCTCGCAGGCGGTGCTCATGCCTACGGCATCAGCCCCACAGGTGCGGTACATACGGATTTCTGCCGGAGTTTCATAAGATGGACCGGTAAGCTGAAGGTATACACCTTCTTTCAGAGGAATGCCGAGTTTTTGGGCTTCTTTCTTTATGATCTGCTGCATCCGTTCACTATAGGCTTCACTCATATCCGGAAAACGGGTTCCAAGTTCTTCGACATTGGCACCGATCAGTGGATTAGGGATTCCACTCATAATCTGGTCTGTGATGAGCATGAGATCGCCCGGATGGAATCCGGTATTGATTCCGCCTGATGCATTGGTAAGAATCAGCTTCTTTGCGCCTAACATTCCCATCAGCCGCACCGGAAGCACCACATCTGTTACCGGATACCCTTCATAATAATGCACACGTCCCTGCATGATCACAACCGGAACTTCTTTTACATAACCAAATACAAATTGTCCTTTATGTCCCACCACTGTCGACACCGGAAAACCTTCAATTTCTGTATATGGAATGATCTGTTCTATCTTGATTTTTGATGCGTATTCGCCAAGACCGGAGCCCAGAATCACTGCCACTTCCGGTTTAAAATTCGTTTTTTGGAGAATGCTTTTCCGGCATATTTCCAGCTTTTCATAAATTTCATTGCTCATACAGAATTCCTCTTTTCTATTATTCTTCAGAGTCAATCCTCTCTGTTTGTAGTTTCTTTATTTCAGCATTTTGCAAATTTTATCTTTTATAGAATCATCGGCAAATGCAGTATCAATTGCATTTTTCATCATCAGAAGGATTTCTTCGTCCCGGATTCCATAATTTTTCTGAATAAATTCCAGTTCTTTCGTAAGGCTGGTGTTACTTACCGTTCGGTTATCTGTGTTGACCGATACTTTTAACCCTGCATCCAGAAATTCCCGCATCGGATATTCCGCCATGCTGTTTACAGATTTGGTCTGTAAATTGCTGATCGGACACATCTCGATACCAATACCTGCTTTTTTGACCATTTTCCGGATCTCCTGGTTGCCACGCATCGCGATCCCATGCCCGATCCTTCCAGCTCCCACGTTTATCGAATCTATGACATTCTGTGGATTTCCACATTCTCCGGCATGGAGTGTAAATGGCATTCCCATCTTCTTTGTCTCTGTAAAAATATCCATAAATTCAGACATCGGATACAATGCTTCTGCTCCTGCAAGATCTGCTGCACAAACTCCGGATCCCAGATATTCTCTTGCCGTCTTGATCATCCGCATATTATCCTCAGTGCTGTGATGCCGCATTGCACAGACGATCACACCATACTCGATTCCAAAATCTTTTTTCCCCTGCTCCATTCCGCTGATTACTGCTTCGATCACCTTCCGGCTGTCCATCTTTTTTGTCTCTGACAGAAGTGGAGCAAAACGGATCTCCGCATAACAGACATTTTCTTCGTTCATCTGGGAGAGCAGATCATACGCAGCTCCTGAAAGTCCCTCTTCATCCATAATACATCTGCCGGGAAGGTCAAATTTTTCCAGATATTCATTCAGACTTGTACAGTTTTCTGAAACACTGAGTTCTTCAGGTCTTACAGTTCTTCCAAGCCTTTTTTCAATAAATGGTCTGCTAAGAGAACCGTCCAGATGACAGTGAAGCTCAATCTTTGGTAATTCTTTCAAGGTTTCCTGTGTCATTTTTCATTCCTTCTCTTTTTCCTTTTCTTCAAAAATCTTCTTTTAGAGTCTAAGTCCTTTTTCATTCTGTAAGATTGGATGGTCCGAAACCTTTTGGCAACATTTCTTTCAAGGTATAGATATCATATTGCTTTGCATCTATTGCAAGAATGATCTGAAATGTCTCCGGATCGCAGAATTCCATCATGACCTGCCTGCATACTCCGCACGGCGGTGCATACTCTGTCACAACACCGCCCTTTCCCCCTACAATACAGATTGCATCAAATTCTTTTACTCCTTCGCTGACTGCCTTGAAAAATGCGGTACGCTCCGCACAGTTTGTCGGTGTATAAGCCGCATTTTCAATATTGCATCCCGTATATATCCGTCCATTCTTTCCAAGCAGCGCAGCTCCCACTTTAAAGTCAGAATAAGGGGTATAAGAATATGCAAGCTGAGAAAGCGCGATTTCTATCATTTTTTTAATATGTTCTTTTTTCATTCTCTTTTTTCCTGCTTTTTCTTGCTAAATAAGTTCATTCAGAATCGAATGCCCGATCGTTCCTTCCGGCATTTTTACACCAAAATTATCTGTGACCGTTGCCCCGATCACTGCAAAGGTATTTTCCTCCATAATCACGCCACCCTCATCCATCTTTTTGGAATACGCCAAAAACGGTACATATTCCCGTGTATGATCGGTTCCTGTGTAGGTCGGATCGTTTCCATGATCGGCGGTAATAATAAGAAGATCATCCTCCCGCAGATCATCCAGCAAAATTCCAAGATTTTTATCAAATCTCTCAATCTCATGTCCGTAGCCAACCGGATCGCGCCGGTGTCCCCACTGTGCATCAAAATCAACCAGATTTACAAAGCACAGTCCGTCAAAATCTTTTTTGCAAATCTCAATGGTCTGCTCCATTCCATGCACGGAGCTGTTGGAATGATACGATTCTGTGATTCCTTCCCCGCAAAAGATATCATGGATCTTTCCGACTGCGATCACATCCTTTCCCGCATCTTTCAGTGCATCAAGTGCAGTCTTTCCGGCCGGCTCAAGTGCATAATCCCTGCGGTTGCTGGTTCTTTTAAATTCACCTTTTTTCTTTCCTACATACGGTCTTGCAATGACTCGTCCCACGCGCCATTCATCCTTCATCGTGATCTCTCTTGCGATCTCACAACACCGGTACAGATTTGCCAGATCAAATGTCTCTTCATTTCCACAAATCTGCAATACAGAATCCGCAGAGGTATAGACAATCATTGCACCTGTTTCAATTTCTTCTTCCCCAAGTTCTTCAATGATCTTTGTTCCGCTCTCACTACGGTTTCCAATCACTTTTTTCCCACAACGTTTTTCCAGTTCTGCGATCAGTTCCGGTGGAAATCCATGTTCGGTAAAGGTTTTAAATGGTTTTTCTGTATAAATTCCCATCATTTCCCAGTGTCCGGTCATCGTATCTTTTCCGTTACTCGCCTCTTTCAGCCTGGTAATTTTTCCAACCGGATTCTCGATTCCATACATCTTTCCTCCGGTATGCAGATTCAGCATACCAAGCTTCTGAAGATTTGGAATCTCCAGTGTTCCCATTCTGTCTAAAATATGACCAAATGTATCTACATCCCTGTCACCGAATTTCTCAGAATCAGGCATTGCACCAATTCCGAGCGAATCTAGAACGATCACAAAGATTCGTTTATATATTGTTTCTTTCATTTACCGATCCTCTTTGATCAACTTTCTGATGGCTTCCACTGCCACCTGTACTGCCATATCTGTATCATGTACTACCGGATTTTCAAGTCCCAGTTTTTCTCTTTCCTGATTTGCCATTACAAGGAAACACGCACCCACGCGTACATGAAGCTTTGCTGCCACAATGTAAAGTGCTGCCGTCTCCATCTCTGATGCCAGACATCCCAGTTTCTTCCAGGCTTCCCATTTATTGATCAGTTCATAACCTGCCGGCATCATCTCCGGCTCATGCTGTCCGTAAAATGCATCTTTTGACTGTACCACTCCGGTATAAAATTCACAGTCCTTTTCCTTCGCAGCACTGACCAGTGCGTTCACCACCATAAGGTCTGCCACTGCCGGATATTCGATCGGCGCATATTCTTTGCTAGTCCCTTCCATTCTGACGGCACCCGTAGCAACTACTATATCCCCACTTTTTACTTCCGGCTGTATCCCACCGCAGGTTCCAATCCGTACAAACGTATCAGCTCCACATCTGGCTAATTCTTCCATCGCAATTGCTGCTGATGGTCCCCCAATTCCGGTAGATGTGACACTTACCTTTACGCCATCTAAAGTTCCTGTATAAGTGATAAATTCCCGGTTATCCGCAATCATCACCGGATCTTCAAAATACTGTGCTATTTTTTTGCAGCGCTTTGGATCTCCCGGGAGAATGACATAACGGCCGACTTCCCCGTTGGCCACCTGAATATGATATTGTCTGCTTATATCCTTTGAATAATTCTTCATCGTATCCACCGCCTCTCTTTAGTTATATTATACTATAAAAGACCAGGAAGTTCACCAACACTTTGTGGAAAGTATTTCCAAATACAGCAAAAAAGCCTGACCATTCAGACCTTTTCGCATAAGCGAAAATGGAAATCTGAATGGCTCAGGCTTTTCCGGGTATCTACAGCAAGATTATTTTGCCAGTTTCATCATAATTTCATTACTGCGTTTCACAAATTCTGTCATCTCTTCCGGGCTGAGTGGCTTGTGTGCCAGCATTGCCAGGTCATATAACTGATGGCAGAACATTTCTGTATTTTCGCCATCTTTATGTGCTACAACATATTCTACCAGCGGATGATTTGCATTCAGGATCAGGGTTGCATTGGTTCCGAACATAGACGGATCCATGCCTGACATTCCATACATCTTCATCATTTCCTGCATACGGCGTGATTCTTCGGAAAGTGTAATCATAGATGCCACATTTTCATCTTTCATCTTTTCCACTTTTACTTCCAGTTTGTCATTGCCAAGTGCTTTGCGGAAGATTTCGACCAGACTATCAGTTTTTTCTTTGAATGCTTCTTTTTCTTCTTCAGATACATCTTCTTTGAAGTGATCAGTCAGATCTGCATCGATTCTCTGGAACTTGATATGTTCGTTCTTCTGTTCCATCTGAGTAATAAATGGAGAATCAATATTATGTGACAAGATCACTGCGTCCAGTCCCTCTTTTTTGAACATATTGATATACTGGCTCTGCTGCTGTTCATCTGTTACATAGTAGATTGTTGTCTTCTCTGTTTCTTTCTTTTCTGCTGACTGCTCTGCATTTTCACCCTCGGTCTTTTCCTCCGGTTCTGCTTTTCCGCCATTTTTTTCGATGCATTCTTTGAGTGTCATATACTTGTGATCCAGGTTCTTGAACAGAACATAATCGCTCATCTTCTCGCAGAATTTTTCATCTTTCAGGCAGCCGAATTTGATAAATGGGCTGATGTCATCCCAGTATTTCTCATAGTTTTCTTTATCTGTCTTGCACATTCCTGAAAGCTTGTCAGCAACTTTCTTGGAAATGTATTCGGAGATCTTCTGTACGAATCCATCATTCTGCAGTGCGCTTCGTGATACGTTAAGCGGCAGATCCGGACAATCAATGACTCCTTTTAATACCATCAGGAATTCCGGAATAACTTCTTTGATATTGTCTGCGATAAATACCTGATTGTTGTACAATTTGATGGTTCCTTCAATGGAATCGTATTCGGTATTGATCTTAGGGAAGTACAGGATACCCTTTAAGTTGAATGGATAATCCATGTTCAGATGAATCCAGAACAGCGGTTCTTTGTAATCCATAAATACTTTCCGGTAGAAATCAATATAATCTTCTTTGCTGCATTCGTTTGGATGCTTTGTCCACAGCGGTGCCGGATCACTGATCGATACCGGACGTTTCACGATCTTTGCTTTGTCGGATGCCGGTGAAACTTCAACCATTTCTTTTTCACCGTTCTCATTTTCTTTTTCTTCCATCTTGGCGTCTTCATGGATATGTTCAACAACCGTATCGGTATCCAGGACTTCATCCTCCGGGATCGTCTCATATTCCGGTTCTGCATTTGCTTTGGATACAAAAATCTCTACTGGCATGAATGAACAGTATTTTTCAAGGACTTCGCGGATTCTGTATTCATTTGAAAATTCTACACAATCTTCGTTCAGGAATAAGGTGATTTCAGAACCAACTTCCTCTTTATCCCCTTCTTCCATCTCATACTCTGTACCGCCTTCACTTACCCAGTGTACCGGTTTTGCACCTTCTTTATAAGAAAGGGTATCAATATGAACTTCATCAGCTACCATGAAGGCAGAGTAGAATCCAAGACCAAAGTGTCCGATCATATCGTCCTCTGTTGTCTTATCTTTGTATTTGTTCAGGAATTCGGTTGCTCCTGAAAATGCGATCTGTGTGATATATTCTTCTACTTCATCAGCAGTCATACCAAGACCATTATCGATGAATTTCAAAGTCTTCTCTTCCGGGTTTACAATAACCTGGATCTTTCCTTTATAATCATCCGGAAGTGTATATTCTCCCATCATGTCCAGCTTCTTTAATTTTGTGATCGCGTCGCATCCATTGGAAACAAGCTCTCTTGCGAAAATATCATGATCAGAATATACCCATTTCTTGATAATCGGGAAAATATTTTCGCTGCTGATTGAAAGACTACCTTTTTTTGCTGCCATTTTTATCACTCCTAAATTTCATATTCTATCTTTTTACGGTTTCAAATACCGTATTTTTCTGTCTATGAAATATCTTAATACCCTGATTTCTAAATGTCAATAGAAAATTAGCACTCTTTTGGCAAGAGTGCTAATAATTCTGTGAAGAATATAAACTTTCTGTGAAATATATTTTCCGATTCTTTGTGTACCGTCTATAAGAAATCTTTGACATACACTTGCAAAAGCTTTTACTCCACGCTCTTCAAAGATTCCACCATATCGATCTTCTTCAGCTTGTAGAACATTACCCAGTTTACAAATAAAGAAAATGCTACAGTAAACAAGAAACTGTACAGATAACTCTGCCAGTGTATCTGACGTCCGAACATCGCCTCTTCCACCTCAACCGTCAGGATGATATACCGGTGAAGCAGATTACCAAGCACCATACCCACAACCGATCCAATGATCGTCAGCAGGATATTCTCTCTGTATACATAAGAGGCAACCTCTCCGTCGTAGAATCCCAGAACCTTCAAGGTTGCAAGCTCTCTCTGACGCTCGGTGATGTTGATATTGTTCAGATTGTACAGTACCACAAATGCCAGCATTCCGGCAGATACGATCAGTACCACGATGACCAGATTCAGGCTTCGCAGCATGTCATCCAGCCTTCCTTCAATACTGCTGGTATAACTTACATTCAGTACTCCATCCATCGACAGAAGCTTTGTTCCGATCTTCTCGATCTGATCATCCTTTCCGTCCTTTACACTGTAGATGATCGTGTTATATTCTGCCGGTACGCCATATAATTCCTCGTATTTTTCCGGTGACAGATACAGGTAATGGCTCATATAGTTCTCGCAGATGGCGCCAACCGTCACCGTCTGGTCTCCCCTGTCCTCGTCCTCGATCGTAAGCTCATCTCCCACCTTTACATTCAGAAGGGATGCCATTTTCTCAGTCAGAATCACTTCGTCTTTTTTCAGTGAATAAACCTCGTCCTTATTGGTCCTGCTGTGGAAGCTTAAAAAGTCCTCAATCTTTTCATTATCCGATGGCACCATCAGATAAAGTGTCTTTTTACCGGATGCAGATTTTACATCGGTCTTCTGCATCCGCGCTTCGATCGTCTCTTTTATATCTGCATTCTGATCCAGATAATCATGGAGCTGTTGTCTGTTCTCTTCGGATATGTCGTCACTCATGTAGGTTGCCGCATCATAGAACTGCACCTTCTCATACTGCAGGCTGACGATCTCATAGATACAGTCCTTCAGTCCGAATCCGACTACCATCAGTGCCATACAGCCTCCGATTCCGAAAATGGTCATAAAGAATCGCTTCTTATACCGGATCAGATTCCGCACGGTCGATTTCCATGTAAAATTCAGATGCTTCCAGATAATTCCGATCCGCTCCAGAAGAATCCGCTTCCCCTGCTTCGGTGCTGCCGGACGCATCAGCTCTGCCGGTTCTGCTGCCAGCTCTTTGTAGCAGGATGCGATCGTAGCGATCAGTGTGCAGGCAACTGCGATTCCCGAAGCCTGGAGTGCATAGCTCATATGGTACGGTACCAGGATCGCCGGCAGATGTTTATACAGGATCATATAAGCATAAATAATGATAAACGGCAGGATCTTTTCCCCGGCCAGTACTCCGAAAATACTTCCGCCAAGCGTTGCAATCAGAGCATAACCAATGTATTTCCCTGCAATTGCAGCTTTTCCGTAACCGAGTGCCTTCATCGTTCCGATCTGGACTCTCTGCTCCTCTACCATTCGTGTCATCGTCGTCAGACTGATCAGTGCTGCCACCAGGAAAAAGAGTACCGGGAACACTTTTCCAATAGAACGCATGCGGTCTGCATTATCTCCGTATCCTTGATATTCCGTCAGTGCATCCTCTCTCGTCTGCACATACCACTTCGGATTTTCGATTTTTTTGATCTCAGCCTTTGCGTCTGCGATCTTCTGCCTTGCATCCGTCAGCTGCTTCTCTCCATCTGTAATCTTTGCCTGTCCGTCCGTGATCTGTTCTTCCGCTTCTTTTGCTGCCTGCTCATATTTACTCCGGCCATCCGCAAGCTCCTGTTCACCGGATGCAAGTTGTGCTTTACTTGCATTTAAAGTGTCCTCTTTTTCATTCAGCAGTGCCCATGCAGACAGGATCTGTGCTTTTCCGTCCGTAATCTGAGATTTTGTGCTGTCAAGCTGGGATCTAGCTGCTGCGATCTGACTCTTGCCGTCTGTAATCTGTCTGCCTGCACTTAACAGCTCTTCTTCCTGTGCGGCAAGTGTCTGCTCCTGCTGAAGAAGTACTTTCTCTTTTGCATCCAGATCTGCTTTTTGCTTAGTCAGGCTGGTAATCTGTGCCTCCAGGTCTGCTTCTGTAGCAAAACCTGCCTTGTTCAGTTTCTCCTGCTTTGTCTTTTCAAGCTGTGTCTTCCATTCCTGCATACCGGCAAGCTTTGTATTTAAATTCTCCCATTTTTCTACATAAGCTTGTTCTTCTTCATTTCTATTCTCTTTAGGAATATTTACATATTTCTGATATACCTCGCTGTTCATTCCGTCCAGCTGCGTCTTCAATCCTGCAATCTCTGAATCACACTGGCTGATTTCATCTTCAATCCCAGCCAGTTCGTCTTTCAGCTGATTAAGCGGTGCAAGTTCCTCGTCCAACCGTTTCTTCCCATCAGCGATCTGTGACTTTCCTGCTGGAATCTGTTCCTTCCCCGCCGTAATGATCGGCATATATTTCGAGTAATTGCTCAGATAAACCTGTTCCGCATCTGCAAGCTCCTGTTCTTTCTGATCCAGCTGTGTTTTTCCGGATTCATACTGTGCCTCCGCCGAATCAAGCTGTGCCTGCTTATCATTCAGCTGCGCTTTTGCATCGGCAAGCTGTGTCTCGCCGTCTGCAATCTGCTGCTTTGCATCCGCAAGCTCTGCTTCTCCATCCGTAAGCTGCTGCTTTGCTTTTTCCAGTTCTTCGGCTGCCTTGCTTTTCCCACTCTCCAGCTCTTTTTTCGCATTCTCCAGTTCCTGCGATTTTTCATTCACTGTCTTCTCCGAATCAGCAAGCTTTTCATTTGCCTCATCTACGATCTCCTGTTTGCGGGCTGCACAGCGTTCCTCTTCGATTGCACTCACGGCTTCCTTTGCTGCATCCGACAGATTATTGTATTCATCCGTAAATGCAGTTTTCTCTTCTGCACCGCTCACTTTCACATAAGCTTCCGTATAAACATCCATGTCAAAAGAAGCTTTATCCACTACAACAAATCCACTGATCTCTCCGTTTCCGATCGTACTGCTTCCTCTTCCAAATGAAATATACAGCGGACTGTTCCCGATACCTACAATCTTGTATGTATCTGTAACCAGCGAATCCGTCAATGCCTCTCCATCTCCGGAATGGAAAGCTACCGTGTCGCCAACCTTCAGGTCTGTATAGCTCAGAAAATCTTCATCCACCAGACATTCTCCGGCTTTTTCCGGCAACCTGCCTTTCACAACCGAAACCTGATTAAAATTCTTCTGCATGCTCAGCATATGGACAACCTTTTCATTGTCTCCAACCGGGCAAAGCACGTCTTTGCTGTATCCGCCTTCTACAGCTTCAATTCCCGATACCTTTCCAATCGCTTTGATATCCGCTTTGGTAAGTCCCATGGTTCCCATTACCTTCAGATCCATCAGCTCCGAATCATCAAAATACTGATCTGCAGTGATCCGCATACTTGGCTCTGATGCACGGATTCCCGAATAAAATGCGACACCCAATGCCACGATAAAAAAGATTGATACAAACCGTCCCATCGTCTTTTTTATTTCTATTATAAAGTCTTTGCGTAAAATATTTTTCTTCATCGGTCTTTACGTCCACCTACCATTCAATCGTCTCTACCGGAACCGGTCTTTCATTCAGCTTCATGCTTCCGACTTTTCCATTCTTCATTTTAATTACACGATCTGCCATCGGCGTGATCGCTGAGTTGTGTGTGATCAGGATCACTGTCATCCCTCGTTCACGGCACATATCCTGTAAAAGCTTCAATATTGCCTTACCGGTATTGTAATCCAGCGCCCCTGTCGGCTCATCACACAAAAGAAGCTTCGGGTTCTTTGCCAGTGCACGCGCAATCGATACCCTCTGCTGCTCCCCACCGGAAAGCTGTGCCGGGAAATTCTTCATACGGTCTGCCAGTCCCACTTCCCTAAGAACCATCTCCGCATCCAGCGGATCCTTACAGATCTGCAGTGCCAGCTCTACATTTTCAAGCGCCGTCAGGTTCGGAATCAGGTTATAAAACTGGAATACAAATCCAATATCATCCCTTCTATAGGAAGTAAGCTGCCTCGGCGAATACTTTACAATATTCTTTCCATCGATCCAGACCTCTCCACTTGTTGCCGTATCCATTCCCCCCAGAATGTTGAGCACTGTCGTTTTTCCCGCACCACTTGGACCTACTACAACTGCAAATTCACCTTTTTTTATCTGAAAATCAATTCCATCTGCTGCGGCAATCTCAACTTCACCCATACGGTAAATCTTACGGACATCCCGCATTTCAACAAATTCTTTCATCATCTTTCCCCTTATCTGTAAAATTTTCTGCTTTTTTTAATTTTAACATATTGGAAAAGCAAATCAAATATGAAGTCGTAAGATTATAAAACTTTCACATTTTCCATTTTTTGCACTGTTTTTGGCTATATTGCACAATTTTACAGCATCATTTTTGTAACATTTGTCTTTTCTGCGAATTTACAGAAGAGCATACACATGGTATTATAATATCAAGTTAAGGATAGCACTTAACGAAACCAAATAAGACGTTTTCAGTATTTTGATACTTTTTATTTTCATTTCTCCTTT
>ENA-ORUF01000387-ORUF01000387.1-human-gut-metagenome-genome-assembly--contig:-NODE-387-length-64070-cov-4.651066_pt1 | contig 64070 bp, 58 predicted proteins | sample MGYA00242077_ERZ509203 | MGnify/ENA primary metagenome ERZ509203 (study PRJEB26280, sample SAMEA2338834) | human gut metagenome | biome: human gut; feature: human-associated habitat; material: faeces... | reverse complement strand
CTGCTAAGCGAGATGGTGTACGTTCGCCGGGGGTTCGTGTTCACACGAAACCCTGACTCATTACTAACTATAAATATCCCCTGGTATCCATGCAGATTTGTGCTTGCACAAGGATCTGCATGGGTGCAAAAATCTGTATTTGGCGAATGTACATCATCGAGCTGCTAAGCGAGATGGTGTACGTTCGCCGGGGGTTCGTGTTCACACGAAACCCTGACTCATTACTAACTATAAATATCCCCTGGTATCCATGCAGATTTGTGCTTGCACAAGGATCTGCATGGGTGCAAAAATCTGTATTTGGCGAATGTACATCATCGAGCTGCTAAGCGAGATGGTGTACGTTCGCCGGGGGTTCGTGTTCACACGAAACCCTGGCTCATTACTAACGTAAAAAAGACTGGCATCGAGCCAGTCTTTCATCATAACTATTCTTTTTTTATTTCAGGAAGAACCAGTATCCTGCAAATGCAGCAGCTGCGATGATCAGGAAGATAAGGATTACAACAAGCACAACAGGAAAATGTCTCTCATCATCGTCATCTTCTTCGTCTAACATATTCTGATAGTTCTCACGCATCTCCTGTTCACGTTTTTCACGGACATGCTTTGGTGGGATATTAGAATAGGTCTGTTCTTTTTCTCCCTCTGGAGTGGAAAGATCAGGTGCAGTAATTTTAAGTTCATCCTCTTCATCAGAAATGATACGTGTGCTGGAATTGTCAATTGCATGTACCGGTTTAGCTTCTTTCGGACGTTTCTTTTTCGGACGTGGACGAACTTTTTCCCGGCTTTCTTCCTGACCTTCTGCATATTTGAGAAGTGGACGGTCTGAAGTAGCAGGGCGTTTCTTTGGATGCGGTCTGGATGGCTGTTCTTCGGAAGAACCTTCTGTCTTCGGACGAGGTTTTCTTACCGGTCTTTCGCCTTCGGCAGCCGGGTTAGGACGTTTTTTCTTCGGATGAGCCGGTACTTCTGGATTAGCAGAAGAAGCGGTCCGCTTTTCGGCGTTTTCCGGAGATACCGGACGTTTTTTCTTTTTCTTTGGCTGGGCAGGACGTTCGGCAGAAGTTTTTTCTCCTTCGGCAGCCGGGCGCTTTTTGTGTGGCTTTTCTGCAGCCTTACTGGCTTCAACTGTTTTTTCAGCCAATGCTTCTTTTGCAAGCTTTTTTTTCTTTTCACGCTGTTTATCTAAATTCCACTGCTTTTTACAGTCGCGGCAGATTGCGAATTCATTGTAGATTGCTTCACCGGCTTCATTTTCGCCTATTTTTTTGTTCTTGATCTCAAGATCCTTTTTACAAATCGGGCACTGCATGATTTATCTCTCCTCTTTGGTTTTTTAATATGTATCTACTCCCTTATTAAATGATGTAAATGTTAAAAATTATGTTTAACATTCACATCCTTAAATACATAGAATCATACATTTATAATGTTATCACGTCCCCAAAAGATGTCAAGAAAGTTCTTTGAATATTTACAAAAAAGTGCTATAATAAAATGGATTTACTATAGATTAGGAGGACGCGAAGATATGACAGATACAAAGACAATCAAAGTAGGATTACTTGGACTTGGAACAGTCGGAACAGGTGTTTATAAATTGATTGGACGCCGCAGTGAAGAGATGCAGCAGAAGACCGGCGCCGCTCTTGAAATAAAGAAAATCCTGGTACACAACATGAAAAAAGTAAGACAGGGTGTAGATCAGAATCTGCTGACAGATCAGTGGAAAGAGATTATAGAAGATGATGAAATCCAAATCGTGATCGAGGTGATGGGCGGAATTGAGCCAGCGAAAACGATGATCACAGAAGCACTGAAAGCAGGGAAAAATGTAGTAAGTGCAAATAAGGATCTGATCGCAGAATATGGAAAGGAACTCTATGACGCTGCGAAAGAAGGTAGCGCTGATTTCCTGTTTGAAGCAGCGGTAGCAGGAGGAATCCCGATCATCCGTCCGCTTAAGCAATGCCTGGAAGGCAACCAGATCGATGAAATCATGGGAATTGTCAACGGTACGACTAACTATATCCTGACAAAGATGTTTGAAGATGGAATGGATTTCACAGAAGCACTCGCAAAGGCGACAGAGCTTGGCTATGCAGAAGCGGATCCGACGGCGGATGTGGAAGGTCTGGACGCAGGACGTAAGGTGGCAATCATGGCTACGTCAGCATTCCATTCGCAGGTGAAATTTTCGGATGTCTATACGGAGGGAATCACAAAGATCACAGCAGCAGATGTAAATTACGCAAAAGAGATGGGAAATGTGATCAAACTGATCGGTATTGCGAGAAATACATCTAATGGAATTGAAGCAGGTGTTTATCCGATGATGATCGATAAGAAACATCCGCTCGCTACCGTAAGAGATTCCTTTAATGCTGTTTTTGTACACGGAGATGCAGTTGGGGATACCATGTTCTATGGAAGAGGAGCAGGAGAACTGCCGACCGCAAGTGCAGTTGTCGGAGATGTGATGGATGTTACAAGAAATATTGTATGGAACTGTACCGGAAGAATCGGATGGAGCACATACAAAGAGCTTCCGATCAAGGAATTTGCGGACGTCAAGAATCGTTTCTTTATCCGTATGCAGGTGAGTAATGAACCGGGAGTACTGGCAGCAATCGCGAAAGTATTCGGAGATCATAAGGTAAGTATCGAACGTGTGATCCAGGAACAGGCAAAAGCGGCAAAGGCAGAACTTGTCATCGGGACATCCGCAGTCAAGGAATACCATCTTCAGGATGCACTGGAGGAATTAAAAGAAATGCCGATCGTAAGTGAGATCAGCAGCATTATCAGAGAATATTAAAAGGCACAGCATTGGAAAAAGGAGTAATCAGGCATGAGTTATGCAGACAAAGTTTTTATAGAGATGTGCAGGGACATCATTGATAATGGAACCAGCACAGAAGGAGAAAAGGTACGTCCGAGATGGGAAGACGGGACTCCGGCGTATACTGTAAAAAAATTTGGTGTGGTGAACCGGTATGATCTGCGAAAAGAATTCCCGGCACTGACACTCAGAAGAACCGGGATCAAAAGCTGTACGGACGAGCTTTTGTGGATCTGGCAGAAAAAATCCAATAATATCCACGATCTGAACAGTCACATCTGGGACAGCTGGGCAGATGAAGATGGATCAATCGGGAAGGCATACGGCTATCAGATGGGCGTAAAGCATGTCTACAAAGAAGGAATGATGGATCAGGTAGACCGTGTACTCTATGATCTGAAGAATAATCCTTACAGCCGCCGGATCATGACGAATATCTATGTACATCAAGATCTTCATGAGATGAATCTGTATCCGTGTGCATACAGCATGACGTTCAATGTGACAAAAGAAAAAGGCAGCGACAAGCTGACACTGAACGGAATCCTGAACCAGCGTTCCCAGGATGTGTTGGCGGCAAATAACTGGAATGTATGCCAGTATGCTGTGCTGCTTCATATGCTCGCGCAGGTATGCGATATGCAGGTGGGCGAATTTGTACATGTGATCGCAGATGCACATATTTACGACAGGCATATTTCGCTGATCGAGGAACTGATTTCAAGAGAGACGCACCCGGCACCGAAATTCTGGCTGAATCCGGAAGTGAAAGATTTCTATCAGTTTACACCGGATGACGTAAGATTAGACGATTATGTGACAGGACCGCAGATCAAAAATATTCCGATCGCGGTTTAGAAAAGGAGACAGATACGATGAACATTATTGTAAATGCAGATAAAAACTGGGCAATAGGAAAGAATAACAGTCTGCTTGTACGAATCCCGGCAGATATGAAATACTTCCGTCAGATGACAGAAGGCAATATTGTCGTGATGGGAAGAAAGACACTGGAAAGCTTTCCGCAGGGGCGTCCGCTTGCCAACCGGGTTAATATCGTGATTTCCCACAATCCGGATTATCAGGTGAAGGATGCGATCGTGGTACACAGTGTGGAAGAGGCACTGCAGGAATGTAAAAAGCACAAAGGAGAAGTCTTTGTGATCGGCGGAGAAAGTATTTACCGTGCAATGCTTCCGTATTGTAATATAGCGTATGTTACACGGACAGATCATGTATATGAGGCAGATACCTGGTTCCCGGATCTGGAAAAGGATCCGGATTGGCAAAAAACAGCTGAGACGGATGAACAGACATATTTCGATCTTGAGTATGTATTTGCAAAATATGAAAGAATAAAATAGATCAATAAAATTTGCGAAATGTATCATTGACAAATCAATAGACCACTCATTATAATAAATGTAATCGATGAGACAATAGAAGAAATGCTATGACAAGGAGGAGTATATAATCTTCGGAAGCAAAGAGAGAAGGCGGACGGTGTAAGCCTTCATGAAGGGATTGTAGAAGTAGCCTTTGAGCAGCGGACCGAACGGGAATTTCTCAAGTAGACTTCGACGTAGGCCCTACGTTACAGGGGAATAGTATCGAACATTTCTATGGTTCTGTACTTGCGTGAGAGCAGAGAAGCAGCTTCTCTGAAGACAGGTGGTAACACGGATTTTATATTCGCCCTGAACGGTTAGCCGTTTAGGGCGTTTGTTATTCTATATGACTATGATAAAAATTTGGCGATCATCTGTATAGAAAATTCATGGAGGTAGATTTATGAAAAAAATATCAGGGAACAAATTACTTGTAAAAGCATTAAAAGAGGAGGAAGTAGATATCCTTTTTGGATATCCGGGAGCCTGTACAATTGATATCAGTGATGAAATTTACAAACAGGATTACACAAAAGTTGTACTTCCGCGTCATGAACAGGCACTTGTCCATGCTGCAGATGCTTACGCCAGATCAACAGGAAAAGTCGGGGTATGTCTGGTAACAAGCGGACCGGGTGCAACCAATCTGGTGACAGGAATTGCAACGGCAAATTATGACAGTGTACCGCTGGTATGTTTTACCGGACAGGTTGCGAGACATCTGATCGGAAATGATGCATTCCAGGAAGTTGATATTGTAGGTATTACAAGAAGTATCACAAAATACGGTGTGACAGTAAGAAAGAGAGAAGATCTGGGAAGAATCATCAAAGAGGCATTCTACATTGCGCGCAGCGGACGTCCGGGTCCGGTTCTTGTGGATCTCCCGAAAGATGTAATGGCAGAGCTTGGAAGCCCGAATTATCCGGAGACAGTCAATATCCGCGGATATAAGCCGAGTACCGGTGTTCACATCGGACAGCTTAAGAGAGCAGTCAAGATGCTTGGAAAAGCAAAGAAACCGTTGTTCCTTGCTGGTGGTGGGGTAAATATTGCAGGAGCGAATAAGGCGTTTACCGAACTTGTAGAACGTACCCAGATCCCGGTTGTGACAACGATCATGGGACGTGGTGCGATTCCGACAACGCATCCGCTTTTTATCGGTAATCTGGGGATGCACGGTGCATATGCATCTAATATGGCAGTGGAAGAATGCGATCTGCTGTTCTCGATCGGGACCAGATTTAACGATCGTATCACCGGAAAACTGCATGCATTTGCACCGAAGGCTACGATCGTACATATCGACATTGATACTTCCTCCATCTCACGTAACATTCAGGTAGATATTCCGATCGTTGCGGATGCAAAAGAAGCAATTGAAAAATTATTGGAATATGTAGAACCAATGGAGAAAAAAGAAAGCTGGATGGAACAGATCGAGGGCTGGAAAGAGGAGCATCCGCTTAGGATGAAACCAAAGGGAGACCAGATGCAGGCTCAGGATATTCTGGAGACGATCAATGAAGTGTTTAAAGAGGATGACAAGATTGTTGTGACAGATGTAGGACAGCATCAGATGTTCACATCCCAGTATCTGGAAGTGAATGAAAAGACCAGACTTTATATGTCCGGCGGACTTGGAACCATGGGATATGGATTCCCGGGAGCAGTCGGAGCGCAGATTGGCAATCCGGACAGTACGGTGATTGCAATTTCCGGTGATGGCGGTATGCAGATGAATATTCAGGAATTTGCAACAGCAGTGCTGGAAGAACTTCCTTTGATCCTCTGTGTATTTAATAATACCTATCTTGGAATGGTTCGCCAGTGGCAGAAACTTTTCTATGGAAAACGCTATTCTATGACAGATCTTCGTGCAGGCGCAGCGACAAGACGTGGAGAAGAGCATCCACCGAAATATACGCCGGACTTTGTAAAACTTGCAGAAAGCTATGGGGCAAAGGGAATCCGTGTAACCGAAAAATCCGAGATGAAAGCAGCATTTGAACAGGCAAAAGCAAACCGTGCACTGAAGGTGCCGACTCTGATCGAATTCATGCTGGATCCGGAAGTGCAGGTTTATCCGATGGTACGTCCGGGCGGAACCCTGGAAGATCTTTTGATGGATTAATGGAGAGGAGAGGTGAAGATGGATAATACAATGAAAAAAAGATGGATTTCCTTATATGTGGAAAATCAGGTTGGTGTACTTTCAAAGATTTCCGGACTCTTTTCCGGTAAATCCTATAATCTGGAGAGTCTGACGGTAGGTAGAACAGAAGATCCGACTATCTCCAGAATGACGATTGAGACGAACAGTGATGAAGAGACTTATGAGCAGATCAAAAAACAGCTGAACCGTATGGTTGAAGTCATCAGAGTCATTGATTTTACAGAAGTATCTGTTGTTATGCAGGAGCTGATGTTTATCAAGGTAAAAAACTGTACACCGGAAGATAAGACAGAGCTTTTCCAGATCGCGCAGACCTATCAGGCAAAGGTACGTGATTATGGAAAGGACAGTGTGCTTCTTGAATTTGTACACACGGCACATAAAAATACAGCGATCATCCAGTTTCTACGTTCTGAATTCAATTCAATTGAAGTTGTAAGAGGCGGAAGTGTGGGGATTGAAGCGATCACAATGCCAAAAAGATAAAAAAATCAAAAAAAACAGAGCGCACTCTTGAATTTGAAAAACAGAAGTAATATAATAGCGATATGTAATCCGTAGGATTTAAAATACGGGAAGCAAAAATTATAATTTAGATATATGTTACTGTAAGAAGCAACAAGGGAATGGAGGAATTACAATGGAAAAGAAACAGATTGACTGGTCAAGCATAGGATTTGGTTATATCCCGACCGAAAAGAGATATGTTTCAAATTACAAAGATGGAAAGTGGGATGATGGATGCCTGACAGAAGATGCCAACATTGTATTGAATGAGTGTGCAGGTGTTCTGCAGTATTCCCAGTCAGTATTTGAAGGTATGAAGGCATACACAACAGAAGACGGACGCATCGTTGTATTCCGCCCGGATATGAACGCAAAGAGATTTGCTGATTCCGCAAGAAGACTTGAGATGCCGGTATTTCCGGAAGACCGTTTTGTAGATGCGATCGTACAGGTAGTAAAAGCCAATGCGGCTTATGTACCACCTTACGGATCAGGAGCGTCCCTTTATATCCGTCCATATATGTTCGGAAGCAATCCGGTTATCGGAGTTAAACCTGCTGACGAATATCAGTTCCGTGCATTTGTAACACCAGTAGGACCATATTTCAAGGGCGGCGCAAAACCGATCACAATTAAAGTCTCAGACTTTGACCGTGCAGCACCGCATGGAACAGGACATATCAAAGCTGGTCTTAACTATGCAATGAGCTTACATGCAATTGTAACAGCACATGAAGAAGGCTATGCAGAGAATATGTATCTGGATGCAGCAACAAGAACAAAAGTAGAAGAGACAGGTGGAGCAAATTTCATCTTCGTCACAAAAGATGGTAAAGTAGTTACTCCGAAGTCAAACAGTATCCTTCCATCTATTACAAGACGTTCTATTCTTTATGTGGCAGAACATTATCTTGGACTTGAGACAGAAGAAAGAGAAGTATATCTTGATGAAGTAAAAGACTTTGCAGAATGCGGACTTTGCGGAACAGCAGCAGTTATTTCACCGGTTGGAAAGATTGTAGATCATGGTAAAGAAATCTGCTTCCCAAGCGGAATGGATGAGATGGGACCTGTTATCAAGAAATTATATGAAACACTTACCGGAATTCAGATGGGACACATCGAAGCACCGGAAGGATGGATCCAGGTGGTTGAATAATGGATAAATTCGTTACAAAGCGAAATGATCTGCTCGCTGAGCAGGTGATAAAGAATTTGAAGTCCCGTCAGATGGAGGGACATTATGTACAGACCAAAGAAGAGGCACTTGCCCTTGCACTGGAGCTGATTCCGGAAGGAAGCAGCATCAGTTGGGGAGGGTCTATGAGCATTAAGGCAATTGGTCTTCCTGAAGCACTTCATAAAGGAAATTATAAAGTGCTGGACAGAGATCTGTGTGCGACACCGGAGGAAAAAGCAGAGATGATGCATCAGGCACTTAACTGCGATTATTTTCTGGCAAGCTGTAATGCAATCTCGGAAGATGGGATACTGGTTAATATAGATGGAAATGCAAACCGTGTGGCAGCTATTTCTTACGGACCGGAAAATGTTCTGATGATCGTTGGCATGAACAAAATTGTAAGAAGTGCAGAGGATGCATATGCCCGTGCAAAGTATGTGGCAGCTCCGATTAACGGACAGCGTTTTGAAGGGCTTCCGTGTGCGAAGACAGGTGTCTGTTCCAACTGTAAATCTCCGAAAAGTATCTGCTGTCAGACACTGATTACAAGATTCAGCCATGTTCCAAACAGAATAAAAGTGATTCTGGTGAATGAAGAACTGGGATTCTAAAAAATGCGAAGAGAATCAGGGAATTTCCCCTGGTTCTTTTTTGTTTCATAGGAAATTCCGAAGGAACTTCCTATGAAATAAAAGGCACTACGTGCCGGAGATGCGCACTCGCACGAAGATGAAGAAAGTCGCAAGCGACTGTGCTCGGCGCGAGAATGTGCCAAGGCACATTCTTTTTTGTGTCTGAAAAAGAAAATGCGTTACTGGTTACAGGTACTGTGAACAGTAAAGAAAATTCCAAAAGGGAAAAGTTCTCATCAGAATATGACTTTCCTAGAGGAAAATCCTGTGTTATACTATAAAATAATCTGGATGTCAGGATGCGCAGCGGAGTGGTCCGTGGACATCGGTCAGTGCTGCTTATGGGCATTGATGGCGAATCGAAAGAGAGGAACAACAGAGTATGGAAGCGTATACAAGCTTTGCACGTGTATATGATACCTTCATGGATAATATTCCCTACGAAGAATGGTGTGAATATCTCACCGGTCTTATGAGAGAATATGGTGTCAGGGATGGACTGGTACTGGATCTGGGGTGTGGTACCGGGAATATGACAGAATTGCTTGCAAAGGCAGGATATGATATGATTGGTGCGGACAATGCGGAAGAGATGCTGGAGATCGCAATGGAGAAACGAGACAAATCCGGTCATGATATTCTGTATCTTCTGCAGGATATGAGAGAATTCGAACTGTATGGTACGGTAAGAGCTGTCATCAGTGTCTGCGATTCAGTCAATTATATTACAGAGCCGGAAGAACTTCAGGAAGTATTCCGCCTGGTCAACAATTATCTGGATCCGAAAGGTGTTTTTATTTTTGATTTTAATACACGTTACAAGTATGAAGAGATTCTTGGGGATCGCACAATTGCAGAGAACCGGGAGGAATGCAGTTTTATCTGGGACAACTATTATTACGAAGATGAGAAGATCAATGAATATGATCTGAGTCTTTTTATTGAGACAGATAAGGACAGTGGGCTTTATCGCAAATATGAGGAGACGCATTATCAGAGAGCGTATACGCTGGAGGAGATAAAGGAACTGATCCGGAAGTCGGGGCTGGAATTTGTGACAGCATACGATGCATTTTCAAAGAATGCGCCGATGGACACAAGCGAGCGCATTTATGTGATCGCAAGAGAACAGGGAAAATAGAACAGGAGAGAATTGTTATATGAAAGATTATATTGTAAGAGCAACTGCGGGAGACGGACAGATCCGTGCATTTGCCGCAACAACCGGAAATCTGGTGGAAGAGGCAAGAAAGAGACATGACACAAGTCCGGTAGCAACAGCGGCACTTGGAAGACTTCTGACAGCAGGAGCAATGATGGGAGGCATGATGAAGAATGAGACAGATGTGCTGACGCTTCAGATCAAAGGTGATGGACCACTTGGCGGAATTACGGTGACTGCAGATGCAAAAGGTGACGTGAAAGGATACGTCGATCATCCGGAAGCAATGATGCCGCCTAAGAATGGCAAGCTGGATGTTGGAGGAGCTGTTGGAATCGGTCTTTTAAATGTTATTAAAGATATGGGACTGAAAGAACCATATGTTGGACAGACTATTCTGCAGACAAGTGAGATCGCAGAAGATCTGACGTATTATTTTGCAACCAGCGAACAGGTTCCGTCTTCTGTGGGCCTTGGAGTATTGATGAACAAGGACAACACTGTACACTGTGCAGGTGGATTTATTGTGCAGGTAATGCCGTTTATATCGGATGAAGTGCTGGATAAACTGGAAGAGAATATCAAGAAGATCTCTTCTGTTACCAGTATGCTGGATAACGGACATACACCGGAGCAGATGCTGGAGCAGGTACTGGATGGCCTGAATGTGGAATTTACAGATACAATGGATACACAGTTTAAATGTAATTGTTCGCATGAGAGAATCGAGAAAGCCATCATCAGCATCGGAAAGAAAGATATCCAGGAAATGATCGATGACGGAAAAGAAGTAGAAGTAAAATGCCATTTCTGCAATACGGCGTATACATTTAGTGTAGAAGAGCTGAAACAGATTTTAAAACAGGCAAAAAGATAAAGAGGTAAACACATGAAACAGGGATTTATCAAAGTTGCAGCGGTCACAGTTGATATTCGTGTGGCGGATGTCTGGCACAACTGTAAGGAAATCTGCAAACGTATGAAAGAAGCTGAGAAGGCTGGCGCAAAGATCATTGTATTTCCGGAACTTTGCCTGACCGGGTATACTTGCAGCGATCTTTTTACACAGGATATATTGTTAAAAGAGGTGCGCAGAGCACTTGCAAAAGTTGCAGAAGAGACCAGGCATACAGAAGCACTTGTATTTGTTGGGCTTCCACTTGCAATTGATGGAGAGCTTTATAATGTTGCGGCCGCATTAAATGACGGAAAGATCCTTGGCTTTACAACCAAGACATTTCTTCCGAATTATGGGGAATTTTATGAGATGCGTCAATTCCGTCAGGGACCGAAAAAAGCAAGAGTGATTTCTTATGAAGGGGAAGAAATCCTGTTTGGGCCGCAGATCCTGTATCAGGCGGCAGAGATGGATGATCTGGTCGTATCGGCAGAGATCTGTGAGGATGTCTGGTCACCAATCCCGCCGAGCATTGAGGCGGCAAGAGAAGGCGCGATCATCCTGGCCAATTGTTCAGCAAGTGATGAGACGATCGGAAAGGATAGTTACCGGGAGGAACTGATCAAGGGACAGTCTGCAAGACTGATTGCAGGTTATGTCTATGCAAATGCCGGGGACGGAGAGTCTACAACGGATGTGGTATTTGGCGGACACAATATTATTGCAGAGAATGGGACGATCCTGAAAGAAGCAAAGCGGTTTGCCAACGAGATGATCGTCAGTGAGATTGACATTTTCCGTCTTTTAAGTGAACGGAGAAAAAATACAACATTCCAGACAACGGAAGAACGTCATCTTCCAAAAGTACTGTTTCACATAAATGTGGAAGAGACAGCACTTACCAGAAGCTTTGCACAGACCCCTTTTGTTCCACAGAATATGGCAGAGAGGGAAAAGCGCTGTGAGGAGATTCTGATGATCCAGGCAATGGGACTGAAGAAGCGTCTGGTGCATACGCACTCGAGAACAGCAGTCGTTGGAATTTCCGGCGGTTTGGATTCAACGCTGGCACTGCTTGTGACGGCGAAAGCGTTTGACATGGCAGGAAAAGAACGCAAGGATATCATTGCAGTGACGATGCCTTGCTTTGGTACGACAGACAGAACCTATCAGAATGCCTGCCTGATGTCGAAGAAGCTGGGAGCCACTTTGAAAGAGGTGCCGATCGCGGATGCGGTCCATGTGCATTTCCGTGATATCGGACATGATGAAGCGGTACATGATGTGACCTATGAGAATTCACAGGCAAGAGAGCGTACCCAGGTGCTGATGGATATTGCTAACCAGGAATGGGGCATGGTCATCGGAACCGGAGATATGTCGGAGCTGGCTCTTGGGTGGGCGACTTATAATGGAGATCATATGTCTATGTACGGAGTCAATGCATCTGTTCCGAAGACACTGGTACGCCATCTGGTTCAGTATTATGCGGATACCTGTGAGGATCAGGAGCTGAAAGAGGTACTTCTGGATGTTCTTGACACACCGGTAAGTCCGGAGCTTCTCCCACCGAAGGATGGCGAGATCGCCCAGAAGACAGAAGACCTTGTAGGTCCGTATGAACTGCATGATTTTTATCTGTATTATGTTCTGAGATTTGGCTTTGAACCGTCAAAGATCTATCGGCTCGCAAAGCTTGCATTTGAAGGAACTTATGACAGCGAGACGATCATGAAATGGCTGAAGACCTTTTACCGAAGATTTTTTGCGCAGCAGTTTAAGCGCTCCTGCCTGCCGGACGGACCGAAGATCGGTACGGTGGCACTTTCTCCGAGAGGAGACTGGAGAATGCCGAGCGATGCGTGTGCGGCAGTCTGGATGCAGGATCTGGAAGCACTGGAGAAATAGAAAAGAATGTACAGGGGGGTACATTCTCGCATAAAGTGTCAGTGACACTTATCAGGCAATGATAAAGGGAAGTCTGCGAAAGTGCAGGCTTCCCTTTTTTAAATTATAATTTTTAAAGCTTGATATTTTTAAACAGATCCCCAAGGCTGGTTCCGATTGCTTCTACTTTCGGAATTTCTACGTGTTCTAGCTCTTCCTTCTGTTCTTTTTCAGCATCTTCGGCAAGAGCCTTGATACTGAGGCTGATCTTACCGTCTTTGATACCGATGACTTTGACATCTACTTCGTCCCCAACGTGAAGTACCTGGTCTGCTGATTTGATTCTCTGGGTACTGATCTGAGAAATGTGAACCAGACCGGAAAGACCGTTCTCGAGACGTACAAAAGCACCGTAGGACTGAAGCGATTCAACGGTACCTTTTACAACACTTCCAACCTGTACAGATGCAAGTTTTTTTGCATCTTCTGCTTTTTTCTGTTCTCTTAAAATCTCACGTGCAGATAAGATCAGGCGTCCTTCTGCCTGGTTTGCTTCGATCACGCGGACATCAATTTCTTTTAGAAGATAAGTCTCCAGATCTTCGATATAAGAAAGAGAAAGGCGGGATGCCGGGATGAATCCTCGAAGTCCTTCGACCATGGCGATGACACCACCATTTACGATTTCTTCTACTTTTACGTGAAGATTGGTTCCTTCTTCCTGATAACGTGCGACCACATTCCATGGATTGGCATCATCGAAATGTGCTTCGTAGTCTGCCATGCTTTCTGTCTGTTCCTGTAATTTTTCGTTTTCCATCTTAACACCTCTGTTAGTTTATTTTTCTGAACGTATGCTCAATATGTTTATTAGTATAACACATTTTTGTATAGATAAAAAGTATGGATTCCAGATGGTTAGACGGTTAAATTGTGCTTAATGAGAAAAAATCGTTATTATGTACGAAAATTGTGGTAAAAATTTGTGTATATTTTGAATAGTAAAATTTGTGAAAAAAGTTGACAAAAGAAAAAATAAATTATATATTATCAACATAAGGACATGTTAAGGACAGTGTCCTAAACTAAAAGGCAAAGGAGAATTTAAAATGAAGGGAAACGTGAATTATCTGGAACTGGCAAACAGCCCTCTGATGTGGGTGAGTGCCGCAATAGCAGTAGGAATCGTAGTTTTTCAGTCCGTACTGTTTTTCAGGAAGTCGCTCAAAGCAGCAAAAGAGATTGGAATTGAACAGGAAAAGATCAATATGGCAATTAAGAGTAGTGCCATTTCCTCAATTGGACCATCTATTGTAATCCTGGTAACAATGATCTCTCTGATCGTATCAATGGGAGCACCTGTTTCATGGATGAGACTTTCTTTCATCGGATCCGTTAACTATGAAGCAATGGCAGCCGGATTTGGCGCACAGGCAATGGGCGCTACACTGGAGAACCTGACACCGGTTGCATTCGCCTGCGGTGTATGGACCATGATCTGTGGTTCACTTGGATGGCTGATTTTCACACTCCTTTTCACAGATAAGATGGATAAAGTAAACCATCTGATGTCAAAAGGAAATTCCAAAATGGTTCCGATCATTTCAGCAGGAGCGATGCTTGGTGCATTTGCAAACCTTGCATCAGGAAACTTCTTCAACGAAAAGAATCAGTTTGCATTTGGCGGAGCACCGGCAATCGCAACAATCGTAGGATGCATTCTTATGATGATCCTGACAAAGTTAGCGAAAGAAAAGAATATTGGATGGCTCAGAGAATGGGCCTTTGCAATTTCTATGTTCTCAGGCATGCTCATTGGTTACATCTGGAACACTGTATTTTAATAGGAATGAGAGGATAAAGATATGAATAAAGAATACTACAACAAAGTCTATATACCTGGTATTGTCAAATGGGGAAAAATCACCATGTTATTAGGTATCATTACATGTTTTGGACCGGCACTTGTTATCTCAGTTGTATACGGATGTATGCCACCGGTATCCGCAATCATTGCAGGTACAATCGCACAGATCAGTGTAAGTGGAGCATTTTATATTGTAGAACCGATTTCCTATTTCCCGATTCTTGGAATCCCGGGAACTTATCTGACATTCCTTTCAGGAAATACATCCAACATGCGTGTTCCGTGTTCTTCTGTTGCACAGGAAGCAGCAGGCGTTGAAATGGGGAGTGACAAAGGTTCTGTTGTATCAACCATCGGTATTGCTGTATCGATCATTGTAAATATTGTGATTCTGACAATCGGAGCAATTGCAGGAAACGCAATTATCGGTATGATGCCAGAAGGATTCAAGCAGGCCCTCAACTTCCTTCTTCCGGCACTTTACGGAGCTGTATTCGGACAGTTCGCAATCACAAGACCGAAGCTTGGTGTAGTTGCAGTAGTTATTGCATTTGCAATGAACTGGCTGATGAAAAACGGATTCTTATCCTTCTTCCCTGGAACACCGTCATACGTTGTTATCCTGGTAGCCGTATTTGGATCTATTTTCGCAGGAAAGATTATCTACAAGAAAGAGCTTGAGGACTAAGTCCGGAAAGGAAAAACGATGTTATCGAGAGAAAGATTACAGGAAAGATTTATTGAGATGATCAAGATCTACAGCCCGTCAAAAGGGGAAAAAGAGATGGCAGACTGGATAGAAAACTGGCTGAGAGAGCGGAACATTCCGTTCCAGTCAGATCATGCCGGGGAAGCTTATGGTGGAAACGGCAGAAATATAGTTGCATTTGTAAAAGGAAATACGAAGGAACGTCCACTTGGATTTGCAGCACATATGGATCAGATTGAGCCTTGCAGAAATGTAAATCCGGTGATCAATGGAAACATCATCAGTACCGACAAGACAACAACACTTGGCGGAGATGACAAAGCTGGAATTTCAGCAATCATGGAAGCGGTAGAAGATATCATTGAAAGCGGTGTACCGCACAGAGATATTTATCTTGTATTTACCTGCTCCGAAGAGATCAGTATGATGGGAACAAAGCACATGGATATGTCTATGCTGCCATGCAAGGAATTGGTTGTTGTAGATGCAACCGGTGGAGCAGAGACTCTCGCATACAAAGCACCGGCAATGGAAGCGATTGAGATTACTTTCAAAGGAAAGAAAGCGCATGCCGGAATTGAACCGGAAAAAGGAATCAATGCAATTGTTGTGGCATCAAAGGCAATCAGTAAGATGCACATCGGACGTATTGATTATGAGACAACCTCTAATATCGGACATATTGAAGGTGGATCTGCAACCAACATCGTAACAGATGAGGTTACATTTACCGCAGAGATCCGTTCACACAGTATGGAAAAGCTGGCTGCAGAGGTTACACATATGGAACAGTGCTGCAAGGAAGCTGTAGAGGAAATGGGAGCCTGTTATGAGATGAAGCATGAGATGGCTTACCCGGTCCTGTCGCTGGAAGAAGATTGTGAATTGATCCAGGATACTGTAAATGCAATGGCAGAAGAAAGAATTACAGCAAATAAAATGATCATCGGTGGCGGAAGTGATGCAAATGTGCTTGCGGGACACGGATATAAGAGCGTCATTTTGGGATGTGGAATGATCAATGTACACACAGTAGAAGAAGCGCTTGATACAGATGAGACCTGGAAAGTGACAAAAGTACTGAGAAGACTGATGGGTGCAGAATAGGAGATGGACGACATAGATGGAAAAAGAAGAACTGAAGCAGAGATGTCTGGACGCGATTGACGCGAACAGAGATTTGATCATTCAGCTTGGTGATGATGTATATAAAACGCCTGAACTTGGCTACAAAGAATTTAAGACTACAGAAAGAATGATAAAGGCATTTCAGGAGATTGGAGAAGAGCCGGAGACGGAAATTGCATATACTGGCTGTAAGGTTTCAACTCCGAAAAAAGGGAATACAAGAATTGCTGTGATCGGAGAGCTGGACTGTATCCAGTGCAAAGAACATCCGGACAGTACGCCAGAAGGAAATGTTCATGCCTGCGGTCATCATGCACAGCTTGCAGATCTGTATGGATGTGCGATTGGTCTTTTAAGATCCGGAGTGATGAAGGAACTGGGTGGAGCGGTTGATTTTATTGCGATCCCTGCGGAAGAATGCGTAGATTATGATTATCGCGACAGTCTGATCCGTGAAAATAAGATCAGTTTTTACGGCGGCAAGCAGGAATATTTAAAACGTGGTGGCTTTGATGATGTGGATATGGCATTGCAGTGTCACATGATGGAAATTGGAAATGGCAGGCATTGCACGATTGATACCGACTGCAACGGATTTGTGACAAAGACGGTAACATTTATCGGAGAAGCTGCGCATGCAGGTTTCGCACCACATGAAGGAATCAATGCGTTAAATATGGCAGAGTTGGCACTGAACAACATTCATGCACTCCGTGAGACTTTTCAGGAGAAAGAAAAGGTTCGTGTAAGTGCGATCATTACAGAAGGCGGAGATCTGGTAAATGTAGTTCCTGCTGTTGTGAAGATGCAGATCATGGTACGTGCTTTCACAATTGATGGAATGCTGGATGCCAGTAAAAAAGTGAACCGTGCGTTAAAAGCCGGAGCACTTGCAATCGGAGGAAAAGTCGAGATTGACGATAAGATCGGATATCTTCCGATGAATACCAACCGCGAGCTTTCAGCATTATATAAAGAAAATATGATCGAATATACAGGGGCGGAAAAAGATTCATTTGTAGAGCTTTATGAGACAGCAGGTTCTACAGATCTGGGGGATCTTTCTCAGATCATGCCGTGTATGCACATCTGGACAGAGGGAATAACCGGAGGACTTCACTCCAAGGATTACCGTCTTGCGGACCCGGAACTTGCTTATATCGTTCCGGCAAAGATGATGGCGCTTACGATCATTGATCTTCTTTATGATAACGCAAAAAAGGCAAAACAGATTCTTGACAATTTCAAACCGACGCTGACAAAAGAAAGTTATCTGGAATTAAAAAAAGAGCATTCTAAGCTTGTGGTTTTTGATGGCTCTGAGTTATAATAAAAAGGAATCCCGTTTAAGGGGTTCCTTTTTTAAAGCAATTATTCAGATATATAGAGAGAAGCTGCAAACGGCAGGTTCTCTGGATAGAAGATCGCAATACGGGGGACAAATTTGTGAAAGTTGGAGTTATCGGATCAAAATCATCTTGTGAGGTTGTTAAGAAGAGTATAAAAGAAATTGACAGTTCAGTAGAAGTAGCTTCTTATGAAGAGGAACAGGTTAATCGAAGTGACCGGCTGATTGAGGAATGTGAACAGGAGTGTGATGCGGTACTGTTTACGGGCTGTGCGATCGAAAGTTTTGTGGGGAGAAACTATCATTTCACCAGGCCGCATGTGTCGGTGGAAAAATCGGTAATCAGCATTGCGGGAGCATTTCTGCAGATGCAGAAAAGTAATATTGAACTGGATGCATTTAGTATTGATATTGTAGAAAAACAGGTCATTGAGGATTTGCTGGATGCATTTGACATCCTGGCAAGAAACATTTATTCCTGTCCGTTTCAGGCAGGAGTGGAAGAAGAACAGTATGTGGAGTGGCACATGAAGCTTCTGGATGAAGGAAAGGTCAATGTGGCACTGACTTCTCTTCGGTGGGTGTATAAGACACTGCAGGAAAAGGGATACCATGCAATTTATCTGCCTCCGACCAGGGCAAAAGTGAGAGTGGCACTGGAAAAATTAAAAAATGAATGTGCGCTTCAGGAAGCAGAATATGCGCAGGCAGCAGTTGAGATTTTTCAGCTGACGGATTATAAGAGCAGAGAAGAGAATTATTATTCAAGTATGCTTGCAAAAGCAGATATTGAAAAAGAAATCATCAAATATACAGAAGGGATTCAAGGTGCAATTTTTGCATCAGGAAGAAGAGAATATATTGTATTTTCCAATTCCGGGGCTGTACAAGAAGAATTTAACCAGCGGAAGCTTCTGAATCTGCAAAAAAAAGTGCAGGAGGAGAAGAAAATCAGCCTGAATGTAGGGATCGGAACCGGAGGCACGATGAATGACGCGGAAATGAACGCAAGACGTGCACTGGATTTTTCCCTGAAAAATGCAAAGCAGGAGATTTTCTGGATTGATGCCGGTCAGACACAGCACGGACCGCTTGGAAAGGAGATCCAGCTGGAATATCAGCTCATTTCTTCCGATCCGAAGTTACAGGAAATTTCAGAGAAAACCGGGCTCAGCACAACGTCAATTCTGAAGATCATTGCCATTGCAGATGTAAGAAAAAGTTATATTTTCGATGCACATCAGTTGGCGGAGTGTCTGGGAATTACGGTCAGAAGTGCGCGCCGGATCATGAATAAGATCATGGAAGCCGGTTATGGAAAAGTGTATGCAAAGAAGACAGCGGCAGCGGGTGGCAGACCGAAGGCACTGGTAGAGATATTGTTTAAAATTTAGTGTAATGGTCTTTTATCCGAACAAGGGTTGACGAACAGTAAAAAAAATGGCATTCTGAAAAGTAAAGGAACAAGAGATAGTAATGGAGTAATATAAAATGGATCAGAAAAAACCAAAGAAAGTATATGTGATCGGACATAAAAATCCAGATACAGATTCTATCTGTTCGGCAATTGCATATGCAAATCTGAAAAATAAAATCACAGGAGAAAAATACATAGCGAAAAGAGCGGGCGAGGTAAATGGTGAGACAGCATATGTTCTGGATAAATTCCAGGTAAGTGTGCCGTCTCTTCTGGACAATGTACACCTTCAGGTAAAAGATATGGATATCCGTCATATTGAGGGTGTATCTGATCACATGTCCATTAAAGACGCATGGGCAAGAATGAAAGATGAGAATATTAAGACACTGCCGGTAACAAGAGGTGAGAAGCTGGAAGGGCTGATCACTATCGGAGATATTGCTACGTCATATATGGAAGTGTACGATAATAATATCCTTGCAACAGCGAGAACCCAGTACCGCAATATCGTCAAAACACTGGACGGAACACTGATCTCCGGGAATGAACATGGCTATTTCCTGAATGGAAAAGTTGTCATAGCCGCATCCAGTCCGGATCTGATGGAGAATTTTATTGAGAAGGATGATCTTGTCATTCTTGGAAACCGTTATGAGTCACAGCTGTGCGCGATCGAGATGGATGCAAGCTGTCTGGTCATCTGTCAGGGAGCCAATATTTCCAAGACGATCAAGAAGATGGCAGAGGAGAGAGATATCGTGATTATTCAGACACCACATGATACCTTTACTGCTGCAAGGCTGATCAACCAGAGTATTCCGGTCAAGTATTTTATGAGCCGTGATAATCTGGAGATTTTTCATTTGAATGATTATGTGGAACATGTGAAAGAAGTTATGTCAAAGACGAAGTACAGAGATTTCCCAATTCTGGATAATAAAGGAAAGTTCTGTGGTTTCCTCTCCAGACGAAGACTTATGACATCCCGTAAAAAACAGGTGATTCTTGTGGATCATAATGAAAAATCACAGGCTGTGAATGGAATTGAAGAGGCAGAGGTGCAGGAGATCATTGATCATCACAGACTGGGCGGTCTGGAGACAATCGGACCGGTATATTTCCGGAATCAGCCGGTTGGATGTACCGCTACGATCATTTACCAGATGTATCAGGAAAGTGGTGTAGAGGTAGAGCCACAGATGGCGGGACTTCTGTGCTCTGCAATTATTTCGGATACGTTACTGTTCCGTTCACCAACCTGTACGATGGTTGATCAGGCGGCAGCAGAGGCACTGGCGCGGATTGCCGGGATTGATATGGAAGAACATGCAAAAGAGATGTTCAATGCGGGAAGCAATCTGCGTGGCAAATCCGTAGAAGAGATCTGTTTCCAGGACTTTAAGGTGTTCAATGTAAAAGATATCATGTTTGGAGTCGGACAGATCACATCCATGAATCAGGATGAACTGGATGAGGTGAAAGGACGTCTGATCCCATATCTGGAAGAGGCGAGAAAGACCCAAGGACTGCATATGTTGTATCTGATGATGACTAATATTCTGGAAGAGTCTACAGAACTCCTTTGCTGTGGTGAAAATGCAAAGGAACAGGTTCTTGAAGCGTTTGAACTGCCGGGAGATACGGAAAAAATTCTCCTGAAAGGTGTAGTATCAAGAAAGAAACAGATGATCCCTGTTCTGGTAACTTACCTGCAGCAAAAATAAAAACAGATAACTTTATAGGAGAGATGGCTTATGGCAAAACAGATCTGGAAGCCGGGAAATATGCTGTATCCACTGCCTGCAGTTATGGTCAGTGTGGCAGATAAAGAAGGCAATCCGAATATCATTACCGTGGCGTGGGCGGGAACGGTCTGCACAAACCCGCCGATGGTTTCGATTTCCGTGAGACCAGAGCGGTATTCTTATCACATGATCGATGAGACCGGAGAATTTGTAATCAATCTGACAACGGAAAAACTTGCGTATGCAACGGATTATTGCGGTGTGCGTTCGGGAAAAGATGTGGACAAATTCAAAGAGCTGCATCTGACACCGGAAAAGGCAGAATATGTGAGTGCGCCACTGATTGCGGAGAGTCCGGTCAACATCGAGTGTAAGGTGGTCAAAAAAGAAACACCGGGGTCGCATCATATTTTCCTTGCCGAGGTAAAAGCGGTTCATGTAGATGATGCCTATATGGATCAGAAAGGGCGATTTGCATTGGAAAAGACCGATCCGATCGTATATGTGCACGGACAGTATTATAGTCTGGGTAAGTTGCTCGGAACATTTGGCTATAGCGTGAAAAAGCCGACAAAGAAGAATGGAAAGAAAAAGAAGAAATAAAAACAGAAAATCCTCTTGACAAGAAAATGACAGAGGGTATATGCTGTGTAAGTAGAAACTCAAGGGCGAGACTGCTAAGGTGCGGTCTCGTCTTTTTTCATAGGAAATTCCGAAGGAACTTCCTATGAAACAAAAGGCACTGCGTACCGGAGATGCGCACTCGCACGAAGATGAAGAATGTCGCAAGCGGTCTACGCTCTGCTTCGGTCGTTGCTTAACGAGCGCCACTGGCGCTCAGCAACGCGCTCGGCGCGAGAATGTGCCGAGGCACATTCTTATTTAAAAGGAGTAGTAGATGATGAAAGATTTTACATTCAATGTACCACAGGATATTATTTTTGGAAAAGGCAGTTTAAAAAGACTTCCGGAGCTTCTTGAGAAAAGTGGTTCCAAGAAGATGCTTCTGATCTCCGGACCGGTTTTGAAGAAGATCGGAATGGTCGAGAAAGTCGAAGAGATCGTGAAGGCTTCCGGTATCGAAGTGGAAGTATTTACTGATGTAGAAGCAAATCCATCTGTTGCAACGGTAGATAAAGCAACAGAAGCATACAAAAAAGCAGGAGCAACCAGTATTGTAGCTTTCGGTGGCGGAAGTCCTATGGATGTGGCAAAGGCAGTTGGTGTTCTTGCAAAATACGGCGGAGAGATCGGAGATTATGAAGGTGCACACAAGGTACCGGGACCGATCGTTCCGATCATTGCGATCCCGACAACTGCAGGTACAGGAAGTGAAGTGACGGCATTTTCTGTTATTACCGATGAAGCAAGAAATTATAAGCTGACTGTGTTCAGCTATGAGCTGATCCCAAGCTATGCACTTCTGGATCCGGAGCTTGTTATGACTTCTCCGGCATCGGTAGCCGCAGCATGTGGCGTAGATGCACTGATCCATGCATGGGAGGCTTACACTTCAAGAGATGCATCTCCATTTTCTGATGCAATGGCAGAAAAGGCAATGGAACTGATCGGTGCAAATCTGCGCAGATTCGTAGCAAACCGTCAGGACGAAGAGGCGGCGGCAGCCATGCTCTCCGGAAGCATGTTTGCAGGTATCGCATTTGCATGGGCAAGACTTGGAAATATCCATGCTATGAGCCATCCGGTAAGCGCCTATTTCCATGTGGCACACGGTGTGGCAAATGCGATTCTTCTTCCAACGATTGTGGAATATAATGCACTTGCAGATCATGGACGTTATGAGAAGATCTACAATTATATCAGCAAAGAAAAAGACCCGGTGATCGATTTTGTTCCGGAAATGCTGGTAGATGAAGCGAGAGATCTGCTTCGTGATCTTGGTATTCCGCAGCATCTTGCCGATGTTGGTGTAACGGAAGATAAGATTGAACTGATGGCTGCCGATGCCATGAAGAGCGGAAATATCATAGCAAATCCGAGACAGTCTACGATCAGGGATATCATTGAACTTTATAAAAAAGCAATGTAGATCATTCAGGGGATATGAGTCAGCAGAAGCTGGTTGATATCCCCTTTTTTGATCTGAGTATAGAAAACAGGAAGAGATTGGTGTTCGGTATATATTTTTTTAATGCAAGAGTACCGGAGGCAAGAAAGCATAAATGTGAGTACATAGGTAAAGAATCTCCCGCATATAGTAAAAAGAGAATGGGAAAAGAGGGATATCCGTATGTGGTACCGACTGCTTTATGGAACAATCAGTTTTTTATGCTTTACATGGCTTCTATTTACCTGGGGAGTGATCGATAACGGAAAGATCAAACTGATAAGAATGAACGATGAAACGGTAGAAGCATCCTATGAGGCAGGTGGAACAAACGAGCAGTATCAGGAAAAACCCAAGATCGCCCTCACATTTGATGATGGCCCACATCCTTCCAGTACGCCAGTGCTCCTTGACGGGCTTGCCGGGCGGAGTGTGAAGGTTACTTTTTTTGTGATCGGGGAAAATGTAGTAAAATATCCGAAAGTTGTGAGCAGAGAGGCTGAAGAAGGGCATATTATTGGAAATCATACTTACAGTCATGTAGATCTCACAAAAATGTCTCAGGAAATGACAGAGTGCGAACTCGGAAAGACCAATACCGCGATTGAAGAAATTACCGGAAAAAAGACGGAATATATGCGACCGCCCTATGGAGCCTGGAAGAAGGAGATGGAAGAGAATACCGGCATGATTGCGGTGCTATGGAATGTGGATCCGCTTGACTGGAATACGGATAACGAGACAGAAATTGTCAATAAAGTAGTGACGGAAACGGAGGAAAATGATATTATTTTATTACATGACTGTTATCTGTCTTCAGTAAAGGCGGCACTTCGCATTATCGATATCATGCAGGCGAAGGGATATGAATTTGTGACAGTCGATGAATTGCTGCTGGATTAAAGGAGAGGTTTTGATGGATTTATTTGATTATATGCGGGAGACGACAAAGGAGAAAGAATCGCCTCTTGCCTCCAGACTGCGTCCGACGACTCTGGATGAAGTGGTTGGACAGCAGCACATTATCGGAAAGGACAAGCTTTTATACCGTGCAATCAAGGCGGATAAACTGAGTTCTGTTATTTTTTACGGACCTCCGGGAACCGGAAAGACTACGCTTGCAAAGGTGATCGCCAATACTACAAGTGCAGAATTTACCCAGATCAATGCTACGGTTGCCGGGAAGAAGGATATGGAAGAAGTGGTGAATAAGGCGAAAGAACTGAAAGGGATGTACCAGAAAAGGACAATCCTTTTCATCGATGAGATTCACCGGTTTAATAAAGGACAGCAGGATTATCTGCTCCCGTTTGTGGAGGACGGCACGATCATTCTGATCGGCGCGACGACAGAAAATCCTTACTTTGAGGTGAACGGTGCGCTTCTTTCCAGATCCAGTGTATTTGAACTCCGTCCGCTTTCACAGGAAGAAGTAGAGACCCTGATTCTGAGAGCGGTGCAGGATGAAAAAAAAGGAATGGGAAGCTATCATGCGGTGATCGAGGAGGATGCCCTGCATTTCCTGGCAGATCTTGCCGGTGGAGATGCCAGATCTGCGCTTAATGCGGTGGAACTGGGCATCCTCACCACACCAAGAAGTGAGGATGGAATGATCCATATCACGCTGGATGTTACATCCGAATGTATACAGAAGCGGGTTGTACGATATGATAAGACAGGAGATAATCATTATGATACCATATCCGCATTTATTAAAAGCATGCGCGGTTCTGATCCGGATGCAGCCGTATATTATCTGGCAAAGATGCTGTATGCCGGAGAAGACATTAAGTTTATTGCCCGCAGGATTATGATCTGTGCATCGGAAGATGTGGGAAATGCGGATCCGATGGCACTGAATGTTGCAGTCAGTGCAGCACAGGCAGTGGAGCGGATCGGAATGCCGGAGGCACAGATCATTTTATCACAGGCAGTTCTTTATGTGGCAACAGCGCCGAAGAGTAATTCAGCATGTAATGCTGTCTTTGCTGCGATGGACAATGTGAAAAAATATAAAACGACTGTTCCGGTGCATTTGCAGGATGCACATTATAAAGGTTCTGCAAAGCTGGGGCATGGAATTGGTTACAAATACGCGCATGATTATCCGAATCATTATGTAAAACAGCAGTATCTGCCGGATGAGATCAAAGATGCCGTATTCTATGAAGCGAGCGATAACGGCTACGAACAAACGATCAAAGCGCATATGAAGCGGATTAAGGATGAAGTGTAACCTATTCGCACAGGAAATCACTGCATTCACGCAGAAGGGATTGATTTGACACAGACACTCTGCTACCATATCTGTAAGCAGAAAGGAGTGAAGAATATGGGAGCAGTTCAGGACAGCTATATAACTGTTGCATGGCTGGTTTTTCTGGTAGTACTTCTGGTGATCGAGATCATAACGGTGGGACTTACGACGATCTGGGGAGCAGGAGGTGCGCTGGCGGCACTGATCCTGAATATTCTGGATGTACCGTTTGCCGGACAGGTAGTTGCATTTTTTGTTGTGACAATTTTACTGCTTGTATTTACCAGACCATTTGCAATGCGTTTTATCAACACCCGCCGTCTGAAGACGAACTATGAAGGAATCATCGGAAAGACGATCCGGATCAGCCAGAAAGTAGATAACATCGGGCAGACTGGTATGGCGGTGGTAAATGGTACAGAGTGGACGGTAAGATCCGAACAGGATGACGTGATCCTGGACCCCGGAACACTGGCGAAGGTGGTTAATATATCCGGAGTAAAGTTAATTGTAAAAAAATATGAGGAGGACTAAAAGATGACGGGACTTATTATTTTAGTAATTATTATTGTGATCGAATTACTGCTTCTGACTTCCTGCATTAAGATCGTGCCGCAGGCAAAGGCACTGGTTATCGAACGTCTTGGTGCATATCAGGCAACATGGAGTGTAGGACTTCATTTTAAACTGCCGATCATTGAACGTGTGGCAAGAAGAGTAGACTTAAAAGAGCAGGTAGTTGATTTTGCACCGCAGCCGGTTATCACAAAGGATAACGTAACCATGCGGATCGATACCGTTGTATTCTACCAGATTACAGATCCGAAGATGTTCTGCTACGGAGTAGCGAACCCGATCATGGCAATCGAGAATTTGACAGCGACCACCCTTCGTAACATTATCGGTGATCTGGAACTTGACCAGACACTGACATCAAGAGAGACGATCAATACGAAGATGCGCGCATCTCTGGATGTGGCAACGGATCCATGGGGAATCAAAGTCAATCGTGTGGAACTGAAAAATATCATTCCACCGGCCGCAATCCAGGATGCAATGGAGAAACAGATGAAAGCAGAACGTGAAAGACGTGAAGCTATTCTCCGTGCAGAAGGTGAAAAGAAATCTACTGTCCTTGTTGCAGAAGGTGAAAAAGAATCTGTGATCCTGAAAGCGGAAGCTGAAAAACAGGCAGCGATCCTCCAGGCAGAAGCAGAAAAAGAAAAGAGGATCAAAGAGGCTGAAGGTGAAGCGGAAGCCATCCTTAAAGTACAGCAGGCAAATGCAGACGGTATCCGTTTCATCCGTGAAGCGGGTGCAGACCAGGCAGTGCTTACGATCAAGAGTCTGGAGGCATTTGAAAAGGCTGCAGACGGCAAGGCAACGAAAATCATTATTCCGTCAGAACTGCAGTCACTTGCGGGGCTTGTAAAGAGCGCTAAAGAAGTGATCAAGGAAGATTAGATTAAAAAAAGAGAGAGGAAAGGTGACAAATAGATGACGGATGTATTGCTCCTGGAAGATGAACTGACTTCGCTGCAGGCATTGTCAGAGATTCTTACCACATATTCAGATGATATCCGTGTCCACAAGGCATCTTCCCTGAAAGAAGCAAAAGACCTGCTGGATCAGGAGATCCGGTATGGTCTTTTCCTTTTGGATGTAAATCTAAGCGGCGAGGACCGGGAGGATATCGGTGGGATTTTGTTCGCAAGAGAGATACGGGAGAGGTTTGAATATACTTTTACCCCGATCGTGATGGTGACTGCCATTGGCAATATGGAAATGCAGGCTTACCGGGAGCTACACTGTTACCAGTACATTATGAAGCCATTTCACAGGGAGCAGGTGGAAGAGGTTGTTCAGAAGGTGCTGGAAAAAGAGAGCAGGGAGAAACCACCGGTGATCGTTGTGAAAAAAGACGGGATCAATTATCAGCTGAAATGCGAGGATATCCGTTATCTGGAAGCGATACCGAGAGGAACAAGACTGCATCTTGTGACGGAGAACTGGGATGTCCCTTATGTGACTCTCAGACAGATGCTGCTTAAGATGCCAAAAGGGATGTTTGCGCAGTGCCATCGGATGTATGCGGTCAATAAAAATGAAGTTGAATATTACGATACCGTCAACCGGATCATCCGGATCAAAAATTGTCCGGATACGGTAGAAATCGGTGTGACTTACAAATCGGTGATAGGAGGACTGTTAAATGGCTGATTGGGTACGCAAATTTCTATATCGTATTTTCTGCGTAATGGCACTTATGGTATCAGTCTATCTGATCGTGGATTTCCTGATCAGCGGTACCTTTGATTACAGGGTGTTTATCATGTTTGTTCTGATGGTGATCGTTGTGATCTGGGGAATTGTGGACTGGAGAAGTAATTATGTACTGATACGCCAGAAGGAAAATGAACTACGGCTTTATCAGAACTATCTGATTCCGCTGGAAGAACTGGTCAAAGAAATCCGTGCCAAACAGCATGAATTTGACAATCATCTGAATGCAATCCTGAATATGCATCTGACCATCGACAATTATGAAGAACTGGTAGCAAAGCAGTCTGAATATATTACGGAAATTGCCAGAGAAGATGACAGCAGGAAGTATCTCCCCCTTCTGAAGATCAGCGATAAAATCCTGGCGGGATTTATCTACAGTAAAATTGTCCGTGCGCCGGAATATGTCCGAACCGATATCCGCGTGTGGAACAAAGAAATCGTTTCCGGCATTTCCGAACACCACCTGATCGAGATTGTTGGAACTCTGATCGACAATGCATACGAAGCCTGTACCGAAGAAAAAAATCAGGTACTGATCGAAATTGATTCCCAGAATGATAAGCTTATCTTCACGATAAAGAATCAGGTCGAAAATATAGGACTTGGCGAGATCAGTCATTTCTTTGAAAAAGGATTTTCTACGAAAGAAGATGGAAAAAAGCATGGACTGGGACTTTATAATGCAAAGATGCTTGTGAATCGTTACCGCGGAGAAATTACGGTGGAAATAGAAGAAAGGAAATACATCAGTTTTGTGGTGGTTATTTAGGCAGATCGGAATATGGGACGGTCTGCTTTTTTTGTAGGTTGTGGTCGGACGCGGACAGAAAACAAATAGAGCAGATTCCCTTGTGCTGACCATTCCGATGAGCCACTTAAGGCGAAAATTGTGTCAGCAAGGGCTTCCACAATTTTTGTGTCTCATCTCCATAGCACAAACATGGAATCCTTATCCATTTGTTTTCTGTCCGCGCCCGGGATTCAGCTCTTTTGGAGCAGGCATGAGGCTTGCAAGCTTTCAAGAACGTAGCTGAGATCTGCCCAAAGAACAACGTAGAGTTTTCATGTCGTGAGATTCAAGTGTATCATTGTCCAATCACAGCCTTAATTTGCGAACCGTATCATTCACATCCATCACAATAACTGAGACATCAGCCACGCATAGACGACTTGATTTTTTTTCTGCCAGTTGAGTGCAATTGCCGCCGCTTCTTTTTCAGTCGGTACAGAAAGGGTCAGATCGATCAGGGGTTCGTGATTTTCAAAGACCTGACAGCGCACGGAATATTCCTCTCCTGCATTTTTCATATAATCTGCCTTTACGGAAACTTCATTTTTCAGATCATACTGTTTTGTCTGTAAAAAGTGGTCAATATCGTCCTGGATTGGCTTTGAGATTTTATCCCGGAAAAGATGAATCGTCCCTTTCCCATCTTCCGTCAGATGGAAAAGAGTGCGGTTGTGAGTGGATTCTTTCAGGATGAGACCACCGTCCGCAAGTTCAGAAAGAGCCTGCTGGAGTTTGAAATAATCGGTATATCCTTTGTCCAGGACAAATTCAGAAATCTGGGAGTTGGTCAGAGGAAAATCAACTTTGTCCAGCATGTATAGAATGATGAGTTTATAAAGTGTAAATGCTTCTGCCATAGGGCTGCCTCCTTAAAATGTAGTATATTCTTTTCCCTGCCAGAGATTCTGCTCTTTTAAATAGCGCTGCATCTGATTGAGTACTAACCGTTTATTGCCGGTCCAGAGCGGTGCGATAAGAAGAGATTTTGGTCCGTCACCGGTCAGACGGTGAATGACAATATCCGGACGGAGCGAAGCGATACATTTTCCGAGCAGATGAAAATAAGAGTTCATATCTGGAATATAAAAAGGTTCCTGCCTGTAAAAATCTGCCAGATCGGTATGCTTCAGAACGTGGAGAAGCTGCAGCTTGATTCCGTCAATCGGAAGAGCGTTCATATAATGGATGGTTGCGAGCATATCTGCTTCAGATTCTCCCGGAAGAAATAAAATTACGTGGGTGATGATCTGTACCCCAATCGCGTGAAGGGAATGGACCGCCTGCTCAAAGACGGAAAGTGGATAACCACGGCGCATCCAGTTGGCAGTGCGTTCGTGGATCGTCTGAAGTCCAAGCTCTACCCAGACCGGTTTAATGGCATTTAGTTCGGCAAGCAGTGTAAGGATTTCAGGTGAAAGGCAATCCGGACGCGTTGCGATAGATAAAATGCGTACTTCTGGATCAGAAATCGCTTCGGTAAAGATCCGGCGCAGATGACAGGCTGGTGCATAGGTATTGGTATATGCCTGAAAATAGGCGATATAGCTGTGTCCGTTGTATTTGGGGCGGACAAGGCCTTTTCCATAGGCAAGCTGATCGGCAACAGAAAGAGAAGAAGAAGCGGCAAAATCGCCGGATCCGCCTTCGCTACAGAAGATACAACCGCGTGTGCCGCAGGTTCCGTCCCGGTTCGGACAGGAACAGCCTCCGTTTAAAGAAATCTTGTACAGTTTTTCACCGAAATTCTGTTTCAGATAGTAGTCCAGTGCATAGTAGCGCCGTTCTCCCCAGCGCTGAGGAGTTCCTTTTTTGTAAGTAAGCCCGCAGGATATTTCCTGCGGGCGATTGCTATCATAGGTTCTTGTATTCATAAGATTAAATCAGAGCTTTGACAGCTTCGCTTACGACCTGTGATACGCGAGGGTCAAAAGCTTCCGGAAGAATATTATCCTCGTTCAGCTCTTCATCCGGAACAAGTCCAGCGATTGCTTTTGCTGTGGCAAGCTTCATCTCTTCGGTGATCTGTGGTGCACGTCCCTCTAATGCACCTTTAAAGATACCAGGGAAAGCGACAACGTTGTTGACCTGGTTTGGGAAGTCAGAACGTCCGGTTCCGACAACTTTTGCGCCTGCAGCTTTTGCAAGATCCGGCATGATCTCCGGTACCGGGTTTGCCATTGCGAAAAGGATCGCATCCTTATTCATAGAAGCAACCATTTCCTGGGAAACAATGTTCGGGGCAGATACACCGACGAAAATATCAGCACCCTTGAGTGCATCAGCAAGTGTACCGGTCTCATGGTCGAGATTGGTCACTTTGGTCATCTCTTTCTGCATCCAGTTCAGATTCGGTGAATCAGCTGAGATGATTCCATTGATATCACACATGGTGATCTTCGGGAAACCGTAGGTGAGAAGAAGCTTTGTGATTGCAACTCCGGCACTTCCGGCACCATTTACAACAATTTTACAGTCTTCTTTTTTCTTGCCGGTTACTTTCAGGGCGTTGATGATGCCTGCCAGAACGACGATGGCGGTTCCGTGCTGGTCATCGTGGAATACAGGGATATCAAGAAGTTCTTTTAAACGGCTCTCAATCTCAAAACAGCGTGGGGCAGAGATATCTTCCAGGTTGATTCCGCCAAAAGCAGGTGCAATATTGACAACTGTCTTAATAATCTCTTCTGTATCCTGAGTGTCCAGGCAGATCGGAACTGCGTTGACTCCGCCGAATTCTTTGAAAAGAACTGCTTTTCCTTCCATAACAGGCATGGCGGCTTTGGCTCCGATGTTACCAAGTCCGAGAACGGCACTACCGTCGGATACTACAGCGATTGTGTTGGCTTTCATCGTGTATTTGTAGGCTGCATCCGGGTCCTTTGCAATGACCTTGCATGGCTCGGCAACGCCTGGTGTATATGCGATTGCGAGGTCTTCACGAGAGTTTACGTGTGACTTTGCAGTAGTTTCAATTTTTCCATTCCATTTTTCATGCATTTCAAGTGCTTGCTCAATTGCTGACATTTTCATACGTCCTCCTTTGATTACAGTTTTGCTGCTCTTTTATGATAACATTCTTCTGATATGAAAGCAAATCAAAAAACTTCTTTCCATTTTGTGCAAAATGTTGTATACTTGGGTTTATCAAAAGCAGATTAGTCAGTTCAGACAAGATTTCCCAATGTTAAAAGTTTAATATTTTTTTGGATAAGAAAAGTAATTGGAATAAAGGAGGAATATAGAACATATGACGAGAGAAAAATATGAGTCCCTGCCTCTTTCTACATTAAAAGAGGTGGCAAAAACGCGCGGACTTCGCGGAATTTCAACGATGAAAAAAGCAGATCTGATCGATCTTATGCTGGAAGAAGATGAAAAAGTTTCAATAAAAGAGGCGAAGGAGGAAGTAAAATCCGAAAAAGCCGGAACCGCAGATATTGAACAGCTTGACAGTGGACGTACGGTGAATGGAATTTTGGAAGTCATGGATGGATACGGATTTATCCGTTCCCAGAACTATCTGCCGGGCGAGGAAGATGTATATGTATCACCATCGCAGATCCGCAGATTCAGCCTGAAGACAGGGGATATCCTGACAGGAAATACAAGAGTAAAGACACAGTCTGAAAAATTCAGTGCGCTTCTGTATCTGACCAAGATCAATGGAATGTCTCCGGCAGAAGCAGGACGCAGAATGAACTTTGAAAATATGACACCGATTTTCCCAAATGAACGTCTCAGACTGGAAGCGGGAAAGAGCAGCACTGCAATGCGTGTTATGGATCTGATCTCTCCAATTGGTAAGGGACAGCGAGGCATGATCGTATCACCGCCGAAAGCAGGTAAGACAACCCTGTTGAAGCAGGTGGCGCTTTCTATGAGGAAGAATAATCCGGAGATCCATCTTCTGATCCTTCTGATCGATGAACGTCCGGAAGAAGTAACCGACATCAAAGAAGCCATTGAAGGGGATAATGTGGAAGTTATTTATTCGACCTTTGATGAGCTTCCGGAGCATCATAAACGTGTGTCAGAGATGGTGATCGAGCGTGCAAAACGTCTGGTTGAGCACAAAAAGGACGTTGTGATCCTTTTGGACAGCATTACCCGTCTGGCAAGAGCATACAACCTGGTTGTTCCACCGAGCGGACGAACCCTGTCCGGTGGTCTTGATCCGGCAGCACTTCATATGCCGAAACGTTTCTTTGGTGCAGCGAGAAATATGCGTGAGGGCGGAAGCCTTACTATCCTCGCGACCGCACTTGTAGATACCGGAAGTAAGATGGATGATGTCATCTACGAAGAATTTAAGGGAACCGGTAATATGGAACTGGTGCTTGACCGGAAGCTTTCTGAAAAGAGAATCTTTCCTGCAATCGATATCCCGAAATCCGGAACAAGAAGAGAGGATCTGCTTCTTACGAAAGAGGAGCAGGAAGCAGTGGATATTATGCGCCGTGCATTAAACGGAATGAAGTCAGATGAAGCGGTAGACAGCATTCTGAATATGTTTGACCGCACGAAAAATAACGTAGAATTTGTCCAAATGGTCAAAAAAACAAAGTTTATTTAGAAAATTACTTGCATTTAGAAAAAAACTATGTTATGCTAACATAGCTGTTTAAAGATATTAGCCGCGTGAAAGCGCGTAAAACGAATAAAACAAGAAGAGGTGAAAATCATGAAAGAAGGAATCCATCCAGATTACTATCAGGCAACTGTAACTTGCAACTGTGGGAATACATTCGTAACAGGTTCTACAAGCAAAGAAATCCACGTAGAAATCTGCTCTAAATGTCATCCGTTCTACACAGGACAGCAGAAAGCAACTCAGGCCAGAGGTCGTGTTGACAAGTTTAACAAGAAATACGGAATTCAGTAATAAGAGAATTCAACAGGCTGGGATTGTGAAATCTCAGCCTATTTTGTGTATACGATGAATTAAAAAGGACATAACAGAATATGAAATCTTCGAATATTGGTGGTCAGGCTGTCATCGAAGGCGTGATGATGAAGAATAAAGAACGTTATGCGGTTGCGGTGAGAAAGCCTGACGGAGAGATAGAAGTTACAACAGATACATATAAAAGTGTAGTTGGAAAATATACGGCACTTACGAAGCTGCCTTTTGTCAGAGGAATCTTTAATTTTGTTGATTCTCTGGTGCTGGGGATGAAGACTTTGACCTGGTCAGCAAGCTTCTATGAGGAAGAGGAAGAAAAAGAGATGACCGAAGTCGAAGAAAAGAAGCAGGAGCGTACGGAAAAGCTTTTGATGACGCTGACGATGGTTGTATCTTTTGCACTTGCGATCGGTATTTTCATGGTACTTCCGTATTTTTTGTCAGATCTGCTGAAGAAATGGATTTCTTCCTATACAGTTCGGATTATCATTGAGGGAATCATCCGCATTGCGATTTTTGTTGCCTATGTGGGCGGAATTTCGGTAATGAACGATATTAAGCGTTTGTATCGCTATCATGGCGCGGAGCATAAGTGTATCAACTGTATTGAACATGGACTTCCACTGACTGTTGAAAATGTTAGAAAGAGCTCTAAAGAACACAAAAGATGTGGAACCAGCTTCATGCTGTTTGTCATGATCGTGGGAATCGTTCTCTTATTTTTTGTAAGGGTAGAATCTCCGCTGATGAGAGTGATTGTGAGAATTGCACTTCTTCCGGTGATTGCTGGTATTTCTTATGAGTTGATCAAATGGGCAGGAAGCAGTGAGAATCCGGTCGTGTGTATCTTAAGTAAGCCGGGACTTTGGCTGCAGGGGCTTACGACAAAGGAACCGGACGATGAGATGATCGAGGTCGGGATTGCGGCTGTAGAAGCGGTGTTTGACTGGAAAGCGTATTTGAGAGAGAATTTCGGATATAAGGAAGAGGAGTAAAAGCTGTGACCTATCAGGAAGCATATCAGAAAGCCACAGGTGAATTGAAAGCGGCGGGGATTCCGGAGCCGGAAAGTGATTCCTGGATCCTGCTGGAGCATGTGACCGGCATGACAAGGACCAGATATTATGTGGATGGTTTTGAAAGAATGCCGAAAAATGAAGAAGACCGGTTTTTTGAGCTGGTAAGCTGCAGAAAAACCCGGATTCCGGTGCAGCATCTGACCGGGGTTCAGGAATTTATGGGATATGAATTTGCAGTCAATGAACATGTACTTGTGCCAAGACAGGATACTGAGATTCTTGTAGAGGAAGCAGAAAAAAGACTGCTTCTTATGAAAAAGGAAAATCCGGTAAAAGTGCTGGATATGTGTACCGGTTCAGGCTGTATCCCAATCAGCCTGAAACTGAGAAATCCGCAGATTGTCATAGAAGGTGCAGATATTTCAGAAGAAGCTCTGAAAGTGGCTGAAAAAAATGCCAAAAAGCTGGGAGTGAGCGGTAAGTGGATCCAGACTGATATGTTTGAAAATATTACAGGAACATTTGACATGATCACATCGAATCCACCTTATATCCCGACAAAAGTGATCGAAGAGCTGGAAGCAGAGGTACGTCTTCATGACCCGTATGAGGCATTGGACGGAAAAGAGGACGGTCTTTATTTTTACCGGATCCTGGCAGAAAAGGTTCCGGAATATCTGACAGACGGCGGCTGGCTTGTGATGGAGATTGGATATGACCAGAGTGCAGATGTGGAAAAATTGCTGAAAGAGACTGGATTTGAACAGGTTTCAACGCAAAAGGATCTGGCAGGTCTTGACCGTGTGGTATGTGGCGTGTACAATAGGCGTAGCAAATAACAGGAGGAAAAGAAATGTTTGATAAATTAGAAGATCTGCTCATTCGTTATGAGGAGATTATGGGTGAGCTTCAGGAACCGGACGTGGTGAATGACCAGTCACGTTTCCGCAAGCTGATGAAAGAACAGAATGATCTGACCCCGATTGTTGAGGCATATAAAGAATATAAAAATTGTAAACAGAACATTGAAGACAGTCTTTCTCTTCTGGAGGAAGAATCCGATGAAGAGATGAAAGAGCTGGCAAAAGAAGAACTCAGTGAGTCTAAGAAGAGAGTCGAAGAGCTGGAACAGGAGCTCAAGATTCTTCTTCTTCCAAAAGACCCGAACGATGACAAGAACGTTATCGTGGAGATCCGTGCAGGTGCAGGTGGAGATGAAGCTGCCCTTTTTGCGGCTGAGATCTACCGTATGTATGTACATTATGCAGACAGCAGACGCTGGAAGACAGAGATGATCTCCCTTAATGAAAACGGAATCGGCGGATTCAAGGAAGTTGTATTTATGATCACAGGACAGGGAGCATATTCCCGTATGAAGTATGAAAGTGGTGTACATCGTGTACAGCGTGTGCCAGAGACAGAAAGCGGCGGACGTATCCATACTTCAACCATTACCGTAGCAGTGATGCCGGAAGCAGAAGAAGTTGACGTTGTGATCGATGAAAAAGATATCCGTATCGATGTTATGCGTGCATCTGGTAACGGTGGCCAGTGTGTCAATACCACAGACTCTGCTGTACGACTGACTCATTATCCGACAGGAATCGTGATCTACAGCCAGACTGAAAAATCACAGCTGCAGAACAAGGAAAAGGCATTTCGTCTTCTGCGTTCCAAATTATATGAACTGGAACTGGAGAAGCAGCATTCTGCAGAGGCTGAGGCAAGAAGAAGCCAGATCGGTACAGGAGACCGTTCTGAGAAGATCCGTACTTACAACTTCCCACAGGGACGTGTGACCGATCACAGAATCAAGCTTACGCTTCATAAGCTGGACAGCATTATGAACGGAGATCTGGATGAAGTCATTGACAGCCTGATCGCAGCAGACCAGGCAGCAAAGCTGGCATCGATGAATGAGGCAGTATAATAGAAGCAGGCAAAAGTGTATAAAGACAGGAAAGCCTGTGAGTATGTTCTTCGAATTATTATGGATGATGAAGAACTCACAGTTATTGACAACGAAGTGCAGATGGATTTCAAGAACATGCCCGATCGCCCATATTGATCGGATAATAAAAGCAAATATTGAAACCGTCAGAGGATGGCTTGCAGGACGCACTCCTGCTAAAAAATAGTAATAGGATACCCTCATACAGGTCAAGAAAACAGAAATGTCCCGTATGGGGGATTTTTATATACCGAAAAACAAAACAGAGGCGTTGAATGAACATACAACAATTAACTTACATTGTAGAAATCGCAAATTGCAAAAGCATTTCCCGCGCAGCAGAGTACCTTTTCGTCTCGCAGCCCGCTCTGTCCCAGCAGATCCGGAATCTGGAAAAGGAACTGGGATACCGCGTATTTCACAGGACAAGCAAAGGACTGGAACTTACCGAAAAAGGGAATGTTTTTTACCAAAAAGCGCAAGAAATGCTAAAAGACTGGAATCGTTTTAAAGAAGAAGTGATTTCGGGAACAGAACATAAAAAATTAAAAATCGGACTTGGTGCCAGAGTCTATTCCAACAGACTGTTTCCGAAGATTGCCAGATATTTTGAAAGGCATCCGGAGCTCGAGGTGACATTTTATACGGAGGCTGGGCTGGATGCATATGCGGCGATCAAGGACGGTTCCCTTGATATGGCACTGGACCGGATGCCGGAAAATGAAATCGGCATGGAGAAATGTGTCTGTTTTGCAAAAGAACTGATCCGTGAGAAGCAGTGTATACTGACGGCACCGGATCATCCGCTTGCGCAGAAGAAAAATGCTTCAATCATGGATTGCAGAGAATATACTATGCTTACAGGACTGGAGCATTCGGTGGAAGACCGTCTCCTCAGAAAGACATATGGTGAACAGAATATCGCATGGAAGAGAGTCATCCGCTCAGACAGCATCGATACGGTGATGAAGATGGTGAAAAGTGGAAGCGGAATCGCGATCGGACCAAAGTCCTTTGCAGAATACTATGGGGTTACGGCGGTGCCACTGGTTCCAGCCAGGCAGGACAGTCTTTATTTTGCCTGCCTGAAATCAAAGAAAAAAGAGCCGGAAATCCGGGAATTTCAGAGGTATCTGACTACTCTGGTTTCCAGTGTTTGTCCAGATTAAATCCGCGTCCCTGGACTTCCTGTACCTGGGAAACGATGATAAAGCTTTCCGGATCGATCTGATGAACATTTTTTTCAAGTTGGACGAGTTCACGGTTGGAGATGACGGTGAGTACCATATTCAGCTGCTGGTTCAGATAGCCACCCTGAACTGGAATGATGGTTGCACCGCGGTCAATCTGGGTAAGTACAAAATTACGGATTTCATCTGAATGTTTGCTGATGATCTGAACAGCAATCCTTGAAGTTCCGCTGACGATCAGCTTGTTCATGACAAGGGTGTAAATGATCACATACAAAATCGCATATAGTACCTTGTCAACTGGCTGATAAAGTGCCTGCCCCAGGATGACAAAGAAGTCAATGATGTACAATCCGGCTGAAACAGGAAAACGGAAATATTTATTTAAGATCAGTGGCGGAACGTCTACGCCACCGGTAGAAGCACCGGTACGGATGATCATTCCAAGGGAGATTCCGATTCCAATGCCAGCAAAGAGTGTGCATAGGATCAGATTGTCTGTCAGAACATAATCTCCAAGGATCTGATTGAAGAATTCCAGTGCGATCGGATACATAAAAGAGCTTAAAATTGCAGATAATGTATATTTTTTCCCGAGGAAAATATAGGCAAGCACCAGCATGATAATGTTGAAAGCGAGCACCAGAGAGGAAAGAGGGATCCCGGTTATGCGCTGCAGGATCAGCCCGATTCCGGTCGTGCCACCGGCAACAAGGTCAGCCGGAAGAAGAAAGACTCTGGCTGAAAAAGCGTTGAGTATATTTCCCAGGCAGATGATGAGAACAGAAGAAATCTGTTCTTTTCTTTTTGTAGTGAGTTTCATTGGTCAGTACCTCCATAAGTCGATACTTCTAATTTAGGAGAAATGGGAAGAAATGGGAAATACATTCTATGAATAGTGATATAAGAAAAACTTATATCATATATAACGCTGCGTGGTTGAAAAAGTAACAGGATATGCTAAAATTGACATAAATGAGAGAACATGAGGAGGTACAAAAGATGGGACATATTGTACAGCGTCTGGTTCGGAATGCCATCATGCAGGCGGTGAATCAGGTGATCCAGAAGAAGACACAGCAGGAAGCTGCGAAATTTGGAAATGAATGGAAGGGCAGTTTTCATTGTCTGGTATCCGGGTATTACAGTGGCATGACCGTTAAATATCTGATGCTTCCATTTGCAGTTTTCTGCATTCTGTGCGCAATAGGAAGCGGGATTGCCGGCGGGCTGACTTACAGGTATCTGGTTCCTTGTGATCGCAGTGGTGTGCCTGGTTACGCGCAGCTATGGAATGAAAATGATGCGTGTGATCATTTACTGGGACAATGGTATGGCATTCTATGACAAGGATGGCAATGAACTCGTACAGCTGCCACGGACAGCCATCGAGCAGATGACGGTAAAAAATGGTAAGATCACCATCCCATGGGAAGATAAAGAGTATAAGATTATCAGGAACCCATTCGATAACGAAAAAGAAGTACGGGAAATGCTTAATTTTTATGGAAAAGACAGATAAGGAGTGACAGAAAATGATAATAAAAGAAGGAAGCTCTGATTGCACAGACCATCGAGGTAATGTGCACTTTCCGAACATAAGCAGGAGGTTTAGGACATGAATTTTCAGATCACAGAATATTGCCATCACATTTTAGAAGAGTATATAGAAGAAGGGGATATCTGCATTGATGCCACCGCCGGAAACGGCGGTGACACGGAGTTTTTGTGCCAGAAAGTCGGAGAGACCGGAAATGTCTATGCTTTTGATGTGCAAGAGATGGCGATTGCTCACACCAGAGAACGCCTCGAAAAAGCGAACCTGTCGACAAGAGCCAAGCTGATCCAGGACAGTCACGAAAAAATGCAGACCTATGTAAAAGAAGAAGCCAAGGTCATCATCTTCAATTTCGGCTACCTCCCCGGCGGCGACCACAAAATCGCAACCCGCGCAGCCACCAGCCTCACCGCCATCAAGTCGGCCCTTAGCCTGCTCAAAAAAGGTGGCATCATAAACCTCTGCATCTACAGCGGCGGCGACACCGGCTACGAAGAAAAAGAAGCCATTTTGAATTATCTCAAAACATTAGACTCCAAAAAATGGCTCGTAATCGTAAATTCCTATTTTAACCGTAAAAATGATCCTCCACTTCCTGTATTCATCTATAGACTGAAATAGTTTTTATTTCAGAAAACAGTAGTGGAGCAACTGGATCAACAAAGCCGTTTTGCGTTTTTACGGTTCTTATGTTTGACAAAAAACTTCGTACTGGGGCAACAGTCACAACCAGTAAAGTAGATCTGCCAGGTACCCAAATAGAACATGCCAGATTCCATCCGAGGCAATGGAGATGAAACTCAGGCAATTATGGAAGCCATTGCTGACATAATTGCCGCTTTCAGAGGTTCATCGGAATGGTTTGCCGAGTGGAATCTGGCATGTTCTATTTGGGTACATGGCCCACTAACTTTACAAGTAACACAAAAAAATACAAGAAAACCGCAAAAATCCACTCAAAATGTGGTATACTAACAGACAGTACCGCAAAAAAGCGGAATATGGAAGGATTTTTTATGGCAGAAGCAAAATTTAAAAGACCAGAACTGACAGACCGGGATCTTATTGATTTTTATTTCAAAAAGTACCCAAGCAGAAGTTGCGACCGTACTTTTGCAAATGTATATCTGTGGGCAAGGTTTTACGAAGTAGAATTTGCACAATATAATAACGTTCTCCTGTTCCGGGACAACAGTGCAGGTTACGGCTATGCATTTCCGGCAGGTGAGGATGAAGATGTAAAAGCAGCGATTGAAGATATCATGAAGTGGGAGAAAGAAAAAGGCGTTCCATTCTGTCTGTATGGGGTGACAAAAGAGAATTTCGCCAAGCTTGAAACATGGTTTCCAGGCAAATTCGACATCACCTATCACAGGGATGAGGCGGATTATGTCTATGAAAGTGAGAAACTTGCAACACTTTCCGGCAAAAAGCTGCACGGCAAGCGGAATCACGTCAATAAATTTAAAGCACTTCACGGAGATAACTGGAGTTACGAAACGATTACAGAGGATAATCTGGAAGAGTGTTTTCAGATGGCACTGAAATGGCGGAATCTGAATGGCTGTGAAGATGATGAAGAGAAGAATTCCGAGATGTGTGTAACACTCAATTCACTGCGCCTTTACAAAGAACTAAACCTGATCGGAGGTCTGCTCAGAGTTGGTGATGAGATTGTTGCATTTACGATTGGAGAAGCGGTAAATGACGATACCTTTGTGGTTCATATCGAAAAAGCTTATGCGGATATTGAAGGTGCGTATACCATGATCAACCAGCAGTTCGTAGAGCATGAAATTGCCGGAAAATACAAATATACCAACCGGGAAGATGATGTTGGAGAAGAAGGATTAAGAAAGGCCAAGCTTTCCTACAAACCGGTATTTATGGTAGAAAAAGGTGTTGTGACATTAAAAGAAGACAGCGAAAAGGAGTGTGCAAAAGATGATATCTAAGAAGATGGAAAATATGGTGGCAAACAGCTCGGCGATCCGCGCCATGTTTGAAGAGGGAAATCGTCTTGCAAAAATTTACGGACCGGAAAATGTATTTGATTTCAGTCTCGGTAATCCAAATGTACCGGCACCGAAAGCCGTAAAGCAGGCGATTCTTGATATTTTGGATGAAGAAGATGAACTGGTGCTTCATGGATATACTAACAGCAATGCGGGATATGAAGATGTTCGCCAGGCTGTAGCTGAATCTCTGAATGAGCGATTTGGTACTGCATTTGCAGCAAAAAATATTACGATGACAGTTGGCGCAGCAGGCGGACTGAATGTTATTTTAAAAGCACTGTTAAATCCGGGAGATGAAGTGATCACATTTGCACCGTACTTTGGAGAGTACAGAAGTTATGTCAATAATTTTGACGGTGTTCTGGTTGAAATCTCACCGAATACCGTAGATTTTCAGCCAAAGCTGGATGAATTTGAGGCAAAGATCACACCGAAGACAAAAGCAGTGATCGTTAATACACCGAATAATCCGACCGGTGTTGTCTATTCCGAAGAGACGGTCAGGAAGATGGCAGAGATCATGGAGAAGAAGCAGAACGAATACGGAACAGAGATTTATCTTATCTCTGATGAGCCATATCGTGAGCTTGCTTATGATGGTGTGGATGTACCGTATCTGACCAGGTATTATGCCAATACGATCGTAGGATATTCTTATAGTAAATCTCTTTCCCTGCCGGGAGAGCGAATCGGATATCTGGTGATTCCGGATGATGTAAAAGATTCAGAGACACTCATTGCAGCAGCAAATGTTGCAAACCGTATTCTTGGATTTGTCAATGCGCCAACCCTGCAGCAGAAGGTAGTTGCAAGATGTCTGCATGAGAAAACCGATATTTCATACTATAACAGAAACAGGGAGACTCTTTACCAGGGACTCATAGAATGTGGATTTGAATGTGTCAAACCGCAGGGTGCATTTTACCTGTTCATGAAGACTCCGATCAAGGATGAAAAGACATTTTGCCAGGAAGCAAAAAAATATAATCTGCTTCTGGTACCGGGAAGTTCTTTTGGATGTGCAGGATATGTCAGAATTGCATATTGTGTAGCTTATGAGACAATCGTAAATGCACTGCCGAAATTCAAAGAGCTTGCAAAAGAATATCAGCTAGGATAAGACAAAAGCAAAAGATGTGACAGAAAGGTGAGAAAGCAAGATGAGAGAATTTGAGAAAAATATCCGAAAAGTAGAACCTTATGTTCCGGGTGAACAGCCACAGAAAAAAGTGATCAAACTGAATACCAATGAGAATCCGTACCCGCCTGCACCGGGAGTTCTTGCGGCAATGAAAAAGCTGGAGGGTCATGTGGACAGTTTAAGGCTGTATCCGGATCCGACATCTGATGCACTGGTCAGTGCACTGGCGGACTTTTATCATGTTGGAAAAGATCAGGTTTTTGTGGGAGTGGGATCTGACGATGTTCTCTCTATGTGTTTCCTTACCTTCTTTAACTCGGAAAAACCGGTTTTCTTTCCGGATATTACATATTCCTTCTACAAAGTATGGGCGGATCTTTACCGGATTCCATACGAATGCAAGAAGGTAGATGAAAACTTCCATATCATAAAAGAAGATTATTATCCGGAAAATGGTGGTGTGATCTTCCCGAATCCAAATGCACCGACATCCATCTATGAAGATCTGGAATTTGTGGAAGATATCATCAGACACAACCAGGATGTTATTGTGATTGTGGATGAGGCATATATTGATTTCGCAGGAGAGTCAGCACTTTCGCTTCTGGACAAATATGACAACCTGATCATTACGCAGACATTTTCAAAGGCAAGATCGATGGCTGGAATGCGTATTGGATATGCAATCGCAAGTCCGCTCCTGATCAAGTATTTAAACGATGCAAAATATTCGTTCAATTCTTATACTATGAACAAAACTTCTCTGGTATACGGAGCAGAAGCGGTAAAAGATAAAGAATATTTTGCTGAGACAACACGTAAAATTGTGGAGACAAGAGACTGGGCAGAAGAAGAATTCAAAAAGCTCGGCTTTGTATTCCCAAAACCAAGCGCAAACTTCATCTTTGTATCACATCCGGAATACGATGCAAAAGAACTCTTTGAAGCAATGAAAGCAAAAGGAATCTATGTGCGTTTCTGGGGAAGCGAGCGGATTGAGCAATATCTGCGTGTGACGATCGGTACGAGAGAAGAGATGGAAGCACTCTTTGCTTTCCTCCGTGAATATATGATGTAAGTGTTAAAAACATAAATTGCGTTTGTGCTTACACAAATAAGCAATTTATGCTTATTGACACGTCGAACAGCGATTTAATAAGTAAAAAATAGGAGATTTGTATGACTGAAACTTTAGTACAGTGGTTTGTAACTCATCTGGGTGGCAAGGCTGCCAAAGAACTGATTATCTTTATTATTTCAATGATTCCGATTCTGGAGCTCAGGGGAGGAATCCTTGCGGCAGGTCCGGCGTTTTTAAATATCCCGACCTGGCGTGCAATCCCGATCTGTCTGGTGGGGAACCTGATTCCAATTCCGTTTATCCTGCTTCTGATCCGTCCGATTTTTGCATGGCTGCGCAAGACGCGCCTTTTCCGTCCGCTTGTAGAAAAGCTGGAAAAAAAAGCGATGAGCAAAAGTGATCGGATCAGCAGATATGAATTCTGGGGGCTGGTACTCTTCGTAGGAATCCCGCTTCCGGGAACCGGAGCCTGGACCGGAGCTCTTGTCGCATCCCTCCTTGGCATCGACTGGAAAAAAGCTTTCGGAGCAATCGTAGTCGGCGTATGCATGGCATCGGTGATCATGTATATCCTGTCTTACGTTGTGATCGGAGGGATTTTTGGATAAAAATGTGAAAGTTTTCTCTTTGAGAGAATACAGAATGGCTGTATGTGAGAGCATATGGTCATTTTGTGTATACGATGATCCAAGTGCAGATTTGTGCTTGCACAAGGATCTGTATTTGGCGAATGTACATCATCGAGCAGGAGTCAGCCTGCTCGATTTGAATGATAGAGGTTGAGTGAGCGCCAGCCACAAAAGGAATCGTTCGGATTCAAGTTGCGCTAACCATTCCGATGAGCCTCTTAGGACGGGAAGCATGTTCAGCAAAGGCTTCCATGCTTCCTGAGTCTCATCTCCATAGCGCAAAATAGAATCCGAACGATTCCTTTTGTGGCTGGCGCTCTTTGAACTTTATCGAATAAAATGTGGTGATATTGGTAAGATAACAGCAATTCAGAACGAAGCAGGAGAAAACTTTGAGAAGGGATGGGGAGTCTGTTGTTTTGTTGGAAACATTCGACTATCGGGCATTTATTGAAAAACATGTATCACGCCGTCAAACATCGAACCAGAGTTGAAAGGATAGAATAAGAACTGGAACGAATATGTCCTCGTTCATTCAATTTGCTGCAATCAGCCTAAAACCAGGCTGCCATAGGAATACACTGAAAACAGGCAGTCGAGCCAAAAGAAATGGTGCTAATTCACTTTTTGTGCAATGGAGATGAGACTCAAAAATTGTGGAAGCCTTTGCTGACACAATTTTCGCTTCAAGAGGCTCATCGGAATGGTTTGCACAATGGAATTAGCACCATTTCTTTTGGACCGACTGCCGTATACAGCGCAAATTTTGGCAGCCGTCCTATTTAGGTAATTTGTAGAAAAGAGAATGAACTAAGAATAAATTCTAACCTTCAACGGAATCCCCATTTCGTCCGCAATCTTCTGTGAAGCATCGATTTCTTCCTGTGAAATGATGCTGACCACACTGAACTGGACAGAAGAGAATAACTTTTTGGACTTTTCAGCGAAAGCAAGCATATCCGGGAATGCATTTTCAAAACAAGGCTGTGTAACTTCCTGGTAACGTTCGGCAGTTGGCGCATTCAGGCTGATCGATACGGCATCGATATATTTTGCCATTTCTTCTGCGATCGGCTTTTTATTGAAGAGTTCGCCAAGTCCGTTGGTATTGACGCGAAGGAGAACTTCCGGATGTTTTTCTTTCATGTATTTTGCAGCAGCAATCAGATTATCGTAGGCACAGGTCGGTTCCCCGTAGCCGCAGAAGACGGCTTCCGGATAATTTGTAAAATCAAAAGCATCAATAGCTGCCTTGATCTCTTCGAAAGAAGGATTGTGGTCGTGCCAAAGTTCTGTTGCCTCTCCGATGGCTTCATGCTCGTTACGGATGCAGAAAATACATTTGCAAGTGCAGCGGTTGGTGATGTTAAAATATGCATTGTTTTTAAATGTGTAAATAATATCTGACATTATAATAAAATCTCCTCTTTGAAAGTCAGGCGGATATTCAAGAACCACCTGTCATTTGCGTATAATTAAATATTTGGCTAAATTCCAAATTTGTTTTTCATTGTACTCTTGAAACCGGCTTTGTCAAGAGTGGAACCAAGAATGATAAAGATCACAGCACTTCCGCCTGACTGGGCAAGGGTTCCTACAATCGAAGGAATCAGTGCACCCCAGGTTCCGAACAGGATTACATCTGTGATATAATATCCAATAAAGGAAATTACAGCGGCAACAATAACGCCGACACAGTTGTGTACATTCACGATCTTGTCCTTTTTACATGTGATCGGAAGGGAGATCAGCATCTTGATGATGAAGGTTGCAGGTGCATATACCGGGGCAGTCAGGATATCTGCCATGGCACCACCGATTGCACCAGCAAACATGGCATATGGTGTTGGGAGGAATGCAGCGGCAAGATAGATCAGAGAATCTCCGATGTGTACATATCCGCCATTTACACCAAATGGAATATGGAAAATATAAGCAGTTGTCACACAGATCAGTGCTGCAAAAAGAGCTGTTGAAGTCAGTCTGGAGACTTTCTGATGAGAAAGTGCATTTGCAGATGGTTCCGGATTGTTAATGGTTGTAGATGACATGATAGTTACCTCCCTGGGTTTTATTTATTTTGTAAATGTCAGTCAAGCAGCATAGAAAGATGGGATTCAAAATTGATTCCATCATTGCGCGGAATCTGGTCGGCAACGGTGTCAATCAGAGATTTTTCGATAAACCGGCATGCTTTTTCCACGCCTGCAGCTGCACTTTTTCCCTGTACCATCGAGGCACATACGACAGCGGAGAGCAGGTCACCGGTGCCAGAATAGCTTCCTCCGTGAATTCCAGAGGAAATGACGCTTATCTGGTCGTTCTCGAGAACCAGATTGTAATATTTTACGGTATCATCAGAAGGAGCCTGATAAAGAATACCGGTGACGATGATCGTTTGGATCTGCGTTTCTTTCAAAGGAGCGGCAATCCGGGCAATCCGGTCCAGATAATCCGGTTCGTCCTTATACTTGGTAAGCCCTGCAAAATCAGAGTGTGTTAAAAGACACAGCTCGGTAAGATTTGGCGTGATCACATCGGCATGGGATACAAGCTTCTGCATCTGCTGTTGGAGTCTGGGAGTGAAAATGTCATATTTGACACCGGAATCTCCCATGACCGGATCGACAAAGAGCAGAGTGGAAGGGGTTCTGAACTTCTCACAGAAATTCAGGATTTTTTCCGCCTGATCTGCGCTGCCGAGATATCCGGTACTGATCGCATCCAGGGTAAGACCACGTTTTTGCCATTCTTCTGTGTAATGATCGATCTTGTCGGTAAAGTCCGTACAGTAATAGCTGTCGTAGCCGGTCTGATTGGTTAAAACTGCCGTTGGCAGAGGACAGGCCTGCACACCCATGACGGAAAGAACCGGTATCGCAGCTGTCAGAGAGCATTTACCAAGACCGGACAGATCATTGATAACAGCGACTCGTTTTATCATTGAAGTATCCTTTCCGAAATACAAAGTGAAAAATTCTTGCATTTCTTATGTGTTTTATATAGAATAAAATAAAAGTGTCATTTGTAAAATATACAAAAAGAAATATTTTTTAGAGGTCAGTTATGAGAGTGGAATTACAGAATGAGGAACACTGCCGGTATCTGAGAGTGTATCATTATTACAGGAATCTGATTCTATCCGGGCAGATGAAGTCAGAGACAAAGCTTCCATCGATCCGTAAAGGTGCAAACGAGCTGCAGATGAGCCGGACGACGATGGAGAATGCGTATATGCTTCTGGCAGCAGAAGGTTATATTGTGTCCAGACCGCAGAGTGGATATTATGTGACGGATATTGCCGAGAAGCAGGAAGAGGGCAGAAAGATTGCAAGCCGGCATGTAAGGAAGCAGGAGAATCCGGTTGTCTATGATTTTGCAACATCAAATGTAGATAAAGAGAGTTTCCGGTTTGAATTATGGCGGAGATATATGAAGAGCGCAATGCGTCAGGATGAGAGACTGCTTTCTTATGGAGAACCGCAGGGGGAACAGGAATTCAGGGAAGTACTGTCTGAATATATTCAGAAGACCAGAAGTGTGATCTGCAGCCCGGATCAGATCGTGATCGGTGCCGGTATACAGAGTCTTCTGCATATTCTGTGCCCACTGAATCATAAAAAGAGAACCGTATTTTTCAGGGACAGTGAGTTTGTACAGGGAATGACGGTTTTTGAAGATCATAACTACCGGATTGCAGGAAGTGCGGAAGAAGAGATTGGAATGTATTACGTGTCACCATCACAGATGACAAGATTTGGTGGGGTGATGCCGATCCAGGAAAGACTGGAACTGGTCGGACGCGCCGAGAAAGAGCATTTTCTGATCATTGAAGATGACTATAACAGTGAGTTCAAATATTTTCAGAAACCGGTTCCGTCCCTGCAGGGACTTTCGGGAGGAAGAAATGTCATTTATCTGGGAACATTTTCCAAAATGCTGCTTCCGTCTATCAGGATCAGTTATATGATACTGCCGCCGGAATTGATGGAAACTTACGAAAAAAGAAAAAATAATTACAATCAGACTGCATCCAAGGCCGAGCAGATCGCACTGACACAGTTTATCCGTGACGGACATCTGGCAAGTCAGGTCCGTAAATCCAGGAAGATCCATCTGGCAAAGGCAGAAAAGCTTGCAGAGAGTATCCACAAGGTATTTGGGGATACAGTAAATGTAAAGATCGGGGAAGCCGGTTTTATGGTTCAAATTATATTTTCAAATGGAACAGATGTTAAGAAAGTGGCAAAAGCAGCCCGAAAAGAAGGTCTTACATTCCGGGAAGCCGAAGGACATACGCTGTTACTGACCTGCGCAGGTGTAGAGTCGGACAAATACGAAGAAGCTATGCAGATCCTTGCAAAATGCGTTATAATAGATAATATGAAGTGACCTCACATTTGTAGCAATGTGGATTTACCTGTATACTAGAATTTGATAAGAACAAAGGTAACAAGGATTACCGCATACAAAAGGAGATCACTCATATGAAAAGAATACTAAAAATTGGCATGAATATCCATACCACAAATTACACATTATGCGCAATGGAACCAATAATCGGTGAGGCTGACAGTGTATTTGAAACAATCAAGGTAACATCGGATTATAAAAATATCCTGCTGTTTATTGAAAATATGAAAATGAAACTTGGGTTGAATGATGAATACGATATTCAGTGTGGATATGAGGCGGGCTGTCTTGGATATTCACTCTATAACTAGCTAACAGCCACAGGAGTAAAATGTGTGATACTTGCACCAAAAACCATGCTTACACCGCAAAGTGTAAGAATAAAGACAGATATGCGGGATGCGTATATGATCACCCAATGTTTGTCATATGGTGGTTATCATGCTGTTTATATTCCGACAGGAGAAAGAAAGGGGGAAAGGATGGAAGGTTCACATGAACTGGTTCTGCCAAATGAGGATCTTTCTTTTCGAATGTTTTTGTTTGAAGGGAAAGATGGAAATTATGTCAGGGAAAAGCACTGGCACCGGTCAATCGAGATGTTTGTTGTGCTGGAAGGCAAACTGGATTTTTATATCAATGAAGAAGACATCCATCTGGATAAGAAAACCTTTGTGATCGTTAATTCCAATGAACTGCATTCGATTTCGGCGTCACTTCCGAATAAGACCATTGTACTTCAGATGCCGCTTCAGACATTTGAACGGTATTATACGGATGAGCAGTTTATCTGTTTTACCCACAGGGAAAGAGTACAGGATGAGCAGCTAGTAGAATTGGTGGAGAAGATGTATGCGACATATCAGGAAAAAGAGATAGGATATGAGCTGCAAGTACAGAGTTATTTTTACAGATTGCTATATCTGATGGTGACGAAGTATCGGAAGATGAATGTCAGTGAAGAAATTGTGCGTGAACATAGGAACAGGAACCGGCTTTCTTCTATTACCGGTTACATAAAAGAAAATTTCAAAGAAGATCTTTCACTTGAAGGAGTGGCGCAGAGTTTCGGTTATTCACCCACGTATTTGTCTCGGATGTTTCGGAAATATGCGAAGATCAATTATAAAGAATATGTACAGGGCATTCGTCTGGAATATGCATACCGGGAGCTTACCGGAAGTGATGCATTGGTAGAAGAGATCGCAGAGCATAATGGATTTGCAGATGGAAGGGCATTTGCAAAAGCATTTCAGAAAAAATACGGAGTAAGACCCAGTGAGTTTCGTCGGAGACAGAAATCAGAGGATCAGAAAATGAGTTAGAAAAAGTTGACAAAGACAAGAAAGTGCAGTTAACAGGCTAAGTATTCGGTAGCAGGTACTGAACACGCCTGTTAAAATAAAAAGAAAGAAGGAAGAAACACAATGAAAATCAAAAATGTAACAGATCCAGAATTCAGACGTTATGGACGTATCGTTGATGGCTATGATTTTACAGAAATGATCAAGGTAATGGAGCAGACACCACTTCCGGAGGAGGTTATTTATGTGCCATCGGATAACAAACTGGAGAAGACAGAACCTGCAATTGATCTGAAGATGAGAATTTTTGGAGAACTTCCAATACAGATCGGATATTGTAATGGTCATAACAGCAAGCTGAATGCGTTGGAATATCACAGAAGTTCAGAAGTGAATGTTGCAGTTACAGATATCATTTTACTTCTTGGATCAGAGCAGGATATTGCATCTGATTTTACCTATGAGACATCAAAGGTAGAGGCTTTTCTTGTTCCGGCAGGAACAGGAATTGAAATTTATGGAACAACCCTTCACTATGCACCATGTGGAGTGGATGGAAATGGATTCAAAGCAATCGTTGTTCTTCCACAGGGAACAAACACAGATCTGATGACCTGTCATACAAAATCTTATGATGACAAGCTTCTGACAGCAAAAAACAAATGGCTTATTGCTCACGAAGAAGCAGGTATTGAAGGTGCGGTATGTGGTCTTAAAGGAGAGAACATCGATCTTGCAAAATAAGCGGACGAAAGTCCTTGTTTAGGAGGAAAAGATCATGAATAACATGCCAGAAGTTAAAATCGGAGTTGTTGCGGTAAGCCGTGACTGTTTCCCGGAAAGCCTTTCTGTATCAAGAAGAGAAGCACTTATGAAGGCTTACAAAGAAAAATACGGAGAAAAACACATTTATGAATGTCCGATCTGTATCGTAGAAAGTGAGATCCATATGGTACAGGCTCTGGAAGATATCAAGAAAGCCGGATGTAATGCACTGGTTGTATATCTTGGAAACTTCGGACCGGAAATCTCAGAGACTCTGCTTGCAAAACACTTTGATGGACCAAAGATGTTCGTTGCAGCAGCAGAAGAAAGCGGCAACAATCTGATCCAGGGACGTGGAGATGCATATTGCGGTATGTTAAATGCAAGCTACAACTTAAAGCTTCGTAATATTAAAGCATATATTCCGGAATATCCGGTTGGAACAGCAGAAGAATGCGCAGATATGATCCATGAATTTGAACCGATCGCAAGAGCTGTTATCGGACTTAACAACTTAAAGATCATCAGCTTCGGGCCAAGACCGCTGAACTTCCTTGCATGTAACGCACCGATCCAGCAGCTTTACAATATCGGAGTAGAGATTGAAGAAAACTCAGAACTTGACCTGTTTGAAGCATTTAACAAACATGCCGGAGATGAAAGAATTCCGGCAATTGTAAAAGAGATGGAAGAAGAACTTGGAGCCGGTAACAAGAAACCGGAAATCCTTTCAAAACTTGCTCAGTATGAACTGACACTTAAAGACTGGGTAGAAGAACACAGAGGATACCGCAAATATGTTGCAATCGCCGGAAAATGCTGGCCTGCATTCCAGACACAGTTCGGATTTGTACCATGCTATGTCAACAGCCGTCTGACAGCACAGGGAATTCCGGTATCCTGCGAAGTAGATATCTATGGAGCACTCAGCGAATTCATCGGAACAGTTGTAAGTGAAGACACTGTAACACTCCTTGATATTAACAACTCTGTACCGGCCGACCTTTATGAAGAAGACATTAAGGGCAAATTCGATTACACACTGAAAGATACATTCATGGGATTCCACTGTGGAAATACTGCATCATCCAAACTTTCATTCTGCGAGATGAAATACCAGATGATCATGGCAAGATCTCTTCCGATTGAAGTAACACAGGGAACACTTGAAGGAGATATCAAACCTGGAGATATCACATTCTTCCGTCTGCAGAGCACATCAGACAATGTACTGAGAGCTTACATTGCACACGGTGAAGTCCTTCCAGTAGCAACACGTTCCTTCGGAGCAATCGGAATCTTCGCAATTCCGGAAATGGGCAGATTCTATCGTCATGTACTGATCGAAAAGAACTTCCCGCATCACGGAGCCGTAGCATTCGGACATTACGGAAAAGCACTTTACGAAGTATTCAAATACATCGGAGTACCGGTAGACGAAATCGGCTACAACCAGCCAAAAGGTGTACGTTACCCAACAGAAAATCCTTGGGGCTAATTAAAACTATACATAATCATATAAGGGGCGGCTGAATGAACCCGCCCCTTTATAGTACAAAGAAACATGAATTAAAAACAGGATTTATGTTTCAAGCAGGCGGTTCAATGTCTTGAGGACCAGATTATAGAAAATAAATATGGCAGATTCCATTTGAGGCAATGAAGATGAGACTCAGAAATTGTGGAAGCCATTGCTGACACAATTTCCGCCCTAAGAGGCTCATCGGAATGCTTTGCCGATTGGAAGATGCAATATTTATTTTCTATAATCTGGTCACAATCCCTCGAATCCGTCAGGTTGATACAAAAACCCTAACAAGGAGGAACATTATGCTCTATATAGGCGTAGACCTTGGAACATCCGCAGTAAAACTTCTGTTAATGGATGAAAAAGGCGACATCAAAAAAATTGTTTCAAAAGAATACCCATTATACTTCCCACATCCGGGCTGGTCAGAACAGCATCCGGAAGACTGGTTTACCCAGTCCGTAGAAGGCATCAAAGAACTGACTTCTGAGTGTGATAAGAGCCAGGTTGCAGGAATCAGCTTTGGTGGACAGATGCACGGACTGGTCATTCTGGATAAAGACGACCAGGTCATCCGCCCGGCAATTCTCTGGAACGATGGACGTACCACAGAAGAGACGGATTATCTGAATAACGAGATCGGAAAAGAAACGCTTTCTAAATACACAGCAAACATTGCATTTACTGGATTTACCGCACCAAAGATCCTGTGGGTAAAGAAAAATGAGCCGGAGAATTTTGCAAAGATCACAAAGATCATGCTTCCAAAAGATTATCTGGCATACTGCCTGTCAGGAAGCTTCTGCTCTGATTATTCGGATGCATCCGGCATGCTTCTGATGGATGTAGAACACAAATGCTGGTCCAAAGAAATGATGGACATCTGCGGCGTAACAGAAGAACAGCTTCCGAAACTTTATGAAAGTTACGAAGTCGTAGGAAGTCTGAAGCCGGAAGTAGCAGCAGAACTCGGACTTTCTGAAAATGTAAAAATTATTGCAGGAGCAGGCGATAATGCAGCGGCAGCTGTCGGAACAGGAACAGTTGGTGACGGAAGATGTAACATTTCCCTTGGAACATCCGGAACCATCTTTATTTCCAGTGCAAACTTCGGCGTAGATAAGAACAATGCCCTGCATTCTTTTGCACATGCAGACGGTCATTATCATCTGATGGGATGCATGTTAAGTGCTGCATCCTGCAATAAATGGTGGGCAGAAGAGATTCTTCACACGGATGATTTTGCAGCAGAGCAGAAAGATATTACAAAGCTAGGTGAGAACCATGTGTTCTATCTTCCATATCTGATGGGAGAGCGTTCACCGCACAATGATCCATATGCAAGAGCTACCTTTACCGGTATGACGATGGATACCACAAGAGCAGATATGATGCAGGCAGTACTGGAAGGAGTTGTATTTGCACTCCGTGATTCCCTTGAAGTTGCAAAAAGCCTTGGAATCAAGATTGAACGTACCAAGATCTGCGGTGGTGGAGCAAAGAGTCCTCTTTGGAGAAAGATGATCGCCAATATCATGAACCTGAAAGTGGATATCATCGAGAGCGAAGAAGGACCGGCACTTGGAGGTGCAATCCTTGCAGCAGTCGGATGCGGCGAATACGAAAGCGTAGAAGCAGCAGCTGACAAGCTGGTTAAGATTGTAGATACCGTAGAACCGGAAGCAGAACTGGTTGAAAAATACGAAAAGAGATACCAGGAGTTCCGTCAGATTTATCCGGCACTCAAACCGGTATTTCCGCATATTCAGTAATTGAATATAAGATTTTTATGGCGTCAGTCACATTGAATCTTCTTCTTTGCAGTCCCCGTTGACAGTGAAAGTTAAAACCCGTATAATGAATTATAAGATTGACATGATGTGGAGGGCTTGATTCTATGATTATTGCAAAGAATGATGAAGATAAAAGAAGCCGTGTGTGGAACTATGTGACAGGAATTACGACCGTTCTGATCATTATCGTGGCTGGATATTTCATTTACCAGGGATTTTTCGGAAATCCGCTGGAAGGAAAGTGGAAGCATGATGAGAGTGATATGATACTGGAAGTAGATGACCATAATGAAGCAGAGCTTGACTGGAAGAACCTGATCGATGGTAAGGATGTGGATGTGGAACTTGGATATACACTGGATATCAAGGCAAAGCAGATTACATTTACTGTAAAGCAGGAAGAGCTGGATGAGACAGCGAAAGAACTTGGTGATAATGTAACTGCATCGGAAGTAGAGCAGGCGATCAATTCTGTACTCACTACATTCAATTACAGTGTGGACGGAACCGAGCTTACACTTACCGAGTGGGATTATGGGGACCAGATGATTTTTGAAAAAGCAGACAAATAAAGAGAACCCTCTCTCTGTGGGCACGAAAGTCCGCAGGCAGAGGGTTTTGTGTGAGAACAGGAGGTTAAAAGCAGATGACAAGGAAGGAGACAAAAGTAATAAATATCGGAGGAAGAAAGATCGGTGGAGGCAATCCGGTAGCGATCCAGTCCATGACAAATACAAAGACAGAGGACGTGGAATCTACAGTTGCACAGATTCTTGCTCTGGAAAAGGCAGGATGCGAGATTATCCGCTGTGCAGTTCCGAATATGGAAGCAGCACAGGCTTTACAAGAGATTAAGAAACAGATCCATATTCCACTGGTTGCAGATATACATTTTGATTATCGTCTTGCGATCGCTGCAATTGAAAACGGTGCAGATAAAATCCGTATCAATCCGGGGAATATCGGAAGTGAGGACAGAGTCCGTGCGGTTGTGGAGAAAGCAAAAGAATACGAGATTCCGATCCGTGTCGGGGTGAACAGTGGTTCGCTGGAGAAGAACCTTCTGGAAAAATATGGTGGTGTGACTGCAGAGGGAATCGTGGAAAGTGCACTTGACAAGGTACACATGATCGAGAACATGGGCTATGACAATCTGGTGGTCAGTATTAAGTCCTCAGATGTCATGATGTGTGTAAAAGCGCATGAGCTGATCGCAAAGAAATGCCCGTATCCGTTGCATGTGGGAATCACCGAGTCCGGGACGCTGCTTTCAGGCAATATTAAATCTTCAGTAGGACTTGGAATCATCCTTTATCAGGGAATCGGAGATACGATTCGTGTATCGCTGACAGGGGATCCATTAGAAGAGATCAAGAGTGCAAAAATGATCCTGAAAGCACTGGGACTTAGAAAAGGAGGAATTGAAGTTGTATCCTGCCCGACCTGTGGACGTACCAAGATTGATCTGATCGGACTTGCCAATAAAGTAGAGACGATGGTTGCTGAATATCCACTTGATATCAAGGTTGCAGTGATGGGATGCGTGGTAAATGGTCCTGGAGAAGCAAGAGAGGCAGATCTCGGAATCGCAGGAGGAATCGGTGAAGGACTTCTGATCAAGAAGGGAGAAATCATCCGTAAGGTAAAAGAGGATGAGCTTTTAGATGCACTTCGTAATGAACTGGAACATTGGGGCGAATAGAAGATGACAAAGCTATTTTTTGATGTGTTTCCAACATTGAATATGGATAACGACAGCCATATGCTGTTTGAAAAGGTGGAGGTGACGAAAATCACCTCCACTTCAGCCAGAAATCATATCAAGGTTTATATTTACAGTACCCATCTGATCCCGAAGAAGACGGTATGTTATGTGGAGGATCAGATTGAGGAGCAGCTGTTTTCGCAGGGGAATATTCCGGTGACGATCGTCGAGGAATACCGGCTTTCCGAGCAGTATACGCCGGAGAACCTGATGCATGCGTATAAGGAGAGTATCCTTTTTGAACTGGAACAGAAAAGTGTGCTGGAGAAGAATATGTTCCAGAAGGCGAAGTGCCGCTTCGAAGGGGAGCGTACTATGTGTCTGACTATGGCGGACACGATTGTTGCAGAGGGAAAGACCAGCGAGATCACCAGCTATCTGAAGGATGTCTTTGAGAACCGTTTCCATGTGCCGGTGGATGTGGAGATCGACTACGAAGAGGTGAAAGAGAGCAAATACAAGAAATTCAATGAGATGCAGCTTCAACAGGAAGTAGATGCGATTAGGGAAAGGAATCAGAAGCTGCAGGCACAGCATGCCACGGAAGAGGCGGCAAAAGCAAAAGAAACGGAAGGCGTATCAAAGAAGAAAGCGGAAAAAGCAGAAGATGCCGCTAAAGAAGCAGATGCATCAAGTACGCAGAATAAACAGGAACAGAAGAAACCGGAGACTCCGAAAAAGCAGGAATTTGCAGGAAAGTCCAGTGGGTTCAAAAGTGGCAAGGGAAGCTTTGTGCGTCGGGATTATCCGCTCAAGCGCTCCGATGACCCGAACGTAATCTATGGACGGGACTTTGATGATATGCCGATCGAGCTGAAGACAGTTACCGGAGAGATGGGTGAGATTACTTTCCGGGGACAGGTGATCAGCTTTGATACTCGTGAGATCCGGAACGAAAAGACAATCGTCATGTTTGCCGTGACCGACTTTACTGACACGATCATGGTCAAGATGTTTACCCGCAATGACCAGCTCCCGGATCTGCTTGCGGAGATTAAAAAAGGTGTATTTCTGAAAATCAAAGGAGTTACGACGATTGATAAATTTGATGGAGAGCTGACCATTGGTTCTGTAACCGGAATCCGCAAAACTTCGGATTTCCGTGTAACAAGAAAAGACAAGTATCCGGAAAAACGCGTGGAGCTTCACTGCCATACCAAGATGAGCGATATGGATGGTGTTTCCGAGGCAAAAGATCTGGTAAAGCGAGCACATGACTGGGGGCACCCGGCGATTGCGATCACCGATCATGGTGTGGTGCAGGGGTTTACCGATGCCAATCATGTGATCGAGGATCTGGATAAAGATGATCCATTTAAAGTTATTTATGGAGTGGAAGGATATCTGGTAGATGATCTGACTAAGATCGCAGAGAACGAAAAGGGACAGGACCTGGAAGGCACTTACGTGGTATTCGATATCGAGACAACCGGTTTTTCCGCTGTGACTGACCGGATCATCGAGATTGGCGCGGTAAAAGTGGAAGACGGGAAGATCACAGATAAGTTCAGTACCTTTGTCAATCCGAAACGTCCGATCCCGTTCCGTATCACGGAACTTACCGGCATCACCGATGAGATGGTCATCGGTTCGCCGGATATTGAGACGATCTTGCCGCAGTTTATAGAATTTATTGGCGATGCGGTTCTGGTGGCGCATAATGCTTCTTTTGATGTGGGATTTATCGAGCAGAACTGCAAAAGGCAGAAGATTGAGGCTGATTTTACTTATGTAGATACCGTTGCACTTGCCCGTGTCCTTCTTCCGGCACTGAACCGTTTCAAGCTGGATACCGTTGCAAAAGCTTTAAATATTTCCCTGGAGAATCATCACCGCGCAGTTGATGATGCAGGCTGCACGGCAGAAATCTTTGTGAAATTTGTGCAGATGCTCAAAGAACGGGAACTGACAACGCTTGCAAAAGTTAATGAATTTGGGGATCTGAACCCGGATTCTATTAAAAAGCTTCCGACTTATCATGTCATTATTCTTGCAAGAAATGACATTGGTCGTGTGAATTTGTATCAGCTTGTTTCTGCATCCCATCTGGTTTACTATAACCGCAGACCCCGTATCCCGAAAAGTGTGCTAAATGAGCACCGGGAAGGTCTGATCGTGGGAAGTGCCTGCGAAGCCGGAGAGCTTTACCGTGCACTTCTGGATGGAAAGCCGGATGAGACGATCGCGAAGATCGTGGATTTTTATGACTATCTGGAAATCCAACCGCTTGGAAACAATGCATTTATGGTAGAGAGTGACAAAGTAACTTCGGTCAATTCTATGGAAGATATCATGGATCTGAACCGGAAGATTGTGCATCTTGGGGAGCAGTTCCACAAACCGGTCGTGGGAACCTGTGACGTACATTTCATGGATCCGGAAGATGAGGTATACCGCCGGATCATCATGGCAGGAAAAGGATTTGGAGATGCCGATAAGCAGGCACCACTATACCTTCGTACAACGGAGGAAATGCTGGATGAATTTGCCTACCTTGGTTCGGAAAAAGCGTATGAAGTTGTGATCAAGAACACCAATCTGATAGCGGATATGATCGAGAAGATTTCTCCGGTCCGCCCGGATAAGTGTCCTCCGGTTATTGAGAATTCCGACCAGATGCTGCGAGATATCTGTTATAATAAAGCCCATTCTATGTACGGGGATCCCCTTCCGGAGATCGTACATGAACGACTGGAAAGAGAACTGAATTCCATCATTTCCAATGGATTTGCGGTTATGTATATCATTGCGCAGAAGCTGGTATGGAAATCCAACGAGGATGGTTACCTGGTAGGATCCCGTGGTTCGGTAGGATCTTCATTCGTTGCAACTATGGCAGGAATCACGGAGGTCAATCCTCTGGTTCCACATTACTATTGCAGCAATTGCCACTATAGTGATTTTGATTCGGAAGAAGTGAAAAAATATGTGGGTGGCTGTGGACACGATATGCCGGATAAGAACTGTCCGGTCTGTGGACAGAAGCTGGTCAAAGACGGATTTGACATTCCATTTGAGACTTTCCTTGGATTCAAGGGAAACAAAGAGCCGGATATCGACCTGAACTTCTCCGGAGATTACCAGAGTAAAGCGCATAAGTATACGGAGGTTATTTTCGGAAAAGGTCAGACCTTCCGTGCCGGAACCATTGCCGCACTTGCAGAAAAGACGGCTTATGGATATGTGAAGAATTATTATGAGGAGCGTGGTGACCGTAAGCGAAACTGCGAGATCGATCGTATCGTAGCTGGCTGTACCGGAATCCGCCGAAGTACCGGACAGCATCCGGGGGGAATCGTAGTTCTTCCGCATGGAGAGGACATTAACTCTTTCACTCCAATCCAGCATCCGGCAAATGATATGACGACCGATATTATCACCACTCATTTTGATTATCATTCCATCGACCACAACCTTTTGAAACTGGATATTCTCGGACACGATGATCCGACCATGATCAAAACGCTGGAAGAGCTGATCAATTCCGATGCGATGGACAATAAATACGATGGAGTGAATAATGTATTTAAAGCGACTGATATTCCATTGGATGATCCAGGTGTAATGGGACTTTTTGCAGGAACAGAGGTGCTCGGTATCACACCGGAGGACATTGACGGATGTCCGCTTGGTTGTCTGGGAGTCCCGGAGTTTGGTACAGATTTTGTTATCCAGATGGTAATTGATACCAAGCCAAAGACGCTTTCGGACCTGATCCGTATTTCAGGTCTGTCTCATGGAACAGATGTGTGGCTGAACAATGCACAGACCCTGATTGAAGAAGGAAAGGCAACCATTTCCACGGCAATCTGTACCCGTGATGATATCATGACTTATCTGATCAACAAAGGTGTTGAAAGTGAAGAATCCTTCACAATCATGGAACGTGTGCGTAAAGGAACCGTTGCAAAAGGAAAATGTAAAGAGTGGTCACAGTTTAAAAAAGATATGCTGGAGCATGACGTGCCGGAATGGTATATCTGGTCATGTGAGCGGATCAAATACATGTTCCCGAAAGCCCATGCTGCAGCTTATGTCATGATGGCATACCGGATTGCCTACTGCAAGATCAATTATCCGCTTGCTTATTATGCGGCATACTTCGGAATCCGTGCATCTGCATTCTCTTACGAACTGATGGGACAGGGAAAAGAAAAACTTCTCTACCATATGAAAGAATATAAAAGAAGAGCAGAACTCAATCAGCTCAGTAAAAAAGATCAGGATACCTTAAAAGATATGAAAAATGTACTGGAAATGTATGCCAGAGGATTTGATTTTTTACCGATCGATATCTACAAATCCAAAGCATCCAAGTTCCAGATCGTTGGCGACAAGCTCCTTCCACCGTTCAACACCATTGACGGCATGGGCGATAAAGCCGCCGAGGCTATGGAAATTGCCGCTAAAGACGGACCATACCTCTCTAAAGATGATTTCCGTCAGAGAACAAAAGTCAGCAAGACATTGGTTGACTTGATGGCAGATATGGGTTTGCTGGGCGACCTCCCGGAGACCAATCAGTTATCCCTGTTTGATTTTGCCTAAATAAAAAGTCAAAGTACTTAAAGATAAGTTATCATTCAATATAACTTAAAAAAGTGCTTTGGCTTTTTTGCATATAAGAGAAAAGTATAAATTTGCATTTGGTTAGGTTAAACAAAGCCTTTTGCTGCATTTTGCCAGTAATGTAGAAGCCAGAGTTCCGTTCCGACTATATCCATTTCCAATTCCGTTGAGTGCAATAGAGATGAAACACAAGTCGGAACTCTGGCACCACCGATTCCACACCCATAAAAATGCACAAAATGATCACTATTTTTTTGGTAGTTATTTATGGCTGAAAATGATTGACTTTGACTGAAAAAGGCGATATATTAGACCTAAAGATGAATGAAAAAGAAAATAAATGATTGAAAATGACTGAAATATAAAATACAATTGAATAAATCAGTCATAACCAGTCGAAATGGAGGTGAGATAAGTGCTTGCAGAAGAAAGATTCAGTGAAATTCTGAAATTAGTGAATGAACACAAGACAATCACTGTTCAGGAACTGACCGAGCTTCTGGATATGTCAGAGTCAACGATACGAAGAGATCTGACAACACTTCATAAAAAAGGAAAGCTGATCAAGGTACATGGTGGTGCAACCGCAGTCAATATGGCGCAGTACACCAGAGACGAATCTGTTGCAGTCAGACAGGATCTGAACATTGATGAAAAGGTGCAGATCGGAAAGTATGCATCATCTCTGATTGAAAAAGATGATTTCGTCTATATCGATGCAGGAACAACCACTGATTTTCTGATTGATTTCCTGACAGAGCAGGACGCTGTGTATGTGACAAACGGAATCATGCATGCGAAGAAGCTGACACAGAAAGGATGTATAGTTTATCTGATCGGTGGGGAATTAAAAGAAGCAACGCTGGCACTGGTCGGAGAGGAAGCAATGAAAACCCTGGGAAGATACCATTTCACAAAAGGATTCTTCGGAACCAATGGGATTCATATAGAGAGTGGATGCACCACACCGGATATCCGGGAGGCTGCGATCAAAGAGATGGCAATCTTAAGAAGCGCAAAGGCTTACATCCTTGCAGATTCAACCAAATTCGGTCAGGTAGCACCGGTAACATTTTCAGAACTGGATGCAGTGGACATCATTACAACAAAGCTTAAGGATGCTACATTTAACAAATATAAAAATATTGTGGAGGTTGCAAAATAATGATTTACACAGTGACATTTAACCCGTCTTTGGACTATGTGGTACAGGCAGATCAGCTGATCCCGGGAGAGATTAACCGGACAACAAGCGAACATATCTATCCGGGAGGAAAAGGAAACAACGTATCTGTGATCCTTTCCAATCTGGGACTTAAGAGCAAAGCGCTTGGATTCAAGGCAGGATTTACCGGAGATGTACTGGAAAAGATGCTGGAAGAGTTCGGATGTGAGACAGATTTTATCCCGTTAAAAGAAGGTAATAGCCGAATCAATGTAAAGATCAATGCAGGAACTGAGACTGAGATCAACGGACAGGGACCGGTTATCACAGAAGAAGCAATCCAGGCATTATATGAAAAGCTGGATAAGCTGGAAGAAGGCGATGTACTGATCCTTGCAGGAAGTATTCCGAATACTCTGCCAGAAGATATTTATGAGAGAATCCTGGAGAGACTTTCCGGAAAAGAAATCCGTTTTGTAGTGGATGCAACCAAGGATCTTCTTTTAAAAGTTATGAAATATCATCCGTTCCTGATCAAACCGAACAATCATGAGTTAGGTGAGATGTTTAACGTAGAACTGAAGAGAAAAGAAGACATCATCATTCATGCGAAGAAATTACAGGCACTTGGAGCACAGCATGTACTGGTATCCATGGCAGGTGACGGAGCGATCCTTGTGACAAAGGATGGAAAAGTCTATGAAACCATGCCTCCGAAAGGAAAGGTTGTCAATTCTGTTGGCGCAGGTGATTCTATGGTGGCAGGATTTATTACCGGATATCTGAATACAAAAGATATGGAAAAAGCATTCCGTCTGGGTGTGGCGGCAGGAAGCGCTTCGGCATTCTGTTCGTGGCTCGCTACAAGAGATGAGATTGTTGCACTTCTTGGAGAACCGGCAGAAGTGTACCATATATAAAATCAAATGGGAGGAATGACAAGATGAAGATTACAGACTTACTCAAAAAGCAAAGTATTTGCCTCGATGGCAAGGCAGACTCCAAAGAGCAGGTCATCCGTGAAATGGTCGATCTGATGGCAGAAGGCGGGAACATCAATGACATTGACACCTATCGTGAAACCGTCTTCAAACGAGAAGAAGAAGGAACTACAGGAATTGGTGAAGGCATTGCAATCCCGCATGGCAAGACTGAAGCGGTAAGCGCACCGGGACTTGCAGCCATGGTACTTCCGGAGGGTGTAGATTATGATTCTCTGGACGGAGAACCGGCATACCTTATTTTCCTGATCGCAGCACCGAATACAGAGGACAATGTACATCTGGAAGTACTCAGTCGTCTGTCCATGCTTCTGATGGATGAGGATTTCAGAAACAAGCTGCTTCATGCAAAGGATGTTGATGAATTTCTTGCTTATGTTGATGCAGCCGAGAAAGAAAAATTCCCGGAAGAAGTAGAAGAAAAAGCAGAAGCTCCGGCGGATGCATCTACAAAACCGTATCAGATCCTCGCAGTTACCGCATGCCCGACCGGTATCGCCCATACTTACATGGCGGCGGAAGGTCTGGAAAAGAAAGCGAAAGAAATGGGAGTTACCATCAAGGTAGAAACAAACGGATCTGGTGGTGCCAAGAACGTACTGACACCGGAAGAAATCGCTGCCTGTGACTGTATCATCATTGCAGCCGACAAGGATGTCGCAATGGCAAGATTTGACGGCAAGCCACTGATCAGTACAAAGGTATCTGACGGAATCAACAAAGCACAGGAGCTGATCGAACGTGCCTTGAGTGGAAATGCTCCAGTTTATCACAGCAAGGGTGGAGCAACAGAAGAGGGTGGTGCGTCATCTGACGGAGATACCATCGGACGCAAGATTTATAAGAGCCTGATGAATGGAGTATCCCATATGCTTCCGTTCGTAATCGGCGGTGGAATTCTGATCGCACTTTCTTTTCTGGTTGACGGTGCAAATGCAGGTACAGCAGCATTTGGTAGTGGAACTCCACTTGCAAAATTTTTCAACACCGTTGGAAATACAGCGTTTGGGATGATGTTCCCGATCCTTGCCGGTTATATTGCAATGGCAATTGGTGACAGACCGGCATTGATGCCTGGTATTGTAGGCGGACTTCTTGCAAAAGCCGGAACTTCTGTATTCCTTGCAGAAGACGCATGGATTTCATCCGGATTCTTCGGTGCACTGATCGCCGGATTTGCAGCAGGATACCTGATGATCGGATTGAAGAAATTGTTTGACAAGCTTCCGAAAACTCTGGAAGGGACAAAACCGGTTCTTCTGTATCCATTCTTTGGGATTCTGATCATGGCAGCATTTATGATCTTTATCGTAAACCCACCGGTTGGAGCATTTAACACCTGGCTGAATAATGTCCTTTCCGGAATGGGAGAATCCAGCAAGATGCTTCTGGGAGCGGTTCTTGCAGGTATGATGTCCATTGATTTTGGCGGACCGTTCAACAAAGCGGCATATGTATTTGGAACGGCATCCATCGCAAGTGGACAGTTTGATATTATGGCATCTGTTATGATCGGAGGTATGGTTCCACCGATCGCAATCGCACTTGCCACCACATTTTTTAAAAACCGTTTCACAAAGAGTGAACAGCAGACAAGTATCACAAACTACATCATGGGACTTTCTTTTATCACAGAAGGAGCCATTCCATTTGCAGCATCTGATCCGCTTCGAATCATTCCGCCATGTATAGTTGGTTCTGCAATAGCAGGCGCATTATCCATGATGTTTGGATGCGGATCAAGAGCTCCGCATGGAGGAATTTTTGTCATCGGAATTATTGACAATCCATTGATGTTTTTGATAGCATTGGTTGTAGGAGCTGTCGTAGCAATGGCGGGAATTGTATTACTCAAAAAGCCATTGAAAGCAGAGTAGTAACTTATTAATTTTCTAAATATTTTTTAAAGAACAGGAGTGTTGAATCATGAAAGAATTTAAGTATGTAGTAACAGATGCACAGGGAATCCACGCAAGAC
>ENA-ORUF01000377-ORUF01000377.1-human-gut-metagenome-genome-assembly--contig:-NODE-377-length-65447-cov-5.664898_pt1 | contig 65447 bp, 74 predicted proteins | sample MGYA00242077_ERZ509203 | MGnify/ENA primary metagenome ERZ509203 (study PRJEB26280, sample SAMEA2338834) | human gut metagenome | biome: human gut; feature: human-associated habitat; material: faeces... | reverse complement strand
AAGCTATAACACAGCAAGAGCAAATAATAGGATTTTTTTATGAAGCAATTTATATGTTTTTTTTCGGGGTTATTACTTCTGTTCGTCTCTACCACTCGTGTAGTTGCACAAGAAGTGTCTGACTATTCTCAACTAAGTGAAGAAGATTATACTAAAATAGTACTTCCCCCTCTATCCGTTTTATTCGAAAATGCCAAGAACAGCCCCATTTATGAGATGGCGGACGTAAAGGCGAGAATCGAGCGCAAATTACTCCAAAAAGAGAAATGGTCATTTCTGGGTTTCTTCAGTCTACGGGGAAGCTATCAATACGGAATGTTCGGCAATGAGTCCACCTATACGGACGTGGCACTCGCCCCATACCTCACCTACTCCACCCAGGCACAAAATGGCTACACAGTAGGTGCCGGTCTAAGCATCCCCTTAGACGACCTATTCGACCTCAAGGGTAAAATCAGCCGGCAAAGGCTCACATTACGCAGTGCAGAATTGGAACGGGAAGTGAAGTACGACGAAATCAAGAAGAATATTATTGAGATGTATGCGATGGCTACCTCACAGATAAGAGTACTTAAAATGAGAAGTGAAAGTTTGGTACTTGCTAATGTGCAATATGAAATTTCTGAAAAGAATTTTGCCAACGGAACCATAGAATCTTCCGACTTGGCCGTAGATAAAGAAAGGCAGTCAACTGCACGTGAGGCATATGAGAATAGCAAGTTTGAATTGACAAAGAGCTTAATGATACTTGAGGTTATTTCACGTACTCCCATCATAAGAAAATAAAAAAACTAAGATATGAACTTCATCATTTCTATCATACGGACCCTCTTTCGCCACCGTTGGCTAATACTGGTAGGAACCGCTATCTTCACGTTACTCGTCTTCTACTATACGCGTCACATGCAAGGTGGATACGACGTGAAAGCAACACTTTATACCGGAGTAGCCTCGGGATACAACTTGGAAAGCGATAAACGCACAGACTGGGCGACAGTACAAAATTCGATGGACAACCTGATAAGTATCATGCAAGCCGAGAGCACCCTGAAAAGAGTATTCCTGCGATTATTTGCCCGTGTACTTATCCAGGGAAATCCAGACAATGACAACGACGGAGTCACCCCATCCAGCTACAATTACACCTATAACCACTTAAAAAACAGTCCGCATGGACCGGAAATATTAAAGCTGATCGACAAATCGAGCGAAGATAAAACAGTTGCCAATCTGGAAGCATATATGCGTCCGAAAAAAGGTAACTACATCTATGAAATGTTCTACTACAATCACCCTTTCTATAGCTACAACGCTTTGAAAAACATCAAAGTGCAACGCCGGCTCACGAGTGATTTGCTGGACATCAGCTATACTTCCGGCGATCCCGGCATAGCCTACAACACGGTAAGCATCCTGATGGACGAATTTGTGGAAGAATACCGCCGTATTCGCTACGGAGAAACAGACAAAGTCATCAAATACTTTGAGGAAGAGTTGAAACGCATCGGCAAAAAACTCAACTCGGAGGAAGACGACCTGACCAAGTACAACGTAGAAAAACGTATCATCAACTATCTGGACGAAACCAAAGAAATCGCGGCCATCAGTAAAGAATTCGAGCTGCGGGAACAAGATGCACTTTTTGCATACAACAGTACCAAGTCAATGCTCGAAGAACTGGAGAAGCACATGGACAGCAATGCCAAGCAAGTGCTCAAGAATATGGAATTTGTGGACAAATTAAGAGAAGCATCCAATATCACCAGCAAAATCTCGGAAGTGGAAGCAATGAGCGACTCCAAACAAAAAGATACCGGATCTCTGACAGGTGACAAAAAACGGTTGAGCGAACTTAAACAAGAATTAAATGATTTAACCACTTCCTACGTAAGTCACAAATACACCAAAGAAGGTGCCAGCCGGACCAATATCATCGACCAATGGCTGGAACAAACCCTGTTGTTTGAAAAAGCTAAGGCCGAACTACTAATTGTACAAAATGCCCGTCAGGAATTGAACGACCGCTACGTTTTTTTCGCCCCTGTAGGTACCACCATCAAACAAAAAGAACGCTCCATCAACTTTACGGAACGCAGTTACCTGACCGTGTTACAGAGCTACAACGAAGCCCTGTTGAGAAAGAAAAATCTGGAAATGACTTCTGCTACATTGAAAGTGCTCAATGAACCGACCTATCCGATTGCATCCAATTCAACCAACCGCAAGCAGATTGTCATTGCCGCCTGCATAGGTAGTTTTCTGATAATCATCGCTCTATTATTATTAATCGAGATTCTTGACAGAACGTTGCGTGATGCAAACCGAACCAAACGAGTGACCGGATTTAAGGTAATAGGAGCCGTTCCCAGCCCCTCCTCTTCCCGTTATGGCGGACTAGCCAAAACCTACGTCCAACTTTCCATCAAAGAATTGAGCAACTCCATACTCCGCTTCCTGACAAAGCGGAAATCCCCCGGAGTATTTATCATCAACCTGTTCAGTACCAGCGAAAACTCCGGTGAGGACATCGTTGGAAATCTGATCTGCGGATATATGCAAAGCCGGATGTTAAATACGAGATTCATCACGTATGGAGAAGATTTTAACACAGATTCTACTCAATACCTGCTTGCAAAAAACATTACCGATTTTTATACCCTGCAAGGAGAAGACATACTGATCGTTGCCTATCCGCCATTGTCGTCAAGCAATATCCCGACTGCACTGTTGCACGACGCTAATGTCAACATTTTGGTCAGCCCGGCAGACCGCGGATGGAAAACCATCGACAAACAACTTTGCGAACAGCTCACGACACAAATGGGTAAAACGGATGTTCCGTTCCGTGTGTGCCTGACCAACGCCAAGCGTGAGGCAGTGGAAGATTTCACCGGACAACTTCCGCCATATACCTTATTACGCAGAGTCAGCTATCGTTTCAGCCAATTGTCACTTACAGAAAAAATCATATTCAATCTAAGTAGAAAAGCGAAAGAGACTGAAGAAGACGATGACGAATAATAAGATAGTGACTTTCCATATCCTGCTTGCTTTACAATTTGTGTTGGTTGCAGCAGGAATGTTAGTAAATATCAAGGTAGGGTTATTCTCTATGATCATTATCTTGTCATTTACTACTATCTGTTTGATACAACTTAACAATGATGAACAAACCAACTGGAAAGCAGGTCAAAACATCATGACCTATATGTTCACAATCTGGTTGTGCTTCTATCTTCTCGAAATTCTTAATCCCAACAACGTGCTGGCAGCATGGAACATCAACCTTACACCTTATGCGCTGATACCTTTAATATGCGCCTTTGTTGTTCCGCTCGTTGTCCGCACAAAAAAAGACATCGAGCTGCTATTAATCATCTGGTCGGTATTCGTCCTCGTCTTTACGATAAAAGGTTACTGGCAAAAAAACTATGGTTTCAGCTCCAAAGACCTCTATTTCCTGCACGTGCTGGGCGGATGGCGTACACATATCATCTGGTCGGGTATCCGCTATTTTTCCTGCTTCTCCGACGCAGCAAACTACGGAGTACATGCCGCCATGTCCGCTGTAGTCTTTGCCATCTCCGCCTTCTTTGTGGAGTCCAAATGGCTACGCATTTACTTCCTCTGCATCGCCGTCGGGGGACTTTACGGAATGGGTATTTCGGGAACCCGTGCAGCTATGGGAGTCATCATGGGAGGAATGTTAATGATAACCGTCATTGCCAAAAATTGGAAAGCGTTATTGGCAGGTATATTCATATCCATCAGCGTTTTCGTGTTCTTCAGTTATACCAATATCGGAAGCGGGAACCAATATATCCACAAGATGCGCTCCTCTTTCCATCCGTCCGAAGACGCTTCCTACCAGGTGCGTGTCGAAAACCGGCAAAGAATGAAAGAGTTGATGGCAAAGAAACCGTTAGGCTACGGCATTGGACTCTCCAAAGCCGGTAACTTCGATTCACGAGAGCAAATGCCCTACCCTCCCGACTCATGGCTAGTCAGCGTATGGGTGGAAACGGGAATTGTGGGACTGATACTCTACCTTTCCATACACGGCATTCTCTTTGCCTGGTGCTCCTGGATACTCATGTTTAAAGTACGCAACAAAGGCCTGCGTGGACTTATCGCGGCATGGCTTTGTATGGATGCCGGATTTTTTATCGCCACTTATGTCAACGACATTATGCAGTATCCCAACCAGTTGCCCGTATACATAGGCTTTGCACTCTGTTTTGCAGCTCCACATATCGACAAGCGCATCAGTGAAAAAAAAGAAGAAAGCGAAGAAAAAGAACGGCAGCTATCTAATAACGAAACCAACGAACAAGAATGACAAACAATAGTCCCGACATATCATTTATTACCATCTGTTACAACGGGTTCAAAGACACCTGTGAACTGATAGAATCACTGCACAAAAAGCTGAAGTCTGTGAGCTATGAAATCATAGTGGTAGACAATGCTTCACGCGAAGATGAAGCAGCCAAAATACACGAATTATACCCAACGGTTATCAGCATCCGCAGCAATGAGAACGGAGGTTTTTCCGGTGGTAACAACATTGGCATCCGTGCAGCAAAAGGCAAATACATTTTCCTTATCAATAACGATACATATATCGAATCCGATGAAATCGCCTACCTGGTGGAACGATTGGAAAGTCGTCCGGAAATCGGGGGCGTGTCTCCTAAAATACGTTTCGCCTTTCCGCCGCAACACATACAGTTTGCAGGATTTACCCCGCTGACAAAGATAACATTGCGCAACAATATGCTGGGCTTCGACTGTCCCGATGACGGAAGTTACGATACCCCCCATCCTACCCCCTATCTACACGGGGCAGCCATGATTATCAAACGCGAAGTGATCGAAAAAATCGGAATGATGCCGGAAATCTTCTTCCTTTATTACGAAGAACTCGACTGGAGCACAAGTATGACCCGTGCCGGCTACGAGCTATGGTATGAGCCGCGTTGCACTGTTTTTCATAAAGAAAGCCAAAGCACCGGCCAACTAAGCAAACTACGCACCTATTTCCTGACACGAAATCGCTTGCTCTATGCCCGCCGTAATATGAAAGGCATGGAACGATTGATGTCCGTACTTTACCAGAGCACCATTGCAGCCGGCAAAAACAGTCTGTCATTCGCTTTCAAAGGCCGTTTCGACCTGTTTTGTGCCACCTATTATGGAGTCTGCACAGGGCTATTCATGTCTTCATCAGATACTAACAATAACACACTTAAAAAACTCTAGATACTATGAACATTATTGACTGGATTCTCTACATTCCCCTGGTATTTTGCGTATGCTACCTATTGCTATACGCTATTGCCTCCAAGTTTTACCGGGCTCCCCAATACCCTGAAGCACGTACGCTCCGACGCATCGTCGTGCTCTTTCCCGCCTACAAGGAAGACCGCGTGATTGTTGCTTCCATACAGAGCTTTCTTGAACAGGATTATCCGAAAGAACTCTATGAGATCATAGTCATTTCCGATCAGATGCGACCGGAAACAAACGACGCTCTGGCAGCCCTTCCCATCCGCCTGTTGATGGCGAATTACAAGGAAAGTTCGAAAGCCAAAGCACTGGCAATGGCCATGGATTCCATTGATACAAATGCATTCGACATTGTAGTCATCATGGATGCCGACAACATGACCACGCCCGATTTCCTGTCTACCATCAACCGTGTTTTTGACAGCGGCATAAAATCCGTACAGGCACACCGTACAGGAAAGAATCTGAACACAGACATTTCCGTACTCGACAGCGCCAGCGAAGAAATAAACAATGGATTCTTCCGCAGCGGACATAACGCTGTAGGACTTTCTGCCGGGCTATCCGGTTCGGGAATGGCATTCGAAGCAGAATGGTTTCATCAGAATGTGAAATATCTCCAGACAGCAGGTGAAGACAAAGAATTGGAAGCCATGCTCCTGCAACAGCGCATCTATACCGTTTATCTGCCCGACCTGCTTGTGTTCGACGAGAAAACGCAAAAGAAAGAGGCCATCAGCAACCAGCGCAAACGCTGGATAGCTGCACAATTCGGTGCACTCCGTGCTTCGCTGCCTCACCTACCCAAAGCATTTTTGCAAGGAAATTTCGATTACTGCGACAAGATATGCCAATGGATGCTTCCGCCACGATTGATTCAGTTGGCAGGAGTATTCGGCTTGACCTTTGTCTTTACCGTTATCGGCCTTATATTGAGCCTATGCAATGGCAGCAACGAATGGATGATAGCCATCAAATGGTGGATATTGTCGGCTGCACAAGTAGCGGCCATGACGCTACCCGTACCGGGCGGCAGACTATTTACCAAACAGGTAGGGAAAGCAATCACCAAAATGCCTATGCTGGCTGTTACTATGATTGGTAACTTATTTAAATTGAAAGGAGCCAATAAAAAGTTTATCCATACGGAGCATGGTGAACACCATAAATAGAAATCAAACATAACAAGAAAACAACAATGAAAATCGCTATTGAAGCCCAACGAATTTTCCGCACTAATAAACACGGAATGGATTTCGTTGCTCTTGAAAGTATCCGGGAATTGCAAAAAATAGACCATGAGAACGAATATTTCATCTTCGTTACTCCTGGTGAAGACAGATGCTTGGAAGAATCGGAAAATGTGCATATTATCGAACTAAAATGCCCCACTTACCCCCTTTGGGAACAAGTGGCTCTTCCACGCGCAGTAAAAAAAATCATGCCCGATTTATTGCACTGCACAAGCAATACTGCCCCATTGCAATGTCCCGTACCATTAATACTAACACTACACGACATTATTTATTTAGAAAAGCGTCATTCTTCAAGCTTCACCTGGTATCAGGAAATGGGATGGTTTTACCGCCGGATGGTAGTACCACGCGTATTGGCCAACTGCGAGAAAATTATTACAGTCTCGCAATTTGAGCGTGAACGAATCCTTGACGTGCTGCATCTGCCGAAAGAACAATTAGTAGCCGTGTACAACGGTTTCAATAGTCATTTTCATGTACAACCCAAAGCTCCGGAGATCACCCGAAAATATATTGATGCAGACAATTATCTATTTTTTCTGGGAAACACCGACCCTAAGAAGAACACTCCCAGAGTGCTGAAAGCATATAGCGACTATCTGAAACAATCCACCCAAAAGCTGCCATTGCTCATTGCCGACCTCAAGGAAGATGTTATCGACCGGATATTGGAAGAAGAAAATATTACAGAAATCAAGAGTTATATCCACGCTCCGGGATACATTGCGAATACCGACCTTGCAGCACTCTATTGCGGTGCATTCGCATTCCTTTATCCATCGCTTCGCGAGAGTTTCGGCATCCCGATGCTGGAGGCAATGGCTTGCGGAACGCCCATCATTGCGGGAAACACATCAGCCATGCCCGAAATTGCAGGCGAGGGAGCTTTACTGGCAGATCCGTTCAACTCCAATGATATTACAAAAAAAATACTGCAACTGGAAAATGACCAGACACTCTATCAGCAACAAGTGGAATATGGCATACAACGTAGCCAGTTGTTTTCATGGCGGAATACGGCAGAATCGCTGCTGAAAATATATAAAGAATTTGCCAAGTAAAATACCAAAAAGCAATAACTAAATCAAAAAGAGAATGTGTCAAAACTTCCCTTTTTAACGAAATCACCTTCGCCACAGATAGTTGTAGCGAAGGTGATTTTATCTAACCATCCCACTCGGCTTTCACCTCGAAACACGGACATGCCTTAATCCATTCTTCGGGTTCAATCTCTCCGTTTCCATTCAGATCGGGGCTCAAATCCCGATGTCCGCACACCCGGCAGCCGGGATAATCACGCAAGAGCGTAAGAATCAGTACGTGCATTGAATGAACTTGCCATTCGGTACGGGTATCGGCGGGATGACCGTGGCAGTCAAGTCCGCCCTCATAACAAATGCCAATACTGTTCTGGTTGTGTCCTTTTGCGTGCGCACCGATTCGTTCAATCTCACGGGTGGTCTTTATATCTCCATTTTTACGGATATAAAAATGATAACCCGTCCCGTTGAAACCACGCCGACGGTGGCACACTTCCAAATCATCTTCCGTAAAATCCCTGTCCGCCCTTGTGGCGGAACAGTGGATCACAATCAAATTGATGGTTCGCATAAATTCATCCCTCCGTTTCAGTGACCATCTGTACTCGTTGCACACATTCCTTGCTGCTACACTGCAGAGCCGCAGCTTGCGTCAGCTGTCCTCTCAACGAGAAAATCTCCGCGTGCATCTCTTTCACTTTCGAACTAAGGTCGAAATAATCCTTCAACACTTTCTCCAACTGCTGCATCAGAAAAGTATACTGGTCTTTCACTAGTTCACTGAACTCTTTCACTTCTTGCGCCATCATCTGGCGCTTCTTGCGGCTACTGCCCAGAAAAGGCAGAATCGTCATGATGATTTCGATAATTTTATCTAACATTTTAATAGATTGAGATGATAAATTAATAAATTGAGAACAGAGTCAATCAAAGCGGTTTATGCTGCCGGATCCGGAGCTTCTCCACCACCGCTACCACCACCGGGTTCTCCCCCATCACCTTTACCATCATCATCGGAGCCGTCACCGCCGTTTCCTCCGGCAGCGGACTTCTTCTCCGTATACAATTCGAACATCATGTTATTATCCCCGCCACGAGTAGTTGCCGTGCTGTCATTGGCAAGACGCAATGAGTTGTCGACTTTGAAACGGAGATTGATGCGAGTGATATTTTTCACCGTACAATCCTTTTCCTGTTCCACACCCGGACAGGTCAGCGTGGTATAAAAAATACCCAGTCCATCCACTTTCACCTTATTCCCTGCCACAAGCACTTTTTTCATCGCACGGACAAAGGATTTCATCACATGCGACACGTCTTCCACCGAAAGCGACCCGATAGACTCGATTTCCTGTGCCAGTGAATCGATTGAATAGATTTTCGACTCCCCAGCCTTGGGCTTGAGAAGGTACATCATCGGTGATTTATCATCACCGAGCCGTTTTCTGCGCTTGTAGCGCACAACTGTAACTGTTGCCATAATATAACTTGTTTCTACGAAAAGAAGTACATTCTCCCTTTCTGTTGATGAAACAAAGATACGACAACACGTTGACGACTTGCCGGATTGCACCGGACTACACCGGATTATGCCGGATTAAAACGGATTACACCGAATTATACAAATTATACCGGAATATGTGGAAATATGTAGGAATATGTAAGATCATTCCCTAGTTTTCAATGACCCATTCTCCAATAGTTCGCGTACTACTGTCGAAATTAACTCCCACTTTAACGACTTTCCGATGATCTGCCTGATAAGGAATCGCATACTGCTTACTATTGATCTGTGCCAACGCTTCTTCAGGAGTACCATCTACTTTGAATTCGAATACATAGATAGCCTCCTGCATCTTTATCACAACATCAGCCCTGCCAACAGCGCTCTTTACTTCTGCATCCACATATTGCCCCATCAACCGGAACAGGAGGTAGAAGATGGTCTGATAGTGTTTCTCCTCCTTATTATTCATATCATTGGGGATAGAGGCGAAAAATGATTTGATCCGCTCCATACATTGATCCAGATTGCCGACCCGTAAGTCTTTGATAAACGATACTACATAAAATGTATTCTCGCGAGCAGGCAAATGCACATAAGCCGGCATTAATGATTCGATAAAGCCTTTCCGAACTTCTTTGTTAGGATAAGCCAATGTATAGATCTGAAAATCCCGGTCATACTCTTTGATAGTGAGATAACCGCTTTGGTAAAGTACCGGAAGCGGGTCTGTAATGACATTGGTAGGTGCATCAAACTGCTCGGCAGTCGCCGAAACACCATCCAGTTGACGAATATCGAAATCGCTTTGCTGCAAGATGTCTATCAGGAAAGTGGGAGTACCGGTAGAGAACCAGAAATTGGCATATTTCTTTTGAGCAAATGCATTAAACAAACTAAACGGATTGTAAATGTCTTCACTATTTTCACTGAAATGATACCCATCATACTGTTGCTTCAGATGCATACACGCCTCATCATACGTTTCACCGTTCGCCTCGGCCATCCTTCTTATATCTTCTTCCAACTGTGTACGCAATTCATTTTCCGTTATACCGCAAATGGCACTATAAGCATCTTGCATACTTATGTTCTGAAGATTGTTCAATTCACTAAAGATGCTCATCTGACTAAATTTACTGATACCGGTCAGAAAAAGAAAACGAAGATATTCTCCCTGCGCTTTCAACGGACTGAAAAAGTCGCGCATGATGCCACGTATTTCAGCTTGCAACTCCTCATTGTTGTTGCTATCCAACATAGGAGAATCATATTCGTCTACAAGTAACACAACCTGACGCCCGCTCTGCTCGTAAGCACGTTTGATAATACCTTTCAGACGGAGACTGAAAGTGTCTTCGCTCGTGTCGCATCCGTAAATTCGTTCCCATTCCACCAAGCGATTGTTGATAGCGGAGCGCAGCATCCCCGCATTCATATACTTACTGATACTGAAATCAATATGCAACACGGGATAAACCGTCCAGTCTTTCTCCAACTGTTCCATCATCAGACCCTTAAACAGGTCTTTTTTACCAGAGAAATAGGCTGCAAGAGTGGAAACTAACAGACTCTTTCCAAAGCGTCGGGGACGGCTAAGAAAACAAGCCTTAGCCGAATTAGCCAAACGATAAATCAACTCTGTCTTATCAATATACACACAATTATCATTGCGTAGTCTCTCGAAACTCTGTATCCCTATCGGATAGCGTCTGAATGTTCCTTCCATCCTCTTTCTATGCTTTTAACGTGAAACGTAAACAAAGATACGATAAATTTCAAGAATCGGTATTCTATTAGTATCAATTCTTTTATGAATTCTTTTATGAATTCACCCGAACATCCGCTCTCAAAATTTGCCTATTCCACTAAAAATGAGTAACTTTACTTCAAATACAACAACCTAAAAGCACAACTATAAATGAAAACAAAAAACAAGATTCTCCCCGAACAAGAAGAAGAAAAAACATTCCAATACCGCACCTATGGGAAAGGCGAACTTGCCTTGTTGTACCTCCCCAATATCCTGCAACAAAGCGCAGTAGACCGATTCAACGAATGGATTGAAGCTGCACCCGGACTAAAAGAACGGCTCCTGGCCACCGGCATGAATCCACGCGCCAGATACTACACTCCCGCACAAGTAAGGCTCATCATCGAAGTGCTACAAGAACCCTAATTAAAGTATTAAGTGTCAAGTATTACTTAATACCTAATACCCTAAAACAGTTCTTTTTCAGGTAGCCAGCAGGAGTTGTCGAACATCGTATTTCGGACACGCAGGTCAGCGGAGAGAGAAGGGTCATGAGATTCTTCACAGGGCAGGTATCGTCCGCTTACGGGATCGTAGACAAAGGATGCCATTCCACCGACACCAAGATGCTTGAATTTCACCTTGTCCACATATACGCGGGTGACACCAACCTCCTTGTCACGTTCCACAATGATACCATAATCCGCTTTGTTATAGAAATCGGCAGAGCCGTTGATGTCGTACATTTCCACACGAGGGGTAATGCCCGTGACAGGATTACGGTTCATTTTACGAGGATGGACTACAACCACGAGCAGGCAATTATGCTGCACGGCAAATTCTGTAAATTTATTCAACAGGTTGGAAATATATTGCGTTTCCGTCTGTCCCGGTTGCGGGTTGTGGTCGAAACGGTTGAGCGGGTCGAAGACAATAATGCGGCAGCCGCGGCGGACAACGAGTTCATGAGCCTTGGCCAGTACACGATCCGGAGAAACATTACCTTTCAGAGAGATATGAGAGACGTTTTCAGTCAGAAAATCTTCCGAGTTCGCAAGGAGTCCCTCCGTCATGCCACAGCCGTTTTGAAAACGGTGTCCGGTGAGTTTCTCAATCAGTTTGCGGAGATGATAGACGATAGGGGTATTTTCCGGGCTAAAGAACCCGATTTTCCATTGATGCCGCAGGCAGAGACGCAACACCAATTCGTCCACCCACTCGGATTTTCCTGCACCGGGAACTCCGGTGACGTAGACACTTCGCCCACGTTCATACGTGCAGATCTTATCCATCTCCTCCCATCCCGTTTCCGCTCCGGGACCGAAGCCGTTGTCGAAAAGAGCCCGCAGATCGTCATGCAAGTCGGCAGCGGTGAAGATACCTTCGAGCGGAACTTCTGCTGCCTGTTCGATGGCGATACGGAGACTGGCGATACCATATTTGCAGAGATGCTCGTTGGCATCTTTACACTCCGGACCGTAAGTCACCACCCGGCAGCGTTCAGCCCCTAGCCGATTGATGAGTTCATTGCGCAACCGGATTCCGGCAGAATCGGCATCAACGGCAATGATGATTTCTTTCAGGTCCTCGAAGTGCGTCTCCATAAAACGGTCGAGCCAGGAGAGGTTCGAATTGGCTCCGGCCGGCACGGAGATGACACTTTGAAATCCGGCGGCGATGGAGGAAGCAGCATCCAGTTCGCCCTCGTGGATGATGCAGGAGGTCTGCCCCACAATGGAGTCGATGTTGTAGGGAATCAGTTCGGCACCCTGCACCATTTTGAAAAGTTTCGGGAGAGCGCGAAATTTGGTGTTTATCAGTTGCCCCCCTTCAAAATAGTTGAAGCAGATGCAACGTTCCTTTTTGCCGGATTGCGGCATAAATTCTTCCTGTTCGGTGATGCGTAGGGCAGCTATGACGGACTGCGGGATGCAACGCGTCTCCACCAGCCAACGCTCCGTGTCTTCGGAAAGCGTGGTTTTCGAAACATCGAACATCGGACGCTGAAAATGCTGCGGAATGGCTGCCGCACGACGCTTGCGGGCTACCGCACGTTCGGCATTCTTGCGCTCTTCCACATCATCGGGAACATAAAAATCAGCGCCACAATGATAACAGTGACAATGGCCCGTGTCGACGTTGACACGTAGCGAACGGTCGCGCTTATTCTTGCGGGTAGGAAGACATTTTTTACAAATCGTCTTGAGCACTCCACTCGATTTACCGTGGATGTCGACATCATAGTTGGCAAAATTTCTCATAATTTTTTCCTTTTTTCTAATTAAAAAATAGTTTAAAATAATCATTCACACGCAGAGGACTTACCTGACGGACGAGTGTCTGCCACCTGCCGGACGAGCTTCCGTTACCTGCCGGACGAACATCAACAACCTGCCGGACGAAGCCAGTCATCTGCCGGATTAATGCGCCCATCTTTTCTTCACATCATCCCACACCGCCGATGCATCGGGACGTGGCGGCGCATCAGCCGGAATAAGATGTCCCAGATACGTTCGCCGCCCGTCGACGACGCTTTCAAAGCGGTTTACATCCTTGTCGACCGTATTCTCAAGCTCTTTCAGCAAGGTTTCCCTCAACGTGCGGCAAGTAACGGAACCGGCCGCGATATAATTTGAAAAATACCGTTTCACGTCCTCCGGGAAAAGCAGTCCCCCTCCTTTGTCATAAAGGCGGATATGTTTTTTGAAGATTTCCAAAATAAGTTTTTGATGGTCTACAAAAAGCTTTCCCAAACCGGAATGCTGCCCGGCCAATTCCATATATGACTGGAAAGTAGAAAGTTGGTCCACCAACTTTTCCCAAGGCAACACGGGTTGTAACGGACAATGATTGCCTTCATCCGCCAAACGGCTCACAAGAGACGACGGTGTTTCTATATTACTCCTATTATTGTTTACAACAGAAACACTTCCTTTACTCTCCTCTTCTTTACTCTCCTCTTCTCTCCTCTTCTGGTTTTCAGTGGGTTTTCTCCCTTTACTGACGGGCGTTTCAGCACTTTTTGCCACCTTTTTCGGACGCCCTCCTTTTTTACCGTTTTCGATGTCCATTTTCCGCTTCTCTTCCAAGCTTTTCATCACCCTATCCAAGTAAGAAGAACGAAACATCTGTCGTTCCTCATCCAGTTCGAAGAGATCGAATTCGCGAAGCACCCGCTCCACCGCTACTTCATCCACATCATACCGCCGGGCCATGGCCTTCAGTAAAACCGGTTTGCACGACGCCTCATAAGCATCTTTAGTGCGTAGATGCAACAGCAAGATCACGTAAATTCCGAGTGCTTCCGCGGCATTCATCTCCGACATCATACTGGCAATATTGTCGTCATTCAACAAATTTACCTCCAAATTGAAATACTGATCTTTCTTCATTTTCATTTATCATTTATTATTCCACATTTAATACTTCCGGGGCGCAAAGGTGCGAAATGTATTTTATTCCAGCTATCGCAAAAATGAGAGGGGGATTATATATTTTTTATCAGACCTTTGCCAAAAATTATCAATAATCCCAAACAATATGGACACAAAACGCAACCAAACGTTGGAAGAAATAGAAGAAAATAAAATAGTAAGCGAGCATTATCGGAACAGAATAATGCTGATAAAAGAGCTCCTGAAAACATCACGGCTAGCCACAGTAGACCTCTGCGTGCATATCAACATCAGTGAAGCCTCCTACTACCGTTACATAAATTTCACCAGCTATATGAAAGCAGACATTTTCATACATGCTTGTCTCTTCCTCAAGCAATATATCGAAAGCAACCACATTCCTTATACCCAAGAAGAAAAACGGCTTATAAAAACATTAGACCTGTTTCAGATTTCCTCAAATAGCAACTTAAACTGCAATTAAAACACAGAAAAGAAGAAACTTATCATAAGTTTTATTACATTTGCAATGTAATAAAAGTCTTTAAAACTTAAAAAATGAATGATAGCGAAACAGACAGCCCATCAATAAAAGCACTGATCGTTTTCAGAGAAAACGGAGAAACCGACAATCTATTTGTTCCTATCTTATGCGATGCTATCAGAATGGCTGGAATTGACGTGCGATGTTCCACAAAAGAGTTTTGGGACTCGGATAAGCATTATGATATCATACATTTCCAGTGGCCGGAAGAAGTGGTGGGATGGACATGCAACGATCCTGATATCATCAGGTGTCTGGAAGAGCGAATCAGTTTTTTTCGTTCGAGGGGAACACGTTTTGTCTACACACGCCACAATGTCCGTCCGCATTACGCAAACGGAATCATCAGCCGGGCCTATGACATTATCGAATCGCAGAGTGATATCGTTGTACACATGGGACGGTTTAGCCGGGACGAATTTCTCACGAAGTATCCTGATAGTCAGAATGTTGTCATCCCTCATCACATTTACCAGTATACCTATAAAGAAGATATCAGCGTAGAGCGTGCACGTCAGTATCTCAACCTCTCGCAAGATGCATTCATCGTCACGGCTTTCGGAAAATTCCGCAACCGTGAAGAAATACGCATGGTGCTCGGAGCTTTCCGCGCCTGGGACGAGGAGCACAAGATGCTGCTGGCTCCGCGCCTCTACCCCTTTTCGAGACGCAACAGCTATGGCAGGAATATCATCAAACGATGGATTTCAAAAGCCGGATACTATCTGCTCATGCCGCTGCTCAACCGTATGTATAAACTACAGGCGGGAGCCAACGACGAGCTGATAGACAACTGCGATCTGCCCTACTATATGGCTGCTTCAGACGTGATATTCATCCAGCGGAAAGATATACTGAATTCGGGTAATGTCCCCCTCGCCTTCCTCTACCACAAAGTCGTGGTGGGTCCCAAGGTGGGAAACATCGGCGAACTGCTTTCCGAAACCGGTAACCCGACTTTCGATCCCGACGACAAGAAAGACATCCTGCGAGCACTCGAAGAAGCCCGCCGGCTTGCCGCATGGGGACAAGGGGAAGTGAATTACGCATACGGTATGGAAAACATGAGCATCCGCAAAGTGGGACAAGCATACGCGCAAACATATAAACAAGCAATCAATGGCTAATAATATTAAGAGTCAATTATTTTCGGGGGTATTTTACACAGCGCTGGCCAAATACAGTGGCGTCGTCATATCCCTTGTTGTGGCAGGAATTCTCGCACGTCTGCTATCACCGGACGACTTCGGCATCGTAGCTGTTGCCACCGTCATCATCGCCTTCTTCAATCTTCTCACCGACATGGGAGTGTCTCCCGCCATCGTGCAGCACAAATCGCTGACTAAAGATGATTTGTCGGACATCTTCTCATTTACTATATGGACGGGCATCGGAATCAGCATCCTGTTTTTCGCTTCTTCGTGGATCATCGCCGATTACTACCAAAGCGACACCCTGCGCATCCTGTGCCAACTGCTGTCCGTCAACCTGTTCTTCGCCTCCGCCACCATTGTGCCGGGAGCCATGTTCTACCGGAACAAAGAATTTAAATTCATTGCTATCCGTAGCTTCGTCATTCAGATTTCGGCAGGTGCAGCCGCGGTAACCGCCGCCCTCTGCGGAGCAGGATTGTACGCATTGATTATCAACCCAATCGTATCCAGCGTACTGATCTTCGTAATTTCCTTTCAGCGTTACCCGCAACGGTTGCGTTTCACACTCGGATTGAGGGTACTCCGGAAAATATTTTCCTATTCCGCCTATCAATTCCTGTTCAATGTCATCAACTATTTCAGCCGCAATCTGGACAAACTGCTGATTGGTAAATATATGAGTATGTCCGATCTGGGATATTACGAAAAGTCGTATCGTTTGATGATGCTGCCCTTGCAGAATATCACGCAGGTAATCACTCCGGTGATGCACCCTATTTTCAGCGATTTCCAGAATGACAAGGGAAAACTGTTGAGTTCCTACGAACGCATCGTCCGTTTCCTCGCCTTTATCGGTCTGCCGCTTAGCGTGCTGCTTTTCTTCACGGCAGAGGAAGTGACGCTTATTATTTTCGGCGATCAATGGATGCCGTCCGTACCCGTGTTCCGGATACTGTCGCTCTCCGTAGGGATTCAGATTATACTTTCTTCGTCCGGCTCCATCTTTCAGGCGGCAGGCGATACACGAAGTTTGTTTGTGTGCGGAGTGTTTTCGTCCGCGTTCAACGTGGCGGGAATTTTGCTCGGCATCTTCCATTTCGGAACCCTGACAGCAGTGGCCAGCTGCATTGTGGTGACATTCACCATCAACTTCATACAGTGTTATTGGCAGATGTACCGGGTGACCTTCCGGCAAAGTGCCTGGCCGTTCATCCGTCAGCTTATTTCTCCGTTGGTGATTAGCATTTTGATAGCATTAGTCCTCATTCCAATGCAGTATGCGCTGGAAGGGATGAACATTTTTGTGACAATTATTGCTAAAGGTATCGTTAGTTTTATTATCTTTGGCATTTATATACAGATGACGCATGAGTATGACATGATCAGTAAAGTGCGGTCGTTAAGAAAAAAAAGTCTATAGCTATGAATATACGCGACATTTTTATAACGCTACGTTATAAAATAAGTTATGGTAGCACTGTGGAATGGTACAATTTCTGGTACATCGTCTTGCGGAAAAAGAGAAAAATCATACCGCAAGTAGCTTCCATCGACGAAACGATACGTAAAATCATCGACGACCGTTGCTCTGTCAGCCGTTTTGGCGACGGTGAAGTGTTGCTCACCAGTCCGGACAAGGAAATCCGTTTCCAGAAAGGTGATCCGTTATTGGCTAAAAGACTGACCGAAGTGCTGCAAAGTCACGAAGAAGGACATATTGTCTGCATCTCCGACGCATTCCGCGATTTGTATCGCTACAATCGCAAAAGTCGCCGGTTCTGGAGAACTCATTTTTATCTGTACGGTTCTTGGTGGGACCGTTTGCTGGTAGCGGGACGAAAATATTATAATACATTCGTCACCCGTCCGTATATGGATTTTGCCCGCAAAGAAGATTCCGCCCGATGGTTTCACGACATGAAGGGCATTTGGGATAACCGGGACATCGTCTTCATCGAAGGGGAGAAAAGCCGGCTCGGAGTGGGCAACGATCTTTTCGATAATGCCCGGAGCATCCGGCGTATTCTTTGTCCGCCCAGAGATGCATTCGAACGCCTGGAAGACATCAAGCAGGAGGCCTGCAAAGTAGAAAAAGAAGCCTTGTTTCTGATTGCCCTCGGCCCCGCAGCCACAGTGTTGGCCTACGATTTGTTTAAAGCCGGCTATCAGGCCATCGACGTCGGTCATGTGGACGTAGAGTATGAATGGTGGCGGATGGGAGCTCATAAAAAAGTGAAACTGGAACGAAAATATGTCAACGAAACTGCCATTGGCAGCGAAGTGGCGGATGCCGGAGAAGAATACCGGAAACAAATCATCGCCCAAATCGTTTGAGGAAGAAAAAACAGTTTGAGAAAGAAAAAACAGAATAAACAATTATTGAATACTGAAAATAAGAATGAAAGCTCTTTTCCTTATATTTCACGGCTTCAATGAGGCCAACGGAATTAGTAAGAAGATACGTTATCAGGTGAAAGCCCTCAAAGATTGTGGAGTGGATGTTCGCTTGTGTCATTATGATGTGACCTCTTATGGCGAACGGCGTTGGATGGTGGATGACGAAGTGATCGCTGATTTCGGCACGGGCTTTGCCGCAAAGATTTGGAAACGTGTCTACTACTCTCCTATTCTTGACTATGCACGCCACGAAGGAATCGACTTTGTATATATGCGCTCTTTTCACAATGCCAGTCCGTTCACCCTCCGGCTGGTGAAGTCGTTGAAACGTACAGGCGCAAAAGTGGTGATGGAAATTCCTACTTATCCTTACGATCAGGAGTACGTCACCCGTTCCATGAAATTTCATCTAGCCATCGACCGCTGTTTCCGTCACAAGCTCGCAAAGGCTCTGGACGGTATCGTCACTTTCTCCAATGCGGAAGAAATATTTGGCGGAAACACCATACGCATCTCCAACGGAATTGATTTTGAGGCGATTCCGATGAAGCAGCAGCAGAATGACACTTCGAAAGAGTTGCACTTGATCGGAGTGGCGGAAGTGCACTACTGGCACGGCTTCGACCGCCTTGTGCGCGGATTGGCAGATTATTACCGCAACAATCCGGAATATAAAGTATATTTCCATATTGTAGGCCCGCTGTCCGGCGAACGGGAACGGGCGGGGATCTTGCCTGTTGTCCGTGACAACCATCTCGAACCGTATGTTCTTCTGCATGGTCCTTTGCATGGCGACGAACTGGATGCGATGTTCGAAAAAGCTGATTTTGCCATTGGCAGCCTGGGACGCCACCGCAGCGGAATTACGTATATCAAAACGTTGAAAAACCGCGAGTATGCCGCACGTGGCTTCGCGTTCACTTACTCGGAAACCGACGACGACTTCGACCACATGCCGTATGTATGGAAGGTGGCACCCGACGAATCTCCGGTGGATATTCAGGGACTGATCGACTTCCGGAAAACGCTGAAAATGACGCCTGCCGAGATACGCGAATCGGTCTGCCCGCTATCGTGGAAGGCGCAAATGCAGAAAGTGATCGACGCCATAAAGACCAAAGATAAATAAACAAAAACACAATTAATAACAAACAATATTCTGATAAACATGAAAATAGCCTACTGCATCCCCGCCCTCTACTACCCTAGCGGCATGGAACGAGTATTGACCCTGAAAGCAAATTACTTCGCCGAAGTGTTTGGTTATGAAATACATATCATCCTCACAGACGGGAAGGGCAAGAAACCGTACTACGAACTGCATCCGTCCATCACTCTTCATCAACTTGACATTGATTATGATGAATTGAACGAAATGTCATTCTATAAAAAACTACCTAAATATATTGCGAAACAAGGACGTTTTAAAAAGAAACTCAACGAATGTCTGCACCAAATTCGTCCGGACATTACTATCTCCCTGCTCCGTCGTGACATCAATTTCATCAATCGGATGACGGACGGCAGCACAAAGTTGGGTGAAATACACTTTAACAAATCTAATTACCGAGATTTCAGCAACAGCCGTCTGCCCGCATTCTTACGGGCAATCGTAAGCAATTATTGGAGAGAGCAGTTATACCGGCAACTTCGCCAGTTGAAACGTTTCATCGTATTGAGCCACGAGGATGCACAGGAATGGACGGAACTGGATAATGTTGAAGTGATCCATAACCCTCTTCCTTTTTTTCCCGACCAAATATCTGACAATAGCCATAAACAGGTAATAGCAGTAGGGCGATATGTTCCGCAGAAAGGATTCGACCGCCTGATCCCGGCTTGGCAACTCGTTGCCAGAAAGCATCCCGACTGGATACTGCGTATCTACGGAGACGGTATGCGTGAGCAACTGCAACAGCAAATTGACTCTTTAGGAATCACTGCCAGTTGTATATTGGAACCTACTGTTTCCAATATTGTCGACAAGTACTGTGAAAGTTCAATTTTTGCCCTTTCATCACGTTTCGAAGGGTTTGGAATGGTTATTATAGAAGCAATGGCATGTGGCGTGCCGCCCGTATCATTCACCTGTCCCTGCGGCCCGCGGGATATTATCAGCGACGGAAAAGACGGTCTGCTGGTAGAAGACGGGAATATCGAACAACTGGCGGAGAAAATCTCTTACTTAATAGAGAATGAAGATATACGTAAGAAAATGGGACAGCAGGCGCGTATGGACGTCCAGCGCTTCCGAATAGAAAATATTGCCGAACAATGGAAACAACTATTTGAAAGCCTGATTATCCCGGTTAATGAAAACAAATAAAGCATTCAATATCTATGGAATGGTATTCTAAGTATTTACAGGTTTATGAGAAACCTTTTGCGGAAGCTCCGCAAGCCGTTATCGAGGAAGTACGCCGCAATCTGGCCGGATTGCAGAGTAACGAACCGCTTGTCACTGTATCACTCATCGGATACAATGAGGAAAAACATCTGCTTGCCTGCCTCTGGTCGTTGAGCGAGATGAAATGTAAATATCCTGTAGAAATCATTGGTGTGGACAACGAATCGAAAGATCGCACTGCGGAGATTTACGAGGCTTGCGGTGTGCCTTATTTCACGGAAACGCAACATAGTTGTGGTTTTGCCCGTCTTTGCGGACTGAACCATGCCCGTGGAAAATATCATATCAACATTGATTCTGACACGATGTATCCGGCAAAGTATGTGGAAACAATGGTGGATGCGCTCGAAAAGCCGGGTGTAGTGGCTGTCAGCTCGCTTTGGAGTTATATTCCCGACAAGGATCACTCTTGGATGGGGCTGAAAATCTATGAGGCTGCACGCGACTTGCATTTATGGTTGCAGTCTTTCAAGCGTCCGGAGCTTAGTGTGCGCGGACTGGTATTTGCTTACCGGACGGAATGTGCGAGGAAAACGGGAATCCGCACGGATATTATCCGTGGTGAAGACGGATATCTGGCTTTGCAGCTCAAACAATTCGGAAAGATTGCATTTGTACGGAAAAGACGGGCGCGTGCTGTCACCGGATATGGGACGGTGGGAGCCGACGGAACTTTGTTCAATAGTTTCAAGGTGCGTGTTGTCAGCAGATTAAAAGGTATCGGAGGACTGTTCACCCAAAAGAAGGAATATAAGGATGAGGAGAGTAATCTAGTAAAAAAGAAGTAAGAAAGGAAAGCCTATGTGCAAGAATCTCAATATCGGTATCGTTTTATTTTTAATTATTGGCTTAGTTATGTCGGGATGTATCCGCAAACTGAATCTATATCAAGGAGATAAAGACGAGGATGAAAACAAGGATAATGGAAAGAGGCGGGATGTCATCTGCGAAACGGAATTCATATACCCGTTCGGTAATGAAACAGCCGATAAAGAAATAGAAATAACCATTCACCTGAAAGCAGACAGACAGGTAGGATATCTGTATACGGAAATACCAACATTGAAATATAACAAAGATTGGCTGTTTCTGATGACACAAGACGACTGTATGCATTCAGCCTTTTCATATACATGGGCTGCCATTCATGGCAAACCTTTATCTTATATTTACTACTGCGATCTGGCTCATCTGCAAAACGGTGATTTGCCTCCTGATTATTATTCATTAGGAAAAACATTAGCTACCACCAATGGTACCGGACAGGAAGTACGTTTCTCTTTCGGAACTACCGTGGCTGCCGATGATGATTTAATGAACACACAAACATGGGTACAAAATGGATATACAAGAGATTATTTCCGCTTTTATAAAAAGACAATGTTAGTATGGGGCAACTTGCAGGAAATGATGAATTACGGAGTAAGCATCGCTTTCCATGACTTGAATCTACCTGACGAAGATAAAACAGAAGATAAGTTGCTGGCACAATTTCCTGTTGCTCAAAGCATGATACGTGAGAAACTGAATAATCGAACTTGTAAAATGCTGGCAGAGCCTAATGGAGATAAAAATTATATCAAAGCGGCTTTGAGATATGATAAAATCAGAACCCTGTGTGCACAAAGCGGAGCTACAAAACTCTATCCATTTCAAGAAAACGGAGATATTGAACAAGTAGTGATCGAAAGAGCTTTCTATGACCCACCCGAAGGTAGCGGGCTGACAAATCCGGATATGATTAAGGCGGCTATTCTCAAGGAAATGGAAAATCCAAAAGAAGAGCGGGCAGCTATTTCTATAGGTGCCCATAATACAGATACCGGTTGGGTGAACTTCTTGGAATGGCTCAACGACACATACGGACGAGATGGTGACGACTCTATGTGGTTTACCAACCAGGAAGAATATTATGAATATTATTACTATCGTTTGCACAGCAAACCGGAAATCAAACAGGTAAATACGCACACGTGGAAACTGACACTAAATCTGAATGGAGAGGACTCCGCTCCTTTCTATTACCCTTCCGTGACTGTAAATATTTTCGGGCTTAAAATGGAGGACATTGAAAGCATAAAATCAAATGAAGATGTTACAGGACTCTCTTATGGTGACCATAAAGATTTCTTCATGCTAAATATCGACTGCCGAAAATACCTGGCGGAACACGCCGAGAATTTCGTGAAACGATATGAAGCGAATCCGACAGATGTTTCTGCCAAAGCGGACGCCAACTACTTTGTGAATATGCTGAAAGATTCGGATAAAAAGACGGAGTTGAAGAAACGAATCGAATAAATGGCCGGACGCAAAACGAACTGTTAAGCTATTTGGGCATAAACGAATAAAAAAGATGGAACGTAGAGAAAGAAAAAGAAGAAGTAATAAACAAATATAATTATGAACGAAACCATGACCCTTTGTCTTGAAATTATTTTCTGGCTTGCCCTGTTCGTTGTGTTCTACACCTATTTGGGCTACGGAATTGTGCTTTATATTCTTGTCAAGTTGAAAGAGCTTTTCGTGAAGCCTGTGAAGCGTTCGTTGCCGGCATCGGACGCAGACCTGCCGGAAGTTACCCTCTTCATTACGGCATTCAACGAAGAAGATGTAGTGGACGAGAAGATGGAAAACAGTCTTGAGCTGGATTACCCTGCGGACAAGCTGCACATCGTATGGGTGACGGACGGAAGCGATGACGGTACGAACGAACGATTGCAGACGCGTTGGCAGGGGAAAGCGACCGTACATTTCCAACCGCTCCGGCAAGGTAAGACGGCTGCAATGACACGTGGAATGACGTTGGTGGACACTCCGCTCGTTGTTTTTACGGATGCCAACACGATGGTGAACCGGGAGGCAATACGGGAAATTGTGCTTGCTTTCCAGGATCCGAAAGTGGGCTGCGTGGCTGGTGAAAAACGGATTGCCGTGCAGACAAAAGACGGGGCGGCTGCCGGTGGTGAAGGTATTTACTGGAAATACGAATCAACCCTGAAAGCACTTGATGCACGGCTCTACTCGGCCGTAGGAGCAGCAGGCGAACTGTTTGCCGTGCGTAACGAACTGTTCGAAGCGATGGAACCGGATACGTTGCTCGACGATTTTATTCTTTCACTCCGGATCACAATGAAAGGTTACACCATCGCTTATTGTACGAATGCTTATGCCATCGAAAGTGGTTCGGCAGATATGCGCGAAGAAGAAAAACGAAAAGTGCGCATCGCTGCGGGAGGATTGCAGTCTATCTGGCGGCTTCGTCCGTTGCTGAATCCTTTCCGTTACGGGATACTTAGCTTTCAATATACGTCGCACCGGGTATTGCGATGGTCTATTACTCCGTTCCTGTTGTTTGCGCTCTTCCCGCTGAATATTGCGATTCTGCTGTTGGGTGGTTCCACGATATTTTACGGAGTGCTGCTTGCCATGCAGGTTCTTTTTTACGGGTTGGGATATTGGGGATATTACCTATCTACGAAACAGATAAAAAACAAGTTGCTCTTTATCCCCTACTACTTTTTATTTATGAATGTCAATGTGCTGAAAGGCATCCGCTATCTCAAGAAGAAAAAAGGAAGCGGAGCTTGGGAAAAGGCGAAGCGCGCCGAAAAGTAAGAACAAATGCCATAATCTTTTGTTATCCTTATAGGAGACATAAGTCTCTATTATCTAATAAAGAACAGACATGGACAGAATATTACATGATGCGAATAACGCACAAAGAATATTGAAACTGACGGCAGATACAATGCTATTGGTTGACAGGCATGGCGTCTGCGTAGACATTGAGCCTCATTGTGATCTATGGTTTCTGCAAGAGGATATACTTTTAGGAAAAAATATATTTGAGCTTTTACCGGAATATACAAGAGAGAGGGTGATGCCCATCTTTCAGATTGTGCTCGAAGAGCAGCGTAGCATCAGCAAGAACTTCAAGCTGGTGCTGAATGACGAAATTTTCTACTTCAAATGCCTCATGTTTCCGTATGATGGCATGGTGCTTTGCCAATATCGCGACATCACGCAAAGAAGCAATGTAAAAAGACGGTTGGAACAAGCAAATCTCACCCTGCGGGCCATCCAAAAGGTAGCCCAGATAGGACAATGGGCGTACAATACGAATCAGAATATTTTCCATTATTTGGGTTATACAGGCGTTTTGTGTGAGGAAAGTGTGCAGAATCTCGCCATTGAAAAATATGTGGAACTGATTGTAGAAGAAGACCGTCAGAGTTTCAGGGAATGGTGTCGGGTGAACGAAAGGGAGCTCAACATGGAGAGCATCAGCTATCGCGTCCGACTGAACGGGGAAATCTTCTATATGCGTATCCAGACTTATTTGCGTGAAGAGCGCCCCGACGGCAGTTTCAACATCGAGGGGTATATTCAGAATATTACGGACATACAGCATCGCAGAAATGACATCAATACGTTGACGCACGCTATCAACAACGCCAAAGAGAGTATCTTTGCCGCCAGACCCGATGGCACGATTATCTTCGCCAATCGTCGTTTCCTGCACAATCACGGTATTCCCGAAAGTGAGGATATCAGTCAGTTGAAAATCTACAATGTCGCCGCAGATATGCCTACGCAAGAGGCTTGGGACGAACGTTGTAAAGATGTCATACACGGTGGCAGCAGTAACTTTGTGGCTCATCATCCATCGAAAATCAATAAAGGTATATTGGCTTACGAAGGTACGATGTACAACGTCACCAATGACTCCGGAGAAGAAAGTTACTGGTCGTTTGCTCATGATATTTCCGAGAGGATTCGATACGAAGCCCAAATCAAACGGCTCAATCAAATCATGGATACGACAATCAATAATCTCCCCGCGGGGATTGTTGTGAAGGAGATCAACAATGATTTCCGGTACATTTATCGAAATCGGGAGGCTTATAACCGCGATCTTTACAAGAACGATCCTGTCGGTAAGAATGACTTCGATTTCTATCCGCCTATCGTGGCCGAGAAGAAGAGACAGGAGGATATTCAAGTGGCCACCAGTGGAAAAGGTATGCACTGGACGGTGGAAGGAAAGGATCGGAACGGAAACCTGATTATCCTTGACAAGCGGAAAATCCGGGTGGATGGGGACGAACTGTCTTCGCCTATCATCGTCAGCATCGAATGGGATGTCACGGAACTGGAAATGATGAAGCGGGAGCTACTGTCTTCGAAGGAAAAGGCGGAAATGTCTGATAGTTTGAAATCAGCTTTCCTTGCCAATATGAGTCATGAGATACGTACTCCGCTGAATGCTATTGTGGGGTTCTCGCATCTCATTGCCGAAAGTGATGATGCGGAAGAACGAAAGACGTACTACAACATCGTAAACGCGAACAACGAGCGTCTTTTGCAACTTATCAACGAGATTCTCGATCTCTCGAAGATTGAATCGGGAACTATCGAGTTTTCCTTCGGACCGGCTAGTCTCCATAATCTCTGCCGGGAAGTGTACGATGCTCATATATTCCGTACTCCGCAGGGAGTAAGCCTTGTCTATGAGTCTTCGGACGAGAGTCTGATGATTGAAACGGACAAGAATCGGGTATTCCAGGTGATTTCGAATCTGATTGGGAATGCTGTTAAGTTTACGAAAGAAGGAAGTATCAGTTATGGTTATAAGCTGGTGGATAACCAGATTGTTTTCCACGTAACGGATACCGGAACAGGAATTGAGCCGGAGAAAGTGGGTCGTGTGTTCGAACGTTTTGCCAAGCTGAACAATCATGCACAGGGCACTGGGTTGGGATTATCTATCTGTAAGTCTATCGTTGAACGTCTCGGGGGCAAGATTTCCGTCAGCTCCGAATTTGGTAAGGGAACGACGTTTACATTTACTTTGCCGTATACGGTTGCAGAATCCGTGAGTGTAGATTCGGAGAAAAAGAATGATGATGAGACGAGCGGAGGTATGAGCAGTGCTGTAAATACACGGCATGCTTGTATTTTGGTTGCCGAGGATACGGACAGTAACTTTGATTTATTGGAGGCTATCTTAGGTAAGGAGCACCGGATTATTCGTGCGCATGACGGAATGGAGGTTGTCACGATGTTCGATGAGGTGAAACCCGATCTTATCCTGATGGATATTAAAATGCCGAATTTGGATGGATTGGAGGCAACGAAAATCATTCGGGAGCTGTCTGCCACTGTTCCTATCATTGCTCAAAGTGCCTTTGCTTATGAGCAGGACCGGAAAGCGGCGAAGGAGGCCGGATGCAATGATTTTATAGCTAAACCGATAGCGGATGATAAGCTGAAAGCTATGATTCATAAATGGTTGTCGCCTCCGTAAAAGGGCACATATTATAGAGTACATATTGTATAGAAAACGCTTTAATAGTGATATAATCACCCAATAACTTAGATTAGATGAAAGCCTTTTACAGACTGTTTTATTACATATCCATCGTGCTGACCAGTATTTTGGCAGGAGTTACCATTGCGGGCGCCTTCGTAGGTAATGCCGCACCGGATAGTTTCAAATTTATGCCTTTCATCGGTTTGATGTTACCGATACTTTTGTTGGCTAATCTTGCTTCTGTCATCTACTGGACGATCCGTTGGCGGTGTTGGGTTTTCATCCCTCTGATTGCTATATTCAGTAACTGGAGCTATATTAGTTGTGTGATTCAATCTCCTTTTTTCAGCCCGGCTTCGGCTCCAATGGTCAAAATGAACGCGTATACTCCTGGTATTTTAACTGTTGCTACTTACAATGTTGACGCTTTTAATCATGAGCATACCGGTTATTCATGCAAAGAGATAGCCTCTTACATGAGAAATCTGCAAGCAGATATTCTCTGTTTTCAGGAGTTTGGCATTAATGATGAGTTTGGTGTAGACAGTATAGCTGCGGTTCTTTCTGATTGGCCGTATTATTATATCCCTATTTCTCCCGAGGGAAAACATTTGTTGCAGCTGGCTGTTTTCAGCCGTTACCCCATCAAGGAGGAGAATCTTATCGTCTATCCTGATTCGAAAAATTGCAGTCTCTGGTGTGATATTGAGATTAATGGCCGTATCATCCGCCTGTTCAACAATCATCTCCAAACAACGGAAGTGAGCCAGAACAAGCGCAAACTGGAAAAGGGACTCCGCACGGATGATTCTCAAAGGGTGGAACGTGCTGCTTTGGGATTGATTGACGGATTACATGAGAATTTCCGGAAACGTGCCGTACAAGCTAATACTCTAAAGCAACTGATAGCTGCCTCTCCCTATCCTACTATCATCTGCGGTGACTTTAACTCTCTGCCGTCTTCGTATGTTTATCACACTGTAAAAGGTGATAAGTTGCAGGATGGTTTTCAGACGAGTGGTCATGGGTATATGTATACTTTCAAGTTCTTCAAGCATCTGTTAAGAATCGACTATATTCTCCATTCACCGGAACTGAATAGTACGGATTACTTCTCGCCGGATCTTACTTATAGCGATCATAATCCGGTGGTGATGAGGGTGAAGTTATAAAAGAGTAAGAGGATGATAAGCTAATAATCATATCCTTAAAGATATTCCGTTTATATCAAAATCTTACTGATAATAAAAAAGGCTGTCCCGAACAAACGAGACAACCTTTCATTATTTTGAGATTTTATCGAATTAATGGAATATATAACGAAGACTAAACTGAACAGAGTAAGTAGATCTAAAATCTTTATACTTTGTATACGTTTCAGTCAATCTTTTCCCGCTACTCTTCTGGAATGTATAACCTTTACTTTCAATGCCGTTAGACCCATTATTACCATTATCGTAAGCTAAAAGATTAGTATTATTTACAGTCTTATACAACCCCCAATCTGAATTTAATAAATTCAAGAAATTCTTAATATCAACACCAAATTGAAGAGTGTGACGCTTACCACCCACTTTCAAATAGAAATCTTGCATAAATTTCAAATCCAACTGATGATGCCAAGGCATAACAACTCCACCACGATCTACATATTCACCTTTGTGCTTCTTCAAATAACTATCCTGATTGATATATGCCCAAAAGTCATCTTTCTGCTGATCTGCAGTATAAATCTGACCATCTAATTTATAATCATCATATGTTCTATTTACACTATTATATGTTTTTTCTGCAAAAGTCCAACTATTTAGCTCCTCTCTTGAAGCAGGAATATATAATAAGTTGTTGGCTCCACCATCACCTACAATATTACCGGCAAATGTATAAGAATAACGAGCATAACCATAGCCACCAGCATATCCCATATTCATTCCCTCATAAATGAATGATAATGAAGAAGCAAATCTCTTAGCATACTCTAAACGATAACCAGCTGAAGCCACAACACGATGAGGAGAAACATAAGTACCATAACCTGTTTCATGTTCATTAATACCACCCACAGAATAAGTGTTTGTCCTATATGCAGAAGTTACCTGATCGCCAATGCCATCACTATATGCCTTAGCCTTCGAATGTGTATATGCAGCAGACAAATACAAACCAAAATCAAAAGATTTCGCCAATTGAGCTGTAATAGAATAATAATAGGCTTTATGACCACCATTTTCTATATAGAATACATTCTGATTATTCCTATTATTCGTCCATGAAGCGTCAGAGTATTTGCCATATGAATCACGTGTATCATTTGGATTAAAAGTGATTGTAGTTTCTGAAGGTTTAATAGCTTTATTAGAAATAACGGCAGGATTGATATCTTTATTAAAGATACCTTCTATCGAGAAGTCAATATCTCCCGGAAGTTTAGCATCAAAAGCTAATGAAGTTTTCCATGTAGACGGCATCTTCAAATCCTTATCAATAATCGTAGGATCCTTTGGAGATTTAATATCAACAGTTCTGCCATTCGGATACAACTCATTCAGAACTCCTGATACAGATGGTTGAAAATGAGGTTTCAAAGCTGCATCAGCTACCTTAGTATAATAATATTGATTCTGACCAACATTAGAATTACCAACTGCAGATACTAACCATACAAATGGTAAACGACCTACATAAAGCCCAGTACCTCCACGAAGAACATATTTACGTTCACCAGTAATGTCCCAGTTGAATCCTACACGTGGAGACACAGAAATCTTAGCAGAAGGTACTTGATCAGTAGAATAGCTTACTCCGCCAAAATCACATCTTGCAAAATCTTCATTATAGTTATTCTTCAAAGAAGGATACTTAGGCATCTCAAAACGAATACCAGCAGTCAACTTAAAGTTCTCACTTATATTCATCTGATCTTGCAAATACAATGAATATTGCAATGTTTTCATTTCAGCCTTAAATTGGCTATAGTCTGCTGCATTAGAGTGTGTGATAGCAAAAGCCTTAGGATATTCATTATTTACGAAGCTGTCCCATGAATTATACACATAGTATCCATTACCTGCTTGCTGGAAACCATTAGTAGCTTTATTATATTCAAACTGGAAACCTGCCAATAAATTATGGATACCTGCTGTATAAGACAACTCATCTGTAAGAACAAATGTTCTGGCTTGGGCTAAGTTCCCCGGAGAAAAGACATCAGGACCGATACGTGCATATACCGCACCATCTTCCAAAATATCAATTGTTGGAAAATCAGCCGCTCCCTCATAACTTCTTGGCTCATCCTGGAAAGAATAAGTAACACGTGTTACATTATTCAAACTACCATCCAACCATTTAGAGTTCCACTCTGAAGCATATGATGTAAAATTGTATTCTTTGAAATAACGAGAATTTTCAAAATACATAGCAGCATTATGATTTACATTACCAGAACCTTTGGAAGCAGCTGCTCCACCATCATAAATATCCGTTGCATAGAAAGGAGATACAGAAGAAGTTGGACCGCTATTGTCTTTTGAATGAGCACGTGTAAAACGGAAATTCAATTTATTATTATCATTAATATTCCAGTCCAAACGTGCCATAATTTTATAGGCCGGAGTTTTGATAGAATACCCCTGATAACGTCCCGGATCATAGTCATACTTGTCTATAAAATAGTTGCGAATCTCATCCATCTTTCCCACTGTAGGACGATTCACATTGGCTGTATTAGATCCCCAATCATCACTGTCGCTTAAACGAGCTCTGCTCTTAGGACCAGCTGTTACATTATCTTCATACTCACCGTTTACAAAGAAGAACAACTTATTTTTTATGATTGCACCTCCAAAACTAGCACCATAGAGGTATTTTTGAGATTTCTCACGTATTAACTCTAAATCACCTACCTTATCACCATTCAAATTCTCATTATTTAAATAAGTATAAGCCGTTGCATAAAAATCATTTGTACCACTTTTAGTTACAGCATTAATTGCCCCACCAATGAATCCACTTTGGCGAACATCAAACGGAGTTACAGATACTGCTATTTGCTCCAATGCATCCAAAGAAATAGGTGAACCTCCGCCCGGCAAGTTAGAACCGATACCAAATGAATTACTGAAAGCAGCACCGTCGACAGTTACAGAAGACTGACGGTAATTACCACCACCTACGGCAAAACCATTACCTGTATTAGCTCCTTGCGGAGTTAAACGCATAATATCATTCATACTACGTCCAACAGTAGGGATCATAGCCATCTGCTCTTCTCCAATATTAGTAATAGCGCCTGCACGGTCACTCTTCATATTGCTGTTTTTTGAAGCCGTCACTACGATTTCATCTAACAATTCAGAGCTTTCTTTTAAAGAAACATTTAAAACATAATTCTCTCCCAATGAAAGGTTAATTCCCTTGTAAATTGCTGTTTGATAACCAACATAAGAAATTTCTACTTTGTAAGGGCCGCCGGTACGCATACCCTGCAGATTAAATTGACCACTGACGTTAGTCACTGTACCATAACGAGTGCCTGATGGTTCGTGAACCGCAACGATTGTTGCTCCAATGATTGGTTCATCTTGTGCGGTCACTTTACCACTCATCGTGGCTGTTGTAACCTGCGCGCTCATCGTGACGGTAATAAATAACATTACTAGCACTAAGAAAGATCGCATTCTCTTTAACATAAATGTAGTTGATTAGTTAATATAAATTGTTTGCTTTTAAAAACTGTGCACAAATATAATTAATAATATTTAGAACTACATTACGATTATACTACATTTTTTTAAGAGAGATAAACGTTTCACTACCTTATAAAATGATAAAGGCTCTACAATATTTGCAGAGCCTTTTATTTTGAAACAGAAAGCATTAGAAATGCTTCAATCTATTACTTTATACTAGTCAGTCATTAACTTTCTATAACGAACACGCTTCGGCTCTTCATTTCCCAAACGTTTCATTTTGTTTTCTTCGTATTCTGAATAAGACCCTTCGAAGTAGAATACATTGGAGTCTCCTTCAAAAGCCAGAATGTGTGTACAGATACGGTCGAGGAACCAACGGTCATGCGAGATAACTACGGCACAGCCGGCAAAATCTTCCAGACCTTCTTCCAAAGCACGCAGTGTGTTTACATCAATATCATTGGTAGGCTCATCGAGCAACAGTACATTGCCTTCTTCTTTCAAAGCCATCGCCAAGTGTAAACGGTTTCTTTCACCACCGGACAGTACACCGCAAAGTTTTTCCTGATCGCCTCCGGAGAAATTGAAACGGGAAAGGTATGCACGCGCATTGATGTCACGTCCTCCCATGCGGATCAGCTCATTACCACCGGAAATTACCTGGTAAACACTCTTATTCGGATCAATGTCTCTGTGTTGCTGGTCTACATACGCCACCTTTACAGTCTCTCCTACTTCAAACTCTCCTTTATCTACTGTCTCCAATCCCATAATCAGACGGAACAGTGTCGTTTTTCCCGCACCATTGGGACCGATCACACCAACAATACCATTAGGAGGAAGCATAAAGTTCAAATCGTCAAACAACAGTTTATCGCCGTATGCTTTAGCCACCTGTTTCGCTTCAATGACTTTATTACCCAGACGCGGACCATTCGGAATGAAGATTTCAAGTTTTTCTTCTTTCTCTTTCACGTCTTCATTCAGCAACTTGTCATAAGAGTTAAGACGTGCCTTACCCTTTGCCTGACGGGCTTTCGGAGCCATGCGCACCCATTCCAACTCACGTTCCAGTGTTTTGCGACGTTTACTGACGGTCTTTTCTTCCATTTCCATGCGTTTTGTCTTCTGTTCCAGCCAGGAAGAGTAGTTACCTTTCCAGGGAATACCTTCACCACGGTCTAGTTCGAGAATCCATCCGGCAACATGATCGAGGAAGTAACGGTCGTGCGTCACGGCAATAACCGTACCTTCATATTGCTGAAGATGTTGTTCCAACCAGTCGATAGATTCTGCATCCAAGTGGTTGGTAGGTTCGTCCAGCAAGAGCACATCCGGTTTCTGCAACAACAAACGACATAAAGCTACCCGACGACGTTCACCTCCGGACAGGTTTTCTACCGGCTGATCTTCAGGCGGACAACGGAGAGCATCCATCGCACGCTCCAGTTTGCTATCCAGATTCCATGCATCAGTCGCATCAATGATATCTTGCAGTTCGCCCTGACGGGCAAAAAGAGCATCCATCTTATCCTGATCCTCGTAGTACTCCGGTAAACCGAACTTCTGATTGATTTCTTCGTATTCTGTCAGTGCGTCAACAATGGGTTGCACGCCTTCCATTACTACTTCTTTTACTGTCTTTGTGTTGTCTAAATAAGGTTCCTGTGCCAAGTAACCCACGGAATATCCCGGAGAGAACACCACTTCTCCCTGATAGGATTTCTCCAAACCGGCGATGATCTTCAATAACGTTGATTTACCGGAACCGTTCAAACCGATAATACCGATTTTCGCTCCATAGAAAAACGACAGGTAAATGTCTTTCAGCACATTCTTATTGGGGGTGAAAGCCTTGCTCACTCCCACCATCGAGAAGATAATTTTTTTATCGTCAGCAGCCATACGTATGATTATATATTGTTGATAATGGCACAAAGATAAGAAAAATGTTTGAATTCTTTTGGAGTTATAAAAAAATGTTCTACCTTTGCACCCGCATTCGAAAGAAAGCAAACAAGGATTGATTCGCTAGCTCAGCAGGTAGAGCACAACACTTTTAATGTTGGGGTCCTGGGTTCGAGCCCCAGGCGGATCACACAAAAAAGCACGAGTTTGGGACGATTTTAAAACGTAACAGCTTGTGCTTTAATGTTTTAAGAAAACGTACAGTTTCAACAACTCGTTTCTTAAATGTTCTGTTTTATACAGTTTTATTCAGATATATGCGCATTTTGGATACCAAAATCGGATACCGTTTTCAGATAATCGGATACCAATTTTTTAAACTAAAATGCGTTATGAACAGAGTACAAATTAGAGTCGTTTTCGACAGGAAAAAGACAGCCTCATCCAAGAAAAGAGGTTTAGTGCAAATCGAGGTCAGATTTGAGAACAAACGAAAGTTTGTCTCAACCGGAATCAAGCTATACAAAAACCAGTTCAAAACTGGACGTATAGTAAATATTGATGATGCAGACCGGCTAAACGATAGAATTACAAATCAAATTAAAGAAATCAATGATTTAGTCGATAGATTAGATCATAACAAACAAAGATTTTCTCTTGATTACGTCGATCATCTTAACGATGCTTATATTGGTGGCTCATTCGTTGAGTTTATGGAAAAACGAATAAGTGAACGCCCAACATGTGCCAGTACACAAAAACAACACTATAAGGTGCTCAACTTTCTTAAAAATGAATATACTTACCTAACCCACTTTTCAGATTTAACTTGTCCCAACATTACTCTATTGGACGAATATCTCAAAAAGCGAAAAGTTAATGGACACCCTATGATGCAAACCACTATCCATACTTATCACAAGGTTATCAAATTATATATAAATGAGGCTATCAAGTTTGAAAAAATGCAGGATAATCCATACCGGAAGTTTCAAGATAGTTTGGGAACCCCACGAGAAAGAACAATACTTAGCTTAGAAGAAATAGACCTTATCAGGAATTACAAAACTCTTTCATCATTAGAAAGGAAAGCAAGAGATTTGTTTATTGTTCAATGTTATACCGGACTATCCTACTCCGATTTAATGAATGTAGATTTTACCAAGGCTGAACGTTATGGAGATGATTATATTCTGAAGGATGAACGATTAAAGACCGGAGTGACCTTTTTTGCAGCATTGCTTCCTCCTGTTATTGACATACTCGACAGATATAGCTACCATCTGCCTCATCTTGCGTATGATGTATACAATAGGACATTAAAACTTGTAGCCTCATCCGCAGGAGTCAAAAAGCGGGTTAGCACTCATATTGGGCGTCACACGTTTGCAACAACTATCGCATTGGGAGCGGGATTACCGATTGAAGTGGTAGCAAAAATGCTAGGACATCGCAATATAAAAACAACACAGATATACGCCAAGATTATGCCAAAAACAGTATTAGAAGGGTTTCAAAAAATTAAGGGAGTCATATAAACATTACAGAGAACAAAAATATTAAAAATAGAACATTTATTTTTATATAATCCCCGACATTTTTCTCACCATCTTTTTATTTATATTAAAAATAGAACATTCATATAGGAAAAGCAGCTCATTCGGCTGCTTTTCCTATCTTTTCTCTAAACAATCTCAACTGGTCAATCGTCGGGTAAAACGTAGGGTTCTCCCAATTTCTCGAAATCACTGAAATCATCGAGTCAAGGTACTTCCCGCAATCGAGAATCTTTGCGCATTTATCCAGTTGAAATTCCCCGGCTGGGTATCTCTTATTGTTGAGCGTTTCTTTAGCCCAAGTTAATAGCTCATTTATTGAATCATGATCGTATTTCTTTTCTTCCATAGTGGTATGTTTTCGGCAAAGATATAAAAAATCCCCGACTACATAACCAGGGATAAACACAAAGATGCAACCTTCGCCATCACAGCGACAGGCACAAGCCAATCAAGAACCCTCTCTAGGCGTTCCATAGCATAACCATGAGCAGGCGGCAGAAATCATGGTGATACCTGTCGTCCGCCTGTTCAAGCAATATGTCGAGGTTAGTCCTCATAATTCATTGCGGTCATGTACTCCCAGATCTTGCCAGCCGGTGCGTCTTCGTCGGCGAAGTAGAACCGGTAAGCAGCTTTTAGAAGCGTTGCTTCGTCCAATACTACGCACGTATCGGCATAAAACGAGTTGAAAGCAACGTATTTGTCCCATGGCGTCGTTCCGGACGGGAACGGCATGGATTTAGTCGCTTCCATGATTTGATCTACACTCCAGTGTGCACCGGTCTTCTTTTCTCCGGCCGCATTGGTGTATTTGATCTTCTCTACATCAACCTCGGCGAAATGTTTGTCATAATGGGGACCGTAGAGGGCTTCATGTTGTTCACGGATGAAACCCATGTATAGTTCCGGGTGTTCTTCCTTCACCACGCAAAGGATTTCATCCACGCTCTCCACGCTTTTCCACATAGCCTTATCGGAGGTTACACCGTCCGCCTTGGCTTTCTTCATCATATCTATATACTTCATAATTCTATTTTTTAGTATTAATGTTCTTTTCCTTCTTTACGGACTTTCCCGGTGATAACCTTAGCACCGGTACGGGTTCGTTAAGCGGGAAAGGTGGCGGAAATAGTCAGTGGAGTAGCAAGGCTTACGCCATAGGCACGATTGCAACATTTTACATTTTCCGGTGTCACCTGTGTAACAAGCGGAGTCAAAGAGATAGTAGGGACAGCACCGGCAGCACCAATGAATGCGACCTTGAACTGTTCAACCCATTGCTTAGTAACAGAACGGCAAGAACCTTTCGGAGTGTAGGCTACAAGAACGGCAGCGTTTATTGTCACGATAGTTTGAGTATTTACCGTCTGTTGCTCTGCAACGGTAAAATTAACAATGCTGGTAGGCTGTACACCATTGTCAGCGCAAAACGCCTGGCATAAGTTTTCCACTACGTTAGTCAGATATTGCTGGCTGGTAGCAGCGATTGCAATTGGAGTTAATTGAATCATAATAATAAAGATTTATATGTTATTTTTCGTCCGCATCTTCACCTTGCGGAGTAGGTTCTTCTGTCAACACGCTATAAGATGAAGTTGCCTCTTTAATAGGAAGATTGTATTTGAGAAGGGTTTTCAACTCTTCCAAGTCCTCCGGCTCAAATTCAACCTTTCCTTCAAATAGGGACAAACCTCCGTTTTTTATAGCATCATCCACCACGTTATGGGCAAGTTGCGGGATGGAGTCATCCGGGATACCGCTTATATATTTGGCGAGAAAAGGTTCTACGAGGGAGGACGAAACACCATCAAGAACAGGAGATATCTCCTTTGCCATGCTCCACATCGGGCTTACCCATCCGGTAGATTTTATCTTCGATTCGATGCTGGAAAGAAAAGGCAACCGGCTCAAATTATTACCTAGCAACTCCTGGATAGCGGGCTGCGCCCATTTATTGAGCACAGCCGCCAGTTTTTGTGCGTTGGAATACATAACGCTTACCCGTTACAGCAACATCCGGTATCACACACCTTTCTTTGGGGAACAACAAGTTCACTCAATGCAGCCAGTTCTGCAATCTGCTGTTTTATACAGCTAATCGTAGCTGTATTTACACCGTTGTAAACTGCCTGGTTCATGTTGATTTCATTTTGAGCATCCTTGTTTCTGTTGATGATAGTCAACAGACGATCATAAACATCTGCAAGTTTCTGATCCGTGTAGGTGTTAGACTTAAGCAGCGAAATTTCAGAATCTTTCGCTGCAAGCTTATCCATCATACCGGCTTCATAGCGGCTGACAGGTCTGTCTTCCGAAGTAATTACTTCTACCGGGCCTGCATAACCTGCATTACGTCCGTTTCCGCAACCACCAAAGAGACTTCCTGCATTAAGCCCAAGGAAAGACGCAATACCAGCGGAAGCACCCACTGTGTTATAATTACCTTGTCCCTGTCCGGTGACGCTGTATTCCTCACCACTCATTCCTTTAATTTTCATAACTTATAAGTATTTTATACACGGTCAACGTTAACCGTGTAACAAAGGACAGGAAAAGTGCGTTGCTCCTAAACTATTCCGTTGCTACCTCATTGCTAATATGTTGCAAGTTCGTTGCTACACTCCATTTTTTGATTTTGTACTGGAAGTTGTTCCGGATCTTGTTTACTGACTGACGGGTTAATTTCGTAACGGAAGATATTTGGGTATCGGTGAGTTTCTGGGAAAGCAAATGTATGAGAATATATCTTGCGTCCACCGCTTCTTCCGAATTGCTATGGATCATATCGATCTCCTCTACCCCCGTCTCTTTTGACACGGCTACGACCAGCTCTTTATATAAATCTATATTTTTCATGTTGTCAAACATATATAGTTGAAAAACAAAACATCGCAAAATCTGTTGATAAAGCTACGAAAGCCCCTTAACAGTCCCTGCGATGTTAGCCCGTGTATGATTTGGTCGTCGAAACGGGTGTGGGGCTTTCTTCTATCCCGCCCCTGGATTATTTGTTAACGATTACCGGCCTTCTACTTTACCGGATAAACTTAGTACTTAGAATTAATTAATGTATCATTTTATCCTCCTTTCCTTTAAAACCTTTTTCCGTAGGAAATTGTTATATAAGTGAAACTTAAACTTTTCATACCGGAAACGGTCTGTGAAGATAGTGCCGGTATTACCATATAAATAAGTTATAACTAACCCCAGCTCCTACGTACCAACCACCCGGATAACTATATCCTGCTTGTAAACCTAATCCCCAGCGTTTCTTCTTCTGTAAAGGCGGGAAAGTAATAATTTTATTATCCCTGTATATTTCCATAGAATCAAGGTTGGGATTATACCCACTGACTACCGCCCGGTAATCATCCGTCTTATACTCCTTGCTTGTAATCGGTATAAGTACCGGAATTGAATCGCCTTCTACGGTTCTATCAGTAGTAGTATCTATCAGGATCGGTAGATATACCGTATCGGTACGCTTTAGAGTTTCCCTTACCGGTTTGGGTATTGTGTCTCTTATTGTGTCCCGGATATGTACAGTATCTCCCTTAATGTACACCATTGACGGATCGTGCGGATTACACTGCATCCACACGATCACGCCAATCAACAGGCAGACTAGCATCCAAGGAAGGGTTTTCATAGAATACTATCACTTGAAGACCACTCCGAACTTGCCAGCAAAGTATTCAGCTTTTCGCCCTCGTAGACCGGATAAGGGTAAACCGGCTCTTGCGGAGTCTCCTCTTCGTCCAGTAACGGCAAAGTCATGATACTTGGGAACAACTTTTCATAGTGATCCAATTTCATAATCACCTGTGTACCGTCAACGCTCTTTCTCGGAACCAAGTGCAGTTCATCGAGTACCTCCTGCGGTATCTCGTTCAAATTCGCTGTGGGGAATGTAATGTATTTCATAATCAAATCTAAACAGATATTGTATATTATAAGATTTGTCTGGAAGTTTACAACGTGCGTAAGAATTGCTCAATAAATGTGCTTTCGTACTCATAAGCTTCAGAGTTAGGATGCTGGTTCGTTGAGCTTATCCTTTGAGCATTTAATCTTGCATTCTTTGCCGCATCGCATATTGCCGGATTTGTGCTGCGCAACATCATAGGAGTACGCTCGTCACCATTTAGGTCAATATATGGGATTCCCCATTTATTTGCAATTTCTATCTCTGCTTGACGATACTCGTCAAGTCCCAAGCCATTAGAAACAATTATGCCAATATGAGCAAATGGGCGATTTATGATTAACCAATTAAGCACTGTGTTCCATGCACCATAAAATGATGTTATCTCTGTGCTATCAATAGTTCCCTTATCTGCTATTACATTTACACCGTAACTCTCGTCATCATCCCCGATACCAATAAGATGCGTGTCATTTATTCCAAGATAAATGGTGATATAGTTTACGTCTTCGTCAATTTGCTTGTATAAAGCGAGCGGCCGGTCTTCTCCTTCGTAGGTCAGATAGTTACGACTTGCATTATAAGACCAATCTGATTCTGCATTTTTGGGGCGAGGAGTGCAGATAGTGCGCCCACCCTCAAATAAACGCTGGATGTCCATTTCGTTACGTCGCCCAATAATATACGGATAACTCTTATTCTCTCCCTCATATATACCATCTTCAAAAACCCCAACTCCTCCACCAAGAGTAAACGAATCACCAATAACAGCCCATTTTTTACCCCTTAAAATATTATCAGAAAATGAGAGTTTTTGTGACGTGATACTATTGTCTTTTATGCAGACTTCTTTTAATAAGGCTCTTTTTTTGCCTATGCGAAAAGTACAGTTTTTGTCGTCAGTATTTCTGTAATTAAATCCAATATGAGAAACACCTTCTGGTATCTCAATTTCATAGTCTGACAACTTGCCAGCTACTTCTGCTATCACATCTCTTGACCAAACACCATCTACGAAAAAGTTTACAATTACCTTGCCGTCAGAAAAAGCCTGTATATTTTCAAATTTTGCTGTTATTGCGCCAGTAGGAATCTCTACTTTTGAATGCAACACAGAAGAAGAACTAGAATTGGATACATGTCCATTTACTGCATAATAACCACCCTCCGTCACCAAAACTGGAGACTCATAATAATCTAAATAGCCTTCGTCAAATGTCTCGTTAAAGTTTCCATCAATCGCAGTAGCTAAAGTACCCCACGACTGTTCTTTATCTTTTGCTATATCAAATATCTTTTCCATAATATCATTCGTTTTTAATTAATGTTTCATTTGAAATTAAAGTTGAGTTGCTTAACATTGTCAAGTAGCTGGAGATAACAAGGTTTATCTTTTGAGGAGATTTAACTACCTTTCCCGTAATCTCGTAAACGCCATTGTCACCGGATATGGATATGTCACTGATAGCATTGCACGATACCTCCATTAGTTTATCAGAAGTATTTGGTAACGTTACAGTGATAGTTACCGTACTACCTACAGAGATATATTCACCGGGATTGACAGAATAGGAGATCGAAGAATAAGGTAGATTGCTCTTAACTATTGGTCTGAACTCCACCATATCCGGATACAGCGTGCCCGCCTTCCTCTTCTTTAGCTGGCGTTCGATTAGGAATTCGGACATACTATAAGGAAAAGTCATGAGAGAGTAGACAGCTCCGTTAAAGAATCTACTATCGTTATCTCGTACAGTTCCTAACCACATACTATCTGCATCTTCATTAGTTCCTACAGTTAGAGTTCTTTCTCCGTTATATGAGTATTTACTTTGATAAGTTATGCCAGATCTTCCGGTTGTGAATGCGTTCTGTGAACCGAAACTATAAGTTGCTGTAGCAAACTCCATTATAAAAGCTCCAACAGCAGATGTTGCAGCCTTACTAAGAACACAGCTAGTATTACTAGCAATTACCTCTTTATTAATAACCACCGTATAATCCTTGTAAATCGGAAGCCCTGTCACCTTACCGTAATCCTCTACTCCGTCAGATTGCAATCCTCCATCTGCATTAATTCCGCTTTCTGGGGTTTTGGCATAATTGTATAATGTCATATCATACCCATTACCGGAAAAGTCTTTCAGATACCAATCAGCAGCCGGAGTATCGTTAGATAAGCCTTGTTTCTGCACATCATACCACACTGTAGGCTCAACGCATCTGTCAAGGTTAAAATATGCGATTACCTGATTGATTTGGTCGGTTGTCAGCACCTTGTTGGCTATTACTGTCCAGTACCAAGCGACTTGGCTAGTTTCAGAGATTACACCAGAATCGGAAATAAACCCCTGTACACTGAACTTCATATTGTCTACTTGCGCAGAACCTCCACCACCATTGGTATAATTATTCTTATCTCCTAATATATTGTTTATAAGAGTGGTACTTGTCCCAGAAACATTGTCTTTGCTCCATCCGTATATTCCGGTTGTTCCACTTGCATAGACACCATTCCTTCCGGATACAGCCGTAGAATTTCTAATGTTGTTAAATGAAGCATCAGAAGGAACATCTATGTGATGAATCATGGAAATAACAGTACAAGCCTTTGTTATTCCCATCTCCTGAACCGTCTTGGTTGAAGTAATCAGATCGTCAACTCCGTCCGTGACGAAGGCGCCTTCGAAAGAGGGGATTTGGGTAACGGTTATATCACAGTCTCCAATATATCCTCGTATAGAAAATCTAAAATTGGTATTGTGAGAATCACCTTGATATGCAGCCGAAGCAGGTAAATCATAAATACCATCGGTAGAATACTGTTTAGTTGTGCTATTGCCGGATTCATCTAAATACGTAAACTCTAATATAGCTCCAATTTCATCTAATCCGGTCACTTGTATTTTTGTGGAATTAATGGCTGCTAAAGTTTGTCCCCAATTATAGAAGATGTTTCCAACGCTATCTTTTATAATCTTGCTAATTGAGCATGATTTATAGGTAGCTGTAAATACTGATGTTGTATTATTATAATTTAATGATGCGAAATCAACTTCATACTTCCCATACCCGCTATTCTGCTTGTACGCTGCGTTGCTTATCACAAACGGATTGTCAGGGTCTACCAAGTTCTTGACAACAGCCCGGTCCGGATCGTCGTTGCTCTTACCGTAGCAGATGCAGACGGCTTTCAAGGAGGCAAGTACTTCCGGGTCTATATAAGGACGGTCGGACGAACCACGAGAAGGCTTACCGATTCGGTTTAAGCCAATCCGGTTAAGCCCTATTGTGTTTAATGACAACTTGTTAAGCATCATTCTGCCTCCGTTAGAATACCACTTGTTACTTCGCTACCACTTTCAATACGGATTGTCTTTGGGTATACCAGAGCGTCAAAATCATAATCAAAGATCAATCCGGTATTGTACGGAACCGTATTCGGAACAGCAACCGTATCAAATCCTCTTTCGGTAGCCGTCCGGTCGTCGATAGCTTCCGTATATTCACCATTCTTCTGATAAAAGGTAAGTCCTCCGCCTTCTACACGTTCCAGATGGATATTGAAGTTTGAATTTACAACTGCTTCCGCCACATATTTCTGGGTATTCTCGTTCTTTACAAAGTTTAAATCTGCCATGATTGTTCCTCCTATAATTATAATTTTAAAACCTGTTTTTTCACGTTACAGCTATCATAGCTAACGTGAACCCATGAGAAATTCTTCTCATCTATCAGCTGCGTAAAAGGAAGTCCAAGTTCCTGTACGAGATTGAATAGTCTTTTGTTTTCCGCTTTTGTATTCGGAGTGCCAACTATATCAGCCGCCATTCCTTTCATGTGCTCGCTGGTCTTGCTTCCTCCTACAGCCTTGTTTAATGCCTCGCAACGATATCCACTTGTTACAGTGATAGGTTTGCCATAGGCTTCCCGAAGAGGGTCAAGAACATTGTCTATTAAGCCATTTACATTACATATCAATGCTTTTGGCAGACGGTTATCTATACAACGCCTGTTTGCCGTTTCACTCTTTACCATTTCGGCTATTGTGAAATACTTTCCCATATATCTTTCCTCCTATAATATCAATGTTAATACTCCCAACGCCAGACCCACGCAATCACAGATAATGTCCTTAATCGAAAACTCTGTTTTCTTACAATATTTGTCGTATACCTCCTTCAGGATGAAGATCACGACGGTTATAACGATTGCTGACCATAACGGCATCAACTTAAATAGCCACATTACAAGGTTCTGGCACACTATAATGTGAGCCATGCCGTCTATGCCGATCTTGGATAGAAGCTTTCCGGCTAATGAGCTGATTTTATTTATCATATTCATGTATTTCCTCTTTTTCGATTATGTCTTTCACATCTTCCTTATCAACTTTAAACACCTTCTTGCCAAATACGCCCAAAGCCCCAATAAGATTGATATTAATCCCCTTTGGCTTCAGTATATTACCAACTATCGAGCATCCCTCTATAAAGCATACCAATAGGCAGGAATACACATCTATAGGATATTCGTTATGACTTGCCACGCTAATCATGCAGACCATGCAGACGAAGGCGAAGTAGGTGACCATCTTTCCCATAGTAGCACGGATCGCACGTGAGAATCTGACCTTTTCACCCATTAGCATACTTTTCCTGACTCCGAATAGAAGGTCACAAAGGATTACCGCACATGTGACAATCAGCCACGGGATCATATTTTGCAATGATTCGGCAACAAATGCAGTGGCTATTGCGGCAAATCCTCCGGTTGTGGTATGTACTATTGCTTCTTTCATGCTATAAAAGTTTTATCCATGCGAAATATCTACTGTTCTCCAGATAATTACTATCCGTTTCTGCTAACCGGGCTTCTCTTTCGAATGATACCATTCGGTAAGCATCATGCGAGGAAAAGCATCCGACTATCACACGAATACTCCACTCTACAACGTACCATAGGTAAAAAACAACAGAAGAGAGGAGCAACCACCATGCAGAGAAATCAAATACCAGCATTCCCGCCCAAATAAGAAGACCGGAAGCGATTGTTAGCTCTGTCCATTGCCGGGCATGGACGCATTCGTGGTTAATAGTAGACTGGCGGACTGATGATTCAGTCCATTTGGTAAATACCCATGCGAACAGCGTAATCGTAGAATAGCCGGGGAACAGCAGGTGTTTCGCAATCCAGCTTTCGTAAAATACCTTTTTCATATTATTCGTTTTTAAGTTACTAAATCAAATTATGCTTGTTGTGATATTGTTATGACAATAGGATTAATATCAGCATACTTAATCAATATTCTCGCCATTCTCGTTGCGCCTGTTGCATTAGAATGAACGCTGAAAGTATACGTAAACTGCGATCCGGATATGGATTTATTAGTATAATCTATCCAATTAATTCCGCCATCCAGTATCTCATACGTAGCATCTTCTATTTGCAATGCCGATAAATTAGAAGGGAATGTAATAGATACGTCTTGGGCAACATTTGTTATCGATCTAAAATCTCCTCCTGATAAACCAATCCATGAGCCGGTGCTTCCCTGTGTTAGAGACATTGTTACTTCATTAGAATCCGAATCCATCACTACTATATCACCAACTCTATCGGTAGTACCACCATTAGCAGTTACGTTTAAGAATACCTCTGTCATGGTAGGTTCTCCATCTGTTCCTCCTTCGGCTGTATCCATTTGCGTAAATAATGCCTGGTCTGTTACAACCCAGCTATTATCACAAATGACATAAAAACGCATTTGAGTGTATGATCTTGGGATGGCGTTTTCTTGTAAAATAGTAGGCGCCGGTCCTATATAGATTAACAGGCTATATGTTATAACACTGTTATATGCTCCCATTTGACCTACAGTGATGAGACTACCTTTCGTTGCTCCTTCTGACAACGCCAGAGCAATTAATCCAGTACGAGGATCTTGTCCCGAGTTGTACGACACATTTGTCACGAGGTATATTTTTCCATCATTCTTTTGCAAAGAACAAGTGAGCCAATCAACGGCTAAAGATTGAACAATAAGATCAGCTATATCTACGTTAGTATCCAATTCCAGCAATTGACTGCCTTCGTTGTTTCTATTAAAGAACACGTAGTTGGAAGTCGGGCGCACATAAGGAGTAGAAGGTATTTCACCCTCTTGTTCTGCGATTATAATTTCCGTTATGCCGGAAGGAGTAGAAACAGCTATTGTGCCGGATCTCTTTTCTCCTGTATTAGCAGAAGCATAAACGGTTATCTCCGTATCATTTCCCTCCATTGCCATAAGCCATGCTTCGGAAGGAGTCAAGGTCAGATTCATCACTTGATAGTTACTTTGGACTCCTACATATACATCGTTTCCATCTTTGTCAATAGTTACATTATCAGGAGATAATACCAGGTAATCTCCTTCGGCCGTCTGGGTAACAACACAGTTACCTCCTTCTCCGCCTTCTACCACTGTTACAAAGCCTATGTCATCCTCTCTGGCTGCACTTGTAGTATTCGGGGAGACTATTACCGTTATATCGAATTCTCCGGCTCCTCCGCTTTCCTGGGACAAAGTAACCCAGCTTGGATGATAATCATTTCGCCAGTCTGTATTGGCGGATACGTGGATAGTGTAGTTTCCACCTTGGCGGATGACAGATAAGGTGTCTTGGTCGATGAAGACGGAAGGAGTTACACTTTCTTGATTTATCTTAAGCATTGCCCCTTCCATGTTTTCTGTTATAAACTTTACAATTCCTGTTCTAGTTTGTCCTGATACGTTAGTATCAATTTTAAATACAGCATCTCCGTTTCCCTTTCCTTGATTTTTTCCTTCATAACTAATAAAGTCCGAGCCTTTCACGACTGTAAACGACCATCTTGTATTCGACTTTACCTCCACTTTATAAGAAGACGTCAATGGTGAAGCCTGAATAGATTCAGGAGAAATAATAATCCATTCCTTTATCTTTATATCCAAAGCTCCAGATCCCTCAATATCTATTGACATCGTTACAAAATCCCCTCTCTTGCCCGTTATCGTCATCCGAGTAATTATGCCATCCCCCTTTATTGTTAATCGTTCATCTGTCACATATTCATCAGCATTTACAGATAACGCATGAGGCTCTACCGTTCCGATCATTAAAGAAACAGATTCATTTCCGACAAGCGTCTTAAAAACGTCAATTGCATCTACTGAATCACTAATCAAATAACCGCTTGATGCCCTCCAGTTCTTTCTTTTCTTTTTCTTTTTCGTCCATTGGCCGGTATCAGGACTACCGATTTCTATAGTGTCAGCCTGTATGTCGATCTCACATGTTGTTGAATAAGCAAGAGCCTTATATTCCTCCTCCTTCCGTATGAACAATATCAGATCGTTTCCTTTTATCTTTGCCATATTAATCAGGTATATTTTCAATCATTATCTCCTCTGAATCGTCAGCCCATTCTATTTTTTCTGAAAGAACACGGTAATTCTTTCCGTCTCTCGTAAGCCTTGCCATCGGAGTTAATTCACTTCGTTCAACCGTTATATTAAGCTTCTCTGTAATTCTGCCATAAACCTGTTTTAGTATACCCAAAAGATGCTCTTCCGCCAACATGCTCGCACCTTCCTCTATAAAATAAAGAGGTCCCACATCTCTTCCGGCTCCGGATAATGTATTGTATGCAGCAGGATTGTTATTATTACTTGCTATCTTTAATTCTATTTCTTTCTCATTGGAAGCACTCCTTTGCAAAACAGAAACATAAACATTATCTTGATTACCGGACTTTCTTATTTCACTGATATTATCATCCTTATAGTAATCTACTTTCAAATTGTCAAGATATAACTGCCTGTACGCAGAATCATTTACTATAGCATGTATCGTTAGCTCCACCACTCCAGATAAATCTTCGTTTATCGGCATTACATACCCATCAGCCCCATTATAAGGCTGATCCAGAGTTTTAGTACTTAATATTTTCCCCGGTACTGAACTTCCATCCTCGCTCCCTGCTTGAATTGTAAACCATGTTTCAGCATTACCCCATGAACTACCATTCCACCATTTTTCTCCTACTCTAAATTTAATTTCTATAGGACCGGCGCCATTTGTAGGAATATTAGGATTCAACATCACTGATTGCTTATAACCATATACTTGTGCTGATATAACAAATGCTCCGTTACTATACTTTGCCGCATTTGCTGATTTCATTGTAAGAACGGGCATCATCCTTGACTGATCCAAACTAGGACGGGAGGCTATTTGATCCGATCTTACAGTTATCCAGATTCCAGACTTATAATCATAGTTTCTTTTATTCTGTAGATCAGACGGGGTGTATATATCCCTTTTAACATACATAGCGCCTATACCGTATGTCATATTAGCAAAAGTATATGGAGACACTTCCCATATATAATTCCCGTTATCGTAACGGACTATATACACTTTCATCTGCACATCAGTATCTTCAGAAGCATAAGCGATCACTCTTTTATATCCTGTAATCGTACCGTTTGTCGCATATTGGATTGTCCCGTTATATATAACACTCATATACCCCTCATCAATCGAAGGAACAACCGTACCTACTGCATTTATCTTTGAGGTAATCTTAACCTTATTTACCCCTTGCAGGATCTCTTTCTTATTATTATTTCCATCCAAAGACAGGGAGGAAAACACAACAAGAACCATAGACCGATCTCCGTAAGAGAAATTTCCACCATAAACCAAATTTCTTAAATACTCTACTCTAGTAACATAGTAAGCTTGCGGCTTTCCAATAAAGTAGAGCGTCTTTTGGCGTTCCTGCAATGTCCATCCCCAAAATCTACAAAACTCTTCAAGAAAAGAAAGACAGGTATCAGCATCGTATCTTTGCCAATCTACCGCCTCGCGTTCATCAGAACCATTATCCTCAAAAAATGTCTGGCGGGAAAGGGCGACACTAAAAGGAGTTTGCGCGCTCTCATTCTCACTATACCATACCTCTTTCGGGAAATAGATATAATCAAAGTCTACACCGGTGGACTCGATACACTCCAGCAACAATTCTCCCAGTTTGACAAGGTTCATTTCTTTTGTTTGATCCAGATAAACTCCCTCCAGCATGCCTAGTGGAGAAATAAGAGGAAACTCCGTTACTAATGGAGCAATATCCCAATCTTCAGAGAATGTATCAGCCTGCATATATCCACACCAGCATAATTCTTCATCTATATACAATTCTACATAATGCTGACTGTTATCCTTCGGCATCAGACCATCAAGATCACCGTTATCTATGACACGCAAATAGCCGGTTTGCGTCCGGACCGGTTTTAGATAATCATCGTCGGAATCCTCCTCTGTTGTAATTGGATTTTCAGCCGGTTCCAGCTGGGTAATACCACCAGACCAATCCTCTTCATATATGTTAATTAATGCATCTTTCTCATTCAGCGTCTTAAACTTCACCTGCCAACGAATTGCTCTTGCCATTTCCTTTATTCATTAGGTTTTCCATTACTTTAGCTTTCTTGCGCAAAGACTCTATTTCCTCTTCGGTCACTTCCGGTTTATCTTCTATTTCCCAGGGAAATTCAATATCCAAATCTTTACCGGTTTGAACCTTATGAAACACCTGGGCTAACATACGGGTACGCTCCCAGTCCTGACGATAACGCCTGTTTAGACCTACTATATAATCTTTCGCTTCCGGCACACCCATACGATTAAAAAAATAGTCGGGAGAACAACCGCCCTCACCGACTATCAACTGATATACTTCACGGGCGTTCAGCCTTTTTACTGCACGGGCTTCCGACTTCTCTTCTTTTTTTTTTCGCTTTCATCCTCTGCTTCTTCAGTCAATACCTCCATACGCTTTGCGTAATAGTCACTCATTGCATTAACCAAGCTGATATTATTCAAAGCAAGCATAAAGTCCTCAAATGAAAGAGTGAAATCTTCATTAGCCCGCAACAGAATACAATAATACATGATGTGAATACACAGGGTACTTCGAGGATTGAAGGGTAATTTTTTACCTGCTATCACCTCGTAAGTGTACATAGGTCCCCAAATGCTATCAAATGAAAACTCATACTCCTTTTTGCCGATCGTTACTTTCATTCCGTTGCAGCCACTTTTTTCAATGCACCATAGCCGGTTAAAGACACTGATACACTGGCGTTACTTCCTTTTGTTGCATCTCTATCAAGTGCAGTAATATGCGCCTTCCCCTGGTACATTCCTTTGGTAGGTATTGTCCACCCGGCCTCCGGAAGTCCGTCATTACTTGCATTGGTTGGAAATCCGACAGTAATATCCAATGGATCTCCTGCAACAAACAAATCAAACAGCATATCATAGACATAATCATTGGTACGATCTTTGTCCGCACTGTCTACCGATTCATTGGTAGCACTCCAGTTCATATTACCGATCTCGGCAGCATCCCAGAAACCATCGTCCTTAGTCGCACTATCCACGGTGTTAGCGGCCAAACTGATTTTACAGCTCGTTGACAATGCAATGACTTTTCCGCCAATCCACAGCATCAGATCGTTTCCATTTAAACTTTTAGCTTTTGCCATATCAATCTTTATTTAAGTTAATAATCTATCGTTTTTATATTAAAATACAATTCAACACTGAATGCATCTATTTCCTGAAGGTAACTCTCCGAACTCCCGGACAGAACACAGTCTGTCACTTCAAATTCATCGTACTTACCTGATACGCTTTCCAAATCATAACGGACGATTTGCGCTATCTGGATTGCAGAAAAGTACGTTTTTGCTATTACAACCACAGATATACTCACGTTGTCCTCACAACTCCCGTCCTTCGTATTTGTAGGAGATATCCCAGAACTTCCGAATACTATAAACGGATATCTTGGAGCACCTTCCGGAATAACGAGTGGGTAAATCCGGTTATCCACCTCTTTTGTCAGTTTATCATCTTTTGACAATACACTGTTTATATGAATTCCAACCAATAAACTCATGCTTTTTTATATTACCTCCGTTTAACGTTTTTAGGTTACTTTCCATAACCGGCTTCTGTTATAGCTTGCTCCAGCTTTTGTGATAAAGTATCAGCCGATCTTCTTACTGCTGAATCTGCAACAGAAAAGAAATTTAGCGCTCTCAATGATCCGCGATTGGCAGTTTTCCCGCTTTTGCTTCTTGTCCTGGTAAATGCAGTTCGGACTCCGGTTCCCTGATTATGCATTCGCAAAATAAACGCCCGGTCACGACCATAATAAGAATCGACCTGTATAGTCCTTGTACTTCTCTGTCGCTTACGAAATATCCCGCTTTTACCACCTTTAGGCAATTCATACGAAGTCTTTTTCCCTGTTGAACGCTGATTAAACAAAGAAACATTACCGCCTAATGTCTTCTTATAGATACCAACCTTAACACCTTGATAGGATTTGCGAGGATCATTTGGCAGGTTTCTCTTTGCCGCATTTTGAACTTCTCTCTTTGCCTGATTCAGACTTTGGCGAATATATTTTTTCAGATCTTTTTTTCTTATTATTTCGTCATAGCTCAATCCACGTAATAGACCAAGCGCACCTCTGGCATCCGTTATTACAACAGGAGTCTTAATTATGTAACCTGCTTCTATCTTTGCCATATCTTACCCCTTCAAAATAATACCCTTGCCGGTTCTTTTACCGTAATTGTTAACTACGGTAACAATCTGCTCACCGGTTATCACTGTCCTACTGCTACCACCTCCCAGATTTCCGGAATGAATGGCATTATAGAGTTTTTTCTGATCCGCTTCATTCATAATCATTTCTCCACTACTTACACGGGCGGTTATACCATCCATATAGTTAGTGCCTCCAATTACACCACCTTCTGCAAAGCTTGGGACACTCATAATAGCGGCAATGACAGAAGCGACGGCAGCTACGGCCATTATAGCACCTACAAAGGGAATACTAGCTACAGATGAAGCCGCACCGGAGGCGGCCGCTTTTGTATTAGCGTTAGCTTCTTGGTTTTTGGCAACTGTCATTGCTTCTATGGCCGGAATAGCAGCAGCCACCGCACTGGTTACACCTCCTAGATAATTAAGCATAGATCCAAATGTACTATCAGAAATACCGCCTATTTTTCCTAAAGCGGTTCCGATACCTTCCAATCCTTTCGTCATTGTATCCAGTTGTTCCTTCTTTTCTGAAACACCGTCCAGCTCGTTTGCATACTGTTTCCAGATGGTTATCTGTTCATTCAGATATTTCTTTTCTTCCTCGTTCGCAATAGCTAACATGCTGGTATACTCCTGAATCTTATTTTGTGCAAGCGTGTACATATCCATTTTAGAACGGATGGCCTCTGTGGAATCTTCACCTTCTACTTTTTCATCCTCACTGTTTATCATTGTGGCCTGGACCGGTTGCGTCAATACAGGAAGGGTTTTGCCGGTACTGATTGCATCCAATACCGTTTGACTAAGTGCATCCTTACCGGAGATGGCGGTTTTTATTTCTTCGTTTAGTTGTTCATTACCTAGAAAAGGAGCTATGTTTTTTTCTTTTGCCTCTTTTATCGCTTTTGCAGCGGCAGCAGCCGCAGACTCCCGAGCTTTAGCCGATGCAGCTATTGAATTATTAAATTCTGTCGTTGATTCGTTATATTCCTGTCTTTGTTGAGAAATTAATTGAGATACAGAATAATATTGCTTACCCAATTCCGATAATTTTATTAGATCATCATCACTTAATTTATTCAATAGCTTATTATAAATTATTGCGTCTCTATATCTTGCAGCAGCACCTTCTTGTGCTATTTTAGCAGCGTCATTAATTGATTTAGTCCGACCATAGTCATTTGTTCTCACAACGTCCACTCTTCGATCACTCTCTATCCTATCCGCCAATCTTTCATAATCTTCATATTGCTTCGCCCAATAGTTTTTAGCTTCACTTCTTGATTCTTTCGGCATTAAATCGATTTCCATCACTTTTTCAAAATCTTCAAGTTTTATATCTGAAGCTCTCAATTTGGTTCCAACAACGATAGATTTTGTAAGCGCATCCAGGGCATCGTTTTCAACCGTTGTCCCCGCCTTTTCTTTTTTCTGTAACTCATCATCCCACGCTTTAAACGCTTTTTTTCTTGCAGATTCATCAAGTTGTTTGTTTTTCGCATCTAACCTCGCTTTCGCTATTGCCTCATCAAATTTTCCCTGATAATAATCAAATGATATCTTTGTATTACCTAATTGATCCAAAGCGTCATATACTTCTTTTGATTTTGCTATTATATTATCCATCCCATCAAAAAAAGCTGTAAAATCACCCGAACCTATTGAATAGAAAAATTCATCAACACTGTTTTTGGCACTCATCATTGTTGCAGCCGTAGCATCTCCCAATTCTTGTGATGAATTTAAAACTCGATTAAATGCTTCTCCGGCTCCAACTGCTAAACCTGCCGCCCCTGCCACTTTAGTTATAGCTCCCGCAGCCTTAGACATTACATTGCTCATTGATACGTTTTTATCAATAAACCTGTCTAATCCTTTTTGCGCTTTCTGCAACCCTCCGTCATACTGGGTTGCATCCATTATCAAACGTGTTATCAAATTTGCCATTGCGTTCAGTTTTAAATTAAAAACGGGCGGATGTTTATTTCCGCCCGCATACCATAATTTTAATAAAAGAAAGGATGGCAAATATTACTCGACTGCACACTTGCCGAGAACAAATGCCTCCGGACGTAATGTAGTCATAGACCAGTCTGCATTCAAAGTCAAGCGGACAGAGTCGCTTGTTGCACCAGTATAGGGGTCAATGATGAAACGTTGCTGACCGAATCCCTGTAACGGTTCATATCCCCAGTACCCGAAACCTACATAAGTGTTTGTATCATCATTAATGTAGTTAGTCGTAAAGATAGGAACACCAGCAATAGCCCCGTTTTCAACAATCATTCTTCCGCTTCCCGGAGTACGCTCTGTTGACTCTAGCTCACCTTTAGTGTACTCGTCCATGACGTAACACGGATTCAGACCTTCAATACCCTTCAAAAGAGCTAAAGCACGCATTAGAATCAATTCTTTGTAAGTCGGAATCGCACCTTCAAACGCAATATAATTAGCGGCTTTTCTTTTCGCTTTTGTAGTCAGAGTACCGACTGCGACCGGAGATGTCTTCGCAATTGCCGCGAACGGACCAACCAGCTTATGAGAAATAGTGGATGATGTGGTAAACATCATCTTATTAAGCGTCCGAGCCATTGCCTGTGGCAACTGTTGCCTTACCACGTCATAGGCGACACCATCGGTTTGCATAATGGTCTGGTTTGTCATTTTGACTGTTACACCCACACGAACCGGCTCCGGCTTGATCTTACCAAAATCTACCTTTTTGTCCGTCAGTTCCACACCTTCTCCGGCTACTTCCGCCTCGATAGATCCTACAGTAGGCCAAAGATAATCACCAGAAAGACCAGTCATTAGAGGAAGACCAACTTTACCTAAGATCAACCCTTCTTCCAATGGAGGTAAGATATCATTGATAGTCAACGGAATCAACGGCTCTGCACCGGCAACCATCATCCCGGTATATTCACGCTTCAGCTGGATATTTTGAGGAGTTTTCACATGCTCTCTCAAAAATGCATCGAAAGCAGCTTCACGACTTGTCACTACGACATATCCCGTCTTTTCAGCAGATGCAATTCTCACATCAAGCACGTTCATTTCACGTTCAAGCACCTTCAGCTCCTCTTTTTCCGGATCGGTAAATTCTCGCTTGTTTTCGTTTTCCGCAGCATCCGCAATCTCATTCATGCGAACCACGATCTCTTCTCTTCTTTTAATGTACTGCTGTACACTTACTTTTTTGTCCTTGCTCATATTTTCTTAATTAAAAAAACGTTGTTTACTTCTCTGTCTCACTTCTCGTATTGCCTGCTCACGCTTACGGATCTCCTCCTCACGTTTAGCCTCATCTTTATGGCTGATTTTTAAGCCGGATTGCTCTATTTCCCTGGCGGTCACACTAGTTTGCGTATATGCAGGATCGGACGCAATTGTCATTTCGTACACCATTCCAATCTTCTTTACATGGCGGATCAATACGTCGTTTTCATCCTTGGTATAGCTGACCGCGGAGGATTCGTCACTCCAATACGTAAAGGAGCTACCACTCATATCACCACGCTTAACCAACTCCAACGCATTATTACCATCAGAAGTATTAGGAGCCTCGAATTCATACTTTACACCGATTTCATCAACGGATAATTTCAATGTACCAACCCCTTTATTACTCCTTGCCAGCAATTTTTCGCGGTTATGCCACATCGTCATTTTAATATCCATCTGCGCAAGCTCCTGTTCGGTTATTGCACCCGGCTCTATAATTTCACGATAATCATCCCAATAATCAACAAGCATCCGGCTTGCAACACCGAACACAATCGCATAACCTTCAATGATACGACCATTCCCCTCTCCTTCGGGCAATTCCCTTAAATGCGGCTGAAAATGGCCTCCTTTCGCGCTTCTTATCTCTCTTTTTCTTTCTTCCATAACTTATTAATAGTCCAATAGATGCTATCTTAGAAGATGCACTCTTTACAGAAATCAGTCCTATAAGGATGCATTTCATAAAGGATGCCGGTTATTACTCTTTCTATAATACTTTCTTTATCCCTTTTTAGGTTACCCATTTTCAACACTACTCCCTTCATCAATCACATTGCAAACTATTGATATACTACCGTCCATTTTGCTTCTATTGAAACTTTCTATCGCATAAACCCTTCCATCCCACTCCAGACGGCAACGGTCGTTAATCAGGGTATTGTTTCTCATGGTAATACTTATGCTTCTTGACATCCATACTTCACCGGAGGTTAACGCTTGCGCTCCCTTTTGATAAACCACATTCGCCCAAACTGTCTTCTCTTTCGAATAGGTAACTTCCTGTTCGCCAAACTTTCCTCTATCCACTACAGGGAGCAAAATCCCCACACGTTCGGTTAAACTTCCTGATCTTAACATATCAAACCTCCCTGTCCGTTAGTTTGCGATATGGTTTACAATAAACTTCCAAAGAGTACGGGACGGAGTTTTGAGCGACAGAGGCTACAGGTTCCCTATTCCGGTAATTATGTGCCGCAAGTATAAGAATGGCTAACTTTAACCGATCAGGAAAGAGTTCTCCTTCCTGTGATCCGCCATTCTTTTCTGCATAACCCATACGTTTCAATTCCTCCAACGTCCGGTGTGTTCCTTCAATAACAGCATCTTCAGCAGCAGAACCGTACAATGTAATTATATCATCTTCATCTTCGAAGTCAACCCGCATCTGGGCTTTCAATTCTTCTAATGTCACTACTCTTAATTCAGCCATTTTCTTCCTCCTTATTGCTTTCCGGCTTATCAAAGCCCTTTGAAATATCAGATGTTTCTCCGCTTAGTTTAGCACTTCCAAGGGGAGCCAGATTCACGCTTAAGTAAACATCATCCCCTTTATCTACCGGGCGTTTGTCGCTTTCCCTGCGTAGATCATTTACACTCGCCTGTCCATTGTCCAGTCGGGCTTTATCCCATTTGGCTTTGCTATCCAAATCCAAAGCATACAAGCTGCTCAAATCGTATTTAAACTTGTAGTCCTGATAATTGTCTGCTGTCAGCAGTTTAGCAGTAAATTCCCGCTCAATCTCGGTAACAATAGGCTGTAATGCCTCGGTATAGAAAGCGATATTGCTAACTTCCACACTCTTGTAATTAGCGTTACTATCATCCATCAATTTAGAAGGAGGAACGTTAAAGAAACGGGCTATTTCACGAAGAGTGAATTTCTTGCTTTCAAGAAACTGCATATCAGCGGAACTCATACTGATAGGAGACAATTTCCCATCTCCTTTAAGCTGGAGAATATCATCACCACGGTTTAGCGCATCCTGGAGGTCATCCCCCATTCCCTCCATCTGTTTATCTTGATACTCCCCAAAACCCTTGACAGATGTGTCATTTTGCAAAATAGCCTTGAATCGACCACCAGTAGCAAATCTTTTCAAGGTCTCATTATCGGCTGTTGCTGCAATATTTAACGTCATGGCAGCATAAGTTATCGTAGATACTCCGGTATATCCACCATCCCTGCTTACATTCTTTAAATGGATTATTTCGTCAGCTTCTACCGTTTCATTTATTCGATTAACAACATCATTGATCGTATACACATTCTGATACATGTCATAAGCCACAGAACCGGGGGTACACAAATACATCTTTTCAATTCCACCATATCGGTTTTTTCTTGGATATATATAGGCGTTTCCCTGCAAAAGAATCATTGCCACGGCATTCTTCATCATAACAAATGAATTCATTCGTTCATTAGGGCGGACACTCAACAGATAGTTTAGCAGCTTACCATCCTTATCATCGTAGAACTTAAAATAATCCGCTATACGATCTTTCCTCTTATATTGCAATGTTAGCGATGCGACAGACGAAGAAATCAGATTAACAGCCCGGAAAACGGCAGCAATTTTCATTGCCATCTCTGCACTGCTGACATAGATCACGTTCTGCTTGTAATCACCACCGGAAGAACTTTTAGTATCACTAGAATTTCCAGCCGGAACCTCTCTCCTGAATAGATTTAATAAATTATATTTCATCATATTAAACTGTTACATAATACAGTCCAATACAGGATTTAGGCTACCTATTGTCATAGTTATTATAAAGCCAGAACGTCATCAAAGAGGCAATAGCACCGTCTATTTTTAGATTTTCCTTTCTTTTAAGAGGCTTTTTGTTGCACATCCTATCTTCATCCAGATAGCAGTTTCCAAAACAATATGGAAGTATAGGATTCATAGACATCGCAACCTTAGCCGGCCTACTCTTTGCAGCCATTTCAAAAGTTTCTACTGGTGATGTAAAAGCACCGTAAGTTTGAGGCACAGCACGCAGAATCTTTTCCGGTTTGGTTCCATAGGCCATTATTGCAGCCGCCAGAGCATTTACCACCTCCTGCGATTTATAAGCATCATAACCTATCTGAAGGATAGTAAGCTTCTGATTACGCCTCAACACGTCCTCAACAATCACACTGTCACTTATAACCGCCCCCGGACATACTTTCATATAGCCGGCATTTACCCATACTCTATACAATTCTTTATTCGGATGATTCTTCAATGTCTCTTCCGGAATATAGCAATCCATCCAAAGATAAAATTTGCGTTGTGCACGACTGTAGATGTTATATATCACGGCAGAAAAGTCATCACTTACCGACAGATCCAATGCAGCCATCGCTTCCGGTCTGCCCTGTATATCTTCTACACTGAAATTTGTCATTAAAGACCTTGCCAGACTTTGCGGTATCCAGTCCTTCACTCCTCCGGATACAAAAATGTTCAATAGCTTGGTTTTAAACTCAATCATTGCCTCCGCGTCATGTTGAGCCTTATCCCATCTTTGTTTGTAGTAACTTTCCTGGACCGTTATACCGATATGAGGATTGCATTTTTTCCAAACCTCCGGTTTCCCCATTTCTTCATCACACATCTCCCAAGCATCAGGCATAAACAAGGAAGCAAATTGAGAATCATCGGAATACTCACCCTCCAATATTCTTTTCGCGTTTTCCAATTCCCTAGAAAACGGACCATCTTCTACACGCGAAGCAGTAGTTATTATCATAGTCAACGGTTCACGTCTTGTACCCATAGAGGAAGTCAGTACTTGAAGAAGTTCCGCACCATCAGAATGATCCCGAACATACTTGGCTTGTGCATATTCGTCAAATATCACCAAAGAAGCATTTAACCCGTCTTTTGTATCTCCACCTCCCGTAAGACACTCTACAAATGACTCCCGACCGAATTTATTAGGTTTCCAATGCAAAGTTTCCCGCGTTGATTTAAAATATTTCCGACTAGGATCTAGCTGCTTGACAATCTTACTTATCTCCTCAAAGCAGATCTTAGCCTGTTTATAACTATTAGCAGCCGTATAAGCCTGGGCGTTCGAATCACCAAACAGAAACTCATTCACCGCTAAAGATGCCGTACTGGTCGTTTTTGAAAACTTTCTCGGAACAAACAAAATAGCCTCCCTAACCAAACGCCTCAACTCATATCTCTTACCGCCCTCTACCTTTTGGGTAAGCTCTTCCGTATCCGGAATACCTTCCGCACTACCAGTTTCTTCCCAACGATAGAACCCCAATATGGAAGCAAACTGAAAGTACTGAATCGGAGTCAACCTATAACATCTTCTACCATCCATGCCGGAAAATTTAAGGCTCTCGTACAGTTTGGCAAACTTCTTCACTTTAGACGGACGAAAAACATACGTATCCATCAGGCGAAAGAACTTTATCACAGACAGGATTTCATATAAATTATGCTCCTCCGGACAAGCCCTAACCCCATTTACGTACAATAGCAGACGTTCATCTATAGTATCCAACTGATAATGCCCTACATCAATGGACAACAATTCCTGAACTTTATCATTCTTGTATTCCTTGGTAGATACATCAAGCACATTAATCCTCCTTCAAACCTTCCATTAATTTGGTTAGAGCATCGGTTTCCTCGTTATCGTTATCTTTCTTATCATGACGTATCTCCTTATTCATCATCAACGACTTTAAAGAAGCTTGCGCGGCTTTAGCTACCATGCAATAAGTATCATAATCCGGATTCTTTATTGAACGGTCATTTCCTTCCCTGCTTTTTTCCATTAAAGATACTTTCTTTCCATAAACCTGTCTCGCTACATCACGGAAAATAATCAGAACGGAAGCGGTAATTTCTACCTGATAGGTAAACTCCGGAGAATACTCTTCCTTCGCGGCCAATAATTTCTGGATCCTTTGCTTTAACGCCTTGACTTTATTGTCATATTCTTTGTTTTTCTCCATAAGTTAAAAATTTTAAGCATACCTATTTTTGCTAATTGAACATATCGTTTTTCACTTCCCCTCTTTTACCCCCACAGCCATTTTTCAAAAATCAAAAAAATGTCTCTCTTTAGGGGCAGTGGATTTGAGTGTTTGAGGGGGTCGAAAAAAACACCTCCCCCTATCGTTAAAATTAATTTATTTTAACTAAAGGTATCGTTTCGCGAATCTTTCTGTAACACGACGACAATTCTCCTGAATATTCTCCTTCTTCTTTGATCCAAGCAACACATGTGCATTAGCATGACACTCCTTACACAATGAACGTAGGTTATCATAATCGAACATCAATCCTTTCATTTCATCTACATTCAAAGCTGTTTCTGCCGGGATGATGTGATGCACTTCGGTTGCCGGTTCAACAATATTTCTTTCCATGCAATCCTCGCAAATTGGATTAGCATTTATCTTTCTCTTTCTTAATACTTTCCACCTTTTGGACTGTATCATTCTTGTATAATCAGCATTCTTACTCATACTTATCAATTGTTTCAATCTTCGAACGGACAGGAACTCGGCCGTAATTAGGCTTTTGTTTCAACTTCTCAAAATCACTTCTTATTGATCTGGCGGCCTCATCATCTGCCCGACTCTCAATTACATATTCAAGTATTTTTATATAGTTACATTCTCCTATCTCATTACCTATGCTTTCTATATATCCGGCTATTTGAGGGAATAGCTTTCTCATAATTGATCGCACTGCATTCTCTGAATTAGATGTTACACTTTCCTTTTCACCGGCTATCACTATTCTTTTACAAACATAACCTTTCCTTCCAACCTCGCTAAAAATATTTATACTTTCAGTAAGTTTCAGATTTCTATTACCGCCTGGCCTAGTAGTTATTATTCTATTTTTTTTATTCTGATAACCTTCAAATATTTTCGCGAACTCATTTAATTGATCGCTTTCCTCCATTTCCTTATCTGCATATTTAAGAAACGCAGAAAGCAAATATTGCATAAGCTCATATCTACTTCCAAAGCCGTATTCATTAACGATTTTATCAATCCTTTCTGCTGTCTCCGGAGATACTTTGGATTGAATACTTACAAACTTTAATTGTCTCTTATCTTTCATAATTTCCTATTTTTAATCGACCAGCGTCCTTCATACATTCCGCCAGTAGGTTGTCTTCTTGGTTCATAACTCTTATTGTTGGTTTTAATAAATTCCCAGACTCTCATTTTTACGCTTCTGGTACCGTTCTCTAATACTATCTATGTTGTCTATGAATGACTGATAGTCGTCCAGCTCTCCGCAGTATATGGAAAATGTCAGTTCTCCATAGAAAACCGAACGTGCACATAGGCTAAAGCCAAGAGGTATCAACAGGGCTTCAATACGCTTGTATTCCTCATTATCCTTCTTCATCCGACTTATAAGTTCGGGGTTAATTCTAGTCATATTTATACCGTTATACGCCAAATAGGCTTGTTTGTACTAGAATGCCTTTATTGGTTTTTATCTCACCAAAGCACTCTTCTCTAAATCATTTGTTCTTTGTCTTTCATTTTTCTTTCAAGATAACCATATTCCTGTTCAATACACTTGCTTATCTTTTCTGCATCTTCGTAACGTTCAGCCTTTATTAGCTCTCTTTTAAGACTTTCAAGCTGGCTAATGTATACGATGTCATTACGATCCGTTACGTGCTGAATATAACTTTTGATGTCATTCAGCTTGCCCTCCATGCGTTTGTGCCATTTGCTTATCAAAATTACAATGATGGCAACAGTTGTGGCATTAAGGATGAATAATGCTATTTTGATGATTAAGTCTAATACTTCACTTGTTGGCATGGCTATTCCTCTACTAGTTTTAATGCTTCCTGTATTCCAGCTTCCAATGCTTCTTCGTAGGTGCTGTAATGGATAAGTGGTCTATCCGACAATCCTACCATGTCATGTTTTGGAATCGTCAGTATGTCATATATCCAATAATTCCCATACATATAGGATATTTCAATATGGAGGCATTTAGTGTCACGCAACCACTTCTGGGCTTGGTATAAAGAAGTAATCGGTATTGCGTTCTTTATATTCTTGTGACGCACGATTTTCTCATTAATTATACACCCCCTAGAAGCTCCAATAACGTCATCATCTTGGTTTAATATACAGTATTCACAAGTTTCGTCAAATCCTTTCTCTTTCAACAGTTTCGCTGTTTCTAATGTTACAAATTCTTCGGTCATAGTTATTCCTCCTTAATTAAATCTGGGTTATCGTAAATATTACCTGCAATCTCTCCATGTTTGATTGCATTTTCAATATGTATTTCCATTCCGTCAGAAAATATCGCCCACTGATTGTACTTATTCGTTATTATCTCTCCAAAGAATTTTGCCGTTGGAAATAATTTTGTAGTAGACGGAGAAGAGGTCATAAAATGGAATTTAACTATATCCCCTTCATAGATTTCTTTTCCGTTTTTGTCAAATAATCCGGTGAACTGACCTACGGTATCTTCTTTAACACCAATACCATTGATTTGTACTGGAGAAATTGTTTTTGGAGAATCGGTTCTATGAACCAAATCACCATATACCCATTCGTCATTTAAGACGGACTTTCCTCTAAACTTTATTTCACGATTCATTTTATTTCTCCTTCTTTACTAATTCCACTTCTGTCGGCTCTTCATCTTCCCATTTTACCTCGGGAAACAGTTCAGAATCAAGTATAATCCAACCAAACCGATTTGTTAATGTTCGCCAACACCCACGCTCATCAATCTTTACGGGTCTGTTTTGAAAAAGGTACAAACTACCGTCTTTGTCTCTTGCTACATACATAACTTATCCTTTCTTTAATTCTTTGATGAGAGCATCAGCTAATTCTTTAGCTTCTTCCGCAATGGCATTATGCCAATTCATATTTGGATTTCTAGGTCTATATCTTGTAGAATGTGCAAGCATTCCTTGCATGGCGGATTTTGCTATTTCATAACGTCTCTGTTCCCAATCAATACGAGGGCTATAATCTGTAATGTCTACTTTATTAGCACTAATCATAACCTGTTTTCCTTTAGGGAGTATACATTGGTATACGACTCCGGTATATCCGTTCAAACTATCTACAATCTCCACTTCTGTTCCGGCAAGAAGCATTTCATTATTTGATATTGATATACCTGTGTTTAATTTGCCTTTCATAAATCAGTCTCCTGTCTCTTTAATCCGTTCTAGTACATCTCTGTTGGCTTCCAGTATTTCATCGAAAGACGGGATTGGCATATAGGCTATTATTCCTTCCAACCTATATTTATCTAATCTATCAGCAATATACCATTTGTTGTTACCATTAGTATAAGCCTTATATACCTTTTTGCCGTCAGTAACAAGAAAATCATCATAAATATTTACAGGTTGTTCCTCAATACTTATCCACGGGGATTGCTTTGCATGCCATTCTGCGCCTTGAATGAAATTCATTTCTCCAAATTGTGCTAGATATTTGCCCGACAAAGTTTTATCAACAGTTCTGTGATTAAACAAGATATTTTCTCTTGCTGCTTCTTCTAATGTCTGTTTCATAATTATCTTTATTTGAAAGGTTAACAACTACCAAATCTAAACGAATAAAAACCGCTTCCATCTTCAAATGGAAAGAATCCGAGTGTTCTCAACATTTCTAAATCTTCTTCTGAAACCTTTTCAGGGGAAATATCGACAAATAATTCATCGTGATTACAAGAAGTCGGATAATCAGGATTTCCATACTTTAGGAATATCTGCAATGCTTTTATTAAATCTTCCATATTTTATTCTGTTTTACGGTTTTCTCTTAGTTCTTTTTCACTGACAATATTATTAGTTCTGTTACCAAGATTAGAAACAGTTGTTGTATTATTGGGCTTACAATACAAACACATTTGAGTAAAAGGTGAATACACTCTCCCACACTTCGGGCAAATCCATCCCTGCTGCCCGAACATTCCATTATACGGATTTACTGCGCTTGATTCTGTTTTCATACTTATATTGCTATGCGTTATTGATTTTATCTAAAAGGTTGTGGAGTAGCACTTCATTTGCCTTATATAGTTCAGATTGTTCTTCCGATAGATCTCCATAATCAACAGAAGCCTCTACCTCCGAAAGTGCAAACTGGATAGCTTCATATTCATCAGGAGTAACCACAATTTTTTTGGCTTTTAGTGGTTTGATAAAATCAATTTGTGATTTATCCACTCTATTTATTTGTCGATAATCATCGGTACGTATGCCATAGCCACGATAGCTTTGAACAATAGTGCAGACTTCACCTTTTTCAATGATTATCCCACCTTTATTTTTTAGTTGGCAAAGAGTCCTAACCTTTGCACCTATTATCTTTCTCATAATGATAGTTTTTTAATGTCATCCACTGATAGTTTGTCCTTACCTTTGGCATATTCAAAGAATCCTACTACAGGACATACACATTCAGGAATAGTATAATCATCTGTTTCAGGTAATGTTACCAATATACTAAGTCCTACGCCATTGATATATTCGCAAGAAACGAATTTATCAAAGTCGATATATCTTTGCGCCTCCTTAGCTATAATGTCACAATTCTTTCGATATTCATCATAGCTTTTGATAGTACTATTAATAAATTTATCTATATTCATTTCTGTTTTAGTTATTTAGTTACTATTGTTCTATCACTCCTTACCACTTTCATCTTAGGCTTCTTAAACTGTTTGTCGCATGATGTATAAGGAAGCCAATACGATCTATCTTCGTAATAATCTAAGTCGATAGGAACAAGATGAAATAATTCGTGATCGAAATCTACCCCTATCAGCATACATTCAATATCTACTTCTGGGTGCTTTTGATGCCAGATAATGATTTCGCTATGTCGATAGGAGTAATGAATAAATTGATTACGGGTCATGATTAGATCATTTTTCGTTTTTAAGTTCCTCTAATTTACATCGCTAATTTAGGTTCAGCAAGAATATCATTTAATCTCTTTATTCCCGCTTCATAGTATTCTTTATCAATCTCGAAGCCTATATACTCCCGGTTAGTATTGATACAGGCTACAGCAGTAGAGCAGCTTCCGGAAAATGGATCTAACACCACATCACCCGGTTGCGTGACTAATGCTAATAGCCGTTCAATCAACCTAACAGGCTTCTGGGTAGGGTGAATAGCACTATAATGGTCACGCACTTGTTTGATTATCGACTTTTCACTCGTGCCGACTTCTATTGATGACATTACATTACATGCTCTGTCACCTATCATCATATCACCGTGAAGGTTATTTTTATTGGATTTATTATTTTTGTATAAATCAGTCCTTATTATTGACCTTTCTGTACATCCATTTGTCATAGCCCTAGATACAGCAGCGCATCGGTCTTCTCCCATAAACCCTGTTTGGGCAGTTGCATGGTATCCATGCTTTTTGTTTTCTTTATAAGAAGCTGTATTGTTTAGTAGAAAATTTTCAACTTCCTTTAAAGATGTAGGATTATGAAGTACATTCCTCAACCTTTTTATATCCGATAATATTGAATCTATATCATTGCATTTTGCCTCTATATAAGGTACCTTACATCTATTTATTTTCCCTTTTCCTACACTGTGTATACTAATAGTCTCATGAACTCTCAACAGAGGCAATAGAGGTGATGTTATATATGACTTATTCCATATAACCTCCTCCTTAAAATAAAAATCTAATTCGGAAAGAATAGTATTCCAACGATAAAAAGAAGTACCTCTCCCAAACAAAACCACAAACCCATTAGGTTTTAAAACTCGTTTAAACTCATTAAATAAAGCCCGCTCATCAAACGGACGCTCCAATTTTTGCCCTTTTAAATACAAATATGGTGGATCTGTTAGGATACAGTCTACACTTGCATCAGGGATTCGCTTAATTCCTTCCTGGCAGTCTTCGTTATATATTTTATTTCTGTTCATATTTGACTATTTTTACTTTCTAAATCCCATATCCCCGCTTATCTCCCAGATGGGTGACTGTAGAGGTAAAGGAGTAATGATATTCACTGTATTGGCTCATTTCTGATTAGTTATTCGTTAATTAAAAAGCTCCACCCTCACAAGCAAATAAAATAGAATCCACGACTCTATTTTTATCCATCCCACCATCTTCCGTTTCACATGAAGGATTTTCCTTGCTTCCTTTCAATATATTCAAATTACCGTCAGCGAAAAGTATGAGATTTTTTGGCTTCTTTCTCATTAACCGTTTTAGATCTTTAATCCATTCTTCTTCTTTTTTCGTTAGTTTTATTGTTTCCATTGACAATTCTTTCTGCTTTTTGAGGGTTAATACTTCTTCCCGTGCATCTTTTCACGGAGTTCGTTATACTTCATTTTCTG